>CAJDVJ010000035.1_pt1 | contig 14743 bp, 11 predicted proteins | sample 7391371 | NCBI WGS metagenome assembly CAJDVJ01 (sample SAMEA7055699, study PRJEB34461) | soil metagenome | biome: terrestrial ecosystem; feature: Peninsula; material: soil | place: Antarctica | collected 2016 | reverse complement strand
GCATCCTGTCCAAGGAAGCCTTGGACAAACAGCTTTCTCGACCTGAAAAAGGAACGCCCCGGTACTTCCGGGGCGTTCCTACGAACTGTTGTCCTGTCCTCGTTACCATTTGGCTTTGAAGCCGGCCATAAAGGCTTGGTAATCCTGGTTCTTATAATGCCCCTCACCGAAGTAGGTGAGTATGGGTTCCATCTGCTGGGGTGTCATATAGCCTTGCACCGGTGCTAGCACGTTCAGTTCGGGGTCGATGTAGACCACTGTAGGGTAGGCGATGCGCCCGTTGGCATTGGCTATGGCATGTGTCAAGTGGTGGGTGCCATTGCGACCGCCCACTTGTGCAGCGTTGAAATCCGGGTTCTCCAACTTCTGGCCGTTCCACATCACCGCTGGTCCACTTTCGGCGTCGAACTTCACGGGGTAGAAGTTCTTGTTCACGAAATCGGCGAGCTTACCATCGCTGAAGGTATTGCGGTCCAGCATCTTACACGGTCCGCACCACTGCGTATAGACGTCGACGAAGAGAGGCTTTGGAACTTTCTTCGTCTTTGCCTGGGCCTCTTCAATGGTAAGCCATTGGATGGCCTTACCCGTAGGCGGGGCTACCGGCTGGGCAAGCATCGTGAGTGGAAGAAGGTAGAGGGCTAGCAGGAGGATACGCATGGGTTTCAATTGATCAACGTGATCATTTACAAGCACCGTGCCGATCAGCGCACACCGTGCATCATCTTGTTCAACGGACCGGACAGCATGATCAGCAGCAGGCCGATACCAACGGTTATGAAGCCCATTAGGATGTAAACATGGCTGTAGACCAACCAGTACATGTGTGAAGCCAGGTTCGCGGTCTGGACCGTGTACTCCTTCATGCCAACAACTGCTGGCTGCAAGAAAGCATCCTTTTCCTCACGCTTCCCACGGAGTTCATCCACGATCTTGCCCTTGATGGTCTCCAACGCTCCACCGATGCCCAGTGAGGCTTCGGCTACAGGCTTGTGATCCATCTCATCTGTTGCTTGACCGATCTGGCTCTCAGCAGCCTTGGTCAGGTTCGCCAATCCTTGGTTAAGCGCGAAGGCTTGCTCCAAGTGGATCTTCGTCAGATTATTATACCTGATGTGGGCCGGTACTTCTACAGATGCGGTGTCATTATAGACCTGCAGCAGTTCCTTGTTCAAGAGGTCGAACGTGCCAGGAAGTGCTACGACCATAGCGTTCAGCTCAGCGGGAATGCGCTTCACATCTTCATCCAGGTCGGTGCGTTTGGCGTAGTCCACGGAAAGTCGCTCGATGGCGGCGGAGGCACGCTCCGTATTACCGAGCACCTCGGACTGCGTTGCTGCGATCATAGTGATCCGATCCGCGTAGGGCTGTTCATACTTCGGCGGCTCAGCGGCCCCGTTTCCAACGCCAGTGGCCATTGCAAGGACTCCGGCCATGAAGTTGGCTCCAGCGAAGCTCAGGAACCAAGCACCCATCGCGGTACCGGTCATGTCCTTCGGAACCAACTTCGTCACCATGCTCAGGCCGATGGGGGAGATGAAGAGCTCTCCGACCGTGTGCAGGAAGTACAGCAAGCCAAGCACCCAGAGCGGGATCAGGTATACGGGTGACACCGGCGCGATCTTCACTGTGAGATAACCTAGACCCAGCAATACCAGACCGATTCCGAACTTCATAGGGATGTTCGGGTTCTTCCCAATGCGGTTCAGGTAGACCCAGAGCATGGAGAATACCGAACCCATGATGATGATGAACAGGGGGTTGAAGAACTGCGTGGTGGCAGCGCCCATCTCATAGTCGCCGATCATGCGGTCCACGTTACGGTCCGCAAAGAGCGTGAGCGAGGTTCCTGCCTGCTCGAAACACGCCCAGAAAACGATGTTGAAGACCATCAGGATGATGAACACGATCATTCGATCACGCAGCACCGCACCTTCTTTGATGCCTCGTGACATCAGGCTGTACACCACGAAGATGGCGATCGCAGCGAGCAGATAGCCTACTACGTAGGCGTTCACCATCAGGAAGTAAAGAACGGGTACCATGAGGAAGGTGCCGATAATGGTGGTCCACTTCAGGCTCAATGGACCCAAGTAGGGTGCGTTGAGCTTCACTGGATCAGGAGCTTCAGCTACATGGCGGTAGTGCTTCTGTCCACCGACGAAGAAGAGCAGGCCGGCCAGCATTCCCAGACCTGCCAGTGCGAAGCCGTATTTGTAACCGTAGATGTTCCCTACTTCCGCCACCACAGTGGTCGCGAGCAGTGCACCTATGTTGATGCCGATGTAGAATATGGTAAAGCCAGAATCGCGGCGGGTATCCCCATCAGCGTACAAGCTGCCAACAATGGAGCTGATGTTCGCCTTGAAATAGCCGTTACCGATAATGATCAGGCCCATACCGATGTACAGCCAATGTTCAGTACCTCCCAGGATCATGAACTCGCCGATGGCCATCAGGACACCGCCAAGGATCACTGCAATACGGTAGCCAAGGATCTTGTCGGCAACACGTCCGCCCAGAACCGGTGCAGCATACACCAAGGCCGTGTAAGCGCCGTAGATGGCGAATGCCTTGTTGTCCCCCATCATCAACGACTTGATGAGATACAAGGTCAACAACACGCGCATGCCGTAGTAGCAGAAGCGCTCCCACATCTCCGCCAGGAAGAGCACGTACAGGCCCTTGGGGTGCTTGCCACTCGGTGCTTGGTCAGCGGGTAAGGTCATCGTATCAATGCTTGAACTCATGTTCTGATGGAGGAGTTGGACCGACACATGGTACGCGGCGGGGTGCCGAATATAGAAAAGGCTTCGATGTAAGACATGCTCCCGGTCATCGGAGCTTCACACCTTCCAGGTTCAGGCTGATGGGATGTTCGCCTCCGGACCATGGAATGATCCCCGAGGACCAGTCCTTGAATCCGTGATATTCGGCATCCGCAGGGTTCCAGGTGTGTACTTCCGTAAAGCCCGCACGTTGGAAAAGTTCGCTCAGGAATGCGTGGTTGAAAGCGCTGTAATGGTAGTTGTAAGGATAGTCCTGACCTCCCATCAACGCGGGTGCTACCACCTTCAGGTCCTTGCCACTGGCGTTGTACAGTGCAATAATGTGGTCCAGGTCGGGCACTGCGATACGCAACACACCGTTGGGCTTCAGCACGCGGGCCATTTCCTGCATGGTGAGCAGCAGCTGCATGCGACCCACGTGTTCCAGCACATGGCACATGTACACCAGGTCCAGACTCGCGTCCGGTATCATGCTAAGGTCGGTCAGGTCCTCGCGTACCAAATGGACGTGGGAGAGTGGCCTCGCATCGAGGTTGATATAGTACGGAGCCGCCACATCTCCACAACCAATGTGCAGCAGCCGTTTGCCATCCGGTGTGGTCGGCCACTCTTTGGCACGACGCTCCCAGTTCCAGGTCCGCCATGCATCGCGCACTTTCCGCAGACCGCTCCTTAGCATGCTATCTCGTGTTCTGTCGTGTTCATGCCAAAGCTCCGGATGAGGTTGCCGGAACAGCACTACAGGTTCTTCAGAAGCCAGTCTGTCATCAGATCGAAGAGGTGCATGCGGGTGGTGCCTCCGTAGATCCCGTGGTTGCGGTCGGGGTAAATGAACTGATCGAACTGCTTGTTGGCGCGCACCAGTGCGTTCACCATTTCGGCCGCGTTCTGGTAGTGTACGTTGTCGTCCGCAGTGCCGTGGATCAGCAGGTAGTTGCCCTGCATCTTCTGAACGTGGTTGATCGGGCTATTGTCATCGTACCCGCTGGCATTGTCCTTGGGCAGGCCCATGTAGCGTTCGGTGTAGATGCTGTCATAGAAGCGCCAGTTGGTCACCGGTGCAACTGCGATCGCTGCCTTGAACACATCGGCGCCTTTGGTGATGCACAGGCTGCTCATGTATCCGCCGTAGCTCCATCCCTGTATGCCGATCCTGCTGGGGTCCACGTAGGTCTGCTTGGCCAACCATTTCGCGGCTTCGATCTGGTCCTCTGTCTCGTACTTGCCCAGCTGCCCGTAGGTAAGGTGTCTGAAATCGCGTCCACGACGACCGGTTCCACGACCGTCCACGCAGGCCACGATATAGCCTTTCTGCACCAACATAGAATGCCACAACTGGTCGCGACCGCCGAAACGGTCCAGCACTTGGTTGCTGTTGGGGCCACTGTACTGTACCATGAACACGGGGTGTTCCTTGCTCCGGTCCATGTTCGGGGGAAGCATGATCCAGCCGTTGAGGACATCGCCATTGGAGGTGGTGAAGGTGTAGAACTCGCGGTGCACCATGCCATACTCGGTCAATGCTCCACGCAGCCTGTCGTTGTTCTTCAGGGTCGTTACCAGCTTCCCGTTCCCGTCGTGGAGGGTGGTCACAGGCGGGTCGTTCAGCGTACTGCGCACATTGATGAAGTAGCGGAAGCCGGTGCTGAACTCGGCATCGTTCACGCCACCCTTGGGAGAGAGCTGGCGCATGCCCTTTCCATCCAGACCGATGCTCCAGATCTCCTGTTCCATCGGGCTGTTCTTTGCCGCACTGAAGATCACGCGCTTGTTGCGTTCATCGATGCCGCTCACTTCGAGCACATCCCAATTGCCGGTAGTGATGGAGCGTGACTTTCCGCTGAAGGGAATGTAAAGGATGTGGTTCCAGCCGCTCTGTTCGCTGCTCAGTACGAAGCCACTGCCGTCGGCCATAAAATGCAGATCGTCCGTCACTTCCACATAGGTCTTGCTGGTCTCCTTGTACACTACTGTTGGAACCGGCTCCAGTGAGCGCTGGGTAAGGTCCACGGTGGCGATCTCCTTGACGCGTTGTAAGCGGTCCATGCGCATGTACCACAGGACATCGTCGCTGCTGGTCCAACCCAAGCGAGGGATGTATTCCATGCTGTTCGGGATGGTGCGTGTACTTGCGCTGGCTATGTCGTAGACATGCAGGCTCACCACGCTGTTCAGCTCACCCACCTTGGGGTATTTGAAGCGCTGTTCCTCCGGATAGAGATTCCCTTGGTACATGGGGATGAAGAATTCCTTCACCGCGCTTTCGTCGCTACGCATGTAGAGGAGCTTGCTGCCCTTGGGGCTCCAGGAATAGCCTTGCACCAAGGTGAATTCCTCCTCGTACACCCAGTCCGTTGCACCGTTGATCACCTTGTTCCATTCGCCATCGTTGGTGACACGGGTCTCTTTCATGTTCGCAAGGTCCACGATGTAGAGGTCGTTCTCCCGCACGAATGCAGCCTTGCTACCATCGGGGCTGAATGTGGCCAAACGCTGCTTGGGGCCTTCGGGGTCGCTCAGTGGTACCAGTTTTTTGCTGCTTCGATCGTAGACATAATGCTGAGCGTAATAGCTGTATCGGTAGAGTCCTTCGCTCCCCGTTTCGATCATCAACTTCCGCTCATCGCCACTGAAGCTGTAACCGTCCATTTCCAGTGCTGGCTGTCCGGGAGCCAGTACCAGATCGCTGCTGCGCAGCAAGGTCTCCACCGCATTTCCGCTGCGGTATGCATAGCGCTTCAACAGCTGTCCTTTCCCGTCCGTCTCCAAGGCGGTGTAGTGCAGGCCATCGTTCATGCTGGCCAGTCCGCCAACAAATTCGCTGCTGAAGGTGGGGCCGTACCAGATGTCACGGTTGGTGAGTTCCTTCTGTGCGTGAAGGGCATTGCTGAAGAGCAGTGCAATACCAAGAAGGGCAGGGGAGAACAAATTGCGCATGCTGCGAAGATCGCACACACATCGCTTATCCTGAGACGAATATCCAAGGCGATCCCGCTTTGCCCTGTCGAGGCTCTGATGTTCACTCTGGGCTGTTCGATTGGAGCCACAAGTCGGCCGAGAAGAAATTCCGATCCTGTAGATCCTGAGTCCGATACATTTCGGACCTGTCTGAAAAACGTCACGAGCAGATGCGATAAGAGACGATCATAACCGCCCATGTCTACTTTGAAGCCTGCCGTAGTTGAGAAGTTCTTCTCATGGATCATTTCAGCAAGCGACAGCAAAGCCAACTTGCGCCTTTCCCAGAACACGATGTCCGTTGCGCTGATCCTCATCGTCATCATTTGCTATTTCGGGCTGCTCTTCGCCATAGCCCGCGTCACTTCTCGCGGTGCGGGCAACAGCGCTTTCTTCCTCGGCGAGCGCAAGTCACCTTGGTACATCGTGGCTTTCGGCATGGTGGGTGCTTCGCTCAGCGGGGTCACCTTCATCAGTGTGCCGGGCATGGTCGGGGGCGACCAGTTCAGCTACCTGCAGATGGTACTCGGTTACCTGCCGGGTTATGCTGTCATCGCCTTCGTGCTGATGCCCTTGTACTACCGCTTGCAGCTCACCAGCATCTACGGTTATCTGGGCCAGCGTTTCGGGCGGAGCAGCTACCTCACCGGTGCGTGGTTCTTCCTGCTGAGCCGCAGCGTGGGCTCCGCCGCAAGGCTCTATCTGGTGGCCATCGTGCTACAGTTCCTGCTGTTCGATGCCTGGGGCGTTCCGTTCTGGCTCACGGTGGTGCTCACCATCGCGCTCATCTGGCTCTATACCCACCAAGGCGGCATCCGCACCATCATCTGGACGGATACACTGCAGACGCTCTTCATGCTGCTGGCCGTGGGGGCTACTGTTGTGATCGTCGGTCAGAAACTCGGTTGGGGACTTGTAGAAGCGGTGCAACAGGTGCGTGATAGCGAGCTGAGCCGCGTCTTCTTCTTCGATGATCCCAAGCCCGGCACCTACTTCTGGAAGCAATTCCTCGGCGGTATGTTCATCGCCATCGCCATGACAGGTCTCGACCAGGACATGATGCAGAAGAACCTGAGCTGCAAGAACATCCGCGAAGCGCAGAAGAACATGATCAGCTTCAGCCTGGTGTTGGTGTTCGTGAACCTGGTGTTCCTTACGCTGGGTGCGCTCCTGTACATCTATGTGGAGCGCTTCGGCATTGTGATCCCCGAGCGGGCGGATCAGCTCTATCCCATGTTGGCAACCAGTGGCGGATTGCCTGTGGTGGTGGGACTTCTATTCATCCTGGGCCTGGTCGCGGCTGCCTATTCAAGTGCGGATAGTGCTCTGGCCGCACTCACCACCAGCGTGTGCGTGGATATCCTGGAGATCGAAAAACGGCCGGAGGATCAACAGGTGGCACTGCGCCGCAGGGTCCACATTATCATGAGCGTGGTGATGGTGCTGCTGATCCTGCTCTTCAAGGCGTTGAACGACGACAGCGTGATCAAGACCGTGTTCAAAGTGGCGGGCTACACCTATGGTCCGCTCCTCGGCCTCTTCGCCTTCGGAATGCTCACACGCTTCGCGGTGAAAGACCGCTGGGTGCCCGTGGTGGCCGTGCTTTCGCCGCTGATCACCTTCGTGCTGGACCGCTACAGCGAGCAGCTGTTCCTCGGCTATAAGTTCGGCTTCGAGCTGTTGCTGGTGAACGGCGCGCTCACTTTCTTGGGACTACTGCTGTTGAGGCAGACCGGAAGCGATCAGCGCCCCAGCACGATGCGTTCGGTCCAGAGCTGACCGTCCATCCTGATCTGTACAAGGTACAGCCCGTCGGGAATTCCTTCCAGATCCATCCGGTCCGAAGCGGCGGTGATCGATCCTGACCGCATCAGGCGCCCCGTCATGTCATTGATCTCGAATGTGCTCGGTGCTGAAATACCTTCCAAGTAGAGCATGCCCGCAGTGGGGTTCGGGAAGAGGCGAGGAGTGGCGCTCTGTGCTGTTTCCGCAGTGCTTGTAGTGATCCCGCAGAAGAGATCGCGCATCCACTGAAGACTTTCCTGAAGTATTCCGACAGGATCGTGGATGTCGTGCTCGTTGCCTTGGTGCAATGTGAATTTGTATCGCCCAGCACTATACCCAAGGGCCTGCATGTGCGGGTCGATAGTGCATGAGCCCATGAGGTAAGGGTAGTTATCGGGCACGCCAAGTCCGATGCCCCAATAGGGCCGCTGTGTGCCGCAGCCAACTACTGGATCCAATGTCTGATGGTAGGAGTACAGCGCAGGGTCCTCCGCATTTTCTATGTATGCCGTATCCATCAGCGCGCCGAAGCAGTTCACCATACCGAGCACCGATGCATCGTTCCCGTTCTGGTTCAGATCGCCGTCCACATCACCCAGGTCCGGACGTGGATAGAAGTTGAGGAAATGCTGCACATCACCGATGGCGTTGGCATTCGGGTGCTTCTCTTCCGGCCTATCCACGTATGTAGCGTGCATCGCTGCGATGGAGCCCGCGCTGAAACCGACGAGCAGTACGTTGGTGGTGCTGGTGCTATCCTCCACGTGTCGTCCCTTCATGAACCGGATCGCGCCCTTGGTGTCATGCATCGCGCGATGGATCGCACGCCGCACTTCAGGCGGGTCATAGGCATAAGGTGGGTCAACGATGCCTGTGCCATAGAAACCAAGACGGTAGGTAATAGTGGCACAGGACCAGCCCATGCTCGCCAGTGTGTTGCAATAAGCGTTCAGATCCTCGCGGTTGCCGTTCACGAAACCACCACCGTGGACCGCGATCACCAAAGGCCTTTCCAACTGCCCATCGCCCACGGCCTTGTACAGGTTCAGCCGAAGGCTGTCCGTGCCTCCGTTGAAACGGATGGCGTTGCCATACCACAGGTCACTTTCCACCTGCACTTCGAACAAAGGCGTTACGAAGGGGATGGTGCAATCCTGTGCCTTCAGCCCACCCGCAAGAAGCAGCGTGGTGGTGGCGAATATGAGTGGTGTGCGCATCAACGTCGAACACGGGGTCCTTGGTGATGCGGAAGCCGCTCACCATGCCGCCCGCCTCGCGCACCAGCAGTACGCCGGCGGCCACGTCCCAGCTATTCAGACCGTACTCGTAGAACGCCTCGAAACGTCCGCAGGCCACATAGGCCAGATCGGCCGCAGCGCTGCCCAAGCGACGGATACCGCGGGTACGGTGCATCAGTTCGCGCAGCAGGTCCATGTACTCGGTCTCGTAGCCGAAATCGTCGTAGGGGAAGCCGGTGGCGAGCAGGCTGTCCTGCAACTCCTTGCGTCGCGATACGCGGATAGGCTCACCGTTCAGGTAGGCTCCGCCGCCTTTCCATGCGGTGAAGCGCTCATCGCGTGTTACCTCGTGTACCACGCCAAGGATCGGTTCGGTGCCATCCACCAAGGCGATGCTGATGCAATAGCAGGGCACCCCGTGGACGAAGTTGGTAGTACCGTCCAAAGGGTCGATCACCCAATTGAGACCAGCGCCTTGTACGCCGCTTCCTTCCTCGGCTATGAAGCCGGCATCGGGTAGGAGCTTCTCAAGAGCCTCCACGATGCGGTCCTCCGCAGTATGGTCCACATGGGTCACCAGGTTGTTGGCGCTCTTGCTGCTCACACCGGCTTCGGTGAGCTTGGGTGCTTCTTCGCGGATGTAGGCTGCGATATCCACACAGATCTTCTCCACCTCTTTGGTGAGTCGTTCAAGTTGGCTCTTGTCCATGGGTCAAATATTGGGAACAGCGGGCGTTGCCGCGTCGTTATCGTTGCCTTTGCGACTGCGCAGCCACACCATACCGGCCACACCGGCCAGCATCAGCACGCTGGAAATGATCTCGGCCTGGGTGATGTCGCCCCAGACTTTCACGTTCACTCGGATCTTCTCGACCCAGAAGCGTTCGAAGCCGTTCAGGAAAAGGTACGCGAAGAAGATCATTCCCGCAGGCTTCAACTTTCGGCGCAAGGTCCAGAGCAAGAAGAAGAAGGCGATGGATACCGTGATCTCGTAGAGTGGGGTAGGGAAAACCGTTTCGGGAAGCACCGTGCAGTAGCCTTCGAAGCATGGGCGACCATCGGTGAGCGGAATGCCCACGCCGTTCACGTTGTTCGGGTAATCGTACTGCCAGAACCATTTGGGGCCGGGCCCCATGAAGGTGGTGTTCACGATGCCCCAGTCACCATCGCCGCTCACTTGGCAGCCCAGCCTTCCGATGCCGTAGGCCAGCATCACACCGGGGGCAGCGCTGTCCGCGCCATGCCAAACGGGTATACCGTTCTTGCTGAAGTAGCGGATCACCATGGCACCCGCCACGATCAGTCCGCCGTACATGGTAAGACCACTGAAGAGTGCGTCCCCACTGGGGTGCTTCAGGAATGCCATCAGCTCCGATGGGTTCTCCAGCCAATGGAAGAGCTTGGCACCGATAAGGCCCCAGAGCGCTGCGGTAAGGGTAATGTTGCCCGCATGGTCCTGCGGGAGCATCTCGATGGTCTCGGTGCGTGGCTTCTCCAATTTGGCCTTGTCCTTCTCACGCCACTTCAGCCAAACGAGTAGAGCGGCCACAACGATACCGCCAAAGAATACGCCCTTGGTACTGAGTAGAAATCCGGGAGGATCGCCCACGGCCTCTTGGAAGTTCAGGAGCAGATAAAGGCCCTTCCACCCGAGGAGGAAACCCAGCAACCCGCTGGTGATCAGCTCCATGGGTGTTGCAGGCAGGCCGATGGTCTCGCTGCGCTTGGTGGTCCTGATGATGCCTTCGGCTCCCTTCCGCTTCAGTTCCAGACCCAAGGTCCAACTGGCGAAAATGAACGCCACCGCCACGAAGAACCCGAAGCTGTTCAGGAATTTCAGGAAGGGGACATCGAGACCGGTAAGGTCAAGCAGGGCGTGGTAGAGCGTAGGATACATGAGGTCAGATAGCGCTTGTCATTGGCCCATTTCCGGCCGTAATAGTAGCCTCACGCACGGTGCCTTGCGCATGTCCGTTCCCGTCGATGGGTCCAAGTTCCATGGCCAACACTCGGTTGATCCAAGAGGCGTCGAAGGGTATCGACACACGGACGTAGTTGTCCGTATAGCCGTGCAGCAGGCCTTCGTTCTCCTCGTGTTCCACCAATACTTCGCGGATGCTCCCTTGGTGTCTTTGGTAGAACGCGCGTTGCAGTTTGTTGCTGAGTATGCGTAGTTGCTTGGTTCGCTCGCGGCGCACCTCCATCGGTATGGCATCATCCATGCGCACGGCCGTGGTGTTGGCCCGTTCGCTGTAGGTGAACACGTGCAGATAGTCGATGGGGATGGAGCGCAGGAAGGCGTGGGTCTTCAGGAATTCCTCGTCGGTCTCGCCGGGAGTTCCTGTGATCACGTCCACACCGATGCAGGCATCCGGCATTAGCTCCTTGATCCGGTTCACCCGTTCGGCATAGAGAGCGGTATCGTAGCGGCGCCGCATCCGTTCCAGGATCACATCGCTGCCACTTTGCAGGGGCATGTGGAAGTGTGGCACGAAACGCTTGCTGCCGGCCACGAAGTCGATGATGCCGTCGTGACAGAGGTTCGGCTCGATGCTGCTGATGCGGAAGCGCGCGATGCCTTCCACTTCATCAAGTGCTTGGATCAGTTGGAGTAGATCCTCACGCTTGCTCGGAGACGAAGAGGAAACCCCGTTCGTGCGACCGAAATCGCCGGTATTCACACCGGTCAGCACGATCTCCTGCACACCGCTCGCGGCGATCCGCCTTGCTTGTTCCAAGGTCTCGGCAATGGTGCCACTGCGGCTGCGACCACGGGCCAGAGGAATCGTGCAGAAGGAGCAGAAGTAGTCGCAACCGTCCTGCACTTTCAGAAAGGTGCGGGTGCGGTCGTTGCTGTTGTAGCTGGGTATGAAGCGCTTGACATCCTTGATGGGGGAGAAGATCGCCGTTCCCCCGTGCCCCCCGACCTCATCCCCCGACTCCTTCTCCCAAGGAGAAGGGGCGGAAATGCGCTCTTCGATGTAGGTCGCCAGATCGAATTTCTCGTTCGCACCAAGCACCAGGTCCACGCCCGGTATGGCAACGATCTCGTTGGGTTTCAGCTGGGCATAGCAGCCCACCACCACAATGAACCCTTCGGGATTGATCGTTTGGAAACGGCGCACATGTCGACGGCATTCCTTGTCCGCGTTCTCCGTTACGCTGCAGGTGTTCAGCACGAAAACATCCGGCCTTTCTTCCACCCTGATCCGGGCATAGCCGGACTCCTCCAACGAACGGGCCAGAGTACTGGTCTCGCTGAAATTGAGCTTGCAGCCCAAGGTGTGGAAGCCAACTGTCTTGGAATGGCGCATGGCCTTATGCCGGAGTGGTTCGCGTGCCCCGCAAGTCACTTGCGCTGTGCGAATGGTCTTTTGGAGCGACCGCAAATGTACCTGCTGCCGCTCGATGGCAGTTTTGAGAGATCACGATAAGTGTTGTGGATGCAAGGAAGTCATGCTCGCCAGAGCAGATCCACCACTCCCCCATGAGAAAATAAGTTGGAGTTTTTTCGAAGCATCGGGCAACCCTCGGACCATCGTTCGTCTAAACATCACTCTTCAGGAAACCAAACTGTTCCAATGGACCGCATCCGCACCCTCGAACGCCGGCATCTGATCAATGTGAGCATGATCCTGTTCACGGCTCTGGCCATCCTTTCCTTCATCCTCGCGCACGCCGCGGCCTGAACGGATCGGCTTCGGGCCGTACTTTTCGGCCATGAAGCGTTTTCTGGCGGGCCTTGCGCTCGCGACCCCATTCCTTGGTAGCGCCCAAGAGGGCGAACAAGCCTTACTGTGGCGTATTTCTGGAAATGGCCTGGAGCGGCCGGGATATATCTATGGTACGGTCCACAGTAAGGACGAACGGGCCTACACTTATGTGTCAGCGGTGAAAGATGCCATGCAGGAGGTGAATACCGTGGCGGGTGAGCTTGATCTGGACGCATCGCGCAAGGGCGCCGCAAATCTGATGAGCAAGATGCTGATGCCCGATGATCAGCGCTTGGAAGATCTCTACAAGAAGAAGGACTGGGCCAAGGTGGACGCCTACCTGAAGACCGAACTCGGTTTTATGGCCGTGATGGTGCAGCGTATGAAGCCCTTCTTCGTGATGGCTACCCTGACCGAAAAGGCCATGGGCGGCAAGCGCGAAATGGTGCTGGACGAACACCTTATGGCCCACGCCAAGGCCAATGCCCACCGCACCATTGGCCTCGAGACACTGGATGAGCAGCTCCGTGCCATGGATGCCTTGTCATTGAAGGAGCAGGCGGCCATGTTGCTGGATCATGTGAAGGGGAATAGCGCTCATGAAATGCTGGACAGTATGCTCGATGCCTACGCCAAGCAGGACATAGACGCACTGATGAACATCTCACGGACATCGGGCAGCATGCCCGAGAAGATGGAACGTGCGCTGCTGACCGATCGCAACGTGGTAATGTCACACCGCTTGGACAGCGTACTGCGCGCCGATGGCAGTACGATGCTCCTTGTGGGCGCCGCGCACCTGCCGGGAGAAGCAGGTATGCTGCATCTGCTGCGGTCAAAGGGCTATAAAACTGAGGCGGTGGCGATCGAAGCTGTAAAGGCAAAGGAGTACGGTCCAGCCTTGCGGATCGGGTCGGGCATCCACTATGTGAACGATACCTTGGCCTTCGGGATGGATATGTTGGGTATCCCTGAACGAACCAATGAAACCGATGATATAATGATCGGAGTCAAACAAGATGATCGTGGCACTGCAGTGAGTGTGTTCAATCTCCCGAACGATGTGACGGCCATGGATCTCGACAGTTTGCTTTCAAAGGAATTCCCGCTTTTCATGATCGGAGAGGTCGAGCCGCGCTTGGTCCAAGGTTTCAATGGGAGCACATTCGTTCTGGAAAAAGATGGGAAGAAGATGGATGTGCTCATGGTTCAACGGGGTGACCGCGCGTATCTAGCTGCCTCTTTTGGGCCTAATGCAATAGAGAATCGTCAGGCATTGGATTCCTTTCATTTCACGGACCTCCCGCAATAGTGCCCGCATTGAGCTCCATTTCTGGCACTATGTTCCGCGCTTCGATACTTTTTGGACTTGGCCTGTTTCTTTTCGCATCGTGCGGAAAGAAGCCAGAGGACGATGGGAGGGTTGTGTTCCGCTTCAACCAGAACGCAGCGCTCACCAACCTCGATCCGGCCTTCGCGAGCCACGTGCAGAACGTGAAGGTCTGCGATCAGTTCTTCGATGGGCTTGTGGAAATGGGCCCCGACCTGCGCGTGCGCCCCGCAATTGCCGAACGATGGAGCGTAAGCGATGACGGTCGGCTTTACACCTTCCACCTGCGCAAGGATGTGTGGTTCCACGATTCCGAAGCCTTTCCGGATGGGATCGGGCGTATGGTGCACGCGGCCGACTTCCGCTACAGCTTCGAGCGCATACGTGACCCGAAGGTGGCATCGCCCGGACGCTGGATCTTTGACCATGTAATGCCCGGTCCGGAAGGCTTCCAAGCGATCGATGACAGCACCTTCGTGATCCGCTTGACACAACCTTTCGCGCCCTTCCTCGGCATCCTTGGAATGGTGTACGCCAGCGCTGTGCCGCAAGAGGCCGTGGAGCATTTTGGCAGCGAATGGCGGAGCCATCCTGTTGGTGCGGGGCCGTTCCGTTTCTTTTACTGGGAAGAGAACGTGAAGCTGGCCATGCAGAGGCATCCGCGATACTACCAGCACGATGAGAGCGGGACTGCATTGCCCTATCTGGATGCGGTGACCATCTCCTTCGTGAAGGACCGCAATGCTGAGTTCCTGGCCTTGGTAAAGGGCGAGCTGGACATGATGAGCGGGGTGGAGGGCGCTGCGGTACACGAGATGCTCGACCCACTTGGACGGGTTCGGCCGAAGTACGCGAATGTGATCGAAGTGGAGCGCGCTCCATCCTTGGAGACCACCTACTTCGGCTTCTTGATGGACAGTGCCACGCTTG
>CAJDVJ010000015.1_pt1 | contig 14811 bp, 12 predicted proteins | sample 7391371 | NCBI WGS metagenome assembly CAJDVJ01 (sample SAMEA7055699, study PRJEB34461) | soil metagenome | biome: terrestrial ecosystem; feature: Peninsula; material: soil | place: Antarctica | collected 2016 | reverse complement strand
GCGTCGGAAGTCCTGCGTCTCGAGTACAGGGTACCGAGTTCTGAGTAGCTTGGTGCCTGCCACCTGCCTCCTGCCTCCTGCAACCTGCCTACTGCTCCTGCAGACTGCTTCCTGCTCCTGCAGACTGCTTCCTGCTCCTGCCTACTGCAACCTCCCCCTTCCCCCCTTCCACACCCTATCGTTCAAACTCCTTCCGCCCTGCTCGTGTAACACGTGCATTTGGGTGCTTGCTTTGGTGGGTCGGCGCAGATCGCCGGATCATAGCACAGCATGGGAAGTTTTCGCATTGAAGGAGGTCGCCGCCTGAAGGGCACGCTTACGCCACAAGGAGCCAAGAACGAAGCACTGCAGATACTCTGCGCGGTGCTGCTCACTTCGGAGCCGGTGGAGATCCGCAACGTACCGGACATCGTTGACGTGAACAAGCTGATCGACCTGCTGCGCCACATGGGCGTGGTGGTGGAAAGGCTCAATGAGAGCGACTACCTCTTCACAGCGAAGGACATCGACATCGAGTTCTTCATGAAGCCGGAGTTCAAGGCGATGGGCGGCGGACTTCGCGGCAGCGTGATGATCGTGGGACCACTTCTGGCACGCTTCGGCCGTGGCTACATCCCCACACCCGGTGGTGACAAGATCGGTCGTCGCCGTTTGGACACACACTTCATCGGTTTCCAGAATCTGGGTGCCGATTTCCACTACGACCCCAAGGAGGGCTTCTACCGGGTGGAGGCCAAGCGCCTGAAGGGAGCCAACATGCTGTTGGACGAGCCGAGCGTTACCGGTACGGCCAACATCGTGATGGCGGCAGTGCTCGCCGAAGGCCGCACCACCATCTACAACGCCGCCTGCGAACCCTACCTGCAGCAGCTCTGCAAGATGCTGAACCGCATGGGTGCCAAGATCACCGGCATCGGTAGCAACCTGCTCACCATCGACGGGGTGGATGCCTTGGGTGGCACCGAGCACCGCATGTTGCCCGACATGATCGAGATCGGAAGCTTCATCGGCCTGGCAGCCATGACCCGCAGTGAGATCCTGATCAAGGACACCGGCTACGATCACCTCGGCTGCATTCCCGACGTGTTCCGCAAGCTGGGCATCACCGTGGTGCGTCAAGGTGACGACATCCTGGTGCCGGAGCACGACCATTACAAGATCAAGACCTTCATCGATGGCAGCATCATGACGGTGAGCGACCACCCATGGCCGGGCTTCACGCCCGACCTGCTGAGCATTGTGCTGGTGGTGGCCACCCAGGCCAAGGGCAGTCTGCTGATCCACCAGAAGATGTTCGAGAGCCGCCTGTTCTTCGTGGACAAGCTGATCGACATGGGTGCCCAGGTGATCCTTTGCGATCCGCACCGGGTGGTGGTGAACGGGCAGGACTTCCAGAATCCGCTGCGCGCGATACGCATGACCAGCCCGGACATCCGTGCGGGTGTTGCCCTGCTGATCGCAGCCCTCAGCGCCGAAGGCACCAGCATCATCGACAACATCGGCCAGATCGACCGCGGCTACCAACACATCGATACCCGCCTCAATGCTTTGGGAGCGCGGATCGAACGTGTTGAACTGTAGAACACTTCAGGGAGAGATCTTGGATAATTCCGAGCACGGGATCACCATAGCGGCACGTTGTTGGATAGCAGCCGCAGCTACACCACCGATTATCTTTGACCCATGACCCTCCGCACAATCATGTCCAAGCTGCAGATCCTCACCATCGCCGCTGTTGCCCTGCTTGCCATCTACGGTTTCAGCAACCGCAAGGAGAAGGCCGAAGTTGTGATCGATGAACAGACCGGCGCCAAGATCGGCACCGCCATCGGCAACAAGGCACCCGAGCTGGCCTACCTCAATCCCGATAGCACCAAAGTGCTGAAGCTTTCAGACCTGAAAGGCAAATACGTACTGATCGACTTCTGGGCCAGCTGGTGCGGACCTTGCCGCAAGGAGAACCCCAACGTGGTGGCGGCCTACGAGAAGTACAGCAGCGCCAAATTCAAGGAGGGCAAAGGCTTCGAGGTGTTCAGCGTAAGCTTGGACCGCAGCCGTCAGGCGTGGAAACAGGCCATCGCACAAGACCAATTGAAGTGGAAATGGCATGTGAGCGACCTCAAGTTCTGGCAGAGCGAAGCGGCCAGCCTCTACGGAGTGTCGTCCATCCCCATGAGCCTGCTGGTGGACCCCAACGGGATCATCATTGCCAAGAACCTGCGCGGCGTAGGCCTGCACCAGGAGTTGGACAAGCACGTGAAGAGCTTCTAAGCGCCATCCATCTACCATTTCGCGAAAGCCTCTGCGCCATGCAGGGGCTTTTTGCTGCCATCACTTCCCTGTCATACTGACCGCAGGGCGCCATTGGCATCGAAGTTGACTTGGCGCAGCGCCGGACAATGACCACGGCAGCATTTGCGATGGCACTCATGAATCTTTTCCGCCGTGGTCCCAAGCCCAGTAAGACAATGGATACCGAACAGACCCAACAAGCTCAGCAGTACAACGCTGCTGAAGGCACTGCACAGCAGGAGAACGTGCCTACTGACAACCTTGACACTTCGGCCGAGCCGGCTGACAGCCCGTCAGAGCAAACAGTGGAAGCCGAACTTGAACTGCTGCGCACCGAACACCGGGAGCTGCACGACAAGCACATCCGGCTTTTCGCGGAGTTCGACAACTTCCGCAAGCGTACCGCCAAAGAGCGATTGGAACTGATCCAGTACGCCAACCAGAACACCCTGAACGCCATATTGCCCGTAGTGGACGATATGGACCGCGCCGTGGCCAACAATGAAAAGGTCGACGATGTGGTGCCGGTGCGGGAAGGCATGAAGCTGATCCTGCAGAAGTTCATGAACGTGCTGGCCGCCCAAGGGCTGAAGCCGATGAGCAACGAACCCGGCGTCGACTTCGATACCGACCTGCACGAGGCGATCACCAAAGCACCTGCCCCGAGCGAGAAGATGAAGGGCAAGGTGTTGGATGTGGTCGAGAAAGGCTACACCCTCAACGACAAGGTGATCCGCTTCGCCAAAGTGGTGGTAGGCGAGTAATGAGCACGCGACCCATCAGCGGGAATTGCCCGCAATGCACGCAACAACGTACCCGTAGAGTCGGCCCGATCGGGCGAGCGACATTATGAGCAAGAAAGACCCATACGAAGTTCTTGGCGTGACCAAGAGCGCCAGTGCGGATGAGATCAAGAAGGCCTATCGGAAGATGGCCATCAAGTTCCACCCGGACAAGAACCCCGGTGATCATACCGCCGAGGACCGCTTCAAGGAAGCAGCTTCGGCCTACGAGATCCTGAGCGACGCCGATAAGAAGGCCAGGTACGATCGCTTCGGCCATGCCGGCCAGAACATGGGTGGCGGCCAGTACGGCGGCGGCATGAACATGGACGACATCTTCTCGCAGTTCGGAGACATCTTCGGCGATGCCTTCGGTGGCGGCTTCGGCGGCGGAAGACGTGGCACCCGCGTGGTGAAGGGCAGCAACCTGCGCGTCCGCTTGAAGTTGAGCCTGGAGGATATCGCCCACGGCGTTGAGCGCAAGATCAAAGTGACCAAGCTGGTGCGCGGCAAAGGCAGCGAATACGGCAATTGCGGCACCTGCGGCGGAAGCGGCCAGGTGCGTCGCGTGCAGAGCACCTTCCTCGGGCAGATGCAGACCGTTACCACCTGTCCGGCCTGCTCGGGCATAGGACAGACGGTGAGCAAGCGGGCACCCGGCAGCGATGAGCATGGCCTGGTGCGCGAGGAGGTGGTGGTGCCGATCAAGATCCCACCCGGCGTGGAAGAAGGCATGCAGCTCAACATCAGCGGCATGGGCAACGAGGCACCAGCGGGGGGCATTCCCGGCGACCTGCTGGTGGTGATCGAAGAGGAAGCACACCCAGAGCTCCGTCGCGATGGGATCCACCTGCATCACGAAGTGTTCATCAGCATGGTGGATGCCGCATTGGGCGCCAACCTGGAGGTTCCGGTAGTGGGCGGCAAGGCCAAGGTGAAGATCGAGGCCGGCACACAGAGCAACCATGTGCTGCGTTTGCGTGGCAAAGGCCTGCCCGATGTGCACGGCAGAGGCACCGGCGACCTGCATGTGCATGTAGCAGTGTGGACGCCGACCAACCTGAGCAAGGACGAGAAAGCCGCTTTGGAAGCGCTGCGTGAAAGTCCCGGACTACAACCCAAGCCCACTGCGAAGGACAAAGGATTCTTCGAGCGGGTGAAGGAGATGTTCGCGCACTAGGTCCTGTGCTCTGCCATCAGTGGGTGAGGATGGCCCAGCCATGCCCTTTCTTGGTTTCCGTCCCAAAAGTATTTCGGTGGCCGACCTGATGATCGGGGCGCGTGGACCTGCATTACAGCCACGCCAGAACCAGCAGCCCAAGTAACGCGATGCCCAAGGCCAGCCATGGCAAGGCGATCCGACCTGTACCGGTCGGTTCCTGATCATCCATGCTGGACCCAGAAGAAAGGTGCATCACTATCAGTTCGAGATCTCTCATCCAGGTTCGCATGGAGGGACGAGCGAAGGATCGGCCCTAAAGCACCAAGGCACCCTTGCCGGTGCCTTGGGCGAACATCCGCAAAGGGGATGCGGATACTCTGGGACCTTGAACGCTGCTCAAACGCTCAGGGGAATAGGGACCTTTTCGGTCCGCCACAAAGAGAGCCCTTCAGCTTTGCCGGTACAATAGAACGAAGGTTATAACGATGGAGCAGGTAGGTCTCCGAGAGGCTTCCGATCAAGCTCATAGTACCTTGCCGGCCATGGCCGAAACAAGCATCCGAGGCAATTACGTGGATATCCGCGCCCGGCGCATCTTCCCTGCAGAGATGGAATGGAGCGAGGGCCGCATCACCGCCATCCGTGAATTGGATACCAAGGTGGAAGGCTACCTCCTACCCGGCTTCGTGGATGCCCACGTGCATGTGGAAAGCTCCATGCTCGTTCCCAGCTCTTTCGCGCGCCTTGCCGTGGTGCACGGCACCGTGGGCACCGTGAGCGATCCGCACGAGATCGCCAACGTGCTGGGCTTGGAGGGTGTAGAGTACATGATCGACAACGGGCGAAAAGTGCCCTTCCACTTCTTCTTCGGCGCACCGAGTTGTGTACCCGCAAGCGTGTTCGAGACCGCAGGTGCGAAGCTGGACAGCGATGCCGTTGGCGAACTCCTGGAACGACCGGAGATCCTCTACCTGAGCGAGATGATGGATTTTCCCGGCGTGATCAATGGAAACCCGGAAGTGCTGAAGAAACTGGAACATGCCCAACGTCTGGGCAAGCCCATCGATGGGCACGCGCCGGGCCTGCGCGGCAGCGCTGCCGGACGCTACATCAAAGGAGGTACGGACGAAGGCGAGGTGGTGATCTCCACGGACCATGAATGCTTCACCTTGGATGAAGCGCTGGACAAACTCGGCCACGGTATGCGGATCAGCATCCGAGAAGGTAGCGCTGCGAAGAACCTGGAGGCTCTGATGCCCCTGCTCAGCAGCCACCCGCAACAGGTGATGCTCTGCACCGACGATATGCACCCCGACCGCTTGGTAAAGGGACACATCAACGACCTCTGCGCACGTTGTGTGGCAGCGGGTGTTGATGTGTTCGATGTGCTGCTCGCGGCCTGCATCAACCCGGTGGAACACTACAAGCTTCCGGTAGGCCAGCTGCGTGTGAGCGATGCCGCGGACATGATCCTGGTGCGTGACCTGGTGGAGTTCCGCGTGGAGCGCACCTATATCGCCGGGCAGCTTGTCGCCGAGGGCGGCAAGAGCTTGATCCCACACGTTCAGGCCGAACGGCCTAACAAGTTCGATTGCTCACTGAAGCAGGTGGATCAATTCCGTGTGCCTGCAAATGATGCACAGGTAATGGCCATGGAAGCCTTGGACGGGCAGCTCATTACCCACAAGCGATTCCTGCATGGGAAGTTGGTGAACGGTGAACTGCTGGCCGATGTGGAACAGGACCTTTTGAAGATCGCTGTAGTGAACCGCTACCACGATGCACCTGTGGCAGTGGGCTGGATCCGTAACATCGGCCTGAAGCGTGGTGCGATCGCGAGCTGTGTGGCACACGACAGCCACAACATTGTGGCCGTGGGCTGCAACGACACCGATCTATGCGCGGCAGTTAACGCAGTGATCGAAGGGCGCGGAGGCATCAGCTTGGCCGATGGCGATCGCGTGGACGTATTGTCGCTACCCGTGGCCGGCATAATGACCGATGCCGACCCCTACCTCACCGCGCAAGCCTATGCCGCCATGGACCGAGCCGCGAAGGATCTCGGCAGCAAGCTTTCCGCACCGTACATGACGCTCAGCTTCATGGCCTTGCTGGTGATCCCACACCTGAAGATGAGCGACCTCGGCCTGTTCGATGGTGATGAGTTCAAGCTCGTTCCGCACGGCATGAGCTGAGTGGAGCTTGCCGTAGACTTGTGCTCGATACGTACTTTGCTGCTGGCGCCGGATACTTTCAAAGCCGCTGTTCCAGACCAAACTCAGACATGCAGCTGACCCGCCACCTCCTCATCGGCTTGCTAGGCTTGGCATTGCTTGCCGGCTGCGCACAGCAGAACAATGCCGTGGTAGGCAAAGGCCTTGTTCAGAAGCGCAAGTACCAGCCCGGCTGGCATGTGGACCTGTTCCAAAGATCGAGACCATTAGCAGTCTTGCATACTGAACGCCGGCGCTCCGCTCCCGCTGTGGAACTTCCAGAACAATTAGCGGACCTGACGAACAGCACCATGGTTTCCCTGGAGCAGGAACAGGGCATGGATGCCTTCGGTCCGAGCGCATCTTTGGATGCCATGCACCATGGCGCTGCTCTTCGGCCAAGCGCAACTTTCTTGAGCGCAGCAAGATCAACTCCTGCAACCACTCCCGCGCAAGAGAACCTGATCCCTCGCAAACGCCTTCAGCCTTTGGCCATCCCTTCAATGCTGTTCGTTGGTGCGGGCATTACCATGGCCTTTGTGACGAATAGTGGCCTGCTGGTGGCCGGCGCCCTGGTCATCGGACTTGTGCTCGCGGCCGTCAGTTTGCGGCGCATACGTTCCCATGAGCGTTCGGGCAAAGGTTTCGCGATCATAGCCTTGGTGCTTGGAACCATGGCGGCACTGATCACCACCATGGTGATCATACGTTCTGGTTTCTGATCGTTCAGCTTGCCTTCTGCAAGGACTCCAGCACCCGATCCGCCTGCCGGTGCAATTCCGAGGCATCACGGCCCGCTTCGCGCATGGCCTTCAAGGAGCGTGAACCTGCCGATTTGGAGAGCTTGTGCCCTTCCTCATCAATGAGCAGAGAATGATGGACAAAGCGCACCGAATTGAAGAAGTGCATGCCCAACAGCTCTGCGCAATGCAGCTGGAGCGCCGTGGAAGGAAGCAGGTCCATACCACGCACAATGAAGGTGATCCCGAAATGATGGTCATCCCATAGACTTGCCAGTTGGTAAGCCGCACGTCCGTTGCGCTGCTTCACCACCGGGTCGCCCAAGGCCATGGCAAGGTCCACCTCACGGTCCGCACCCAACAATGCAGGCACTTTCATCAATGGAGCGTGCTGCACGTTCAGACGCCATGCATTGTCCGGGTCGTCCAGTTCGTTCCCCTTCGTTCGACACAGGCCCGAGTAATGCGCTTCAGCATCCAAGGCACCGGGCGTAGTTCGCGAACAGCTGCAGGCATAGAGCATGCCCTTCTTCCGGAGTCGATCGGCCAAGACCAGGTATTCCGAAGCGCGGAAATGTTGCGACCACTTGGCCTGAAGCTCATCCGGTCCGCTCGGACCCTCGTCCCAATGGATCCCCAGCCATTCCAGCGAGCGGAAGATGTCCTCCACATATTCCGCTCTTACCCGATCGGAATCGAGGTCATCGATCCGCAGCAGCACCTTGGCACCGCGTTCCTGCGCCAAACGCGAAGTGATCAGAAAATCGAGCGCATTGCCCGCATGAAGATGACCGCTGGGCGTTGGGGCCAAGCGTGTGCGTTCGCTCATGCGCATACCTTCCATGGTGCCCGGGGCGGGACTCGAACCCGCACAGCCCTTACGAACCAAGGGATTTTAAGTCCCTCGTGTCTACCATTTCACCACCCGGGCCTGTCTCCCGAAGGGAAGGCAACTCCGCAAAGGTGCAAGAATTGCGCCTTGGTCTAACTCAATTCGGCTTGTCGAGCCCTGTTCACAATGAACATAATTGTCCAAAAACAACGATGCCTCCCTTTTGGGGAGGCATCTTGAGCGAGAAACGGGACTCGAACCCGCGACCCCGACCTTGGCAAGGTCGTGCTCTACCAACTGAGCTACTCTCGCATTTCAGGCTGCAAATATAGTACTCCTTCCCGAACTACAAAGACCTTCGAACTTTTCAAGCGTTCTTCAGCTGTCCTTTGGTGGCACCCACCATGCGTTTTATGCCGTGCAGCTTCAGCAAAGCCTCTACCGGCGTGAGGGTATCGATGTCCAGAGCGGCTATCTCGTCCCGAATTCCTTCCAAGGCGGGATCGTCCAACTGGAAGAAGCTGAGCTGCATTTCGCGGCCAAGACCTTCAGTACCACCATGCGACACATTGCTCGGCCCCTGCCCTTCGGCGCCTTCGCCCAGGTTGCCGGCATGGCTGCGCTCCAGATGTGCCAGCACCTTGTTCGCCCTATCTATCACCTGCTTGGGCATGCCGGCCATCTGCGCCACATGGATACCGAAGCTGCGGTCGCTACCACCAGGAACGAGCTTCCGCAAGAAGAGCACTTTACCGTTCACCTCGCGCACCGCCACATTGGCGTTCTTGATGCGCGAGAAGGAGGCGGCCATCTCGTTGAGCTCGTGGTAGTGCGTGGCGAAGAGCGTGCGCGGACGCGTGGAATGCTCGTGCAGGAACTCCGCAATTGCCCATGCAATGGAGATGCCGTCGTAGGTGCTGGTCCCACGGCCGATCTCGTCCAGAAGCACCAGACTGCGATCACTCAAGTTGTTGAGGATACTGGCCGTTTCGTTCATTTCCACCATGAAGGTGCTCTCGCCGGTGCTGAGATTGTCCGACGCACCCACCCGTGTGAACACGCGGTCCACGATGCCCAAACGCGCCTTCCCTGCGGGCACAAAGCTCCCGACCTGGGCCATCAACACGATCAGCGCTGTTTGGCGCAGCAGTGCCGACTTACCACTCATATTGGGACCGGTGATGATCACCACCTGCTTGTCGTCGGGATCCAGGAACACATCGTTGGCCACGTAGGGCTCACCCGGCGGAAGTTGCTGTTCGATCACCGGGTGCCTTCCGTCCTGGATCTCCACGGCACGCCCTTCAGTAAGCTCCGGCCTGCTATAGCCGTATGCCTTGGCGCTGATGGCAAAAGACCGCAACACATCGAACTGCGCCATGGCCTGTGCGGTAAGCTGAACCGGACCGATGGATGCCACCACATCGTTCACCAAGCTCTGGAACACATCGGTCTCCAGGGCCAGCATGCGCTCCTCGGCACCCATGATCTGCTCCTCCAGCGTTTTGAGCTCCTCGGTGATGTAGCGCTCGGCGTTCACCAAGGTCTGCTTGCGCACCCATTCGGGGGGCACCTTGTCCTTCTGCGAGTTGCGCACCTCCAAGTAGTAACCGAACACGTTGTTGAATCCAACCTTCAGCGAGGCGATCCCCGTACGATCGCTCTCGCGCCGTTGTGCTTGCAGGAGTAGTTCCTTGGCGTTGGTGGCCACGTGGCGGATCCGGTCCAGTTCGGGGTCTATACCGCTGCGTACCACTCCGCCTTTCTGTACGCTTGCAGGCGCCGGATCCTGTATGGTCGCAGCTATGCGTTCGGCAAGTTCTTCCGGCGGTGCGAATTCCGAAGCCACTGCCGCAAGTGCGCCACCGGCTTCGTTCAACGCAGCCCGCAGGCGCATCGCCGCTTGGACGGAACGGCTCATCTGCAGCAGTTCACGCGGATTGATGCGACCGGTGGCCGCACGGCCGGCCAAGCGCTCCAGGTCGCCCACCTGCTCCAGGTCGTCCACCAGATCTTCCGTTAACGACCCATTGGCCAATAGTGCGGCCACGCGATCATGCCGCGTTGATATCGCAGAGCGGTCCAGAAGCGGGAACAGCAACCAGCGCTTCAGTTGTCGAGAACCCATTGGCGTAACGCAACGGTCCATGGCCTGGAGTAGCGTGCGTGCACCCTCGTTCACCGGGGCCACCAGTTCCAGGTTGCGCACCGTGAAACGGTCCAGCCCCATGTGCGCGGCCGGTCTGATCCAGCCGATGCTTCGCACGTGCGCCAGTCGGTCGTGCCGGGTCTCCCCCAAGTAGTACAGAACGGCACCGGCAGCCCGCTGCCCCAATTGCAGGTCCTCGATCCCGAAGCCCTTCATGGAAAGAGTACCGAACTGGCGCAGCAAGCGCTCGCGAGCAAGGTCATCGGTGAAAGCCCAATCGTCGATCGGATAGGCGTACATGCGGCTCGCAGCACTCTGCAGCACGGCATCGCGTCCGCCTTTGGGCACAAGCAGTTCTTTGGGTGCGAAGGCATCCAGCAGCTTCAGCGCACCTTCGCCGTTCTCCTCGGCCACTTGGAATTCACCGGTGGTAACGTCCACGAAGGCAAGTCCGTAACGGTCGTTGACAGCACAGATCGCGGCGAGCCAGTGGTTGCTCTGGTGATCCACCACTTGATCGCTGAAGGAAACGCCGGGCGTGACCACCTCGACGACTCCACGTTTCACGATCGTCCTGGTCTGCTTAGGGTCCTCCAACTGGTCGCAGATGGCGACGCGATGGCCCGCACGGACCAGTTTGGGCAGGTACGTTTCCAGCGAATGGTGCGGAAAGCCGGCCAGCTCCATATTGGCATTGCCGCCGTTGTTGCGCTTGGTGAGCGTGATACCCAGCACACGCGAAGCGATGATAGCGTCCGATCCGAAGGTCTCGTAGAAATCGCCCACACGGAACATCAGGATCGCGTCGGGGTGCTGGCCCTTGATCCTGTTGTACTGCTCCATCAACGGAGTTTCACCCCCCTCTTTCTTCGCCATGATACGCCTACGTTCTACACTACTTTCGCAGCCGGGAAAGATACGGCCTACCACTCGGTCTTTCTCCCCCGCACACCAAGCGTTCTGCACATCTTCCCAACACCATGCCCGCCACCGATCGCAAGCTTACCATGGACGAACTGGGCCGTGCCGCTCCGGAGACCTATCGGAACCTCGCATTGCGGCCCGTTCGGGTGATATTGGACGATGTGCGCAGCAGGCACAACGTGGGTTCTGTGTTCCGCACCGCCGATTCTTTCGCTCTGGAAGGCCTTGTACTGTGCGGTTTCACGCCACTGCCTCCACACCGCGAGATCGAGAAGACCGCTTTGGGAGCCACGCAGACCGTACCATGGGATCATGCGCCGGATGCGGTGGATGCCGTGAGAGCTTTGCAGCAACAAGGCTATCGCGTTCTGGCGGTAGAGCAGACCACACATGCCGTTCCCTTGCAGCAGGTGCGTTCCACACCCGGGAAGCCGCTAGCACTTGTCTTCGGCAACGAGTTGAACGGCGTTTCAGAGCAAGTGATCGAAGCCTGCGATGGCTGCATCGTGATCCCCCAAGCCGGAAGTAAACACTCCTTGAACGTTTCGGTATGTGCTGGAATAGTGCTTTGGTGGCTTGCAGGTAGAAATTCCGAGGAAAAAGAAGACCGATAGCCCACGCTCAAGGCAACCCCAGCGCAGTTCACAGGTCTATGCTGAAGGAAGTAGCAATGTCTTGAGGCCCGGCTTTCAGGAAAGCATCTATATTTGGCTGCTGCCGTTATTCGATCCAATGCCGATATTCCCAAAACGCACTGCCCTTCTTCTGGTCCTATTGGGATGTCTCGCGACAGCTCCATTGAGTGCACAGTATTTCAGGCAGTCGAGGAACGAGATCGACCTCGGGATCGGCATCTCCAACTTCTTGGGTGAACTCGGTGGGCGTAACCAGATCGGATCACCTTTCCTGTGGGATCTGGAACTGAGCCAGACGCGCCCAGCCGTAAGCTTCGGTTACCGCTATTTCTTAGCTCGGCAGCAGGCGCTGGTAGCTCGTTTTACCTATGGTGTGCTTGCAGGGAACGACAACCTTACCTCCGAAGAATTCCGGAACAACCGCAACCTGAGCTTCAAGTCCGATGTACTGGAGCTTGGCCTGATGTACGAGTTCCACCTCTATCGCGAAGAGCTGGGCCACATGTATGATCTCCGCGGTGTGAAAGGTGAAAAGCCGACACGTGTGGGCCTCTACCTTTTTGCCGGAGTGGCCGGTTTCTACTTCGACCCCAAAGCGCAGTACAATAATGCTTGGGTAAGGCTTAAACCAATGGGCACAGAAGGTCAAGGACTGCCCGGCGGTGCGGATGAATACAGCAATTTCGGCTTGGCGATCCCGATGGGTTTCGGCTTGCGTAAAGCTGTGAACAAGAACATCAGCATAGGTATCAACCTGCAGTACACCAAAACCTTCACTGACTACATCGATGATGTGAGCAGCAACTACTTCGATAACGAGGCACTGCTCGCAGCACATGGACCGGAAGGTGCGTACTTGGCCGACCCCAGCTTGGGCTTGATCCTCGGACAGAGCGCCACAGGCCAGCAGCGTGGAGACCCGGACGATCTGGATGCCTACCTGTTCTTGAAGTTCCACGTACACTACAAGATCACCAAGTACCGCAGCGGAAGCAAGAAGTACCGCGCCCGTATCCGCAGGCAGAAGATCGTCTTCTAAGCCCACGGAACAAGAGTTCGAAAAAGCCCTCCGAGCGAGGGCTTTTTCCTTTTCCGATGTTCCGGACCGGTCCTTACTTGAGCGCTCGCGTGTTCACTCTTTGTATGAGCACTAACGCCAAACTCATGTTCGAGGGAGGACCGCGGTGAGCTCGCGTCCTCTCCGAAGCTGGCTACACCCTTGTTCGGTCATGTACCACCTTCATCCGTAGCAAGGCTGCTCCACACTAACTCGGCTTTTTCCTGATCGTACCACGCACTGCTCGCCAGTTCCTGATGTGGTCTCCGCCGTCCTTGATGGACACGCCTTGCTTCTGAACTGATCCCGGCCAGAACAATTACCGCGGGCCGAGATGCTGGAACGAACGTTCAGGGCCGGTAGGGACCAGAGGAATACCTCCCGTGCACCGCTTGTTCGTGTTCAGGTTTCATTCCTCTCGATGAGGAGCACGTTCAATAGGCAGGACCACGGACCGGACCATGAACGAGAAAGGGCCGCCCTTACGGGCAGCCCTTCCATTAGAAGCGTATGAAGCTTATTGTACGATCAGCTTCTTGGTCAGAGGCTGGCCGTTGTTCTTCACGGTTACGTAGTACACACCAGCGCTCCAGTCGGTGGTGTTGATGGTGTGCTGGTAGGAACCGGCACCCTGTACACCGAAGTTGCGCTCGCTCACCACTTGGCCCTTGCTGTTGTGGATCACCAGCTCCATGCGACCGTCGGTCACCACATCGTAGCCCATCAGCGTAGTGCCATTAGAGATGTTGCCGTTGATGAAGCTCATGCGCATGCCGTTGAGGCTGCCTGGCTCGTTGATGCCAACGCTGCTGTTGTCCAACAGAGCGAAGATGCAGAAGTCAACGTTCAAAGGAGCACCCCAGCTGGAACGCATGGTGAACCAACGTCCATCGTCCCACTGCTCCCAGCTGAACTCAGGGAATTCGGTGTTATCGGTACCAGTGGCCAACAAGCCGATAGAATCGGTCGCACCCAGTGCCCCCATGTTGAATCCGAGGGTGAACTGCTCACTCACGAAGGTCGGAGTGTCGAACATAACGCCGGTGAAACCGATGCTCGTTGCATCGCCGGTGTCGATCTGGGCCAAGGTGAAATCCTTGCTGGCGAGAACGGAGCCAGGAGCTCCTGTGGTGATAGGACCGGTCGTGTTGGTGCCTGCACCATCCATGCCGTAGAGGCGAGCACGTACCACGCCATTGTCACTTCCGGTCTTCGCGTAGAACCAGTACAACACACCCTCCACTACCGTGGTAGGTGCATCGAGCAAGAGGAACTGCTGTGCTTTGGAGAGATCACCGTAGCCGTTGGAGCCCACGATGTAGCCGCAAGGGAAAGTGTTCGGTTCATCGCCACAAAGTGCTCCCCACTGGGTAAGTTGAGTTGCAGGGTCGTTCGCCCAGCTACCGGGAGCGAGGGTATCGGTAACAGCGCGTGAAGCGTCCATGGCGTTCGCTCCGAGAGCGACGGTTCCGGTCACAATGCCGGTGCGCTGCTGCGCATTAACAGTAAGAGCACCCAATGCAAGGGCTCCAACGAGTAAGGTGTGTTTCATCGTATGGGGTTTGTTTATTGAACGGTCAACAGGTGCGAAGATAAACAATGCCACATGAGCCCCGTTCCAATAGGCACCGAGCATACCACGGATCTCAGCACAAACTTGGCCTGCTAAACGTCTTCGGAATGAGCTGTCAGGCGAGCCGGACGCGGCAACGCGGCCTGTATGAGGATCGAGATCAGCACCACGATCGCTGGCGCGATCAGATTGTACCACAGGAACGCGATCTCGATGTCGGAGAAATGGACGTACAGGATGATGGCCTGCGCGATCAAGGCGGCAACGAAGACCGCTGTGCCATGCACCCACTTCACGAAGAAGGCCACCAGGAAAATGCCCAGAATGGTGCCGTAGAACAGGGACCCGAGGATGTTCACCGCTTGGATCAGGTTCTCGAAGAGCGAGAAGACCGCTGCGAAGCCGAGCGCCATCACGCCGAATGCGACAGTTGCCCATTTGGTGGCCGTCAC
>CAJDVJ010000013.1_pt1 | contig 15042 bp, 13 predicted proteins | sample 7391371 | NCBI WGS metagenome assembly CAJDVJ01 (sample SAMEA7055699, study PRJEB34461) | soil metagenome | biome: terrestrial ecosystem; feature: Peninsula; material: soil | place: Antarctica | collected 2016 | reverse complement strand
ACCGAACGCAGGAGTGTGTTCAGTAGCACCAGAAGGAGCAGCGCAACATGCCAAGTTCTGAAGCGCTCACGATCCATTTCGGTGGGCATGTAACGCAGCACATCGGCCACGCGCTTGGGCTTCGTATCCGGGAACTCCGATGAGAGGATATCGTAGGCCTGTTGCTTGGCATAGCCATCGCCGAGCAGTTCGCTCGCTCTGTTGCGTATCCTTCGCTTTCCCATGGAAAAGCGAATTTCCGCATTCCATGCGATCGCGACGCTCCGCCGGTGGAGTCCTTCAGCCGCTCCTACTCCATAACGAAACGCTCCTGCTGCACGGCGCCATCCGCGCTGATCTGCAGGAGGTAGACCGCCGGTGCCATCCCGCTAAGGTCAAGATCCAACGCGGCCGTGCCTTTCGGCCATAGCTGCTGATGCACCAACCTACCATCGGCACTGAGGATACGCAGCTCCCCTTGGGTGCTTGTGGGTCCGCTCAACTGCGCGCGCAACACACCCTTGCTGGGGTTGGGGAATACCTGCAAGGTCTGGAGCGATCGTCCCATGGTCTCATCAAGCCCAACGGAAAAGCATGGCGCAGGACGGTCGAAGCCAGCTTGCTGATCGAAGCGATTATCAGAACTTCCTTGCGCGGCGTTCACCCCAAGACCTCGGCGTGCGAATGCGTTCCAGATCAGGCACTGGTTCTCACCGCCGGTGAGGAGATCATCCGCCAGCAGGATGGCATCGCGCCCATCCACGAAACCGGGGCTGCAGCTTTGAAGCTTCATCCCGTCCATCACCAAGCGCAGTGCGAGGTTGTTGCCCCCGGTACCGCTGTACATATCGGGGTCGTAGCCATACTGGCCGATCAGGTCCCAGGTCATTTCCCAGAGCATGGTGGCCCACACGAAGCCAATGCCGTGTGGCATGGAGATAGTGTTACTGTTGGTGGACGCATAGGTGTAGGGATTCACCGCGAAGTCGGTGGAATAGGGAGCAGGCCGGATGCCGGTGCCCGTTGTGGGCTCATCGTTCACGAAGGTGCCGACGCCTCGGGGCGTAGGTCCTTGATCACCGGGAAGCATGGTCAGCATCATGCCGATGTAGTCGCTCCATCCTTCGCCCATCTGCTCATCGTTCTGCAGGCAGTACACATCCATGGGTCCACCCGTCAGTCGGTTGGAAACACCGTGACCGTACTCATGCGCAATGATGCCGTTATCGAAACCCGAATCGCGGAGATCCTCCAAGGCGTCGCCTACCAACGTGGCATTCACCGGACCGTTCAGCATGGCCTGCTTGATCAGCGCTCCATCTGCTTGCGAGATCATCACCGCAGGAATGTTGATGTTGCCACCGCCCGTTCCGCCCATTGCGATGGGATCGCCCGGAGCGTTGTTCACCACGATCACGGCCAAAGCGCCGGCATCCTGCAAGGCTTCCACCTTGGCGATGAAGGTGCACTGCCCGCGATCAACTATGGCTATACGTCCGGCAATGGCAGAGACGTTGATCAAGGTCTCGCAGCCATCGCTGGCGGGGGCTGTTCCATCCTGGGCCAGTACCAGATCGGCAATGATCGGTTGTTCAGGCAGCACCGGACCGAAGCCCGCCACGGAGTTGCGGTACACATCGGCGATGGTGGCCGGCGAATTGATCGTGAGCGAGCTGTCGCTTCCCACTCTCCAGAGGTACATCTGCATCACCCCGGAAGAACCATCCTCGGGTGTTCCGAAGTTGGCGTTGTTCATTCCACTGCCATCCTGCGCTTGGGCGAACACAGCATCGTTGCCCTCGCCCAGACCGGTGTAGTTGAACTCCTGGAAGTTGCCGCTCTCCTCGTCGAAGCCATAGTAGTGGAGCACATCGTGCAACACGTTGCAGGCGTAGAACATGTTGGTGATGGAAGCGTCCAAATAGTTCATCGGTTGCATGGGCGGAGCATAGGCCTGATCGAAGAGCAGGTTCGCGCCACCATCGGGGCTGTAGCCGGGCATATCGTTGTTCTGCAAGTCCTCGCAGGCCAGCACGTTGTTCCCGCGGGTAATGGTGTATTCAGCACCGCTCTGCCCATTGGTATCGTGCCATCCGAAAGGTGAGGCAAGTGCATCCGCCGGTTCGCTCACCAGCACTTGTGGCCCGTGGTTGGGGCTCTCCGTAGGAAAGGGAAAAACCAAGTAACCGGAGCCATCCAAGGGACTGGCTGCCGGAACAGGCTGACGTCCCAGATCGGCCATGGCATCGTAGGGACGCTCAAAGGTCACTGCATGCACGCTGCAACTCACCATCTGGTCCATCTTGCGGAGAAGCTCGCCCGTGTTGGCATCCACCGACACGTTCCACCAGTTGGGTGTAGCCACCGAACGGATGGTAAGGGCCCAGGCCAACCGCAATGCACCATCCTTGGTAGGCTGAATGATCAAGCGCGCCGGGATCGGATCGCGTGAAGCACCCGATGCTGAGAGCGTGAGTTCGCGATCGCTCTTCTGGTCCACAACGCGGATGTCCGTGGGAGCAAGCTCCAGTTCCCGGGCAACGGCACGCAAGGCCTGCTCGGCGCTCAGCACCGGCGTGGTGGAAGGCAACCGTTGAGTAAGCCCACGTTCCAAGCGATCGCCCATGTGCAGCACACGTCCATCGCGCACCGCGAAATTGGCCACCGCACCGAATACCGGCAGGCCGGCCAGCTCCTGGCGGATGTACACGTAGCTCACGCCTTTTTTGTCCGTGGAAGTGCTGGTTACGGTCCAGCTACCTGCCTCTTCGGCCGTAAGGCCCAATGCCATATGCGTTTCACGGAGACGTTCCCGCACCGCATCCACCGGGTCCTGTGCTTGGATCGATGGTAGCAATAGCAACAGAAAGCCGAGCACGGAAAAGCGTGTGAAAGAAGTACGCATGGGCGGAGGGGAAAGGTCCTAAGGCGGTTTACAGCGGAATGCTGCTTACCGAAGGTATGTACCAATGATCGAAATGGATGGGCATGAGCACCGCTGGTGCTCAAGAGCTTGGCCCCACTCTTGGGATCGAGAACAGCTCGGCACTTCCTGCTTGGCTATTGGGCGATGTGAACCACGGATGAACACGGATGAACACGGATCGCAGTGCTAATAATGCAGGACAGAGCGTCTCCGACCAGAGATCCCTTTTGCTCGGCTGCTTGTCCAGAGCGACTTCCGTGTGGACCCGCCAGCCGGCCTGCAGGTCCGCAGTTGTAGTATTCCTCCCAAGCAACGGCCGAAGGGCGCACAGGAAGCATCCTCCCACAGGCATTCCCGCCCACCTTCCAGCGGTTCATTGCAGGTAGGTAGCTTTGCCGCTCCTTAAGACGGAAGGGCTATGGATCGTCCATTCCCCTGTCGATCGGAAGCAAGCTCCAATGCATATCTCCCCTATCGTAGCTGCCATGGCCGAATCGGCCACCCTGATGATGTCCCGCAAGGCCCGCGAAATGCGCGCTGCCGGTCACGATATCATCGACCTTAGCCTTGGCGAGCCGGACCATGATCCACCCGCATTCGCGCTGGAAGCAGCAGCAGAAGCGCTGAAAGGCCCCTACCACAAATACACGCCAGTGAACGGCTATGCCGATGTGCGTCAGGCCATCGCAGGGAAGTTCAAGCGCGACAACGGCCTGGATTACACTGCTGAGCAGATCGTGATCAGCACCGGCGCCAAGCAGTCGCTGATGAACGTGATCATGGCCTTGGTGGGCCCCGGTGACGAAGTGGTGATCCCCGCACCGTATTGGGTGAGCTACATCGAGCAGGTACGTCTGGCCGGAGCCACCCCCGTGGTGGTACACAGCAGCCTGGACGAGGACTGGAAAGCCCCCGTGGAGCGCATCGCCGCTGCCATTACGCCACGCACCCGCCTGCTCCTATTCAGTTCGCCCTGCAACCCCAGCGGATCGGTATTGACCCGTGCTGAACTGGCGCAACTTGCGGAAGTGGTGGCCCAGCACAAGGACCTTTACGTGATGGCCGACGAGATCTACGAACACATCGTGTTCGACGGCAAGCACGAGAGCTTCGCAACGCTGCCCGGCATGGCCGAACGCACCATCACCGTGAACGGACTGAGCAAAGGCTTTGCGCTTACGGGCTGGCGCTTGGGCTACATCGGCGCACCGCTGTGGATCGCGCAGGCAGCCACCAAAGTGCAAGGGCAGTTCACCTCCGGTGCTAACAGCATCGCACAGCGTGTGGCCAAGGCCTGCGTGGAGGCCGACCCTGCACAACTCGCACCCATGCGCGGAGATTTCCTGCGTCGTCGTGACCTGGTGATCGCCGAAGTGAACAAGATCCCCGGCTGGCGTTGCAACGTACCGCAAGGTGCGTTCTACCTGCTTCCCGACGTGAGCGCCTCCATCGATGGCACCCGCATCAAGGATTCCGTGGACCTGAGCATGTACCTCTTGGAAAAAGCCGGAGTGAGCTTGGTGGAAGGCAATTCCTTCGGCGCCGAAGGCACCCTGCGCATCAGCTATGCCACGGCCGATGCCAAGTTGGTGGAAGCCATGCAGCGCGTCTCCAAAGCGATCGCAGAACTCGGCTGATCATGGGTCCCGGCATCGAAAGCTTCTTGGAGGACGCGGCCCGCAGCACGGTGTTCGTGGTGGGCGATGCCATGGTGGACTCCTACCTCTGGGGCCGCGTGGAGCGCATAAGCCCGGAGGCACCTGTGCCCATCGTACAGATCAAGAAGCGCAGTGCCCGCTTGGGCGGCGCGGCCAACGTGGCCCTCAATGCGCAAGCACTCGGTGCCAAGGCCGTGGTGTTCTGCGTGGCGGGCAACGACGATGCCGGCAACACCATGGAGCAGCTCTTCGGTCAGTACGAGCTTTCCACACTGGGTCTGCTGCGTTCTCCGGGGCGGATCACCACCGTGAAGACCCGCGTCATCAGTGGTCACCAGCACATTGTGCGTGTGGACGAAGAGCAGGAGGACGACCTCTCCCAAGAGGATGCCGAGCGCTTGCTGAAAACCTTCCGCGAAGCGCTTGTGAGCCACCGACCGGCCGTGATCGTGATGGAGGACTACGACAAAGGCGTGCTGAGCGAGCAGCTCATCGCCGGCATTCTGCAAGCTGCCAAGGAAGCCGGTGTGCCCGTGGCCGTGGACCCCAAGAAGAAGAACTTCTTCGCCTACCAAGGCGTTGACCTGTTCAAACCGAACCTGAAGGAACTGCGCGAAGGCCTGAAAATGGATGTGGATGTTGCCGATGCCGATAGTGTTCGCCGTGCCGTGAAGGCTCTGGAAGAACGCTTGGGCAACAAAGCATCGCTGATCACCCTGAGCGAACATGGCATGCACATGCACAGCGCCGGGACCGAGCATCGCATACCCGCGCATCACCGCACCATCGCGGATGTGAGCGGCGCGGGCGATACGGTGATCACCGTTGCGGCCCTTGCCTTGGCACTGGGTTTCGACCCGCTTGCACAGGCCCAACTGGCCAATCTGGCGGGCGGACTGGTGTGCGAGGAAGTAGGCGTGGTGCCTTTGAACAAAGAACGTTTTCGTGCCGAAGCCCTTCGGCTCCAACTACCTGAATGAGCGTTACACCCTATTCGCCGGAAGGCTCCAAGCGTGAACAGGTCGAACGCATGTTCGATTCCATCAGCCCGAAGTACGACCTACTGAACCGCGTGTTCTCACTGGGTATCGACCAAGGCTGGCGCCGCAAGGTGATGCGCCTGGTGAGCAAGGAACCCGTGGAGCGCTTGCTCGATGTGGCCACCGGCACCGCTGATCTGGCCATCCTCGCCAGCAAGAACGTGAAGCACGTTACCGGCGTGGACATCAGCGAAGGAATGTTGGAGCACGGCCGCACCAAAGTAACCAAGAAAGGGCTGCAGGACCGCGTGGTACTTCAACGTGCCGACAGCGTGGACCTACCCTTCCCGGACGCGAGCTTCGATGCTGTCACCGTGGCTTTCGGTGTGCGCAACTTCGAGGAACTCGAGAAAGGCATCGCCGAGATGCGCCGCGTGCTGAAGCCCAACGGACGCCTCTTCGTGCTGGAATTCTCCAAGCCTGCGCACGCACCCATGAAGCAGCTTTTCCGCTTCTACTTCCACCGTGTGATGCCCTTCTTCGGCAAGCTGGTGAGTAAGGACAAAGCGGCCTACACCTACCTGCCCAAGAGCGTGGATGCCTTCCCGGAAGGTGCCGACTTCGTACGCATCATGGAACGTGTCGGTCTGCGCGAGAACAGTGCCGAGTCGCTCACCGGTGGTATCGCCTCGCTCTACATAGGCCGGAAATGAGCCAAACCTCCCCGAACAGGCATACACGGATCCGTGCCTAATTTCGTTGCCATTCCTATGCAGCCCTCCCGCATCCTGCGCCTGTTAGGCCTCCTTCTGTTGCTTGCTACCGCGCCGCTGGTGCAGGGCCAGTACCAGAGCGGGGTGAAGATGGAGAACCTCCCCAACTTCGATCTGCGCAAATTCCACTTCGGCTTTCTGCTCAGCTACAACAACAGCGATTTCTACATCAAGCGTTCCTCCTCCACGTTCTTCACCGATTCGCTGAAAGTGCTGGACCACCTGCGCCAGCCCGGCTTCAACCTCGGCATAGTGGCCAGCGTGAACCTGAACAAGAACCTCAGCATACGTTTCCTTCCGGGTCTATCGTTCCAGGAACGTATCCTGCAGTACGAGTTCCTCAATGCTTCAGGGCGCAGCACCTTCTTCTCGAAGCCGGTGGAGAGCACCAACTTGGAGTTCCCGCTTCTGCTCAAGTTGCGCAGCGACCGCATCAACAACTTCGCAGCCTACATGATCTTCGGTGGCAAGGCCAGCTTGGACATGGCCAGCCAGAAGGACGTGGACCAGACCTTGGACGATGAGGTGGTGATCAAGCTTCAGAAGTTGGATTACAGCGTGGAGGCAGGAGCAGGCGTGGATTTCTTCCTGATGTATTTCAAGTTCGGGGTGGAGCTGAAACACGGCATCGGCATCCCCAACCTGCTGATCGACGACGGCACACGCTTCAGCACTCCCATCGAAAGCCTGCGCTCCAAGACCTGGGTGCTCACTTTCACTTTTGAGGGATAGTTCCCAAGGGTAGCGCATAGAGCGCCCCCGGTCCTCGTTGCATCCGCTGCCCTCATACCTGCTTACTTCGCCCCATGGAGCACATTGTGGAAATAGCCATTTCGCCCACCGAAGCGGCAGATCCCATTCTGGTACGTGAAGCTGCCGCTGAAGCAGCCGGGCTCTCCACCGGACTGGCACAAGGGCACCGCATCCTGAAGCGTTCCATCGATGCTCGTAGCAAACAGCCACGCATCCGAATGCGGGTGTTGGTGAGCACCGCGCCTCTGCAAGAACTCAACTTGGAGCCCGGACTGCTGCCCGATGTATCCAAAGCGCCTCCGGTGATCATCGTCGGTTGCGGGCCAGCGGGGCTTTTCGCAGCCCTGCGCTGCATCGAACATGGCCTGCGTCCCGTAGTTCTGGAACGCGGCAAGGACGTGCGCGCCCGCCGCCGCGACCTTGCTGCCATCAACCGCATGCACCTGGTGGATCCCGACAGCAACTACTGCTTCGGTGAGGGCGGCGCGGGCACCTACAGCGACGGCAAGCTTTACACCCGCAGCCACAAGCGCGGCGATGTGGAAGGCATCCTCCGCGATCTGGTCGCCTATGGCGCATCGCCGGATATCCTCGTGGACGCCCATCCGCATATCGGCACCAACAAATTGCCGGACATCATCACCGCCATACGCGAAGCCATCCGCAGTGCTGGTGGTTCCGTGATCTTCGAGCAACGCGTAACGGACCTGCTGCTGGAGGACGGTGTGCTCCAAGGCGTGCGCACCGCCGACGGCACCGAGTTCACCGCAGCGGCCACTGTGCTCGCCACCGGCCATTCCGCCCGCGACATCTTCCACCTGCTGATGGCGCACAACGTGGCCATGGAGCGCAAGGATTTCGCACTCGGCGTTCGGGTGGAACACCCGCAGGCCATCATCGATCGTGCACAGTACCACTGCTCGCCGCGCGATCCGTATTTGCCACCAGCCAGCTACAGTTTGGTGCAACAGGTGGAAGGCCTCGGCGTGTACTCCTTCTGCATGTGTCCCGGTGGCATCATCGCGCCCTGCGCCACGGTGCAGGACGAAATAGTGACCAACGGCTGGAGCCCCAGCAAACGCAACAATCCCTACGCCAACTCGGGCATCGTGGTAACCGTTACACCCGATCAGGTACCGGGTGCATCAGCCGCCGAGAAAGATCCTTTGTGGGGCATGAACTACCAACGCCGCGTGGAGCACGCTGCATGGATCGCCGGTGGCGAACGACAAAGTGCTCCGGCCCAGCGTCTGGAGGATTTCATCCAAGGCATCGACTCTGCCGACCTTCCGGATTGCAGCTATCCTCCGGGGATCGTTCCGTACCGCGTGGACGAGCTTCTTCCGCCGGAAGTAGCACTGCGTTTGCGCGAAGGCTTCAAGGCCTTCGGTGCCAAGATGCACGGCTACCGCACCAACGAGGCCGTAGTGGTGGCCGTGGAGAGCAGGACCAGTTCGCCCATTCGCATACCGCGCGATCCGAACACCCTGGAACACATCCAAGTGAAAGGGCTCTACCCTTGCGGCGAAGGTGCCGGCTATGCAGGCGGCATCGTGAGCGCCGCCATGGACGGTCAGCGCGTGGTGGACGCAGTGGCCCTTGCCATGAAGCGGTAAGCGCTAAGCGATGCGGAACTGCCGTGTGTACTCCATGCACAGGGCGGAAGCGGCCATCGCCACGTTCAGCGATTCGGCCTGGCCCACGCGGGGCACGGACACCAGCGTGCCCTCCAGCTCGCGTACGCCTTGGGAAACGCCATGCGATTCGTTGCCCAGCACCAGCACAACGGGCCGTTCCAGTTTCATTCTGAAGACCATCTCACCTTCCATGCTGGCGATATGCAGCGCTGCACCTTCAGCGCGTAGCATGGACAAGGTCGTAGGCAGGTCCACATAGTGTGCTTCCACCCGGAAGATGCCACCCATGCTGGCCTGAACGCATTTCGGATTGTACACATCCACGCTTTCCTCGCTGCAAAGCACGCGGCGCACGCCGAACCAATCGGCGATGCGCAGTATGGTGCCCAGGTTGCCCGGATCACTGATGCCGTCCAAGGCCAGCACCAGTTCGTCCTTCTCCACCGAACGTACCGGCGCGTGCAGTGGCATCTCCATCACCGCGATCACTTCGTTGCCGCTTTCCATGGTTCCCATGCGCTCCAGCTCGTGCTTGGGCAGGATGATGGCCTCTCTGGTTCGCAATCGCCACGCCGCTTCTTCGGTGGCATATAATGCGGCACACTCGTATGGGCCATCCAAAGCCTCCAATACCAATTTGGATCCCTGCACCAGAAAACGACCTTGGTCCTTGCGACCGGTCTTGTGTTTGAGCTCGCGTACGGCGATCAGTTCGGCCTTGGTGGGCATGGTGCGGGTATATTTGGCACTGCCTGCACTTTAACGCAAGCGGCCTGCAAAATAGGCAGCACCGGACACTCCTTGAGGACGTATAGAGCGCATATCGCTTTGGGATCGCTGGTGCTTATGGCACTGGCGGGCTGCAACGCTACCAAGTACGTTCCAGAAGGAGAGCACCTTCTTCGGAAGGACCGGGTGGTGGTGAGCGAGCGCAGCGTTGACCCCTCCGACCTGTTGGCCATTGCGAAACAGCGGCCCAACAAACGCATCCTGGGTGTTCCGTTCTACCTGCACCTGTACAACTTGCGCGACCCGGAGAAGGTGCGGGAAAAGCGAGCGCGGCTCGACAGCCTGTGCATGGATAAGAACGTTCTGCGGGTGGCCCGTGGCAAGTCTTCACGCACCTGCGACAAGTCCTTGCGTGGGCGTAATGGCGAGCCGCCGGTAGTGCTGGACCAAGAGCTCATCGTTCGCGGCACAGAGCAGATGCGGCTCTTCATGCAGAAGAAAGGCTGGTTCGAGGCCACGGTACACGACACCACTTTTTTCACGAAACGCAAGCTGTTCAGCGACAAACGTGGTCGCCCGTTCAGCCAGCCCAAAGCAGAGGTTGAATACAGCGTTGTGCCCGGCACTCCGTACCACTACCGCAACATCCGTTACCTCACGGACGATCCAGATATTCAGCGCCGTGTGGAGAGCGCTTGGGCGAGCAGCCTGCTCAAACCCGGTGACCGTTTCGATGCGGAGGTGTTGGATGCTGAGCGCGCCCGGATCAATGGACACCTACGCGAGTCCGGCTACCTCTTCTTCAACCGCGAACTGGTCCAGTACGATGCGGACACCACCGTGGGCGATCACCAAGTGGACATCGTTCTCCGCTTGGAACGTGCTTACGCCAAGCGGGACCGTGGTCTGAAAGGCACTCCGGAAGGCACCGTCTATTCCATCAACGATGTCACCATCGGCACTCAGCGCTCCTTCCGTTCCACGCGTGGTGCGGTCCCCGATACCTTGCGCACTTCGGGCTTCACCTTGCTGTATCAGGACAGGTTGGCATACAAGCCCAGCGCCTTGCTGAGTGCGGTCTTCCTTCAGCCGCAGGAGCGTTTCAAACAATCCAACTCCGATCGCACCTACCGCCGATTGACCGGCCTCCGCGTCTTCGATCGCGTGGAGATCAGCTACGATACCACGGGCACCGGCCGCAAGGGTGTGGCCAATGCGCGCATAGACCTGCTTCCGAGCAAAGAGCAGAGCATGTCGCTGGAAGGTTTCGCGACCAACCGCGGCGGCGCGTTGGGTACCAGCGTAAGCATGGGATACAAGCACAAGAACCTGTTCCGTGGAATGGGTTCAGTGCAGGCACAGATGGTACTGGCGCTCGAAGCCCAACAGAGCTTCACCGGAAGAGGATCCAGCCCGAACGAGACCGGTCTGGGTCAGGTGCGGAGCGAAGGATTGTTCAACACCGTGGATATAGGTCCGGAGCTCATCTTCCAGTTCCCACAGTTCCTGTTGCCCATCAAACGCGAACGTTTCGCACGGTCCAGTGCCCCCCGTACCACCATCAACTTCGCGTACAACTACCAGCAGCGACCCGACTTCGGACGCACCTTGGCGAAGACCTCCTTCGGTTACGAATGGAACGATACCCGCACGCGCACTTGGGGCTTCTTCCCCATGGAGATCAACGTGATCAAGATCCCTCAGCGCAGTGAAGCCTTCATCGCCTATTTGCAGGAAGCCAACGACCCGGTGCTCACCGACAGTTACACGGACCACTTGATCGCCGGCATGCGGGGCGTGTTCACCTATAACTCTCAATCATCGCAACGGCAGCGCAACGTTTTCTACGCACGGATCACTCCTGAATGGGCGGGCTACCCCTTGTTCTTCCCGCTGAAAGTGATCGGTGTAGAGACCCAGGACACGAGCGGTGCGAAATTCTTTACCGTGGCCGGCATCCGCTATGCTGAATTCCTGAAGATGGATACGGACCTGCGCTGGCGACGCGTGCTGCACGAGAAGAGTAGTTTGGCCTTCCGCATCGCGGCTGGTGCGGGATTGCCTTACGGAAACCTCAAAGTGCTTCCGTTCGAGAGCAGCTTCTTCGTGGGCGGCGCCAACGGATTGCGGGCATGGCGGGCTCGATCGCTGGGGCCGGGCTCCTACAGCGCTCCACTATTGGCCTTCGATCGGATCGGCGAACTGCGCTTGGAAGGCAACGCGGAATACCGTTTCAAGCTGATCGGCTTTCTGGAAGGTGCGCTGTTCGCTGATGTGGGCAACATCTGGAACTGGGAAGAGGACCCACGCAAACCCGGTAGCGGGCTAAGCACCGAATTCCTGAGCGAGCTGGCCGTGGGTACCGGAGTTGGTGCGCGTTTGAACTTCGACTTCTTCATCGTGCGTTTCGACCTCGGTATGCAGACCAAGGACCCCGGCCTGCCACGCGGCGAACGCTGGCTCTTCCAACCGAAGGACAAGTACGAGACTGAACTTCAGGAACTCACTGGTGCGCCTGGCGTTTACCGCACCCAGTTCAACTTCAACCTCGGCATCGGCTATCCGTTCTGAGATCAGAGCGATACCGTCTATTCCAAGCGGATCAGCCTACCGCTCCCGGTGAGCTGTGCATTCAAGTGGGAAGGCTCGCCGGAGTAGTACACGTCGCCCACGTTACGCACTTGTACATCCAAGGCCTCGGTCGCCCGGCAACGGATGTCGCCGCTACCCGAATTGTTCACCGCCACCTGCGCGGCGGGAAATCCTTCCGCATCGATGTGCGCGAAATTCAATGCGTAGAGATCGAGCTTGTGTGCATTGCCAGTAATGATGGCGTTGCCAACGCCCTCGTACAGTGCCATGGCCGTCCCACTGCTCCAAACGGAAGCTGCGGCCATGAATGGGGCCTGTGGCGGAGACATTGCCCGCGCTGCTGTAGGTGAGCCGCTCGAGCTGGCGGAAGGATACACGCACCAAGGGACGTTCCTTCAGGTTGCGCACCCAATTGCATTTGATGCCACTGCCTATCCGAAGTTCGCCATCCACCACGGTGGTGCCCACGCGATCCAAAAGGTTCTTTCCTGTGATCACCTCGACCATCTCCTCCGCCAGAGAGTCCTGGGTGAGTTCCAGATCGATCCGGTCGCTGAGCAGGATGCGCTGGAAAGCTGGCACAGTGCGTACCTCGCTCGCCGAAGCACCGGCGCTGATGAAGCAATCGCCCATGTTCTCCTTCTTGCATGAAGAAAGTAACAGGAGCAAGGCCGCTATGGGAAGGAAGCGCTTCATTGGAACCGATATCCAAGTCCGATCTCGAAGTGATCGGCAACGAACATGTGTGATTTGAGCGTGAAGTTGAGGAAGAGCCGATGGCTGACCTTCTGTCGAACGCCCAAGCGGGTATAGGCCGCAGCGCGCTCCTTCACCGGCGTGTAGAGGTAGGCGCCCATTTCGTAGTACAGTGTCATACCACCGAATAGCAGCGCATAACCACCGTGTATGCCGAACTGCGAAAGGCTGATGCGGCTACGGGATGCGAGCTCGGTATCCACCACGGCGAGCGAGCCTTTGTTAAAGACATCGACACCCAGACCAAAGGAGCTCTTCGCCGTAACTCGCCGATAGGCAGAGGCCGAAAGTGAGAACACCGAACGCCTGCCACTGTTCAAAGGATACACTTCGTTCCAACCCACATTGGCCATGGCATCGAGCAAGGTGCGAGGCTCATTCCTCCAAATCGTGTCGGGCACAAGGGCGCTCGGTTCTTGCTCTCCCAAGCGGTATGAATAGCCCAATGCAAGTGTGGGAACGTTGATGCCGAGATTGGGCTGTTGCATGGAGGCGTTGCTCAAGTGGTCCATCGCCAGACCGAGATCGAGCGCATGACGACCGAATGAACGGCGCAGGTCCAATGCGAACTGCACGGCCAGGTTAAGCCTACCACCGATCGCGTGTTGTTTGTAGTTCTCCACGCGATCGAACGGGTCACGCACAAGACCCAGACCCCAGCCTGATCGCGCGTTGAATTCCCACTTACCCGGTCGTACAAGCGGTAGTTCCAAGTAGGTGATCAGGCGAGCTGAAAGACCCAAGCGATCGGATCCGGCATCGAGCCAAAGCGCGCTGAACCCCCACTGTGGTCGCAGGTAATTTCCAGCCCAGCCTTTGTCGCTACTGTAAGGCCGCTGAACATAGAGCTCGCCTGCCGAAGCATGGCGGTCCACCATGATCCAAATGCTCTTGTGGTGCGGCGCCATAAAACCCACTGCACCGCGTGCACCCAATGTCCATGGCCCACCTTCTCCCGCTGTGAGGCACAAGGGGAACAGCAGCGCGATGAACAGCGTGGAACACATGGCGCTTGAAAGGTAATCGCGGCGCGCTTTGCTGCCATGGAACATGCCCTAAAATGGAATGGAAGGAAAGCCTTCCAGGCAGGAAGGAAGCGCTCAGCTACGGGACTTGGGACCGTACTTCTTGATGCCTCTGTGGTCCATGTACAGATCGTAAACGATGCCATCGGCAAGGCCCATCTTGGGAACGTAGATCTCCTCGATATCGGCAGAGCCCATCACGCTGAGGAAGATGTCCGCAGCAGGGACCACCACGTCGGCACGGTCGGGACGCAGTCGGAGAATATCAACACGGTCGTTGAAACTGTACGAAGCGATCCTGTTACGATGTCTGCGGATGTCGTTGCGGTGCAAAGGCTCGCCGAAGGAGTTCCCGTTCTCCTTGAAGATCCGGTTGATGTTACCACCTGTTCCGATCGCGGTGAGGCTGCCATGTTGGGCGGGCAGTTCTGCCAGGAAAGCGTGCATTTCGTCCCATGCGGCAGGATCCACTTTGTTCTGCAGGGAACGCACCGTACCGATGCTGAAGCTGGCGCTTTTCACGCGTTTACCTTTCTCCAACAGTGTGAGTTCGGTGCTTCCGCCGCCTACGTCGATGTAGAGATAGCTACGGTCCTCCAGCAGGTCCTGTATCGAGAAGGTGTTCACGATCAGGTCAGCTTCGATGGTTCCGCTAATGACCTCTATGGTCACGCCGCTTTCCCTCTGCACGCGCTCCATCACCTCCTTGCTGTTGGTGGCTTCGCGCATGGCACTGGTAGCGCAACAGCGCATATCCTTCACACCGTACACTTCAATGAGGAGGCGGAAGGCCTTGAGGCTCTTGATCAGCTGATCGCACTTCGCATCACTGATGCTGCCCGAATCGAACACGTCCTCGCCAAGGCGGATCGGCACGCGGACCAAGGTCTGCTTCTTTACCACCGGATGGTCCCTACGCTCGATCACTTCTCCTACCAGAAGACGTACCGCGTTGGAGCCGATATCGATGGCCGCATATGTAAGATCCCGTTCGATGCCGCGAAAGTAGGCCCAATGCACGGACCGACGGTGGACCAAGATCCTTGTGCGCTGAGGAAAGATCCCGTAAGGCGGCATTCTCCAGCAGGAATACCCTCCGCTGTTAATGTCCTGTTAAGGTATCCGGCAGTGGCGAACCGACCTGATAGCTTCGGCGTACCAAACACACAGACACTCCAACTAGTCATGAAAAAGCAGCTGCTCTCCCTCGCCCTCGCCCTCTTCACGGTGGGCG
>CAJDVJ010000005.1_pt1 | contig 15418 bp, 12 predicted proteins | sample 7391371 | NCBI WGS metagenome assembly CAJDVJ01 (sample SAMEA7055699, study PRJEB34461) | soil metagenome | biome: terrestrial ecosystem; feature: Peninsula; material: soil | place: Antarctica | collected 2016 | reverse complement strand
CCTTGGGTCGTACCATGAACACCTCGCTTACCACCTTGATGGTGTTGTTCATTATCTTCCTGCTCGGTGGAGTGGCGATCAAAGGCTTCATCTTCGCATTGCTGATCGGCATCGGAGTGGGTACCTACTCATCGGTCTTCGTTGCCAGTGCCATCGTAGTGGACCTTACCAAGCTGAAGAACAAGGGCGAAGTCCGCAACTGAACCAACTGATCCAAAGAAGCCCCGCGCTACCGTAGGACGGCAGTGCGGGGCTTCCTACTTTTGAGCCCCCATGCCAGTTCCACTCCTTTTCGATATCAGTGGCGGCGAGCTCATGGTGATCATGCTCTTTGTGCTGCTGTTCTTCGGCTCCAAAGGCATTCCGGACATAGCACGCACCTTGGGTCGTACAATGCGCCAAGTGCGCGACGCCAGCAACGAAGTGCAGCGTGAGATCCATCGCGGTGCCCAGGATGTGCGCCGCACCATGGAAGAGCAGCGCAAAGCGATCATCGACGAGCCCGGAGTGGAAACTCCTGAACTGCCACCCGCGGAGGATCCGAAGGCGACGACAACCGATACACTCACCTGAACATGGACATTCTCCTCACCCTTCTGGGGCTGGTCGTTCTGGTGGTAGGCGCCGAGCTGATGATCCGTGGCGCTGTGGATCTCGCCGTGCGAGCGCGCCTTTCGCCCATGGTGATCGGCCTCACTGTGGTGTCCATAGGTACTTCGCTTCCGGAATTGTTGGTGAGCCTTATCGCTGCTATGAAGGGAAGCAGCGAGATCGCCGTTGGGAATGTGGTGGGTTCCAACATCGCCAACGTGAGCCTGGTGCTTGGTGCCTGTATCATGATCTTCCCCATTGTGGTGGAACGTGATGCCTACAGGATCCACTGGCCGGTGATGATGATCTCGTCGCTGCTTTTCGTAGGCTTGCTCTGGGACAACGTGATCATGCGCTGGGAGGGTGCTTTGCTCACCGTGTTGCTTGTGGGTTATGTCTGGTGGCTCGTTTGGTCCTCCCGCCGTGCCAGCTCGCGCATAGAAAGCGCTCCCGCCACTTCCACAAAGCCGCTATGGCGTTCCATTGTCTTCTTGGTATTGGGTATTGCGGGCCTGGCGCAGGGTGCGGATTGGTTCGTTGAAGGTGCAGTGCGCATCGCGGAGAAACTCGGTGTGAGCCAACAACTCATCGGCGTCACTGTTGTTGCCCTGGGCACTTCCTTGCCGGAACTGGTCACCTCGCTCATGGCAGCACTGCGCAAGCAGAGCGACATCTCCATCGGCAACCTGATCGGCAGTAACGTCTTCAACATCTTGGGGATCATCGGCGTTTCGGCCATGGTGCTGCCCATCCGCGTGGATCTTTCCACCTTCTCCTTGGACATCTGGGCAATGCTGCTGATCGGACTCCTGCTTTTTCCTATGATGCGCCTTGGTCGGAACCTGGGTCGCTGGCAGGGCCTGATACTCTTTGCGAGCTATATAGGCTACGTGGTGCTGGTGGTGCAGCGCGGCTGAGCCTCATTCCCGTATACCTATGATATCGTCATCCTGGAGCTTCGCTCTCAACGCGTCGTTCTTCAGCATTTACTGCTGTGGATTACAGAGTTGTGCCGAGGTGGTACTTCAATTGAGGGGGTGTGCGAATAAAATGTGCTGTTTTTTGCTGGCCACCCCCTTCGCGGAAATACATTTGCGCAACGAAACCCCACATTTTCATGTCCACCCCCCAGATCCGGTACAAGGCCCTTGACGATCTTCTTCAACGCCGACCCCGCTTCGTGGAGCCACCCGCCCAACGGATCAGTGAGTACTTCGGGATCAACGTGTTCGGAGAGGATGCCATGCGGATGTTCCTCACCGAGGAAGCCTACCACGCCGTAAAGCAGGCCATCACCCTTGGCAGCAGGATCGAACGGAGCCTCGCGGATCAGGTAGCAAGTGGTATGAAGGAGTGGGGTGCCACCAAAGGGGCGACCCATTACACCCACTGGTTCCAACCACTTACCGGCCTCAGTGCCGAGAAGCACGACGCCTTTTTCGAACCTATTGCAGGTGGGCGCAGCATAGAGCGCTTCGATGGAAGTATGCTCGTTCAGCAGGAGCCCGATGCCAGCAGCTTCCCCAACGGCGGGATCCGCAACACCTTCGAGGCCCGCGGCTACACCGCATGGGATCCCAGCAGCCCCGCGTTCATGATCGGGCGCACATTGTGCATCCCCACTATTTTCATCAGCTACACTGGTGAGGCGTTGGACTACAAGATGCCCTTGCTGCGCTCCATCCGTGCCATAGATGATGCCGCCACCGCTGTGTGCCGCTACTTCGACAAGGATGTGACCAAGGTTATCACCACCCTGGGCTGGGAGCAGGAGTACTTCCTCATCGACAAGGCACTTTTCATCGCTCGTCCGGATATCATGATGAGCGGCCGCGCCCTCTTCGGACATCTGCCGGCCAAAGGACAACAGCTGGAAGACCACTATTTCGGCAGCATCCCGGATCGCGTCCGTGGTTTTATGCGCGAATTCGAGACCGAGGCCCTTATGCTGGGCATACCGGTGAAAACGCGCCACAACGAGGTGGCCCCCAATCAGTTCGAATGTGCTCCCGTTTTCGAGGAGCTGAACCTGGCCGTGGACCACAACGTGCTTCTCATGGACATCATGGAGAAGACCGCGCAGAAGCACGACTTCCGAGTGTTGCTGCATGAAAAGCCTTACGCTGGTGTGAACGGAAGCGGAAAGCACAACAACTGGAGCTTGGCCACCAACACCGGTCGCAACCTCTTGAAACCCGCCAAGACACCGAAGGAGAACCTTCTCTTCCTCACTTTCTTCGTGAACACCATCGCGGCCATACATGCCCATGCCGATGTGCTGCGCGCCAGCATCGTGGGAGCTGGAAACGATCACCGCCTGGGTGCGAACGAAGCGCCACCGGCCATCATCAGCGTGTTCATCGGAGGTCACCTCAGCCAATTGCTGGATGATCTGGAGAAGAACATCAAGGGAACGATGAGCCCCGATATGAAGACCGAGCTCAAACTCGACATCGGCCGTATCCCTCCCGTGCTGCTGGACAATACCGACCGTAACCGTACCAGTCCATTCGCCTTCACCGGCAACAAGTTCGAGTTCCGTGCTGTGGGTAGCAGCGCCAACTGTGCCGGTCCGATGACCGTGCTCAACACCATCGTTGCCGAGCAGCTCATCGGCTTCAAGGTCAAAGTGGATGCCCATATCGCCAAAGGCGTGAAGAAGGACGAGGCCATCCTGCGCATCCTTCGCGATCAGATCGTGAAGAGCAAAGCCATCCGCTTTGAAGGAAATGGCTATGGCGAAGAGTGGGTGAAGGAGGCCGCCAAGCGTGGGCTGAACAACGTGAAGGACACGCCACGCGCCTTGGATGCCTGGCAACGTAAGGATGTGAAGGATTCATTCACGGCAATGGGCGTGCTGAGCCCGGTGGAGATCGCCGCCCGGCATGAGATCGAGCTCAATAGCTACACGATGAAGATCCAGATCGAGAGCCGCATAGCGGGCGACCTGGCCCAGAACCACATCGTCCCTACAGCGATCATCTACCAGAACCGCTTGATCGAGAACGTGCGCGGACTCCGTGAAGTGCTCACTGCGGATCAGGCCAAGAAGGCCACCTCTGTCCAGTTGGAACTGATCATCGAGATCAGCGAGCGCGTCACTGCGATCAAGGGACTGGTGGATTCCATGGTGGACGCCCGTAGGAAAGCCAACGTGATAGAGGACGCACGCGATCGAGCCATTGCGTATTGTGATGTGGTGCGCCCCCACTTGGACAAGATCCGCTATAACAGCGACAAGCTGGAACTCCTAGTGGACGATGAGCTTTGGCCACTGCCCAAAATGCGCGAACTGCTCTTCACCCGTTGAGCGCTATCCCACACTGCTACCGGGTGTAAGAAAGTTCGGTCCCTACATTTTTGCTCACATGTTCAGCATTAAGGGATCTGCTTATCTTCGCCCGGCACCGTAAACCGGAACAATCCATTCGTACCCGATGATCACACGGCACATATTGGTTACTCTCTCACTGTCCTTATTGTTCGCTACCACTGCTTTCGGGCAGGGCAAACTCGCCGAAGAGGCTGATGATGCCTATAGCAAGGGGTTCTTTTTCAATGCCATCGAACTCTACAAGAAGGCCTATACCGTAGAGAAGAAAGCGAGCACCAAGGCGGAGCTCATCTTCAAAGTGGGCGAGAGCTATCGTGCATTGGGCGATATGCAGCAGGCCGAGCAGTGGTACGAGCGTGCCAACAAGGCCCAGTACACCGATCCTATCACCTATTTCCTCATCGGCGAGACCCAGAAGCAGCAGGGTAAGTACGCAGAGGCCATCGTTTCGTACAACCGTTACAAGGAGAAGAAGCCCGCCGACATCCGTGCCGATCAAGCGATCGCCGCTTGCCAGATGGCCCAGAAGTGGAAGGATACCCCAACACGTTACAGCGTGGACCCCGAAGTGATGCTGAACTCGCAGCAGATGGACTTCTCGCCAGCTTTCGCTGATAAGAAGAACGAGACCGTTGTATACAGCAGCACGCGTCAGGCCGCTACCGGTACGGAGACCGACCTGATCACCGGCGAGAACTTCAGCGACCTCTTCACCAGCACCCGTGATCGTTTGGGCAAGTGGAGCGAACCTACCAAGCTCAGCATCAACATCAATACCCCCGGAAACGAGGGAGCTCCCATCTTCGACTCCAAGCGTAAGATGATGTACTTCACCCGCTGCCCCATGGAGAAGAAGAAGGTCTATGGCTGCGACATCTGGTTGAGCAAGAAGGTAGGTAACAATTACAGCGATCCGGTCATGCTGGCGCTGAAGGGCAACGTGGGCAAGGAGGACACCATCACCGTGGGTCATCCAGCACTTTCGCCCAACGATGATGTGCTGGTTTTTGCCAGCAACGCCGGCTCAGGCCACAAAGGCGGTCGTGACCTCTACATGGTGAAGTTGGACAAGGATGGAATGCCTATTGGTACCCCTACCAACCTCGGGCCGGAGATCAACACCCCCAAGGACGAGCTTTTCCCGTTCGTTCGTTTTGATGGCAGCCTCTACTTCGCCAGCAATGGCTACCCCGGAATGGGCAGCTTGGACATGTACCGTGCAGAATCGACCGGAGAGAACAAGTGGGGCCAGGTAGAGAACCTCAAGGCTCCTTTGAACAGTGCTGCTGATGACTTCGCGATCGTGTTCGATGGCGAGGAGGACCGTGGCTTCTTCTCCAGCACCCGCGCTGGTGGAAAAGGTCAGGACGATATCTGGCGTTTCTACATGCCGAACATGGTGTTCGCGCTGCAGGGTACCGTGTATGACAAGCTCACCGGCCAGCCCCTCCCCGGAGCGAAGGTGAGTGTGGTGGGTACAGATGGTAGCAACGTTAGTGCCTTGGCCGATGACAACGGAGGCTTCGCTTTTGTTGAGAAAGGCAAGGACGAGCGTTTCATCAAGGAGAATACCAGCTACAGCATCCTGGCCGAGAAGGACGGATACTTGGTAGTGAAGGACCAGATCACCACTGTGGGATTGAGCGAGAGCACCACCTTCGTGAAGGAGTACTTCCTCCAGCCTGCAACGAAGGATGTTGTGATCAAACTGCCCGAGGTGCAGTATGACCTGGGTAAGTACGCTCTGCGTCCAGAGGGTAAGGACTCCTTGGAGGTGCTGTACCAGACCTTGATCGATAACCCTACCATCATCATCGAACTGTCGGCCCACACGGACACCCGTGGTAGCGATGCGAGCAACGATGTGCTTTCCCAGAACCGCGCACAGAGCTGCGTGAACTACTTGGTGACCAAAGGCATCGACCCGGTCCGTATGGTGCCAAAGGGCTACGGCGAGCGCAAAGTGCGTATCACCGATGCACAGATCGCTGCCATGAAGACCAACGAAGAGCGTGAAGCGGCCCACCAGTCGAACCGCCGTACCGAATTCCGTGTTCTGAGCTTCGACTATCAGCCCAAAGAGGGCAATGGAGTTGCGCCGAACAATTAGAACCTTGTAAGTAATGAAGAGCATTCCGAGCTATCGGGGTGCTCTTCTTTGTTTTTAGCCATGAGCACCAGCAGATATGCGCAGCGCGGCGTTTCCGCGGACAAGGAGGATGTCCACAAGGCCATTTCGACCTTGGACAAAGGACTTTTCCCTAAAGCATTCTGCAAAATAGTGGCCGATGGCCTCAGCGGGAGCGAGGAGCATTGCATAGTGATGCATGCCGATGGAGCGGGGACCAAGTCATCCTTGGCCTACGCCTATTGGAAAGAGACCGGCGACATCTCCGTGTGGCATGGCATCGCACAGGACGCCATTGTGATGAACCTCGATGATCTGTTATGTGTGGGTGCCACCGATGGCATCCTGCTCAGCAGCACCATCGGACGCAACAAGGGACTTATCCCCGGAGAGGTGGTGAGCGCACTGATCGAAGGCACGGAGATCTTCCTTCAGCGCATGCGCGATCTGGGTATCGGTATACACAGCACCGGAGGCGAGACCGCCGATGTGGGCGACCTGGTGCGTACCGTTATCGTGGACAGCACCGTGGTATGCCGTATGCGGCGCGATGAAGTGATCGACAATGCAAGGATCCAAGCTGGCGACGTGATCGTGGCCCTCAGCAGCACAGGTAAAGCAACCTACGAGGAGGCCTACAACGCCGGCATGGGTAGCAATGGTCTCACCAGCGCCCGGCACGACATATTCTCCAAGGAGCTCGCCACCAAGTACCCCGAGACCTTCGATCCCGCCACACCTTCCGATCTGGTCTACAGCGGCAAGGCCCAGCTCACCGATCCCTTGGCGGGTACCCCGCTCGATCTCGGCAAGGCCGTGCTTTCCCCCACCCGCACCTATGCACCCGTGGTGAAGCAAGTGCTCGCCAGCATGCGCGGCGATATCCATGGTATGGTGCATTGCAGCGGTGGCGCCCAGACCAAGGTGCTCCACTTCGTGGAAGGCCTGCGCATCATCAAGGACGATCTCTTCCCGACACCGCCGCTCTTCGCTGCTATTCAAGAGATGAGCGATACTTCCTGGCAGGAGATGTACAAGGTCTTCAACATGGGGCACCGCCTGGAATTCTACGTTCCAGCGGCACGGGCACAGCAGATCATCGCTATCAGCGAGAGCTTCGGCATCGATGCACGCATCATCGGACGCGTGGAAGATGCTCCCACCAAGGAGCTGCTGCTCAGCAGTGCGCACGGCAGCTTCACTTATAAATAAGCCATCTGCCGCAGCGCGGCGATACAATGAGCGACCTACTGTCCAAACTATCCGCCCTGCACGATCGGCGCGAGGAGATCGGCAAGCAATTGGCCGACCCTTCGGTGATCGCCGATCAGCGGAAGTTCGTGGAGTTCAACCGCACCTACCGTGAATTGGAGCCTATCGAACAGGTCTTCCAGCGTCTCAAACAGATGCACGACGACCTGAGAGGTGCTGAGAGCATGTTGAGCACCGAGAAGGATGCCGAGATGTTGGACATGGCCCGTAGCGAGCGCGATGAACTGCGCGACGCCATAGAGGCCATGGAAGAAGAGGTGCGCCTGATGTTGGTGCCCAAGGACCCCAATGATGCGCGCAATTGCACCATGGAGATCCGTGCCGGTACCGGTGGGGATGAGGCCAGTCTCTTTGCCGGAGACCTCTACAAAATGTACACCCGCTATGCCGAGGAGCGAGGCTGGAAAGTGGAAGTGGCCGATGTGAGCGAAGGTACCGTGGGCGGCTACAAGGAAGTGGTGATCAACGTGATCGGCGAAGGCGCCTACGGTGTGTTGAAGTTCGAGGCAGGCGTACACCGCGTGCAGCGTGTGCCCCAGACCGAGGCCAGCGGCCGTGTGCATACCAGTGCCGCCACCGTGAACGTGCTGCCCGAAGCCGAGGAGACCGATGTGGAGCTCAAGGAAAGCGATGTGAAGATGGAGACCGCACGTAGCGGTGGTGCCGGTGGACAGAACGTGAACAAAGTGGAAAGTAAGGTCCGCTTGACACACCTGCCCAGCGGGATCGTGGTGATGTGCCAGACGGAGCGCAACCAGCTCGGCAACCGCGTGAAAGCCATGCAGATGCTGCGCACTCGATTGTACGAGAACAGGGTGCGCGAAGAGGAAGCGGCTTTGGCGGCACACCGTAAGAGCCAAGTATCGAGCGGCGATCGTAGCGCGAAGATCCGCACCTACAACTTCCCGCAGAGCCGTGTCACCGATCACCGTATCGAGCTCACCGTACACAACCTTACCGAGGTGCTCGGCGGCGATCTGGGCACGGTGCTCGATGCGCTTCAGCTCGCCGAGCGCACCGAAAAGTTGAAAGCCGAGGCAGGTCTCTGATCCTGTCACTGAACCAACCATCTTTGTGCCGTGACACGCGCCCAGCTCATCGAAACCATTCGTCGCAAGCAGAGCATGCTCTGCGTTGGCCTCGACACCGAAAGCCATCTTGTTCCGGAGCATTTCCAAAAGGAACGCCACCCGGTACGAGCTTTCAATGAGGCCATTGTGGCCGTTACCCACCACGTTACCGTGGCCTATAAGCTCAATCTGGCCTTTTACGAGGCCTTGGGCGACCAAGGCTGGTTGGACCTTGAGGCCACAGTGGCCTATATCCGCGCGAAATGCGATTGCCTTATCATCGCCGATGCGAAGCGGGGTGATATCGGCAACACGGCACGCAAATACGCAGAGGCCTTCTTCGATGTGCTCGACGTGGATGCCGTGACACTGTCGCCATACATGGGTCGAGATAGCATCATGCCGTTTGTCGGCAACAAGGGAAAGTGGGCCATTGTGCTGGGTGTTACCAGTAACCCGGGAGCGGAGGATGTGCAGTTCCTCTCCGTGGACGGACGCCCATTGTATGAAACAGTGATGAAGCGATGCGCGGAATGGGGCAGTGCCCAGGACCTGATGTTCGTGGTAGGTGCCACACGGCCACAGTTGCTGGCCGAAGCGCGTGCCATGCTGCCGGATCATTTCTTCCTGGTGCCCGGAGTGGGAGCGCAAGGGGGAGATCTGAACGCAGTGCTCGATGCGGGCATGAACGCCGATGGCGGATTGCTGATCAACAGCAGCCGCAACATCCTGTACGCAGGGAAAGGGGAGGATGCCATACCGGCCGCACGCAGGGCCGCACAGGAACTCCAGGGCACCATGGCCCAGGCTATGGCCCAACGCTCGGTGCTCCGATAGAACGGCACCAAGCGCATCCGGCCCATCGGCCGTCCTACGCGGTCGGGATTTGGAATGCATGAAGGGAGGCAGTATCTTTTGCTGGCTTGATCGGCGGCATATTCGTCGATCGCATATTCCATGGACAAGGAAGCGCATAGGCCAAAGCCGTATGAGCCGCAGCGGGAACGACTGCCCAAGATGCACATGGTGCGCTCGCATGGCCCTGCGGACCAGCTTCTGGAACCGGGCTTCCCGTATGGAGAAGATCTGTTGCAGTTCATTTGGGAGCAAGGGCTCTACGAAAAGCAAGGTCTTCGCACAACCGATGGGCGCTCTTTGGAAGTGTTGGACGCGGGTAGGATCCAAGGCAACAGTGGCCCTGATCTCGAAGGTGCCAAGCTGCGCATCGCGGAGCAGCTCTGGGCAGGTACGGTGGAGGTACATCTGCGCAGCAGTGCATGGAACAGTCATGGCCACCAGTACGATCCGGCTTACGAGAACGTGGTGCTCCATGTGGTGCATACCCACGATGCCGAGGTGCGCACCCTTCGCGGTCACGTCATGCCCACCTTGGAACTGGGCACGCGCATTTCCACGGATAGCATCGCGCTGCACCTTGAATTGATGCGGAGCCAGAGCAAGGTGGCATGCGCCAAACACATCCATCGCGCCGAGGCCATGCGAACCAGCGCGTGGTTGGAACGCTTGCTGGTGGAACGACTCGAACGCAAAACCGCCGATGTGGAAGCGCTGTTCATTCAGTTGGACAAGGATCCTGCCGCCACGCTCTACCATTTACTGGCCCGGGCATTCGGACTGCAAGTGAACGCGGAGCCTTTCGGCATGCTCGCCCATGCCGTGCCTCTGAAGTTGCTGCTGAAGTACCGCGATGACCCCCAGCGCATGGAAGCCTTGCTCTTCGGTCAGGCCGGTCTGCTTCAAGTGGACTTCGTGGATGAGCACCCACGGCTTCTCCAACAGGAGCATGATGCCTTGGCCGGTATGCACGGCCTGCGTCCTGCCCCCTTGGCGGCCTGGAAGTTCGGCCGCATGCGCCCGGTGAACTTCCCCACGCTGCGCATTGCACAGTTGGCGCAGTTGCTGATGCGTTGCGACGGCAGCTTCTCGGACCTGTTGGAAGAGGATGACGTCACTGTGACCCGTGAGCGTTTGGCGGTGCGTGCCGGTTCCTATTGGGACACGCACTATGTCTTCGATAGGAAAAGTGCCCAGCTTCCCAAGCGACTTGGCCGGGCAGCTTGCGATCACCTCATCATCAACGCGTTGGTGCCGGGCCTTTTCGCCATGGGCCGCGCTACTGGGCGCACAGCCTGGGAGGATCGCGCCTTGTGCATCTTGGAACAACTTCCTGCCGAGAAGAACAGCCTGCTCAGCGCTTGGGCCGAGCTCGGTTTGGTGGCCGATAATGCCGCACGCGGTCAGGCTCTCATCGAACTGAAGAACAATTATTGCGATCCTCGGCGTTGTTTATCCTGCGGTATCGGCAACCAACTGTATCGTTGCACCGTCAAGTGAACGAACGGGGACCGGATCAGAGCAATGGAGAACAGACTCAAGACCATATTGGAGAAACAAGCCTTCGGGGTCTGCGAGTGGTGGGCCGGGAAGCTCAACATCAAGACCGAGCAGGTTCGCCTCAGCTTCATCTATCTGAGCTTTGTTACCGCCGGGGTACCTATGGTGGCCTATCTGGTCATGGCCTTCGTGCTGGAACACAAGGAGCGCATCAAGCACCCCTTTACCAAGCGGAGCACGGTGTGGGAGTTCTGACGGCCTACGGTCGTTGAAGAGGGACAGCAAGCCTTCCTTTATCGAGTAGAGTTCTCTTCTTTGTAGGAAGAACCGTACACCATGCGCACAAATCGCATTCGGTGTAACAGAAAGGGTAGTATATGGCCAGCGATCTGAACCAGTATGCCAGCAATAAGTTCTCCCAGTTCGGAGAGGATGGTATCATCGAGCGCATCTTCCAGATCCTTCCGGCGCAGCAAGAGCGCTGGTGTGTGGAATTCGGCGCTTGGGACGGTAAGTACCTGAGCAATACCCATGAGCTGATCGCGAACAGGAACTGGAAAGGCGTTCTCATCGAAGGCAACCCGCGCAAGTTCCCCGATCTGATCAGTACCTACAAGAACAACCCGAACGCAATTCCCCTCAATAGGCTGGTCTCTTTCGAAGGGCCTAACACCTTGGACGGCATCCTCAAGGAAACGAGCACCCCGGTCGACTTTGACTTCCTTTCGATCGATATCGACGGCAACGACTATCACATCTGGGCCTCAGTGCAGGCTTATCGGCCGAAAGTGGTGGTCATCGAGTTCAACCAGACCATACCGAGTGATATCGAGTTCGTTCAGGCGCAGGACATGAACGTGAACCACGGGAGCAGCCTGCTCTCGATGGTCGAATTGGGAAAGCAGAAGGGCTACGAGCTCGTGGCAGCAACTGTGAACAACGCGTTCTTCGTGCGGAAGGAGTTCTTTGCCGTGTTCGCAATTGCGGACAACAGCGCTTCGTCCATCTGGCAGAAGGAAGGCCGGGCGCCGCGCATCTTCCAGTTGTATGATGGCACCTTGGTCCTCACAGAGAAGTTCAAGCTGATCTGGCATGACAAATATGTCGGCCAACAGGATCTCCAAGCTCTTCCCAAGGCGCTTCGCTACTTCGGTGATTCCACGAACGCGAAGGGTCTCTACACGAAGTGGTTGAGAAAGGTGTACTACCGCATGCTGCCGGAAAGAAGCAAACGGCGTTGAGCATTCGCCTTCGGAATAAGCCCGAATACCACTCCATGCAGAGGCCGATCGAGTACAAAAGGCACTGCAGCACTGCTTTGTGTACTGCCGGAAAGCAGCGTGCGGATCCCCGGTCTCCTGTTTTTTTTTATTCTCCACGTCGGAGACGATCATAAACCATCCTACCTTTGTGGCTCATCAATACCAATCAGTACAATGGCAAGTGGTACCATCAAGTTCTTCAACAGTGAGAAGGGCTTCGGATTCATTACCCCCGATGCGGGTGGAAAAGACGTCTTCGTTCACAAAACCGGAACTCGCGAAGCCCTCTGGGAAGGCGACAAGGTGAACTACGAAGTCGAAGAGACCCAGAAGGGCCTCAACGCGATCAATGTAACGAAGGCCTAAGGCCAACCCGATACCTTGAATTTGGGAAAGCCGATCCGAAAGGATCGGCTTTTTCTTTTGCCCTTATCGGGGATCACCGCACCTTCAGCAGGGTTTTTACCTGTTGCCTGCTCTCGTTCTGGAAACGAGCGTAATAGAGGCCGCTGGGCAGTTCGCCCAGGTCGAGGTCAAGGGTATAGCTGCCTGCGGCCGGGCTCGCGCTCAGTGCGGTCCGCATCAATTGTCCCTGTTCGTTGAATATCTGCATTAGCAACCTGCCGCCGTTGCTGGTGTAGCGTAGGCTGGTGCGTTCCGTAAAAGGGTTGGGGTAGGCCTCCAGAAGCACATCGCCAGCGCGCTGGTTGGCTTCGTGTATGCCGGTGCTCAGGCATCCGGCGGGGTCCACCAGGTCAAGGGGTTGGTGGTTGCCCAATAGCACGCTATCCACTTCCGCTTGTGTTAGGCAGAACCAATCGCGTAACACCGAGGCATATACCGAACGGAAATCGTACTGCATGGCCAAGTTGGTCTGTGCAGTAGCGTTGCTCGGGATCTCCGGGTTGGTGCCGAGCATGCCGGGGATCACCTTGCTACCGAACATGAACATGGGCAAGGCACTGCCGTGGTCGGTGCCGAGCGATGCATTGCTGATGATCCTTCGGCCGAATTCACTGAAGGTCATGCCCAGCACACGGTCTTCCAGTCCCAGTAGCTCCAGATCATCCTGGAAAGCATGGACCGAATCGCTTACGCCCTTCAGCAAGCGGGCATGTCCGCCTTGTGCCGTATTGCCGGCCACCACCTGTTGTGCGTGCGTATCGAATCCGTTGATGCTGACCCAGTAGATGCGGGTCTTGAGGCCTCCACAGATCAGTTGGGCCACGATCTTCAGGGCTTGGGCCAACTCGGCTCCGGGGTCGTTGCCAGTGGGGTAGAGGGTGCTGAGGTTGCAACCCGAAACGGCTGCTGCGCTTATCGCGCTGCCATACTGATCGGTCTGGCGTTGAGTGGTGCGCACAAAGCCGAGTTTATCACCGCTGCAATCGTCGCTTAGTGGGTCGATGTAGATGTTGCCGGTAAGGTCCACCGGGTTACTGGTGTTGTTGATGGACACGCCCATGTTCACGCCCATGTTCTGGAGGCCGAGCGTTACGGCACCGCCCACGCGGATGGCGAGCGGATCAGGCATTGCGCTGTTGGGGTAGCCAGCTGGGTAGTTGGGATACTCGCCGTGCAGGTAGCGGCCTGTCCAGCCGGAGTTCAGTACTTGGTCGCTGTCGGATCCGGTCTCCCAGATGTCGGTGGCCCTGAAGTGGCTGAAGTTGGGTTGTGGGTAGCTCACACCTTGCACAATGGCGAGTTTGCCATCCTCCCACAGGTCGAGCATGCCGCCCATGGCCGGATGCAGACCGGTGGCTCCGCCCAGACCACTCAATGGCAGCACTGCGCTGGACGGTATCAGCAAGGAGGAACGTGCTTGGCTCAGGTTGGCATACTGGTCCAGCGGTATCACGGTGTTCAGGCCGTCGTTACCGCCGATGAGCTGCACGATCACCAACACGCGATCGGTCTCGTCGCGCTGGCCCAGTGCCGCTATGAGCGGGTTGCTGAAACTGCGCAGTGCGAAACCACCCAAGGTGAGCGCGGAAGTGCTGCGTAGGAAGTGTCTTCTGTCCATGGTCCCTGTGGATATGGCGATGATCAGTGGATGTGGTTCTCGGCGGCCTGCACCATGTCAACGAACAGCAGGAGAAGCAAGAGCGGCACCAATTGCGCGGTCTGGTCGGTCGTGTTCGGGTCCTGCACGTACGCTAAGTAGGCACTGGTCCAATAACCGTCGTTCTGCTGGCCCAGGAGCAGGTAGTTCGTTTTCAATTGGTCGCGCACCCCTTGCGAGACGGGAACGGCGAACAAGAGTTCCGCCGCATCGGCTACCAACGCACTGGCGTTGGACGGGTCGGTGAACTGAGCTACCACCTGCATCAGATCCACTTTGAAGGACAGGTTGCGACTGGCGGCCTGGAAGAGGTCGTTGCCCGTTGCAAGACCAGTGTAGACCGTGGCGATCATGGCATTGTTCCGGTTCGGGAAGGTTGCCGTACTCATCCACAGGTTGTCATACTGCGGTTGTTGGTAGTAGGCCGGCCAGCCCGCTACGTTCGGCGGGTTCACCAGTTCTTGGCCGGTGTATGAGATAAGGCCGTAGACATCCAGCCAGACCTTGTACTGGGCTTCCACCTGGGCCGGTGTAGGTAGTGGCTGTTGCAGATCCCTTGCCGCGCCGATCACCAGGTCCACAGGGCTCTTCATCTTGCAGGCCCGTACTTCGGTACTGAAGAAGTGTGCACTGCTGAAGAGGGCTCGGAGCACCTGCTTCATCTGGTCGTTCGCTGTGCTCGCGTTCCTGAAGATCTCTGCCAAGGGAACGATCACATCCTGCTCGGTGGCAGCGTCGATCAAGCCTTTTACGAAGAAGCGGTAGATCTCTCGGCAAATATGCAAGCTGCATTCCTGCTTGGCCGTGATCATGTCGAGCAGGGCGTTCAGTTCGTTGTTGCCCGCGCTGGCTCCACTCTGGCCGCTGATCACCGTGTTGTTGAAGAAGGCGCTGAACTGCTTGTTTCCAGTGTCATGCAGGAAAGGGATGAAGAGCACATCCGGAACGATGGGTGTGCCGTTGTTGTCCGATCGCACGATCCAGCCGGTAAGTACCCGCGCGGCGGCCTGCACATCCGCTTCGGTATAGCCGCTTCCTTCACCCAAGGTGAAGAGTTCCATCAGCTCGCGGGCAAAGTTCTCGTCGGGTTGGCCCACATTGTTCAAGGTGCCGTTGAGATAGATCAGCATGGCACCGCTGGTGGAAACCTCGCGGATCAGCGTCCTGAAATTGCCTGTGCATCGGTCGCGAAGGATCTGGTCGTATTCGTAGAGGTACTGTCCTACCACAGCGCCTGGAGCCTGCACGGGCATGGTGTTGTACCAGAAGTGAACGAGCTTTTCGCGGAGGTTCCGTTGCTGTTCGAGCATGAGCCCGGTTTTCCACGAAGCCCAGCTTGTGGCG
>CAJDVJ010000019.1_pt1 | contig 16128 bp, 19 predicted proteins | sample 7391371 | NCBI WGS metagenome assembly CAJDVJ01 (sample SAMEA7055699, study PRJEB34461) | soil metagenome | biome: terrestrial ecosystem; feature: Peninsula; material: soil | place: Antarctica | collected 2016 | reverse complement strand
CTGCGAGGGTCCAAAAACTGAAAGCCCATTCCTCAGTTGCCCGGACCTGAAAGCACTGTATGCAGCCACGAAAAAGGGCCGCCCCATTGGAGCGACCCTTGTTCGGAGTCCACAAAATGTGGTTGCTTACTTGTGTGAGGTCTCGTCGGCCACGGTGAGCTTATGACGGCCTTGCTTGCGGCGGCGAGCAAGAATGCTGCGGCCAGCAGGGCTGCTCATACGGTCACGGAAACCGTGCTTGTTGGCGCGTTTGCGCTTGCTGGGCTGGAAGGTACGTTTCATGCTTCGAGCGCCGTAGCCCGGCGAAGGCGTTTCTTAGGTCCTACTGATCGACCACGCGGTGGCGGTCGGGGCGGCAAAAGTAGATCTTTTCCCGAAACCAACAAGCACTTGTTCATCTCTGGGCAAAACGAAGTCGATCCAGACCGTATGCGGCCACCTTACCACCTTCGTGTTCCACCAGCAAACGGCCGTGTTGATCCACATCTATGGGACGCAGGGCCAATGGCGCGCCGTCCAAGAGCATATCGGCCCAGCGCCCCCGTGACCATAGGGAAGATGTGTAATCCAGGTCCACTTTGTCGGGGTCCTGCGACCACTGCATGTAACGCTGGCGGAATGCTAGCAGCAATCGTTCCAGCATCTCACTCGTGGAATGTTCTTTTCCGGTTTCCAGTGAAAGGCTGGTCGCAGCGAACTCCACCGGGAAGTCGGTGCTGTTCACATTAAGCCCCACTCCGATAATGGCATGATGCACCATATCACCTATCAGATCGCATTCTATCAGGATCCCAGCGATCTTCGATCGGTCCACCAGCAGGTCGTTCGGCCACTTCACCTTTATCCGCCCCGGAAAGAAGGGAGAAACTGTGTCCAGCAGCGCCAGTGCGGCCAGCTTTCCAAGCCCGAACTGGGCTTCGGCCCGGAGCTCCGATGGCTCCAGGACCAAACTGAAGGTAAGATCGCGACCCGGAACCGACTGCCATTGTCGGCCACGCTGACCCCTGCCAGCTGTCTGCTCTTGGGCCAGAATGACAGTGCCATGGCCCGCCTTTGACAGCCTTATGAGTTCGGCCGCAGTCTTGTTGGAGCTCTCAACAGATGCTAATTCGATCACATGCTCTCCGATCACCATGCGCAATTCATTGTGCATCACGCGCTGAGCCCGATGCGGGATGGTAACTTTGTACCTTTGAACGGACCAAGATAGACTGGATGAAGAACGCTCAGGGTGTGAAACTCACACCTCTCGTGGATGCTATTGTGGAAGGCATCCAAGAAGTAAAAGGAAAGGACATCGTGGTCCTCGATCTGCGTAAGGTGGCGAACACCGTGTGCGACTTCTTTGTTATCAGCCACGGCGACTCAACAACGCAAGTTGCAGCCATCAACCGATCGGTAGAGGATATGACCCGTGAGAGAGTCGGCGAAAAACCATGGCACACAGAAGGCGAGCGCAATGCCGAATGGGTGCTTATGGATTATGCGAACGTGGTGGTCCACATCTTCCACAGGGACAAGAGAGCGCATTACGCTCTGGAGGAACTGTGGGGAGATGCCGAGATCCTGACCTATGAGAACGTGGCCTGAACTGGCACAACCTGAACAACGTGGAGAACAACGACAAGCGGACCGAGGGCGGCAATAAAGAGCGCCCGAAAAGGTCATTCAACTTTTACTGGATCTACGGTATCATCATTCTGGTGATCCTTTCCATCAACCTCTTCCAGTACGGAGGGGGTATGAGCAAGATCGACCCATCCGAGTATCAGCGCATGCTGAATGCCGGTGACGTGGAACGCATCGTTGTGGTCAACGATCAGCTCGTCAAGGTCTACATCAAGAAGGATCGCCTGGACAAAGAGCCACACCGCGATAAGATCAAAGGCTCGCCCATCTCCGGACCCAACGTACAAGGTCCACACTATGCATTCAACGTAGGAACATCCAATGTGCTGAAGGATCGCTTGGTGGAGGACGCTGAGAAGAAAGGCGTGGCCTTCGAGTACGAGACGCAGGATAACTGGGGTCGAGAGATCCTGAATTGGGTGTTGTTCTTCGGTATCATGATCGCGATCTGGATGTTCGTTATGCGCCGCATGGGTGGCGGTGGCGGCCCTGGCGGTCAGATCTTCAACATCGGTAAGAGCCGCGCGCAGGTCTTCGAAGGAAGCAAGACCACGAACGTCACTTTCAATGATGTGGCCGGATTGGCCGAGGCCAAGGAAGAGCTGCAAGAGATCGTCGACTTCCTGAGAACCCCGAAAAAATACACCGACCTCGGCGCCAAGATCCCCAAAGGAGCTCTTCTCGTAGGCCCTCCTGGTACGGGTAAGACCTTGCTCGCCAAGGCGATCGCTGGTGAGGCCAACGTGCCATTCTTCAGCCTCAGCGGATCCGACTTCGTGGAGATGTTCGTGGGAGTGGGTGCAAGCCGAGTGCGAGACCTGTTCAAGCAGGCGAAGGAGAAAGCTCCGGCCATCATCTTCATCGATGAGATCGATGCCATTGGCCGTGCCCGTGGACGCGGTGCCAGTATGGGTGCCAACGATGAGCGCGAGAACACATTGAACCAGCTGCTTACCGAGATGGACGGCTTCGGAACCAACTCCGGAGTGATCATACTGGGTGCCACCAACCGTGCCGATGTGCTGGACCGCGCTCTGATGCGCGCCGGCCGTTTCGACCGCCAGATCTTCGTGGACATGCCCGACCTGAACGAGCGAGTGGAGATCTTCCACGTTCACCTCAAGCCTCTGAAACTCGATACCAGTGGCGTCGACGTGGAATTCCTCGCGCGCCAGACTCCAGGCTTCAGCGGAGCTGATATCGCCAACATCTGCAACGAGGCAGCATTGATCGCTGCGCGTAAGAAGAAGTTGAAAGTGGAACGACAGGACTTCTTGGATGCTGTTGACCGCGTGATCGGCGGACTTGAGAAGAAGAACAAGATCATCACCGCGGACGAGAAGAAGGCCATTGCCTACCACGAGGCCGGGCACGCTACTGTAAGCTGGTTGGTGGAACACGCTTCTCCCTTGGTGAAGGTCACCATCGTTCCCCGCGGCCGCTCACTCGGTGCCGCTTGGTATTTGCCCGATGAGCGTCACTTGACCACTGCCGAGCAGATGGAGGACGAGATGTGCGCTGCCCTTGGTGGCCGTGCCGCTGAGGATGTGATCTATGGCAAGGTGAGCACAGGCGCCTTGAGCGACTTGGAGAAGGTGACCAAGCAAGCTTACGCCATGGTCTCCATGTACGGCCTGAATGCGCGTGTGGGTAACATCAGCTTCTACGATAGCAGCGGGCAGAACGAATACAACTTCAACAAGCCCTACAGCGAGCGCACCGCTCAGACCATCGATGAGGAGGTGAGCAAGCTGATCGAAGAGCAATACACTCGCGCCAAGCACATCCTTACCGAGAACAAGGACAAACTGACCGCTTTGGCCAGCAAGCTCTTGGAGAAGGAGGTGATCTTCAAGGAGGACCTGGAAAAGATCTTCGGCGATCGCCAGTGGATACGCGAAGAGGCCGTGATCACCAACAACGGCAACAAGTCGAAGGATCCAGTAGCAACCATCGACGAGACCGAGAAAGAGGCTCTGGACACGGTGGTGCCGGAAGAGCCCAAGGCCTAGGGCCAAGTGCGCTATGGGGATTTGGAAAGTGGCGTATAGCACGCCTTCACCCCATGAGGCGGAACTGGTCCGTGGTATGTTGGAAGCCAACGGTATCGATGTGGTCGTAATGGTCGGGAATTCCACACCCTACCCTCAGATGGGTGAAACGGAATTGCACGTAGCACAGGATGATGTGGTGCGCGCCATGTACCTTGTGCGCAAACACCAGGAAGAGTGAAGAACATGGTCATTCGCGCCCTTACCGGCGCAATCTATGTGGCGCTCACATTGGGTGCTGCTGCGGCTGGTCCCTTCACTACCTACCTGCTCTTCCTGCCCGTGGCGATCATTGCCGGCTTCGAACTGCACCGCTTGATCTGGGTGGAGAACGAAGGGCCATCACACCTATGGAGCATGGTCGCCGTGGCGGCCATCTACACCACGTATAGCATGGGTGTCTTCGATGGCACGTACTTTCCGGCTACACAAGCTGGAGTGCTGCTCTTCTTGGTGGTAGCCACCCTGACCTGGATGCTGCGTGCAAAGGTTGCCGACCCCGCCAAATACCTGGGCGGATACCTCCTGTTGATCGCTCTGGTGGCCCTCCCCTTCTCCGCCATGATCAACCTGTTCTCCTATGGCACCGTGGTGTTCGTCGGCTTTATGACCATGCTGTGGACTGCCGATACGGGAGCCTATCTGGTAGGTCGTACCGTGGGCCGCACGAAACTTCTTCCGGCCATTTCACCGAACAAGACGGTGGAGGGTTTCTTGGGCGGAGTGCTGTTCACAGTGGGTGTGGCCTACCTGTTCTCCATGTATCATCCCGTGCTGGCTCCGAGTACCTGGATGTTGAGCGGAGCCATCGTGGCCGTTACTTCCACCATTGGCGACCTCCTGGAGTCCTCGTTCAAGCGCGCAAGGGGCGTAAAGGATTCGGGCACCATACTTCCAGGGCATGGTGGAATGCTTGACCGATTCGATGGGGCACTGATAGCAGCACCCTGTATGTTGCTCTACTTGGCGATGGTCCATTGACCATTGGAACGGTCGGCTATCTTTGGCCTCGTACGTTCCTAGATCATGCATCTCCACCGCGAAGGCACTCCCACATTACTGCTCAGTACCGCAGCCTTGTCTTTCCTGCTGTTCGCCATTTGGAAATGGCAGGTGTTACCCCCCTGGCTGAGCATCGCTCTATCCGTTGTACTGATCGTGGTCTATGCGATCATCGTGTACTTCTTCAGGGTACCGAGCCGGAGCGTAAACCCGAACGACGCCAACGTGATCGCCCCTGCGGATGGTAAAGTGGTGGCCATTGAAGAGGTGCACGAAGGAGAGTACTTCAATGATCGTCGCATCCAGGTCAGCATCTTCATGTCGCCCTTGAACGTTCACGTGAACTGGTATCCCGTTAGCGGCACCACCTCCTATTACAAATACCATCCGGGCAAGTACTTGGTGGCCTGGCACCCCAAGAGCAGTACCGAGAACGAACGCAGCACGGTGGTGGTGGAACACCCCGCTCATGGCGAAGTGTTGTTCCGCCAGATCGCCGGAGCACTCGCGCGCAGGATCTGCACCTACAGTGTAGCCGGTGAAGCCGCCCAGCAAGGCACTGAGTTCGGTTTCATCAAATTCGGTTCACGCGTGGATGTGCTGCTTCCAAAGGGTACGGAGATAACCGTTGCATTGGGCCAGAAGGTAACAGGCTCGTCCACGGTCATCGCACGATTCAAGTCCTGATCAATGCGCAAACTCTCTGCCCTCCTGCTGTTAGCCACCTTGCTGAATGCATGTACCACAGAGAACGCCGCGGAGGAAGGATCATCTCCGGAACATGGTGTAGGCACCACGCTTACGGACCCTTTCGCCTGTTCAGGTCTTCGCTTCGATGGTTACTATGTGGAGCAGCGCGGTAGTCTGCTCTACTTTCTGCGATTCTTCCCCGAAGGAAGGGCAGTGCTGGTGAACGGCACCGATGACCTGCGGGAGCAATTACCACCACTGCTCATTCCCAGCGCCAAAGGAGACCCTTCCATGGGCTATTACAACGTAGCGGTGGAGTTTCGCAACGACAGCCTCTTCTTCACCACCACTCCGGAAAAAGGCACCATCGATTATCTCGGTGGAGTGGTGGACAATGTGACGGTTCGCTTCTTACGTAAGAGCCATATCAATGGCTCGGAACAGGTCAAGGAGTACCTGTTCGTAGAAGACCCATCACAGTAAGAATGGCCGCAGCTCGTCCATGTGCTGCACCCTATAGGTGGCCAAGGGGTCCGGAGCCGTCTCGGCCGTGAAGTGGGCCTGATCCATGCCTGCCTGTCTGGCGCCGAGCATATCGCTGATCACGTTATCGCCCACCATCAGTGAATTGGATGCTTGTGCACCACTGCGCTTCAGGGCGTGAGCGAAGATCGTTGGCGATGGTTTGCTAGCTCCGGCACGTTCGCTGGAAATGAGTTCCTGAAAGAACATGTCGATGCCGCTGCTCTTGATCTTCACCTGCTGCACTTCATGGAAGCCATTGGTGATGATGTGCAAGCGATAGCGGGCGCTCAGGTCCTGGAGCAGCTCCTTCACTCCGGGGAACAGCACTGTGCGTTGAGGGCTGCGTTCCAGATACTCGTGCGACATGGTTTCCGGCAGCTTACGCAGCGTAACGCCGAAGCGCTGCAAGGTGGTCCTGAAGCGCAGCACGCGCATCACCTCTTTGGGGATATGGCCTTGCTCGTACTGCCCCCAGACTTCGAGGTTCACTTCCTCATAGGCCGCTATCAATTGTTGGGCATCGGGAATGCCTTCCGCCTCCAGGTTCAGGTCGGCGTGCAACTCGGCGAGGGTAGCTCGCGAATTGGTGGTGAAGTCCCACAGCGTGTGGTCCAGATCGAAGAAGATGTGTTCGTAGCTCAACGGAAGAGTTGCCAGAATGCGGTGAATACAAGGCCCCAGATGGCCACCGATGAAAGCATGATAGGCAGTGTACGCCTGTCGTGCCGGAAGTATTTAGCGGCCAAGAGAGATCCTATAGGAATGGAGATCAATGTGGGGGTAAGGAACGCCAGACCCGTAAGCCCTTGCGACCTTTTCACGCGGATGATCGCGCGGTTCGTACGGCTGAAAGCGCGCTTTGAAGTTCGGCCCTCCGCCTGACGGCGCAACTTGGTCCGCCGTGCGCGCTCCATGAGCCAAGCTCCGGCATGGAAGAACAGAAGTACACCTGTGCAACCACCTGCCGTGCTGATGGACCAAGTGGCCAGAAAACCGAAGCCCAGGCCGGTGGCCATCCCTTGGGCGAAGGCGAATTTCACCATGGCCACGGCGAAGATCAACAGCGCCTGTAAGGCCATTTCCATTCTTTACATCTTCTCGCCGTAAGCGAGATCGCCGGCATCGCCAAGGCCCGGAACGATATACGCCTGTGCGGTCATTTCCTCATCGATCGCACCGATCCAGAAACGGGTGCCGGCAGGCATATGGCGTTGGGCATATTCAAGACCTTCACTACTGGCCAAGGCCGCCACTACATGTATCTCCTTGGGCTTGCCCAGACGCAGCAGCGCGCGATAGACGAGCACCATGCTCTGCCCGGTGGCAAGCATCGGATCGCAGAGAACTACCACGCGATCCTCCAAGGAAGGACTGCTCAGGTACTCCACTTCGATATCGAACTTGTCGGAACCCTTGCGGTGCTTGCGGTAAGCACTTACGAAGGCACTGTCCGCACGGTCGAAATAGTTGAGCATGCCTTGGTGCATGGGCAAGCCTGCACGCAGGATGGTTGAAAGCACCGGCTGTTCCTTCAGAGCAGCAACAGTAGCCATCCCGAGCGGAGTGGTCACTTCCTTGTTCTCGTATTCCATGACCCGGCTGATCTCCATGGCGAACACTTCACCGATGCGTTCCAGATTGCGTCGGAAACGCATGGGATCTCCCTGCACTTCCACATCGCGCAATTCGGCCAGGAATCGGCTCGCTATACTGTTCTGCTTCACCAACTCATAAACCATCGCTTCGTTCTTTGATCTTTCGTAGGAGTTGCGGCAGCCTGTTGTACCGGGCGTGTAAATATAGCGCCGGTCGGGCCCCGAAGCCGGAGTAGAACCTTCGCAGCTCCGGTGCGTTACCACCCGCCATGTCCAGGACCATGGGCTTTCCTGCCTGATGGACGATCATATCGTCCAGGACCCGATGCAGTGCGGAAACCCCACGTCCTGCTTTCGTGGCAAGCCCTTTCATGAATATGATGCGACCTGCCCACTCTACAAAGAAGGCCACCGCCAGCCATTCAGCATCACGTTGCAGACCAACAAAACGCCCATCGCCAAGTGTTTCTGCCACGGCAGCGATGCGCGCCAAGCTGCCTTGCTGCTTGGGTGTTATACCCCACTGCCTGAACTGCTCCGAACCCGAAACGACCTTCAGAAAGGTGTCGGCAGAGATGGTTCTGAACTCTCCTTCCGAGGTCCATTTGCGCAGTCCACGCCTATGGTTCTCGCTATAGGCCGCCCGCAAGGTCACAAGGTCAGGTGATAGGTCCAGCTCCATGCTTTGGCGCTCTTCCAAGAGCAGATCGCCCAATTGACCGAGAGGCCCGGGAGAGTTCATATAGATGTCGCAGAGCTTGTACTTGGTCGGAATTGCGCGTAGAAAAGCGGTATTCTGCTCGACACTGCTCTCAGGTGAAAAGACCCCCAAACGCTGCAAAGCGAAGGGCTGATAGAGGTATGGAATGCCCCACCGGCGGTCGCGGGTCAAAGGCATCACGGCCTGGGCATTATCATCCACCAAGGCTTCCCAGCCGGGCGAAGCGGCATCGAGCACAGCGCTACGCGCATACCACAAAGGACTTTGGCTGGCCACGATCCGCTCGTCCCACCAGCGCTTGTCGATAGCCTTATGAGCCAGGTGATGGATCATGGGCGTGCCAATTGGATGATCCGTAGAACGGCCTCGCGCCATGGTGCATCCTCAGCGCTGCGCGAAAGAAAGCTCTCATGCCAAAGGCCTGTGAAAGTACCGTCCACAGCCTTCACCTGTTCGATCACTTTGGCTGCCGCTGCAACGGCTTCATCAGGCGTCAGGCGGAGCTTGTGACGCAAAGTATTGTCCATGACCGCGAACGGATGGACCATCAATTCAGTAGGTCTTTCGGCCAGCACATCGAACCATGGATAAGGAGTGCATGTACCCGCGCGGAAACCGAGTTGCTCATGGGTTCCCATGCTATGCTCCTCTCCCATCCCGTTCTGCTCCAATTCGCGGTAGGTATCCGGTAACTTGAAACGCAGGAAATGCTGGCGCGACAGGGATACAGTTTTCCCGAGCAAGCCTGAAAGCCGCTCCTTTTCCGTCGCCGTCAACCGTGGATCCTCGCTGCTGTTGTACGATGGATGTAACCCGACCTCGGCCCATGCCGCAAGTGCCCGAAGTCGTTCGGAATAAGCCTTGTATTCCACAGGAACGGCATGGTCCATTGGGCCTCGCGGGGCAGTCAGCACAAAGAACACGGTGCGTGCAGCTCCCTCGGAAAGTTGCTGGCGTAGTTCATCGTAGATATCGAATGGATCGGGACGTCGACCTGCAAGCACCATGAGCCGTGCAGGAAGTTCCCCCCATGCTCCTCGGAACACATCGCGAACCATGGATCCCAGGCTTCTCCAAAGCGGCCTTCCGAGGTACTTGAATCCATTGTCCAGGTCGATGGTGTTCACCAAGCGATAGCTACGCTGGGGAGCAGGTACACGGGTATCGAAGTGCTTCCAAGTACGGGCCAGTAATAATGCCCATTCATCCACCACTGGACGGTGCAAGTATCCGTGTCGGAAAGCGTGCATGCTCCCGGCCAATGGCCTGCCGAGCGCATCGCACGCGAAGCCTGAAAGCTCTTCGTAGCGTGTAAGCTGGAAGAATGCCGCGGCAAAGGGATCGAAGGGCAAAGGCCCGCCGTGCACCGGGAACAGCAACGGAATGCCTTCCAACTCGATCAATTCAGGCTCGAGCTTGCGAACACCTTCCTCGTTCAACAGCCCTTCCGGCACGATATGCAACGCTCCTTCAAAGGGCTGCAGACCGTAGCACAAGCGAGGACCTTCAGCGGCAGCGAACTCCTGCGCATCGGCTACCCAGTGCACATCCCAGCCGAGCATGCCCTCCAGCATCGTTCGCACAGCATAGTGCGCTCGAGGCGAGGGACGCTCAAGATGGACATGGATCTGAGGTGCAAGCATCGGTGCTCGGAATGTAGGCCGCGCTAAGATCGGGCTCAGGCCAGCAGGGCGGCGCAAATACGCTCCGCTGCATGCCCGTCTCCGTAGAAGGCCGGCGCTTTGGGAAGGGGCTGGTGCATGAAACGCTCCATGGCCGCTTTGATCCTGCGAGGATCAGCATCCACAAGTTCCGCTTGGCCATGCTCCACAAGCTCCACCCATTCGGTCTCGGGGCGCAGCACCACAGCAGGCCTACCAAAGAAGAAGGCCTCTTTCTGCACCCCACCGGAATCCGTGACGATGATGCGCGCATTGCGCTCCAGATCCACCATGTCCAAGAAGCCGACCGGAGGCACGATGTGGAGGCGCTCGTTCGCAGCGATACGCGCCTTCAGACTTTGGTCCGGATGAGTTTCCAGATACTTCTTGGTACGCGGGTGCAGTGGCAACACAACCGGGATGTTGTGTTCCGCGCTCTCTTCCAGCAAAGTGTTCATGATCGCGGCAAGGCGCTCCGGGTGATCGGTATTGCTGTCGCGATGTATGGTGGCCAAAATAAATCCTTCGGACGCAAGACCCAGTTTCTGGAGCACGGTATTCGAACGCTTTCCGGCCAACTCTGCAAAGTGCAGGCTGTTGTCGTACATGATATCCCCGGTGTTGATCACATGGGGCCGGTCGATGGTCGCCGCTGCCTCGGTAGGCAGAGCAAAGCCTTCCCGAAGGAGGTTGGTCACAGCCTGTTCCGTAGGACAGAACAGCCAAGTGCTGCACTGGTCGCTGACGATGCGGTTCAGTTCCTCGGGCATGGATTTGTTGAAGGAGCGAAGGCCAGCTTCTACGTGGGCCACTGGTACGTGGTGTTTCGCAGCGGCCAAAGCACCGGCGAGGGTGCTATTGGTATCGCCGTAAAGGAGCAGCAGATCGGGATTTCTGGCGAATGGGCCTGCCACTGCTCTGCTGATGGCTGCGGACTTGATGATCTGCGGACGTGCGCCGATCACGGTAAGGATCTTCAGGGCTTGCTTCATCGTAACATGCCGTTGTCGGCAAAACTGTAATATCCGCTGGTGGTGACGATCAAGTGGTCCAGCACGCCGATATCGAGCAGGGCGCCACCTTCCACGAGCTTTCGGGTAAGGCGGATATCCTCTTCGCTGGGCCTGAGCTGCCCGCTGGGATGATTATGGCACAGCACCACCGAGGAGGCGCGTCTGTCCAAGGCTTCCTTGAAGATGATCTTGGGGTCGGCCACCGTTCCGTGCATGCCGCCCTTGCTCACGCAGAACTTGTCCATCAAGCGATTTCCGCGATCCAAGGCCAGGATCCAGAACTCCTCATGGGCCTGCTCACCCAGAACCGCTCGTATCTCCTCGAATGCCGCCGCACTGGTTGCCACAAGGGGGCGTGCGGTGCCCTCGGCAGCACGTCTTCGTCTGCCCAGCTCAAGTGCTGCTGCGATCTTCGTGGCTGTGGCCATCCCCACTCCATTGGCCTTCATAAGGTCCCGCACACCAAGTCTACCAAGGCGATGCAGATCCCTGGAGGCCAGGTCCAGAATATTCCGGCCTATGTCCACTGCGCTGGATCTCGTGTTGCCCGAGACTATCAGAATGGCAAGTAGTTCCGCATCGGACAAGGCCGCCGGACCGAGCTTCACCAATTTCTCCCGTGGACGGTCATCCTCCGCCCAGTTCTTGATACTGGGCCTTGCCGGGCTCGGATCCTGCGCTTCCATGGGTGTAAAATAGAACAGGTCCTCATAATGAGGACCTGTTCCAAAAAAACGATACCTGGACCGGATCAGCTCATCGCGCCAACGTGGCGGGTGATGGACGACTTGAGGTTGGAGGCTTTGTTCTTGTGGATGATGTTGCGCTTGGCAAGCTTATCAAGCATGGCGGACACCTCTGGCAAAAGCTTTTCGGCTTCGGCCCTCTCCGTGAGTCCACGCAGCTTGCGCAGCGCGTTACGGGTGGTCTTGTGCTGATAACGGTTGAGCTCGTTGCGGGTCTCGCTTTGACGGACGCGCTTGAGGGCTGACTTGTGATTGGCCATGTCTACGGTATTCCTTGTCCCGAACGGGAGCGCAAATATAATTGAAATCCTTCATCCACAAGCTTCGGTGAAAAGAAAAGATCGGAACATGTCCTTTCCTGCCTCCAAAGGGACTGTGTTCAGTAAGCGTTGGGGTCCTTGCCGAACATGTTGGTCACGGTCTTCACCACGATCTTCACATCCAACCAGAACGACCAGTTCTCCAAGTACCACACATCGAGTTCAACGCGGCGCTCCATCAGTTCCGGAGTGCGGGTCTCGCCACGGAGGCCATTCACCTGCGCCCAACCAGTGATGCCCGGCAGAACGAAATGGCGCACCATGTACTTGTCGATGATCTCGCGGTACTGCTGGTTCAGGCGGATAGGATGCGGACGTGGACCCACAACGCTCATATCTCCCTTCAGGACGTTGAAGAACTGTGGCATCTCGTCAAGATTGCTCTTGCGCAAGAAGCTCCCGATCCGAGTAACGCGCGGATCGTTCTTTGTGGCCTGCTTGCTATCGGCCTGATCGTTCATGCGCATGCTGCGGAACTTCCAGACCACGAAATTGGTGTTGTTCCGGCCCAAACGTGTCTGTTGGAAGAATACGGGGCCTCGGCTGGAAGCCTTCACCAGTATGGCAAGCAGTGGAAAGAGCCATGTGAAGATGAACACGATCACGCCAAGGGAGAACACAACATCGAACGCGCGCTTCAAGCGGCGGTTCGCTGTCTTCTCCAAGGGCTCGCGACGGATCTTGCTCACAGGCACCGCACCATGGAATTCCAGATCGCTGGTCTTCACTACGGGAATAAAACTCTCAGCACTTGGAATGATCCGGAAACGGATGGTGTTGCGCTCACAGAACTCCATCAGATCGGTGATCTGCTCGCGAGCGGTTCCTGGCAGGGCACAGTAGAGGATATCTATACGGTTCTGAACAGCGTAGGCCTTAGCGGCTTCGACACCACCCAACAAGCGATCGCCCAAGGCACCGTCGATCGGCTCATCATTGAACACCCCACGGAAGCGATATCCACGAACCGTCTGGTCCTCGCAATAGCGGAAGATGTCCTCGGCCGCAGGTCCACTACCTACGATCACGAGGTCCTTAACGCTGGTTAGTGGTTCGAGAGTAAGCACTTTGTTGAGACCTGTCTGGACGTGCTGCATGGAGACGCGGCTTGCACGCAACAGCGAAGAAAGCTCATTTCCGACATCCGACGCAAGTGCCGTGGAGCCGGATAAGGCGATCCTATCTTTACCGAGTATGCGTTTCTCCATTATCGTAGTGTTACATCGTCCATCAAAACATCTTGACCCGGCGATGAGCAAATATAACCCGGACCCACCCCTTTGTCAAGTTCGTCGTAAATAAACAAGGTTTCGTCGAAGCGACATGGCTGCAATAGGCCTGCTTCGGCAATTCGTCGATAGGCCGCTTGCTTATGTCTAACGCCTACTCTTCGGCTTGACCAGATCCTTTGCCAAATGGAAGAGGAATTGTGAATTGGTGACCAGATAACGCTTCCAGAGCCTGCCTGGCTCCAAAGTCAAGCGGTAAAGCCATTCGAGCGAAGCGTTGCGCATCCACTGTGGAGCGCGGTCATCGAGTCCTGCATAAAGCAGAAACGCACCGCCCAAGCCCAGCATCACGCCATTCACTTTGCCTTTCATGGCGGCCATCCATCGCTCCTGCTTCGGACAGCCTAAGGAAACCATCACAATATGCGCGCCGCTCTCATTGATCCGAGCGGCTTCTGCATTGAAGTCCATCGATCCCAATGGTGCGAATGGCGGCGACCATGTGCCCGCAACACGCAAAGTAGGATGCTCTTTAGCGATGCGGTCCAGCATCAACTGCAGGGTATTTTCTGCCCCACCGTAGAGGTATATGCTCAGCCCTTTGTGCTCGGCCTCGATGAGCAACGCCGGAAGTAGGTCGTTCCCGGCCACTCTTTCCTGCTCTACACCATGCAGGTATCCGAGCGACTTCACGATAGGCATTCCGTCCGCAGTGGCCATGTCCGCACCATTCACCACAGTGGCGAAAGCCGGATCGCGAGCTTCCATGGTCATGTGCGCGTTCACACAGCACACATAGCTCGAAGTGTGGGCAGCAGCAAGCCTACTGACCGCTTGCACATGCTCCGCGAAAGTGCCCAAAGAGATATCCACCGTGAGCACCCGCTTCTTGGCGAAAGGGGGACCGATGGCCATCATGCCTTGTTAGTTCTGTTGGGTAGGTCCACGATCCGCTTGGTGGGCGCAATGACCCTCTCACTACCCGCATCGTACCATTCCACCATTTCACGAGCTCCTGCATCCACGGAATAAGGCGCATCGCCAAGGGCCGCTATGGTGCGGTCCATGGGGGTGATGTAATCACTGGTCATGCTGCGGAAGCGACCGCTGGTGATGGGAAATGGAAGACCCAGCGCCTTGATCACATCGCCACCAAGTGCCAGGCCCTTCACAAACCAAGTAGGGATGTAGCGCACGGGCTTGCCTACCAGCGCTTTGGAGATGGCTTCCACCCAGACCCGAAGGTCGAACGGGGGATCGCCCACATAGAACACCTTCCCGTCCACGGTCGCTGCCGGAGAATGCAGCATGCGGTCTATCTGCCACACCACGTTCCCAACGTAACCGTAAGAGCGGATCACCTTGCCTTTGCCCGGGTGGAAGTAGAGACCCTTGCGCATCACCTTGAAGAGCACATCGCGGTAGCGTAGGCTCCAAGGTCCCCAGATGGTGGTAGGCCGAATGATGGTCCACATGCACTTCAGTCCAGCATCGCGGGTGTACTGTTCCGTAATGCGCTTGGACTCGCCGTACACGGTGAATGGCTTGTAGTCCTGATCGTGCTGGGGTTGATAGCCTGCCTCGCAAACGAACTGGGTGCTGGTTACGATGACGTGCTGAACGCCTGAATGCTGCTTCACCACCTCCAAGAGGATACGCGTGCCCTCGTGGTTCTGGATGTAGGCGTCGGTATGCGACTGATCGTCGGTATCGGTACGCGCCGCGAGATGCACCACATGGGTAGGCTGGAATGCTGCGAACGCCGCTTCTATGGAAGCTTGGTCCATAAGATCACCTTCGCGCCAGAACTCGCTCTGGGATGGATCCAAAGGAGGATTCCAATCCACGTTCAGCACAGGCACCCCGCGCTTAATGTACAGGGCCATGAGGTTGGTTCCGATGAATCCAGAACCGCCGGTAACAAGGATGCGCATGGTACCTTCTACTGTTCGATAAGGTCCCCGAGCTCTTGCTCCATGGACCGATGAAAGGCTTCCAACGTGAATTTCGTCTCAAAGATGCGTCGGCCTTCATTTCCCATTCGCTTTCGCAGCTCGGGATCTGAGATCAAGCGCTGCAAACGATCGGCCACTGCCTCTGGATCCTGTATGGGAACCAGGTAGCCGTTCTGTCCATTGCTCACCACCGAGGGAATTCCGCGCCACAGGGTGCTCACCACCGGTTTGGCGAACTGCATGGCCTCGGCCAGCACCAGTCCGAAGCTCTCTGCCTCGAAGTAGGAAGGGAAGCAGAAAATGTCACAGTCCGCGAAATGCTGGTCCTTCGCCTTATCGCGCATCACACCCAGGAAGGTCACACGTTCAGTAGCAGCAATACGGTCCACAAAATGGATGCACTCACCAGCGAATGTCGCGTCGCCCCACTTCCCCATCAGTTCCAAACGTACATCCAGGCCGCGTTGCAAGAGCAGGTGGAAAGCTTCCAGCAGAACGCGCACGCCCTTGGACGGAATGAGCACTCCGGTGAACAGGATCACAATGGGTGAAGAAGGTGTTGCGATCCGCTCAGTAACAGTACCGCGCTTATCGGGCAGGCCATTAGGGACCACCACATCCCTTGTCGCTCCCAATGCTTTACCGTCATCGGGGTTCTGGGGAGCAGTACGTATGGCCAGTGCGGGCTTGCGATAAGCGATGCGGAACAAGGGCCTCAATAGACCGGGCAGCTCCCGCTCGAATGTGGATACGCCACCAGCGTGGAAATGGAACACTGTGCTTCGGAACAACCAACGAGTGCAGCACAGGAGCACGATGTCCCGCAGCACGGGTACCTTGTTGGGGCCGCTGGGCGGGTAGTATAGCACCGGGGTGCGATATCGGAACCGCGCCCACCAGATGTGCAGGATCGTGGTGAAAAGAACCAGCACTTTGCGCAAGGCGAATTTGCCCACGCTTTCCATGTCCTCTGAGAAGGCCATGCGAACGT
>CAJDVJ010000007.1_pt1 | contig 16351 bp, 12 predicted proteins | sample 7391371 | NCBI WGS metagenome assembly CAJDVJ01 (sample SAMEA7055699, study PRJEB34461) | soil metagenome | biome: terrestrial ecosystem; feature: Peninsula; material: soil | place: Antarctica | collected 2016 | reverse complement strand
GAGTGGATCGATCACATACCAGCTCAACTGCGCACGGCGGAATCCGGTACTCAGGTCGTTCACGCGGTCGCCTTCCGGGAAGAGCGAGATGCCTTGCGGCGTCGCGCTATGGAACCAAAGCGCTTGCGTGCGCAGGTCGATCACGCTCACGCTGCCTTCGAAATCGTCGATGTAGCTGGTTCCTGCATTACCGATGGCACGGCTGTGTCCGGGGATCAGGTACGCACCTTCCATGCTGGCGCTCACGTTGCTCTCCTGCTTGGTGGCATAGAAGGGCAGCTTGTCCACCAGGTTGGTCAGCCACTGAGACCTGGTCTGCCAGTTCGCATCGAGTCCCACAATGGTGTTGCTGATCGGCTCGTCGCCCACGTTCACCTTCTGGGTTCTGTATGCTGAAGAGGCTGTTGCTCTCCAGCGACACGTTCACCGGTGTTCCGCTCTCCAGGATACCTTGGTTCAGGATGCGCACACGACCCAGGTTGTAGTCCACGGTGTAGTCCTGGTTCTCTACCAATTGAACACCACCAGCGGTGACCGAAACGGAACCCTGCGGAATGTTCACAGCATTCAGGGAGATCACATCACTGCTGGCGCTGCGGTAGCTACCCTTCATTTTGAAGCGGTTCAGTTCCGGCAGGAACTGGGCCGCGGTCTTGGTGCTATCGTAAAGCTGTTGGTAAACGATGGTGCGTCGCACTTGCTCCGGCTGGATCGGGTTGTTCGGGTCAGGACCGATAAGTTGCTTGTCCAAGTAACTGCCGAAGGGTTCCAGTACCGGGAAGTAGATGCGCCCGTTCTGGGAATTGATGGTGCCGCCCGTGGTGGCCGCGCCGTCTATGAAGTCGAACCAACCGTCGGGGTTGGGTGCGTTGTTGGGGTCCAATCGGTCCAATGCCAAGGTCTGCAGCAAGGGGATCTGGTCCAGCGGTGCGCGGGGGATGTAGTTGATGTCAACACCTGTGGTCGGGTTGTTGTACACCAGGTCCAAACGGAAGTTGTCAGAGTTGACCTGGAATGCACCCAATGCGTAGATGTTCTTCATCATCAGGTCCCAGAGCGGTATGCGGGGATCGGTGATGGTGGCTTTCAGCAAGCGCAGGATCAACGCCTCGGGTGGGCTGATGCCATCGGTGCTGAATTCACCCACTTGGTAGGTCTGCCCTTGGAAGGTGTACTGGTACGACACGGCCAATACTTCGTCGTTGTTCAGGGACTGGTTCAGGGAGATGAAACCCAGACGATCGTTCAGGTTGTACTCGTTCGGCAGCAGCAAGCGCGCTGCCTCCAAGCGTTCGAAGTGCCGTGCATCCCGCAGTCCGAGTGCCTGCAATGCTCCGGTGGCCTGGAAGAATCCACGGATACCGGGGTTGGTGCTAACGGTGGAATACAAACTGTTCGCATCGTTGCTCGCGAAATTCACGGCGCCGTCGGTCACCAGTCCCGGTGGTAGATCACCACTGAAATGACCGGCTGCAATGGCCTGGGCACTCGCGTCCTCACCCAGGTCGGTGAATGCCACGATGTTGCGGTTCTGCTGGAAATCCTGACGGAGGTTGGTCACCCATACTTCCACGCGGGTGATCTGCACACCGCTGTTCACCGTGGGCAGGGTGCGCAGGGCATTCTCGTACTGGTCGCGGAAGAAGTAGCTTAGGAAGTAGTGCTTGTTGGCTTCGTACTCGTCCGCCTTGATATCGAACTGGGTGGTCTGCGCTCCGCCTTCGGTGGCCACGTTGCGGCGCTGTCCTTTCTCTTGGCTGAAGATGGCCGTGGCGGTCAATCGCCCGAAACGCAGTTCGGTCTTCAGACCGAAGAGGCTCTGGCTACCCTGGATCAGGGTTCCCTGAAGAGGTAGGCTCACGTTACCTGCCTCGATCTTCTGGATGATCTCGTCCTCGTACCCGGCGTAGTTCAGCTTCACTTGGTTCTCGAAGTCGAAGGTCGCCTGGGTGTTGTAGTTGGTGTTGATCTTCATCTTCTCACCAATGCTTCCGACAAGGTTCAGCTGGATGCGCTGATCGAAGTTGAAGGTGGTGATACGACGTTGGTTGATGGGGATTCGCGGGTTCTCGGTATAGCTGCTGTTGATGCCGAAGATCACCTCGGCCGATCCGCGTGGACGGATATCGATGGTGTTGCCTCCGAAGATGCGGTCGAAGCCCTTGCCCTGCACTTTGATCAGGGGAACAAGGCCCTTCTGGGCGCTCTCGCTGTCCTGCTCCACGCGGTCCAGCCAGTAGTTCTCCATGGCCCGCTCCATGTCGTAGTTGAGGTACTCCTCGAGCGTAAGGCTCATGGGTGGGCGGAAATCGAAGGAGCCACCAACGGTGCTCTGTATGATGTACTGCCCGGTCACGGGATCATAGATCACGTTGTCCTGGATGTTGGCCGGATTCTGGAGGTCCAAGCCGCTACCGCCGGGCTGGCCGGGTGCCAAGGGATCCGTAATGGGCCAGGGCATGTCCACCTCGGGCGAGTCCACCTGCAGCACCAGCGATGGTGTGCCGGCTGCATGCGCATTGCCGAGAACAAAGCACAGGGCCGCAAGAACGAGCGCTCGCATTGCGAACGTCATGCCTTTGAAAACCTTGGTACCCTGCTCCATAGTGCTACAACAACACGCTCAAAGATTCTTCAGCGTCAACTTGATCACTTCTTCCAATCCGGGAGATTCCCCTTGATACTCTTGCAGCACGGTTTGCAGGGACCGCTCGGCCTTCACTCGATCAAGACCCAGTGAGACCAGTGCCGATAACGCCTCGGCACGTAGCGTATTGCCCCCAGCAGCTTTTGATGACAAAGGACCACTGGAAACCGGCATTCCCGACTGTGCCATCTTGCCTTGCAGGTCGGTCACGATGCGCTGTGCCAGCTTCGGCCCGATGCCCTTGACCGACTTGAACATGCCTTCGTCGCCCACCATGATACCGCGATAGACCTCTTCGGCGGTGCGCGCACCCAGTATCGCCATGGCCAAGGTGGCACTTACACCCTGCACATCGGCCAGCTGGCGGAAGATGCGTCGTTCATCGGCCTGTAGAAAGCCATAAAGCCGGTGTTCGCTGGAACCCGAACGAACATCCACACTTACCGTATAGTGGATATGGAAACGGCAATTCCCCTCGGCAGGAAGCTGCGCCAGGGTACTGGCGGCTATATGCACCAGATAGCCCACGCCGTGGCAATCCACCACAACATGGTCCGGACCTTTGTCCAATAGGGTTCCGTTCAGGCTTTCGATCATCCTGTCCCTTCGTATCTTGTAAGTCCTTGCGGAAGGGGGTAGCGTAGTGCTATGCGCCGGTGCTTTGGGTTCCTGAAAAGAGGGCGTGAAAATAAGCGGATCTTATGATAGGCCAAGCAACAGTGCTCAAACCATGAAGGCGTTATGAACAAGGATCGCACACCCCGGCGCATTGTGGTGTTCAGTGGTGCAGGCGTCAGCGCCGAGAGCGGCATCAGCACTTTCCGCGACAGCGGCGGGCTTTGGGAGAATAACCGCATAGAGGATGTGGCCACCCCGGAGGCATGGCACAGGGATCCTGAACGCGTGCTGAAGTTCTATGATAAGCGCCGCGAACAGGTACTGAAAGCCTCACCCAACGCCGCACATCGCGCCATTGTTGCCTTGGAAAAGCACTTCACGGTGCAGGTGATCACCCAAAATATCGACGACCTCCATGAGCGGGCCGGCAGCACCCAAGTGCTGCATCTGCATGGCGAGATCCTCAAAGCGAGGAGCATCCATGATCCGGAGAGGACCGTCCCGATCGACGGTGCAGAGCTGCCTTGGGGTGCAAAATGCGCGATGGGATCCCAACTGAGGCCACATGTCGTGTGGTTCGGAGAGGATGTTCCGGAGCTGATCCCGGCAGCATGGCTGATCTCCAGAGCCGATGTGCTCATAGTGATCGGCACCTCCCTACAGGTCTATCCCGCAGCCGGATTGGTGCACAGTGTTCCTGAGCATTGCGAGATCCATGTTGTGGACCCAGCTCTTGTTCCCGGCCTACCTCCCAATGTGACCCAGTACAGGATGGGTGCGGCCGAAGGAATGCCGCACGTGGCGGAACTGCTCTTGAAGAAGTACGGTATCAACGCGTGACCACCACACGGCGCGTGCCCAGGATCCGGCCATTCCGCTCCAGGTTCACGAAGTAGACGCCGGCACCGAGTTCCGAAGTAGGCAGCATGGAACGCCCTGCTGCGCTGTTCAGCTCCCACGAACGCATGCGCTCTCCCAATACGGTGTAGAGCACCAAGCTCACACCTTCGGTGGAACCACCGAAGGCGTGGTCCACTTGAACATCCTGTCCGTTGCTCGGATTGGGCCATACCGAAAGCTCCAGCGCGGTCGCAGCACGCTCTTGGATACCTACCGCTCCACCGAACTCGATGTCCACCCAACTGCTGTCCGCGCCCAGCGGGTTCTCCACGTTGTACCACACGAAGCGATAACGTGAAGTGCTGGCCGGCTGACCGTTGGAGGAGTAGTAGGCGGAGAAGTTGTTGTAGTTGGCACCGGGGTTCATTTCCACATAGTGCTGCGAGATCCAGGTAGGCTTCACACCCTCGCCCACAGGCAGGTAGCAAACGCCCCAGCAAAAGAAGTTCTGGGTGTTGGGTACGGTCCACAGCTCGTAACGGCGAACGTTCACCTCCGTGGTGGTCGTGCCCGTGATCCGCGACATCAGCTTCACCGTATCGGTGCTCTGTGTTGCCGGGTGGGATATCAAACTACCGTTCACCACCTGACCTTGGCCATCGGTAATGGTAACGATTCCCTGTCCTATGGACACCATAGAAAGGAATACGGTAGCGAACAAGAGGGTGAGGCGTGACATCATGTCTGAAAGGGTATAAGTGACCGTCCGGGTCAAGAAGGACAAAAATAAGGCCACCAACACCCATTTGCCTCATTAGGCGCCAAGTCGTATGACATCCTCAGGCTTCCACGCGAACCACGCTCTCAGGCACAGCGATGTGGTGGGAGATCGTTTAGCTTCGTTGCCCTTGCGAACAGGAATAGCTGTCCAACGCTCTTGAACTGCGCTTTCTGATTACAGGAAACTGGAACTGCTCAACGACCAAACCCTAACCCATTTCCTTTACATGAGAAACCTTTTACTCCTTCCCGCCCTGGGCCTAGGCATGCTTGTCCATGCTCAAGGCAACCAAGGCTGGACCGCTACCGATACCGATGGCATCCCGCACACATTACAGTCCTACCTTGATAACGGAAAGTCCGTGTTGGTGGATCTTAGCGCACACTGGTGCGGCCCTTGCTGGGCTTGGCATACCAGCGGCATCATGGACAAGCTCGTGCACGAGTTCGGCCCCGAAGGCACGGATGACCTGAGGGTCCTGTTCATCGACGGCAGTAGCCAACCACCGAGCAACATGAACCTGTTGAACGGCATCGGCCAGACCCAAGGAAATTGGTTGGCAGGTACCAACTATCCGATCATCGGCCCCAATGGCCAAGGTCAGTTGGTGGCCAGCAATTACAACTTCGGTGGCTTCCCTACCCTGTTCCTCCATTGCCCCGGTGGTACCAGTGGGGTTGAGATCCCCCGCAAGAGCACCTGGCAGAGCTTCTTTACCAGCTGGCGTAATGGCTGCGCAGCCCCCTTCAACAATGGCACCAACGATGCCACCCTCCTGAGGATGGAGAACAGCACCCTTTGCCCAGGCCAAAAGCCGAAAGTGGAACTGTACAACATGGGTAGCGCTACTCTTAGCAGCGCGCGCATCGAAATGTTCCAGGGCAGCACCCTGCTGCAGACCGTGAACTGGACCGGCACCTTGGACCGCTGGCAGGCCACCTTCGTGGAATTCGACAATATCAACCTGGTCAGCGGTGCGACGTACACCGCAACCGTGAGCTTGCCGAATGGCGTTGCCGACGACCACCTGCCAGGCAACTCGGAGGACTACACCTACACCGTCGCTCCTACCGCAGCTACTGCTACGATCAACCTCGAACTCCGCACGGACAACTACGGTGAGGAAACCACTTGGAAGCTCTTCGACAGCAACAACAACCAAGTAAGCCAGAACGCCGGTGCACTTGCAAGTGCCACTACCGTGAATACCTGGTGGAACCTGAACCCCAATGAGTGCTACCGTTTCGAGGTGTACGATGCCTACGGCGATGGCTTTTGCTGTAGCTATGGTCAAGGTTTCTACCGCATCAAGAGCAACGGCGTGATCGTGGCCCAAGGCGGCCAGTTCGGCGGCGTTGACAAAGTTCCCTTTATGACCGGTGCCGCTGTTGGTATGGAAGAGAACGTTCTGGAAAGCGGCTTCAGCGTGTTCCCCAACCCGAGCAACGGACTGGTGAACCTTCAGTTCGAACTGCAGAGCGCGAGCACAGTGGAGTTCGTGGTGACCAACATGCTCGGTGAGCGTGTGATGGAGCGTACCACGGGTGCCAGCGTAGGCAGCCAGCAGATCTCCTTGGACATGAGCGGATTGGCTGAAGGCAGCTACGTCGTGAGCCTCCAGGCCGACGGCATGGTGGCCACCCGCAAAGTGACCCTCACCCACTAAGGGTACGGTATTTCTTGGACCGAGAGCGCTCCGGCGCGTGCTTTGCATGCTCCGGGGCGTTCTCTTTCAAGGACACTCAAACCATACGACATGAAGACCTTTGCCAGCCTACTGCTTTCACTCGTTCTCACAGCATCGCTAAGCGCGCAATCTTCCACCAAGCTGCCCAGCGCCATGGTGCAGGACCTGCAGGGCAAAAAGGTGGACGCATCCACCTTCAGCAATAACGGAAAGCCCATCATCATCAACTTCTGGGCTACCTGGTGCGCACCCTGCAAGAAGGAACTGAACGCCATTGCAGAGGTATACGATGAGTGGCAGGCCAAGACCGGCGTGAAACTGATCGCGATCAGCGTCGACGATTCGCGCACGATGGCCCGCGTGATGCCCTACGTGAACGGCCAGGACTGGGACTACGAGGTCTACTTGGACCCCAACGGCGACCTGAAGCGCGCCTTGAACGTGAACAACGTACCGCACACTTTCCTGCTGAACGGCAAGGGTGAAGTGGTATGGCAGCACAACAACTATGTACCGGGCGATGAGAAGGAACTGTTCCGCAAGGTGCAGGAGCTCGGTAGCAAGCCTTGATGTAAGACATGTGGACCGCACTACATGGAGCTGGCACACTGCTCCTGGTATTACTGCTGATCACCAAGAGCTCGGCCCAGGATGGCGGTCGCATAAGCGGCAACTTCAGCACCGATGCGCAGTACTATAACGAGGATGACAACATCAACGCTGTAGTACCGCCACAACGACTGGGGGCCAACGCATGGATGAACCTGATCTATACCAATGGTGGTTTGGAGATCGGTGGACGGCTGGAGAGCTACGAGCCCTCCTTGGTGGGCTACCCCGCCGGACAGCCCTACAAAGGCACCGGTCTGGGATACCGCTACGCCAAGTTCAAAGTGGAGGAACTGGAGATCACCGTCGGGAACTTCTTCGAGCAGTTCGGGCAGGGCATGGTGTTCCGCAGTTACGAGGAACGTGCTCTGGGCGTGGACAATGCGATGGACGGCGTGCGCCTGAAGTACCGCCCCTACAGAGGCGTATACCTGAAAGGAGTGATCGGAAGACAACGCTTCTCTTTCGACAACGGCTTCACCAAAGGAGCGGGCGAAGTACGTGGCCTCGACGCCGAAATAAGCCTGAGCGAACTGCTGGACAGCAACTGGACCAGCAACAACAATCTCATAATCGGTGGCAGCTTCGTGAGCAAATACCAAGCGGACCGCGACCCCTTGTTGACCCTTCCACAGAACGTGGGAGCATGGGCACTCCGAGCCAACTATACCACGGCCCGATGGAACCTGTATTCCGAGTACGCTTATAAGATCAACGACCCCAGCGGGCAGAACGGCTTCATCTACAAGCCGGGTCAAGCCCTCATGTTCAACGCTACCTATTCCGTCAAGGGCCTGGGCGTCAGTGCCGGAGCGCATACCTATGACAATATGTTCTTCCAGAGCGATCGGGCCGCACCCACCCCTTTCGACCTCAACATCAACTACCTACCGCCCTTGGCCAAGCAGCATACCTACAACCTGCCGGCCACCCTCTACCCCTATGCCACGCAGCCCAACGGCGAAGTGAGCGCCCAAGGCGAGGTCTTCTACAAATGGAAGAAGGGAACCAAGCTCGGGGGTAAATACGGCACCCGTATCGCCCTCAACTACAGCGCGGCCTACTCGCTGGACAGCACGGCGACCAATGACCTCACCACCACTCGCCAAGGCTACAGCACCACCTTCCTTGTACCCGGTGAAGACCTCTACTTCCAGGACTTCAACATGGAGCTGCGCAAGAAGTTGAGCCCCACTTGGGAGCTTGCGCTGACCTACCTGGATCTGGTCTACGACATCGACATGGTACAAGGCAAGCCGGGCAAGCCTGTTGTGCATGCACAGATGGCGATACTGGAGGGCTTGCACAACTTCAACGATAGGACCTCCGTTCGTTTCGAAGTGCAGCACCTGAGCACCAAGCAGGACCAAGGCAACTGGGCCACCGTATTGGCCGAATTCTCGTTCAGTCCCCACTGGTTCCTTGCCGGACTCAACCAGTTCAACTACGTGACCACAGGCGAGACCTTCATGCAGGACGGCAAGTTCGAAGTGAAGCCGGAGCGCCTGCACTACCCCATCGTTTCCGCCGGATACATCCGTGGAGGTAACCGTTTCCAAGTGAACTACGGCAGGCAACGGGCCGGCATCTTCTGTGTGGGCGGCGTTTGCCGTGTGGTACCTGCATCGAACGGCCTGAGCCTCTCGGTGACCAGCACATTCTAAGGCATGAAAGGCTTCGCATACACACTGATCCTGGCAGCACTCTTCGCGAGCTGCGACTATGTGGACGAACCCCTCGCTCCGGGCTCCGGGGGCAATGGGAACGGCGATACCACCGTATTACGCAACGCACTGCTCGAGGAATTCACCGGGCACCGCTGCACCACATGCCCTGCGGCCCATGTGGTGGCACAGCAGTTGGGAGACTTGTACGGCGATCGCTTGGTGACCGTGGGCATCCACGCCACCAGCACCTTCGGCGCACCCCTGGACCCACCAGCCGCTGATGGACGGTACAGTACGGATTTCCGGACCCCTGCGGGCGATGCCTATACCATCACCTTCGACGTGAGCTTCCTACCTACAGGCATGGTGAGCAGAACGGTGCGCAACAGTAGCATCACCGTGGCGCAAGGCTCATGGGGAAGTGCCATCGCCGATATCCTGGAACAACCCGCACTGTTCAGCATCGGCTTCGAACAAGTGCAGGTAAGCAACAACACATTGAACGCAAGCGTGAAGGTGCGGACCATGGAGGCGATCGATGCGGACCACAAGCTCACCATCTATCTGGTGGAGGACCGTGTGATCGACTGGCAATTGAACGGAACGGTCACACCGCCGGACGTGCCGGACTATGAGCACCGGCACGTATTGCGTGGTGCAGTGAACGGCACCTGGGGAGAGAGTGCCGTGGCAGCGGGGACAGCTGCTGGCGATACCCTCAGCTTCGCAGTTAACTCATTCCCACTTGCAAGCGGATGGAACCTGGCCAACTGCTACTTGGTGGCCTATCTCTATAACACTGCCAACAACGAGGTGATGCAGGTGGCGCAGACGAAGATCCAGCCTTGAGCTGGATATCAGCAGCATTTCATACGCCTTTTCTGTGGACACATACGGATCGATCCGCAGTAGCGTTAAGGCTCGTCGAAGGGCAGACCGCAGTGTGTAGAACCTATTCGGTAAGAGTCACGACCGGAGCACCCTTTTTTACCTACCTTCAGCCTTCGCAAAATTCATGTCTCAATTATGGAACAAGGCAGAAGGATGATGGAGTTCAGCAAGCAGGTGCTCGAAAAAGTAAGTTTCGACCAGCTCCTGTTCAGGAAAGAATTGATCAAGGCACGCAACTGGGTGAACCAGCGTGATCAGCTCGTTCTTAAAGCCTGGTGCCTCGCCACTTTCGGACACATGTACAAGGACGTGATCATGGAGGTCTTCAAGACCACCATGCGTACCTGATCCATTCCTAAGGCCGTTAAGGCTCACTGCTCGAGAGGGCCCAGGAAGCGGATGTTGCGTTTCAGCCCTTCATACTTCGTTCGCTTCACCGGACTACCCTCGAAAAGCTGATCGAAGACCACTTCGGTCATCCCTTTCCATTCATCCGCACTGAGCGCAAGCAACTCGGGCTTCGCCGTGAACGCAGCTTCGCTGTGCGGTGTGCTGAACCGGTTCCAAGGACACACTTGTTGGCAGATGTCGCAACCGAAAGCCCAGCCTTCCATACGGCCCGCAAACTCTTGTGGAATGGCCTCCTTCAGCTCGATGGTGAGGTAGCTGATGCAACGGCTTCCGTCCACGCCATAGGGCGTGATCGCATCGGTAGGGCAAGCGTCGATACAACGGCGACAGGTGCCACAATGGTCCGTTGCCGGAGCATCCGGCTCCAACTCCAGATCGAGGATGATCTCGCAGAGGAAGAAGAAGCTGCCAGCGCCTTGGCGGATCACGTTGGTATGCTTGCCACGCCAGCCGATGCCCGCGCGTTCGGCCCAGGCCTTCTCCATCACGGGCGCACTGTCCACGAAGCAACGCATGCTCACCTCTCCGTACTGCTCCGTGATCAAGTCCATCAAGGGCTTCAAGCGCTTCTTCACCACCTTGTGATAATCCCTGCCGTGCGCATAGGTGCTCAACTTGGGTGCTTCCGGATCGCTTTGCTTCTGCTGAGTGAAGTAGTTGTAGGCCAAGCTGATCACACTTCGGGCTCCGGGTACGATCAAGCGAGGATCGAGGCGCATATCGAAATGGCCTTCCATGTAGGCCATGTTGCCGTTCTTGCCTTGCCGCAACCACTGTTCCAAACGAGGAGCTTCGGAGGCGAGAAAATCGGCCTTGGACACGCCGCAAGCAAGGAATCCCAGCTCGTGGGCCTTGCTCTTGATCAATGCTGAACGGCTGCGCGCATCGGACATTCGGCCAAGGTAGCAGGGCATCAGGTTCCCACCACGGCTTCCTTCGACCGTACTTTGTCCCACCATGTCCGGCAAACTATTTCGAATGACGGCCCAGACCATGTACGGTCTGGAAGATCTACTGGTGGCCGAGCTTGAAGAGCTGGGTGCTGTAAATGTTGAGAAACACAACCGTGCCGTTGTTTTTCAGGGCGATGAGGCCTGCATGTACAGGGCGAACCTGTGCTTGCGCACCGCACTGAGGGTGCTGGTGCCCGTGAAGTCGTTCGTGGTGGAACACGAGGAGGACCTCTACTACGGCATCAAGCGCATCCAGTGGGAGAACTTCATGGATGTGGACGATACGCTTTCGGTACACTGCACCCTGCACTCCGAGCGCTTCAACCACTCACAGTTCCTGGCTCTGAAGGCGAAGGATGCCATTGTGGACCGCTTCCGCGAACACTATGGTCGCAGACCCAACGTGGACCTTGACGAGCCTACCCTGCGCATCCACCTGCACATACACGGGGACGACTGCCTTGTCTCGCTGGACAGCAGCGGCGGATCGCTGCACAAGCGCGGTTACCGCGACCATACCAACCTGGCGCCGATGAACGAGGTGTTGGCCGCTGGCCTGGTACTGCTCAGTGGCTGGGACCCGAAGACCCCTTTTGTGGATCCGATGTGCGGCAGTGGTACCATCCTGATCGAAGCTGCCATGATCGCCGGCAACATACCGGCCGGTATCCACAGGCCACGCTTCGGTTTCCAAGGCTGGAAGGATTACCAACCAGAACTATGGGACCAGGTGCTACAAGAAGCTACGGATGCCATCGACCGCAGCGAGCGCCCCGTGATCGTAGGCGGAGAGATCAGTCCGCACGTGGCCCGCAAGGCAGAAAGCAACATCGCCAGTGCAGGCCTTAAGAAGCGCATTCGTATCGTGAACACGCCATTCCAGGACCTTGAGGCGCCTGCCGACCACGGCACCATGATCCTGAATCCGCCGTACGGCGAACGCATGGACCAGGACGAGGATATCGACGGCGTATACAAGATGATCGGTGATACCCTGAAGAACAACTGGGCCGGGTGGACCGCTTGGATGATCACCAGCAATATGGAAGCTGCGAAGCACGTGCGCCTCACGCCCAAGCCCAAGATCCGGGTCTTCAACGGCCCGCTCGATTGCCGTTTCCTACGCTACGAACTCTACAGCGGGACCCGCCGCAGAGACCTCATGGAAGGACAGGACTCCTGAACCTCTGAACGCAGAAAGGCCGGGTGTGGATCGATCCACACCCGGCCTTTTCTTTTCGTGTTCTATTACTGACCGATGACCACGCGCTCTGTGCGCGTGACGCCATTTTGTACCACTTGTAGGAAGTACATACCGGTGCGAGCATCGGCAACATTCACCGTGGTCGACACATTGGTCAGGTTCTGCTGCTGAACCAGACGGCCGGTGGCATCATGCAAGGTGTAGTACGCCGTAGTGTTCGGAGCCTGCACAAGTTGGATGATGAACTGGCCATTGTTCGGGTTGGGGAACACAGCGAACACGCTTCCTGAAGCTTCCGCCATACCCACAGTAGAGACGGTGAAGGGCTCGCTGGTGGCAGAGCAACCGTTGGCGTTGGTGGTGCTTACGGTGTAAACACCATTGCTGGTAGCGCTCAGTTCGTTGCTGGTAGCACCGGAAACTGCCGTGCCGTTCAGGAACCACTGGAACGCTCCAGGACCCGTTGCGCTGAGCACATCGAAATCGAGGCTCACCACAGGAGCATCAGGCAAGCTGTTCACTACTACCTCCACCTCGGTGAGGGCGTTGGCGGAACATCCGCTCGAATTGCTCACCGTCAGGGAATAGGTACCTGCGGTAGTGGCGGTGTATTGCGAAGCAGTGGCTCCGGCAATAGGAGTGCCGTTCAGTGACCACACGTAGGTAAGACCAGTACCTGCCGAAGCGACCAAGGTGGTAGAGCTGCCTTCGCAGAAAACAGGGCTCTCGGTGAGGGTGATCTGTGGTGCGTCGGGTGCAGCGGTGACCGTCACCGTGATGCTGCTGGAAGAACCGGAGGTACATCCTTCGGCGCTCACAGCTACAACGGTATAGGTCCCGGCAGCAGTGGCCGCAAGGGTCTGTGAGGTCACACCGCTGAGTTCAGCACCGTCCAAGTACCAGGTGTAGCTGATACCGGGAGCGATACCGGCCTGCAGGTCGACCGAACTGCCTTCGCAGATGCTTGTGCTACCGGCTGCGGTAAGCGATACTACATAAGGCACAGGGCTGGAGATCACAGTTGCAATGGTGGACGTGGCCGAGCAGCCATTGGCGTCGGTAACGATCACAGCATAGGAGCCGGAGGTGGAAACGTTCAGGATCTCGGACGCTTCACCATCGATGGCAACACCGTCCAAGGTCCACTGGATCTGCAGACCGGCTTCGGCCGTGGCCTGGAGCTCAACGCTCTCTCCGGCACAGAACTGCGTGGCACCGGATGCGGTGATCACAGGCTCCGCTGGAGCGGGCTGCACCGTTACGAGAACGGACTGTGCAACTGCAGAGCTGCAACCTGCATCACTGGTAGCAATTGCACTGTATTCGCCCGAAGCGGTGGCGACCAAGGCCATTGCATCAGCTCCGATGATCTCAACTCCGTTCAAGGACCACTGCACCGTAGCATCCGCATCGGCGGTGGCTATCAGCACAGCTGAACCGCCTTCGCAGAAGGTGGTAGCGTCCAGTGCGGTAAGCACGGGCACGGCCGGAAGAGGATCCACGCTCACATTCAAAGGATCGGAAGGCAAGGAAGAACAGCCGATACCATCTGTCGCGACCACCGTGTAGTCACCATTGTCCGCCTGCACCCAGGATAGCCGCACCATTGAGGTACCATGTGTAGGCCGAGCCAGCATCACCAGTAGCTACCAGGCCTACCGTTCCGCCTTCGCAGAACTCGGTGGGACCCTGGGCCGTGACCACGGGGATGCTTGGCAGTGGGTTCACCGTTACATCCACAGGAGCGGAAGGAGCGGAACTGCAGCCGGGAGCGCTAAGGGTGTAAGCGGCATAAGCACCACTTTGCGTGGCCATGTACTGGTTCTGTGTGGCACCGACCACTTCCTGCGCGTTGAAGGTCCAATGATAGGTTGCACCGTTGGCTCCGCTGGCGATGAGGGTAACAGCACCACCATCACAGAACACAACCGCATCCGCAGCTTGTACTGTGGGTACGGGTGGAAGTTCGTTCACAACAACATCGATGGGCATAATCACTTCTGCAATGCAACCGAAGGCGTTGATAGCAGTAACGCTGTAGGTTCCCGAAGCGCTCACGTTCAGTTCATTCTCCGTAGCACCAACGATGGCATCGCCGTTCACGCTCCACTGCCAGCTCACATCGGCATCGCCGGAAGCGATCAGGCCGAGCCCGTCGCCTGCGCAGAAGGTGGTGCTACCCATGGCAGTTAGCGTAGGCATCGTGGGCACAGGGTACAGGCCGATCTGCACTGCATCGGACAGCTCCGAAACGCAGCCATTGGCGCTCACCGCGATAGCGGTGTAGCTACCGGCCTCGGTGGCGGTGAAAGTGGAAGCATCTGCTCCCGCGATCGCGATCCCGTCCCGGTACCACTCGTAGGTAGATGCGGATACGCTGGAAGCTTCAAGCTCCACCTCTTGGCCCTCGCACACGGTAGTAGCACCCGAAGCTTGGAGAGCAGGCACGGAAACGCTTTCAACGCTGAGCACTTCAGCAGTGGTAACGAACGCGCAACCGGTGATCGTGTTGGTGATCTCGACGGAGTAGGATCCGGCGACGTCGGTGCTCAGAACATCCGTGGTCTCCCCTGCAATGGCCTGACCATCCAACAACCACTGGTAGGCTAGATCGCTCTGGCCTGAAAGATCCTGCGCCGAGAATTCAACTTCAACACCATCACAGGTGCTGGAAACCGCTGGTGGAACAAGGGCATGTTCGGGCAATGCGTTCACTGCCACGGGAACTACTGCCGAAGTTGCAGTACCGCATGAGGTGGTCACCACTACACGGTAGTTACCGGCATCGCTCACTTCCAAGTTCGAGGCAGTAGCTCCGGCAATGTCGGAACCGTTCATCTGCCACTGGTAGGTGTAGGCTGCGTTGGTGTTCGCAGCGATCGACACCGATCCACCTGCACAGAATTCGGTTGCGCCTGCTGCTTGAGCAACAGCCGCTGGCAATGTGCCGATGGTGATATCGAAGGCATTGGCCGTACCGGTATATCCCGGGCTCGTAGCGATCACTCGGATGCGGTATCCTTCACCCGGAGGGGTGTTGGCGGGAATGGTAGCGTTGATAACGCCCGACTGCGTAGAAGTTACCGAACCGATGTTGACCGGTGCAGCGAAGCTGCCGGAAGCATCTGAAAGTTGTGCCCTGAACACGTTGCTCGGGGACAGGAATGCTCCGGGGTTGAAGACTCCGGTGCGGGTGTAGTTCACTTGCAGTTGCTGGCCCGGGCAGAATGAATTGGCCAAGGGTGTGTTCACGGTAATGCTGCGTGGCTCGTCGAAGAAGAAGATCTCGGTGATGATCTCGGTACCGAAAAGCTTCGCCGTGTTGATCTGCAACACAGGTACTCGGCGACCGGGAGAAAGCCACTTGTACTCGGTGATCAAGGGACGCTCGATGCCGAAACCGAGGCTCACCTGATCCACTTGGATGGTATCACGACCTGCGATGGTGGTCTTCACGCGCAGGGCGTTGAAGCTTCCTGCCGGTGTGTTCACCACGCCCCAGCCATCCACTGTGTTCACACGCTTCTGGCTGTAGCCGTAATAGGCCAAAGTGGGAATGTCAATGTTGTAGCGGGAGTTGGAAGTGCTGGTGTTGCCGAAGTTCAGTGGCAATTCGTAGATCACATCCTGCTGGGACATGGTGATCGGGATCGGGATCCCGGCCACCTCGGCACCATAGCCCACTTTGCGGTACACGCTGGAGCTACGGTAATAAAAGGTGTACGGATCTTCGATGGGCAGCAGATCATAGAAGGGAACGTCCACTCCATCGGTAGCGTGGTTGGCCCTGTTGTTATTGAAGAAGATGTCCGCGTAGACAACAGAGTACACTATGTTCGTGGAACCCACCGACTGGTAGCTCTTGGAGCCTTGGCCGTTCGCGACAAGGTTGGTGTAGTTCCAGGTGGTGTTAGCACCTGTATTGGTGTAGTTCAGCAGGGGGTTCAACATCGCCTGCGTGCGGAAGAGCTGATCCCCGGAATGGGGCATCTCGTTCTGCGTAATAGTGACCTGAGCATTGGCCAAGGTGCCAGTAAGCAAGA
>CAJDVJ010000004.1_pt1 | contig 16836 bp, 16 predicted proteins | sample 7391371 | NCBI WGS metagenome assembly CAJDVJ01 (sample SAMEA7055699, study PRJEB34461) | soil metagenome | biome: terrestrial ecosystem; feature: Peninsula; material: soil | place: Antarctica | collected 2016 | reverse complement strand
CCGGTTACTACGAGCTTGTGGGCAGCGATTGCCATAACATGAACCATGTGCAGGCCATCCACAACACGCTCACGCGGCCCTATCTGCACAAGCTCATCGCCAGCGGAAAGCTGCTGAACGCCACGCTCTGAGCGATCAGCCGAAACGTTTCTGATCCGGTAGCCAGAAGCTCACCAGTCCGATCAGCGGCAGGAACGAGCATACCATGTAGACCGTGTCGATGCTGGTGGCATCGGCCAACCTTCCCAGCACGGCGGATCCTACGCCCGCCATGCCGAAAGCGAACCCGAAGAACAGACCGGATACAAGTCCGACACGGCCGGGGATCATGAGCTGTGCATAGACCAGGATCGCCGAGAAGGCCGATGCCAGCACGAAGCCTGCCGAGGTGGCCAGCACAGCGGTCCAGAAGAGGTTGGCGTAGGGTAGGGCCAGGGTGAAGGGCGCCGCACCCAGTATGGAGAGCCAGATGATGTTCTTGTAGCCTACGCGATCGGCCATCAACCCACCGAACAAGGTGCCTACGGCTGCCGCGAACAGGAAGAGGAAGAGGTGGAGCTGTGCCGCCTGCACGCTGATCCCGAACTTCTCGATCAGGTAGAAGGTGAAATAGCTGGTCATGCTGGCCACGTAGAACTGCTTGGAGAAGATCAGCAGCAGGAGCGTCGAAATGACCAGCACCACCTGCTTCTTCGGGACGGGCCTGCGCTGTACGGCAGGCTGACGCGCTTGTCGGTGGCTACGCAGGGCCATCATGCGCAAGTACCACTTGCCCACCCGCCAAAGCACCACCATGGCCACCAGTGGCAGTAGCGAGAACAAGGAGATCCGGCTCTGCCCCAGCGGAACAATGATCGCGGCAGCGAGCAAGGGGCCCAACGCCGAACCCATGTTTCCCCCCAGCTGGAACACCGACTGGGCCAGTGCACGTTTGCCACCCGATGCCACGAAGGCCATACGGGAAGCCTCGGGGTGGAAGATGGAAGAACCCACGCCGACCAAGGCAACGGCCATAAGGATCGAATGGAGGGAACCTGCCCATGCCAATAGCAGCAAGCCTATCAGCGTGAACACCATGCCGCCCACCAAGGCGAAAGGCTGGGGTTTCTTGTCCGTCCAGTGCCCCACCAAAGGCTGTAGGATGGATGCCGTCATCTGGAAGGCCAGCGTGATCAAGCCTATTTCCGTGAAAGAGAGGTCGTACGATTCCTTCACCAGCGGATAGATGGCCGGTATCAGGGACTGGACGGTATCGTTCAGCAGGTGCGAGAAAGCGATCGCGTAAAGCACCGGAAATGCAGTGCGATCAGCAACGTGCTTGAACGTGCTCTGCGGTGCCAGTACGGGGGAAGGAGGCAGTGCCATGAGGCGGGTGTAAAGGTATTTAGGAGAACTTCCCTTCCTGGCCTGAAAGGGGACGTCTCCGGAGAAAGCGCTGGAGCGGCGTGTATCTTTGGTCAAAGCTCCATCAATGACCACCACGAACAGAAAGGAACTTCTGAAGAAGTTGATCGAAGCGGAGCGTGACCCTGCTGTCCTTGAACTGGTGGATAACGTGCTGCAACGTCGCACACGTGGGCTCGCTTTCCAAAGCGACTTGGTGCAGCGAGTGCTCAAGTCCGAAGAGGATTACAAAGCTGGTCGCTTCCAAAGCGTGGAAGAATTCGAGAAGGACATGGATCAGTTCACGGACTCGCTCTGCTCAGATATGCCGAACAATAAGAAGCGAAAGTGAAAGTTGTTGTTCTCGCCCAAGCAAGCCAAAGCTTGAAGCGGTCACTTCAGCATCTGGCTTTGCATTACGACAGGCGCTATCTGCTCGCTGTGCAACGAGCGATCAAGCAGAAGATCCGCTGGTTGGCCGATAACCCTGGTGCTGGTCAGTTCGAGCCCGAGTTGGATTGGACCGATATGGGATATCGGCGCATCGTCGTGAAAGATTTCAAGATAGTATATCGAATGGATGGCGATGTGATCGTGGTGAACGACATCTTCGATTCGCGCCGGGATCCGGGAAGGATGAAGGCGTGAGCAAGTATTGATCTTGGGCCGATCCTCTACGTTGGACTCTCTACGCCGCACTCGTCTCCAGCTCCCTGTTCACCTTTTTGAACAGGCCTTGCAGCACATTGCCGGGACCCACCTCCACCACTTTGGTCGTTCCGGCGGTCAGCATGTTCTGCATGGTGTGCGTCCAGCGCACGGGTGCGGTGAGCTGTGCGATCAGGTTCGCCTTGATGCGGGCTGGCACCATGTGCGCTCTGGCATCAACGTTCTGATAGATCGGACAGCGCGGATCCATGATGGGAGTGTAGGCGATGGCCGTTTCCAGCTCTACGCGTGCAGGCTCCATCAATGGACTGTGGAAGGCACCGCCCACGGGTAGGATCAAGGCACGCTTAGCGCCAGCAGCTTTCAGAGCTTCGCAGGCTGCGTTCACCGCTTCGATGCTTCCGCTGATCACCAATTGGCCGGGACAGTTGTAGTTGGCGGGAACCACCACGCCGGGAATGGTCTTGCAGATCTCTTCCACAATGGCATCGTCCAGACCCAGGATCGCGGCCATGGTTCCAGGCTGCATTGCGCAGGCCTTCTGCATGGCATTCGCACGCGCTGCCACCAGCTTCAGTCCATCGGCGAACTCCATGGCTCCTGCGGCCACCAGTGCGCTGAACTCGCCTAGGCTATGCCCGGCAACCATGGTAGGCTTGAAGGCATCACCCATCACTTTGGCCTTTACCACGCTGTGCAGGAAAATGGCGGGCTGCGTCACGTTGGTCTTCTTCAGGTCCTCCTCGCTGCCGTTGAACATCACATCCGTAAGATGGAATCCCAGCACATCGTTAGCATGTTCGAACCAGATGCGGGCATTGCTGTCGCTATCATAGAGGTCCTTGCCCATGCCTGGGAATTGGCTGCCTTGTCCGGGGAAAACGTATGCGGTCATGATATGCTTGAAATGGATGATCGGTATCGATGTTCCGCTAAGCTAATTGTTCGCACCAGTAGCGTCGACCTAACAGGTCGACCCACGTGCGTTCAATAATGCCGATCTAGTCCCTGCGGCCGAACAAGCGCAGCAGCATCAGGAAGAGGTTCACGAAGTCCAAGTACAGGCTGAGTGCACCCATCAATGCCACTTTCTGGGCTCCCTCGGTGCCGTTCTCCACGGTCTGGCCCATCACCTTCAGCTTCTGCACATCGTAGGCCGTAAGTCCGGTGAAGACCACCACGCCGATGATGCTGATGATGTAGTCCATAGTGCTGCTGCCCAAGAACATGTTGATCACCGATGCGATGATGATGCCGATAAGCCCGATCATCAGGATGCTCCCCAGTTTGGTGAGGTCGGTCTTGGTGGTGTAGCCCACAACCGCCATCAGGCCGAACACCATCGCGGTCATGAAGAACACGTTGGTGATGGCTGTCATGGCGTAGGCCAGGAAGATGTAGCTGAGGCTGATGCCCATGATCGTGGCGAAGGTCATGAACAGGGCCAGCAGTGCCGCACCGCTCAGCTTCTCGATCAGGCCGCCCATGGCGAAGACGAGACCCAAGGGGGCCAGCATGACCACCCAGCCGAGAATGGTGTTACCACCGGTTTCGGGGTTCCGCAGGTATTCCATCAGTTCCGGGCTGGTGCCGAACCAATAGGCCATCACTCCGCTGATCACCAATGCCGCACTCATGTATGTGAATACACTGGCGAGGAAGGTGCGGATGTTGGCGTTCACATCGGCGGCCGGGCCATAGATGACCTGGCCGCCTTGCTGGGTGGGATAGCTGTTGCTGTTTTCCATTTCGGTACAAAGATCGCTCAGCCGCGATCAACTTCGAACTCTACCAAGAAGCGAACCGGATCAGTGCAGCTTGGCGCTGATCAACTTGATGAATTCCTCGCGGCTGCGATGGTCTTCCAAGAAGATGCCGGTGAAGGCCGAGGTGGTGGTCACGGAGTTCTGTTTCTGGATGCCGCGCATCTGCATGCAGAGGTGGCTGCACTCCAGTACCACGGCCACGCCCAAAGGCTGTAAGGTCTCGTGGATGCAGTCGCGGATATCGTTCGTCAGGCGCTCTTGCACCTGCAGCCTGCGGGCGAAGGCATCCACCACGCGTGGGATCTTGCTCAGGCCCACAATACGGCCGTTCGGGATGTACGCCACGTGGGCCTTGCCGAAGAAGGGCAACATATGATGCTCGCACATGCTGTATACCTCGATGTCCTTCACCAGTACCATCTGGCTGTACTCCTCGGTGAAGAGAGCGCCGCGCAGAATGGCGGACGGGTCCATGCTGTACCCATGCGTGAGGTACTGAAGTGCCTTGGCCACGCGCTCCGGCGTTCTTTTCAAGCCCTCGCGCAGTGGGTCCTCGCCAATGGCGGAAAGGATATCGCCGTAGTGACTACTGATCTGCTGGATCTTTGCTTCGTCGTACTGGTCGATGCGCTCATAGCCCTCGCCAGTGGTCTCGTGTTCAGAGGTCGCCATAGTATTCCACGTGGTTGTTCTCGGTCTCTTCGACCCTTACAGAATGAAGTTCTACGCCAAGGGCACGAACGGGCGCCACCAAGCGGTCCCAAATGGCCACCGTGAGGTTCTCGGTACTGGTCACTTTGCCCTTCAACCAAGGCACTTCGATATCCAGGTTGCGATGGTCCAGATGGTCCACCACATGCTCTTTGATCACCGAGCTCAGCACGCCGAGGTCCACCACATAGCTGGTCTCCGGATCGCGCCGGCCCTTCACCGTTACCCAGAGCACGTAGTTGTGCCCGTGCCCGTGAAGGTTGGCGCATTTGCCGAAGACGGCGCTGTTCTTCTCTTGATCCCAATCGGGCCTGCCCATGCGGTGGGCGGAGCTGAAACGTTCGCGGCGGATAACGTGGACAAGTGGCATGGTGTGTAAAGGTAGCGGTAGTGTCACGGGACGATCCTTCGGGAAGGCCATTCGCAGGACATGGAAGACGCTTCACAGGCTGCTTTGTTCGCTCCTGTTGGCTTGATCATCCCATGGCTTCACTCCGGGAGTAATGGGCATATGGCAGGCCCCGCATGTACTTTCGCAGCATGATCGTGGTCACCGGAGCAGCAGGCTTCATCGGTAGTGCCCTTGTGGGCGAATTGCTTCGCCAAGGTTGGCAGGACATCGTGGCCGTGGATGATTTCTCCCGTGCCGATAAAGCCCCGAACCTGGAAGGCAAGAAGTTGACGGCCAAAGTGGAGCGCAGCGAGTGCTTCGCTTGGCTGGAACAGCACCAGGAGCGGGTGCAGTTCATCTTCCATCTTGGTGCGCGCACCGATACCACCGAGTTCGACCGTGCCATCTTCGACGAGCTGAACGTGCAGTACAGCAAGGACATGTGGCAGGCCTGCGTGGAGTACGGCATCCCTTTGGTCTATGCCTCCAGCGCAGCTACCTACGGCGGCGGCGAACTGGGCTACAGCGATATGGACCCTGCGTTGTCGCAGCAGCTGAAGCCCTTGAACCCTTACGGCGAGAGCAAGAACGACTTCGACATCTGGGCTTTGGAGCAGGAGAAGAAACCCTACTTCTGGGCCGGCCTCAAGTTCTTCAACGTGTACGGCCCCAACGAGTACCACAAGGGCCGCATGGCCAGCGTGGTGTTCCATGCCTTCAACCAGATCCAGGAGAAGGGTAGCATGAAGCTCTTCCGCAGCCACAACCCCGACTACAAGGACGGCGAGCAGTTGCGCGATTTTGTCTACGTGAAGGACGTCTGTAATGTGTGCATCTTCCTGCTGGAACACCGCAAGCACAGTGGTCTCTACAACTTGGGCAGCGGTAAGGCACGCAGCTTCCTGGACCTTGTCCGAGCCACCTTCAAGGCACTGGACAAGCCCGAGGATATCGGCTTCATCGATACGCCGGAGGACATCCGTGATAAGTACCAGTACTTCACTGAGGCCCGCATGGAGAAGTTGAAAGGGATCGGCTACGACAATCCCTTCACTTCGCTTGAGGATGGCGTACACGATTACGTCACCAACTACCTACGGGACAAGCGCTATAGCTGAGGTCTTCGAGCCCCGTTCACCACAGTGGGGGTGCTCAGCGTTTCAGGCTGTGGCTCTCGTCTTTCTGGATCTATCCCACCAGTGCAGACCAATGTGGACCATGAAGATCAGCGCCAAGGGGTAGATACTGGTGAGGTAGCGGTTCTCGCAGATGCGCATTCCGAGGGGGTAGATGAACACACCGTACAGTACGGTCAAAGCGGCTAAGCGATGCAGCCATGGCCCCGACCTTCGGATCAAGGCCCATAACGCACCGGCAAGACCGAAAAGCATCACAGCAAGGTAGAGCGCACTATAACCTGCCTTCACCGTCCTTTTCACGATGCTCAGTTCAGTGAAGGGGCGTGCCAGCAGCGTCGCGGTACCTGAGTTCAGTACAAAGATCCTCAGCAGCCGCAAGCGTGAAGTGATCTGGTAATGGAACGGCTTTTCCTCCTCGAATGCGGTGATGCACTCTTGGCACTTTGCGGCTATCTGCTCATAGATAGCATCATCCCCGGGGTGGTCCACCGAGTAGCTCACCAGTTCCGCCAAGCGTGAAATAGTGTCCGGTGGGCAGGCGATGGTATGTGTGTAGGCAGGCAGCGGTGCAGGACGCCCATGGATCTCAGAATGCTTGCTGTAGGAGCTGCCCAGAGTGAACCAGCGGATCTCCGCGGTCGCATCCCACCAGTTGTAGTTGCAGCCATAGCTCTGCATCAATAACATCAACGGGTAGTGTACATCGCGCTCCAGTTCTTCCGTGTGAATGCCGTCCGTTAGTGGTTGGAAGCGATCGTGCGTTACAGCGTTGCGCAAGGTCCATGCGCCATCCAGGATCAAGAAGGGGAGGGTCAACAAGAAGACAGTGCGCCAGCGATTGCTCGTGGTGCCGAGCGAAGGCCTTACCAAATACGCCAAGGCGAACAGTGCGAGGAGTGGAAGGAACACGGGTTTGAGGAACACCAGCCAAGCCAGTGCGAAGCCGGTGATGAGGACGTTGGAGGTCTTCTCCGGTCGCTGCGAACTGACACCGTGGATCGCGAGCATCAGGGCGAATGCGGCATAGGTCTCCGTGAGGATGAAGCGGTCGTGGGATGTTACGAAAGTGCTCAGGAGCGAGATCCAGAAAACCAGCTGTACCATGCGCACATCCTTGCTCAGCTGCCATGCGATGCGTGCGGCGAGCAGCACCGTGATCGCATCAGCAAGGATCTGGAGCAGCACCATTGCCTGCATGGCTCCTTCGCTGGAAAGCATGAGGCGTAAAGGCAGATACACGAAGCTGTATCCGGGCATCTGGTGGTCCGAACTGTACCCGTGTCCGGAAAACAGAAGTTCTACCGGGCGGGTGTAGTCCAAGGTTTCGGCCGAAAGAGCGAACCACAGACCGTTCAAAGGCACATTATGCTCCAGAAGTAGCAGCAGCACGATCACCAGCTTGCCCACCAAGGCCATACCCAGCAGCAAAGGCCAGCGGTAAGGGAAGTCATCGCGGTGTAACATGCACTTTTCTAAGCTCCACCTTGTACCGTGGTCGCGTTACAAGTTTAGGGGCAAAGCGGTGGAACCCTTCCGAGCCTACCTTGCCCGTAGGACCCGGGTGTGGAGTTTATCGGGGCCATTATCAACGTCATACAGCCTTTCCATCGTCGACCCACGATCAGTTCAACAGTGGCATACGGACATATTCCAGTGATCCCGTACTGGTCCTATTCGACCGGGTCTCTACGCGGAACTCATGTCCTATTGGTCCTGGACCGAACGAGAATCCTTATGCGGAGGAAACGAAGATCAAAGTGAGCTCGAAAGCTCCACGAGGCGCTCTCGGATGCGCCGTAGTCGCTCGGCAAGGTCTGCTGTGGCTTTGCCCGGGTCCTTATCGCCGCTGCGCAATTGCTCCTTGGCGCCTTGCAATGTGAAGCCTTTTTCCTTCACCAAGTGCTTGATGTGCTTCAGCAGCTCGATGTCCTTGCGCACATAGAGCCGATCGCCGCGACCGGTGCGCTTGGGCCGGATCATGCCGAACTCCTTCTCCCAGTAGCGGATCAGAGAGGTGTTCACCTCGAGCTCAGTGGCCACTTCGCCAATAGCCCAATACAGCTTCTCTACGGTCTTTTCCTTGTAGGGCATCGTTCGCGGCTGCAAGGTATCCATCAATCCAGCGATTGACCCGCATTGCGCGACAGTTCCATCATCATGGCGTACTCCTGTGGACTCAGGTCGTTGAAGAAGAAGTTCACCGGATCGATGGGCTCACCCCCTTTGTGTACCTCGTAGTGGAGGTGCGGACCGGAGCTGAGTCCCGTATTGCCGATCAGTCCGAGCTCGTCACCACGCTTCACTTGCTGGCCCTTCTTCACGTCGATCTTGCTCAAGTGCGCATAGAGCGTCTGGTAATCGTAGCCGTGATCTATGATCACGTGCATGCCGTAACCATTGGTCGCGTACTCGGCGAACACCACTTTCCCGTCTCCGGTGGCATGGATGGGTGTTCCCACCTTGGCTGTGAAGTCCATGCCCGCATGGAACTTGTTGATCTTGTGGATCGGGTGGATGCGCCAGCCGAAACCGCCTGCGGTGCGGGTGAGGTCCTCGTTCGCCACCGGCTGAATGGAGGGAATGCTGGCGAGCATGTCCTGCTTCAACAGCACCATGGACGCCACTTCGTCCAAGGATCTGCTCTGAACCACCAGCTGGCGACTCAGCAGGTCCAATCGCGCCCGCGTGCTTTTCACCATTTCGCTGCTGCCGAAGTCCTCCAGGTCCTTGTAGCGGTCCATGCCGCCAACGCCCGCCCTGCGCATGCTTTCCGGAAGTGGGTCGGCTTCGAAGATCACCCGGTAGATGTTGTCATCCCGGCGACGCACGTCCGTCATCACACGGCCCAGCTCGGCAAGCTTCTGGTTCAGTAGCTCGTAGTGCAGCAGTAGCTGCTTGTTCTCGCGGCGCAACAGCGCTTCCTTGGGGCTGTCCAAGAACTGGTTAAGTAGCACGAAGCCGATCAAGCCCACCACAAGCCCGGGAGTGAGCATCAGGCCGATCCGCTTGGCACGCTGCCACGCGGTGAGCTTGATCCGCTCGAAATTGAGCGTTTCGGGATTGAAGCGGTACTTCTGTTCGGCCATTGAGAAATTCGATGACAGGCGAAGATAGCCGCTACCTCAAGCCTCTACCAGCACTAGGCCCCCCTTAGCTGTTAAAGAATGTGGATCACCATTTCGGGCCTCCTGTAGGCCGTGGCCGGCACTGGGTACTTTTGCGGCCCATCTCCAGTTTTCTACCGATGCGCACTTCCCAGCAGATCCGACAGGCATTCCTCGACCACTTCGCAAAGCGTGGTCACCACATTGTGCCTAGCGCACCCATGGTGGTGAAGGACGATCCAACGCTCATGTTCACCAACGCGGGCATGAACCAGTTCAAGGACCTGTTCCTCGGCAACCGGCCCGCAAAGCACAAGCGCGTCGCTGATACGCAGAAATGCCTGCGCGTTTCCGGCAAGCACAACGACCTGGAGGAGGTCGGCATCGACACCTACCACCACACCATGTTCGAGATGCTCGGCAACTGGAGCTTCGGAGACTATTTCAAGGCCGAAGCCATCCAGTGGGCGTGGGAACTGCTGGTGGATGAGTACAGGATCGACACCGAGAGCATCTACGTTACCTACTTCGGCGGCGACGCCAAGGACGGACTGGAACCCGATGAGGAGACCCGACAGCTCTGGCTGAAGTACCTGCCGGCCGAACGTATCCTGCCCTTCAGCAAGAAGGACAACTTCTGGGAAATGGGCGATATGGGCCCTTGTGGCCCTTGCACCGAGATCCACGTGGACGTGCGGAGCGCTGCTGAAAAGGCCGCGCTTTCCGGCAGGGATCTGGTGAACAACGACCACCCGCAGGTGATCGAGATCTGGAACAACGTGTTCATGCAGTTCGAACGCAAGGCCGATGGATCATTGCACACCCTACCCGCGCAACACGTGGATACCGGCATGGGCTTCGAGCGCCTCTGCATGGTGCTGCAAGGCAAGCAGAGCAACTACGATACCGATGTCTTCCAGCCGCTGATCCAGGCCTTGGCCAAGCAGTGCGGGAAGGAATACGGCAAAGACGAGAAGACCGACATCGCCATGCGTGTGATCGCCGATCACCTCCGCGCCATCAGCTTCGCCATCGCCGATGGACAGCTGCCCAGCAACACCGGTGCGGGCTATGTGATCCGCCGGATCCTGCGCCGTGCCGTGCGCTACGGTTACAGCTTCCTGGGTTTCAACGAGGCCTTCATGTATACCCTGGTCCCCGTGCTGGTATCCCAGATGGGCGAGCAGTTCCCCGAACTGAAGAAGCAGCAGGATATCATCACGAACGTGATGCTCGAGGAGGAGAAGTCCTTCCTGCGCACTTTGGAACAGGGCACTAAGCGGATCGAGCAGGTTTTGACCGAGAGTAAAGACACTATTCCCGGAGATAAAGCATTCGAGCTCTTCGACACCTTCGGCTTCCCCATCGATCTTACACAGCTGATCGCGCGTGAACACGGTGTGGATGTGGACATGAAAGGCTTCGAAGCCGAGCTGAAGAAGCAGAAGGATCGCAGCCGTGCGGCCACTGCCGTTACCACGGGCGATTGGATCGAACTAACGAAAGGCGGGACCGAATTCATCGGCTACGACGAACTTTCCTGCGAAGCCCGCATCCTGCGCTACCGCAAGGTGAGCGGCAAGGGCGGCGACCAGTTCCAGATCGTGCTGGACCGTACGCCCTTCTACGCCGAAGGCGGCGGGCAAGTGGGCGACCAAGGCTGGCTGGTGCAAGGCGACGATCGCGTGGAGGTGCTCGATACCAAGCGCGAGAACCAGCTGATCGTGCATTTCACGAAGGATCTGCCTTCACACGTGGATGCGCCGATGACGGCCGAGGTGGATGCCGAGCGCCGTGCGCTCACCATGCGCAACCACACCGCTACGCACCTGCTGCACCATGCGCTGCGCAAGCATCTGGGCGTGCATGTGGAACAGAAAGGCTCGCTCGTTGCCCCGGACCGTTTGCGCTTCGACATCAGCCATTTCGCCAAGGTCTCTGCTGAGGAACTTGCTACCATAGAGCAGGAGGTGAACGCCATGATCATGGAGGATCTGCCCTTCGAGGACAGACGCGAAGTGCCGATCGAGGAGGCCAAGGCCATGGGTGCCATGGCGCTCTTCGGTGAGAAGTACGGCGACCAGGTGCGCGTAGTGAAATTCGGACCCAGCGTGGAACTCTGCGGAGGGACTCACGTGCCACGCACCGGCACCATCGGACCTTTCCGCATCGTGAGCGAAGGTGCTCTGGCAGCAGGTATCCGCCGCATCGAGGCCATCACCAGCGTGGAGGCCGAGCGCATGATCAACGAGAAGTTGGAGAAGCTCGATGCGATCAACGCGATGCTGAAGAATCCCGCGGACATCGTACACGCCGTGGAGAAGCTTCTGGAGCAGAACGCCGCCCTGAGCAAGGACCTGGAGAAGGCTGCCAAGGAGAAGGTGCGTGCGTTGGCCAATGAGTTGCCCGCAAAGGCCGTAGCCAACTCAAAAGGCGCGAAGATGCTCGTGGAGCGTTTGGACCTCGATGCACAAAGCCTGAAGGACCTGAGCTACCAGTTGCGGGAGCAGCACGCGGATCTAGGTGTTGTCTTCGGTTCGGTGTTGGACGGGAAGCCGCTATTGGCTGTTTCGCTCGGCAAGTCCTTCATGGAGACCAGTGGACTGAAGGCAGTGGACCTGATCAAACAGCTGGGCCCGCTCATCAAAGGCGGTGGCGGTGGTCAGCCCGATTTCGCGACAGCGGGGGGCAAAGAGCCCAGCGGCATGGCCGAAGCGTTGAAGAAGGCGGCTGAACTGTTGGGCTGAGATCTTCCCGACCAGCGGAGGAGCGTGCGTTATGTGCAAGCTGCGCCCAGCGATACTAGGGCGCATGTCCGGGAGCACGGACAGCCATGATCGTCCGCTGTCAAGGGCGATGGAAAGCCTTTCAAGGCTTGGCAGTATGCCTGTTCGCCGGTTTTCATAGTGCTGGTTCGGTGCCCGGTCTCGAGCTTATGCGGGCATTACCAAAGTTCCAAAACACAAAAGGCCGCCCAAGGGCGACCTTTCATGATCATCAGGGGTCTGGCTTAGGCGGCCAAGGGGGAAGCAGTTGCGGTCTTCTTCAAGGAGCGGGGTGCAGGAGGAGCCTCTTGGGTGCCATACACCGGACCCTGGTATTCGGTGTCCTGGTCCAAAGCGAGGTTCATCACATACAGGGCGTTGAGGAAGATGGCGAGGACATAATCCAAGGTGCTGCGCTTGCCGAAGCTCTGTACAACCTCGATCCACACCTTCGGCATGAAGTAGAGCTGTCCATAGATCGGGATCAGGAAGAGCCATGCCTGCTTCGCAGGACGACCCGCGATGCGCAGGAAGACCACCAAGTTCCAACCCGGGACCAGTGCCGCGATACCCGGTTGGCTGGCTTTCTCATAAAGGCGGAACTGCGCAAGGGCGGCGATCACGCCAATGAAGCCGAGCATGTAATAGAAGGCGACTCCCATTTGCCCGTAGAAGTAGTCGTGGATGTGGGTGAGCGTTTCCATGTTCTTTGCTTTTTATCCAACACCTTGCTGGTGGTTTCTGTAAGGAAGACGCTTTTAGAACAGCACGGTTGCCTCCGTCATTGTCTTTCGTTGCTCACATTGGCATGTTGAACAAGGAACGGTAGGCATCGCACAACCATGGGTACGTCGTGCTTGTGATAACGATAGAACGCTCAGCTGCACCTATGCCCGTGGCACGGTATAGGTCTTCACGTCGGTCTCGCCGATCTCCTTATCGCTAAGGATCACCAGGCGCTCGATCACGTTGCGGAGCTCCCGCACGTTACCCGTCCAGGGTAGCTTCTGAAGCTCCTTTACGGCCTTGTCCGTGATCTTCTTGGGCGCTATTCCCTGCTCGCTGCAGATCTGCTCAATGAAGTGGTCCACCAGCAGCGGTATGTCTTCCACACGTTCTGCCAAGCTGGGCACATGGATCGGGATCACGTTCAGGCGGTGGAAAAGGTCCTCGCGGAAGCGGCCTTCGGTGATCTCCTTCTTCAGGTCCTTGTTGGTAGCGGCTATCACGCGCACATCCACCTGTATGTCCTTGTCGCCACCCACCGGTGTGATGCGTCCCTCCTGCAATGCGCGCAGCACCTTGGCTTGTGCGGCCAGCGCCATATCGCCGATCTCGTCCAGAAAGAGCGTTCCGCCATGAGCGAGCTCGAACTTGCCTTTACGGTCCTTGATCGCACTGGTGAAGCTACCTTTCACGTGCCCGAAGAGTTCGCTCTCGATCAGCTCTCCGGGAATGGCGGCACAGTTCACTTCGATGTAAGCACCTTGGGCACGCTGGCTTTTCTCGTGCATCAGCCTGGCCACGCCTTCCTTGCCGGCGCCATTGCCACCGGTGATCAGCACGCGGGCATCGCTTGGAGCCACCTTCTCGATCATCTCGCGGATCGCGTTCAAGGCCTTGCTCTGACCCACCATCTGCACGCCTTTGCCCTTGGACTTGCCCACCTTGCTGCGCAGCACCTTGGTCTCCTTCACCAGGTCGCCACGGTCCAGCGCATTGCGCACGCTCACCAGAATGCGGCTGATGTCCGGTGGTTTCTGGATGAAGTCGAAGGCACCTTTCTTCAGGGCGTCCACAGCGGTATCGATGGTGCCGTGTCCGCTGATCATCACCACCGGAAGTTCATCGTTGTGCGCCTGTAGCTTCTGCAGCACCTCTATGCCGTCCATCTTGGGCATCTTGATGTCGCACAGCACCAGATCGAACTTGCCCTTCTTGGCTTTGTCCAGACCCACAGCGCCATCCTCGGCCTCTTCCACTTTGTGGCCTTCGTGTTCGAGGATATCGCGCAGAGCTGCGCGGATCGCTTTTTCGTCGTCTATGATGAGGATGTGGGCCATGGAAAGCGGATAGGATGTGGCACAAAGATGCAATGCCCGTGCCGCTCGCTGCCTTTGGTCGGCACCTCAGAGCTGCATGGCCTGCGCCGCTGCCCCTTCCTTCAGCGCATACCTGCTCCAGGCCAGCTCGCGTATCGCTCCCGCCGAGAGCACGCGTTCCACTTGGATCAGCGCGTAGACTATGGTGTCCACGCGGTGCTCGGGCAGGCCCGGAAGGGCCATCCGTTCCGCACGGTTCATGCGCAGCAAACGGTCCTCCAGCTCATCAAAGACCTGAGCGGAGAAGGCCAAGCTGCTGGGCGCGGTTATGAAACAAGGTTCCGTTCAGGACGGCTGGCGGTTCGGTCAAATGGTGTCTTTCAGCATTGACCATGAAACGACCATTTTGGCTACAGATGATCTGAATGCCGGTAGCACTGCTGTGGCTCTGCTCGGCCCAGTGGCCGCCAAGATCACTAGCGCCGTATGCAATTCGCTAACGGAATAGCGATACATTGTTCATCGGTGGGAATGGCGAGGAGGTATTTTGTAATAGAACCATCATCGGAAAGCTCTACTATGAAGTCTTTCAAAAGAAGTGGCCCACTTTGTTAGTCTCGGTCAGTTGCACTTTTACAACAGTCTCGTATCGTCGATCGATCAGCGGCGGGCAACTTATCGTATTGGCTGCGTCTAACGAACAAGTCAGGATGAACATTATGAAGCGCCAAAGCCCTGAGAATGTCGATGGATGGAAAGCTATCATCGTTGAAAGTCCATACCTCGTTCTGTCATTTTTGCCAACCGACCACGGATCAGAGGATCACGCTCTCCACTCCACTCTATTCTGATCAGCATGAGCCTTCCCTTGATCTCCCTCCGAGCCCTCGTTCTTTCTTTCGGCCTGTGTTTTGGGCCTTTCTATGTGATGGGTCAATTTGACATCAGTTTAGGCCCGAACGGTGAGTATAACTGTGAATATGATACATGGATGGAATTCATGCTCACCGTGCAAGACCCGACCTATCCGATAGTGATCGATTGGAATAATGGAACTGAGGTGTACACGGCCAACGATGAGACGGAGTACGAGAACCATAGACACTACGTGGCAACGGGTCCGGGGTATACCTCGTTCTTGGTGGAAGTAGAGGTCACCAATGGTACCGGACAGGTTAAAGAAACACAGGCTCAATCAATTGTAATTCATCCTTGGGGCAGCACTTCTTTCTTCCACTACCCATATTTGCCTGGTGCTCCGGTGCGTGGCTATGCAAGTCTAGATATTACGTGGTCTATGGAAATAGGCGCGTCGTGGCCTTCCCCACCAATACCATTCCAATGGCTCAACCGCTCGTGTACCGGAGAGCAATTTTTTTCCCCTGGAACTTGCACGGGCACATGGGAGGCGTCATTGGCCCCTGGGTCAGAAGTCTGGCTGGAAGGAGATAATGGCTGCTATCAATCTGATGATTCCCCGTTGTTGGTCATTGACCCTCCTACAGTGCTTCCCTCCTGGATGGTACTGGGCGTGGAGGGGTCGTGTGCGAATGGCCCTACAGGAAGCATTACGGTCACTACCGTGGATCCTGTATCTGGGCTTCCTTCCGGTTGGCAATCCTTCGTTGGAGTGCGACGGGTCAGCAATGGTTCAGTGGTGAACGGCGCTACGGTCATGATACCCGCTGGAGGCGGCACCGCCACCACGGGGCCCTTGGATGCTGGCTTATATTATATCTATCTGGAATGCGGGCCTTATGTCCGCACGGATTCGGTGATCGTGGAGGTGCCTTCCTTAGGCGGTACCTGTGGAACGCTGGCGGGAACGGTCCACGTCGACACCGATCAGAATTGCGCGTTGAATTCCGGCGAAGCCAGGGTGCGGCAAGCTGTGATCTCTGTGGAGCCGGGCCCCCACTATACCACTACAGGCTTTGATGGTACCTATCGGATCGGCACATTACCCACAGGTACCTACACCGCCGAAATGTCGCACCCACAGCTGGAGGCCCAATGCGCTCTTGGACCGTTGGCGTTCTCTATCACAGGTTCCGCCACTCCGGTTTCGGTGAATTTCCCAAGCCTGGCGACCGTGCCGATGGACGTGGAGGTGTTTCTGGGGAGCGGCCCTGCGCGGCCAGGCTTCGAGCACCGCATGAACATAGCAGTGCGGAACAACACCCCGTTGAACACTGGCCAACTTACAGTAAGTCTCACCTTCGACGCTGGAGTACTGGAGTTCATTGGGGCGTCTCCTGCGCCGAATGCAGTAACAGGTAATACCGCGACGTGGACTCTCCCAGCGCTCGGCAGTTGGGGCGGTATTAGCATCCCGATCCGTTTCCAATTACCCCCGGATGTGGACCTGCTGGGCACAGTGTTGGTCAGCAGCGCTACGGTGGCCACCGCCAACACCGATGGCGACCTATCGAATAATAGTATTACTGGGCAAAGGACGATCACCGGAGCCTGCGATCCTAACGATAAGCTGGCGCTCACAAGCAGTGGAAGCGATAGCTGGTGGATCCCGGGTGAGGACGAGTGGGTCGACTACACCATCCGCTTTCAGAACACGGGCACCGACACAGCCTTTAACGTGCTGATCTCCGATACGCTTCCGTCGGCGCTCGATCCGGCCAGTGTTCTGGTTGGCGCTTCCTCACATCGCTATTCCTGGAGTGTTTCTGGTCCGGGAATCCTGAATTTCGGTTTCCCCGGTATCCTGTTGCCCGACAGCAACGTGAACGAACCGGCCAGCCATGGCTACGTGAGCTTTCGCGTGAAGATGCGCGAGGGTAGGATGACGGAGTTTGGTGAGGAAGTGAGCAATAGCGCCAATATCTATTTCGATCACAACCCACCGGTG
>CAJDVJ010000120.1_pt1 | contig 17284 bp, 17 predicted proteins | sample 7391371 | NCBI WGS metagenome assembly CAJDVJ01 (sample SAMEA7055699, study PRJEB34461) | soil metagenome | biome: terrestrial ecosystem; feature: Peninsula; material: soil | place: Antarctica | collected 2016 | reverse complement strand
ACTGAACACGTTGCGACGGAACAGATCGCCTTCGGGCAATGCAGTAACGCCTGCCACGTGTCCGGCCTTCAGGCGGGCGGCCACGCGGGGAGCAACCGACTTACCGGTAGCGTCGTTCACGCACACGATGGTGGTGGCGTTCTCTTTCTGTGCGATATCGCAGACCACTTTGGTCAACTGCTGACCGTCCACGACCTTCACGTTACGGGCCACAATGACCTTGGACGCTCCTTGTGCGCCAAGGCTTTCCAGTGCCTGAGCGTCGCCGAAGGTCACTACGGTGACCTTATCGCCAAGCTGGCTTGCGAATGAAACGGCCTCTTGTGCCGCTTTCGGGATCTTCTCGCCCCGGGAATCGATGAATACGATGGTGCTCATGTTCAGATCACTTTGGCTTCGGTGTGCAACAGTTCGATGAGCAATCCAGCGTTTTCCGCCGGGATCATCCTTACTGCACCCTTGGGTGGTGGGAGTTCGAATTTCACGGTAGCGGCCACATCGGCAACGGCTGCCGGAGCCACCACGTTAAGGGGCTTGCTACGTGCGGCCATGATGCCACGCATGTTGGGAATACGCTGTTCTGCCATGCCTTTGCTGGCGCCCAGCACCATGGGCAGAGCCACTTCAAGCACCTCCACACCGTTGGGCACGTCGCGCTCCACGGTGGCTGTGGTACCGGACACATCCAGCTTGCTTGCAAGAGGCACGTACGGCATATCGAGCAATTCTGCCACCATGGCACCTACCTGGCCGCCATTGTGGTCGATGGTCTCCTTTCCTGCAAGGATCAGGTCGAATCCCTTGTCGGCAGCATAGGCCGCGATCTGCTGGGCCACCTGCATACCATCGGTAGGTTGTGTGTCCACACGAACAGCATCATCGGCGCCGATGGCCAGACCCTTGCGGATGTTGGCATCGGTCTCGGGCCCTCCCACCGTAATGGTGGTGACGCTTCCGGAGCCAGCGGCTTCCTTCAGTTCCAGCGCACGCACCAAAGCGTACCACTCGTCGTAGGGGTTGAGGATGAATGTGACACCGTTGGCGTCGTACTGGGTATTATCGTTGGTGAACGCAATGCGCGATGTGGTATCGGGCACTTGGCTCAGGAGTACAAGGATCTTCATGGTCCTGAAGGAACGTTGTTCGATCTGTGATGGTTCAAAGCCCGGCTATTCTCCGGGGGCCGCGAAGGTACTGAGCCCGATGCAAAGGGCCGAACGAAAGGGATCACTTTCAATGCGCAGTGGTCCGTTGTATCCGGGGTCGGGTCCAACCGCCCCGAACACGCACCCTTGGGTATCCGTACTATGACATGCTGTGCCTTTTCGTGCGCGGCATTAGTTTGGCGCCATGTCCACTCCCACCCTGATCGTGATCGGTGGTCCCACCGCTTCGGGAAAGACAGCTGCTGCCGTGGCTATCGCCAAGCATTGGGGCACCGAGGTGATCAGTTCCGATTCGCGGCAGTTCTATGCCGACATGCTGATCGGTACTGCACGTCCCACCGAGCAGGAGCTCCAAGGCGTGCCGCATCACTTCCTGGGCCATCTCGGCATAGAGGATACATGGAGTGCAGGAGCCTTCGGTCGTGCAGCAGAGCCTGTTCTTCAGGAGATCCTCGCCAAGTACGGTACGGCAGTGCTGGTGGGTGGCAGCGGACTGTACACCGATGCCCTGCTGAAAGGTCTGGACCCCTTGCCTTTGGGCGATATCCGCTTCCGGGAGCGTGCCGAGGAACGGTTGAAGCGCGAGGGGCTCGAAGTACTGGTGGCCGAACTGAAGGAACGCGACCCCGCCACGTGGGAACGCATAGACCGACAGAATCCGCATCGCGTGTTGCGCGCACTCGAGGTCTGCGTGCTTACCGGCAAGCCTTACAGCGAGCAGCGAAGCATTCCCAAGGACCGCAGCGACCTGCGGATCGTCCGCATTGCCATGGACCTGCCGCGGAAGGATCTGTACCAGCGGATCGATGAGCGAGTGGATGCCATGATGGAAGCTGGTCTGGAGGCCGAAGCGCGCCGCCTTCTCCCCTACCGCGAATGCAATTCGCTGCGCACAGTGGGCTACCGTGAACTCTTCATGCACTTCGATGGTGAGCTCACCCTGGAGCAGTCGGTGGAGCTGATCAAACAGCGAACTCGGAACTATGCGAAGCGGCAAGTGACCTGGCTAAGGAGGGAAACGGGGTGGACCATGCGCGATCCGTTCGACCACAGCGGTCTGGTGGAACATCTCCTGGCAGTGCTTGCCTGAAATAGGAGGAAGTGGTTTGTCCGACGTCTTCAGAACTGAAGACCGATCAATAGGACGTCGTCCACCTGATCCTCCTCTCCTTTCCACATCCGGAAGAGGTCGCTTATGGCTTGATGCTGCTCTTCCATGGAGAGGTGCGCAGTATCCAGTAGCCACCTCTTCAGCCCACTGCTGCGCAGCTTCTTGCCCGCCGGGCCGCCGAATTGATCGGGCATTCCGTCGCTGAAGAGGTAGATCCGATCATCGCGTTCCAAGTCGATCAGTTCCGTGCTGAACGGCTTGATCTCGCCCTCGTGAAGGCCAACTGGCATGCGGTCTCCTTTGTGCTCGATCAGCTCGCCTTTTCGGATGATGTACAACGGACCGTACGCACCGGCATAGGCGAGCTGCGAAGTGTCGCGGCGGATGCTCACCAAGCCCACGTTCATTCCATCGCGCTGCTGGCTGTCATCGTTACGGCCCAAGGCTGCGATCATGCCATCACGCGCACCATCGAGGATCTTCGCCGGGTCAGTGTGCCCCTTTTCCACTACCATCTCTTGGAAGAGCGATGCAGCGATCAAGCTGAGCAACGCGCCGGGAACGCCATGTCCGGTGCAATCCGCAGCGGCCACGATCAGGGCGCCATTCTGCTCGCCGAACCAATAGAGGTCACCGCTCACAATGTCGCGTGGTCGGAAGAGGATGAAGGATTCGGGAAGGTGGTCCTGCAAGCGCTCGGCATCGGGCAGTACGGCACGCTGGATGCGCTGGGCATATCGGATCCCCGCGAGCAGATCACGATTCTGTTCGCTCACGATCAACTGCTGTGATTCCACTTGTTCCCGAAGGGCGAGCCGCTCGCGGATATCCCCCGCAAAAAGGATGATGGCCGGCCTGCCTTGATAGCTGCTCACCTTCACGCTGCTCTCCACGTGGATCACTTCGCCATTGGCATGTACCAAGGGAATATCCTCGTAGATGGCGCCTTTACACTGCCACGCATCGGCAATGCGAGCGGCACTGGCATGGAGGAACTCCTTGGGGTGCAGCTGGAATATGGTGCTCTTCAACAATTCCTCGTGACTTCGGCCCAATAATCGAGCGGCCTGCGGATTGGCATGAGCGATCCTGCCGTTCACGAAGTTGATCACGAACAGGGCGTCGTTGCTGCTTTCCAGCACGCTGAGGTAGCTATCCTTATCGCGCACAATGAGGCTTCGCTCGCTGTGCAAACGGTTGTAGGCAACGGCAAGGCCCACCGAGCTACCCAGAAGCAATACCGGTAGTGCGACAAATACGGTAAGGGTCAAGAGGTCCATGCCGGGCCGCTCTCAGGTAATCGCTGAAGCACATTGAAAATGAGTTCAGGGTTCAGGAACTCTCCCACCCTCTCGGGGCGCGAAACGTAGCGCACCACACCGTCCATGTCCACCAAGAATGAAGCTGGCAGTGGTATGCCCTTGGCGTAATCCACGGCCAGTTCAAGCAGCGGATTGTTGTAGACCACGCCATAGCGACGAGAAACCTCCTGGTCATTGTCGCTGAGTATCCGGAAACCAGCACCGATACGCTCCACCATGGACTTGTTGATGCTGATGTCGTCCGGCCCGATACCGAGCACGTGCACCCCGCGTTGCTGGAATTCCGCACGCTTGCTCTCGTAGGTCCGAAGCATCATGTGGCAGCCTGGGCACCAATCCCCCGCGAACGAAGATCAAGAGTACCGGATGCTTGCCTTTGTAATCAGAGAGACGGACCGTGGCGCCATCCTCATCGAGCAGTTCCAGTTCGGGAGCTGCTTGGCCTTCAGTGACCTGATATCCGCCTGACACGCTTCTGCGGATGGCCAGACCATCCTGCACGTAACTGAGCGTGAGGCCCAGTGCGCCGCCGATCGGGATCAGTGGAGCAAGCGAGAGTTCCCAAGAGAACGGCGCTTGGAAGATCAGGATCAAATAGCTCGCCACAGCGACCACGGCCATTCCGCTATCCAGCCAAAGCAGGTTCACGTAGGTGAAGTGCTGCATGTACTTCTGGCGAGCGATCGTAGCGAATGCCGCAAGGAACATGGTAAGCGTGAGCAGCGGCCATGCATTGTGGAGAAGGTCCAGCGCGATGCCTATAGCCGTTGCGCTGAGCAGCAGCATCACGAACTGCAGATCGCTGGTGTACTTCTTGAATTCGAGACCGGCAAGGGAATAGGCCAGCACCATCAGCCCGATGCCCAGAGCCTCGTGCCCCACGAACAGGAAGAACGGTGAGACCAAGAGCAATAAGCCACCAATGCAAGTAAGTGGATGGAACCAACGCGACATGCGGAACCGATACGCATGCAGATGGCCAAGGGTTCGGTGAACTCGGGACCATGCTGCTCTTCTGCGAAGGATAGATTTGCATCCGGTCTGTTGCGGCCCTTCCCCATCGAGCCCGGAAGCGACACCCATGCAATACGATCCTGAACATCAGTGACCATGAGCGCCGATCGACTAAGCCAACTGCGAGTTTTGCTCTTGGAAGAGCCGGGAGATCTTTTCCTGCGCTATGCCATTGCCTTGGAGCTGAAGCGCAACGGCGACCATGAGCAGGCCATTGCAGACCTGGAGAGCATTCTACACGACGAACCGAAACACATCACCAGTTACTACCAGTTGGCCACCCTCTTGAACGATGAGGGCAGACGCACGGAAGCGATAGAGGCCTGTGAGGCCGGCGCTTTGCAGTGCTTGGTCACCGGCGATCGCAAGGCCCGAAGCGAGTTGCTGGCACTGAAGGAAGTGCTGGAGGACGAGAAATGAGCAAACACGGCATACTCGTCCGTTCGGCGTTCGCAGGTCTGGCGGTGCTGCTCCTGCTCGTGCTCTTCGCACACCCCTTCTTCGCTATTGATCGGCCCGAACGAGAAACCGCGCTGGTGGTAGAGGGTTGGATCCATCATGAAGGGATCAAGAATGCAAAAGCACTTTTCTACGAAGGCGGCTACTCTCATCTGTATGTGACCGGAACGCTCCGCCCCTTTACCTACTATCTCTTGGTGGGCGATACGTTGGAAGTGCGTCTTGTAGCGCCTGCAACTGGTCTCTGGGAAATGGAGATCACTGGTTTGCCCGGCGCGGGATATGGAGCCAGCGTGGACGGCGTGCAGAAGGATGGCGCCGTATTGACCAAGGATCCGCAACACAGCACTTGGTCCACTATGGCCGATGGGATCGATCTGCTCCGGATCATAGCTACCGCGAAAGATCCACCTCCGAATGGAGAACCTGTGCTCTTCATCTCAGGATCTTGGATCGCAGGAACGGATCTTCACAACTACCGTCCGGAAATACGGATCGGACATGCTGATGGCAGCAGCTCCGAAGGCACACCCACCCACGCACACCAAGGAGCCCTGCACTTGCAGCAGAGCGGGATCCCAGAGGAGCTGATCACTGCTGTTCCCTCTTGGAGTGATAAGGACCGTACACATTCGGAGGCAAGGTCGATGGCACAGTACGCGCGGCTCAACGTCATGGGGGGCTACAATGTGGCCACTCTTGGCGTACACGCCAGGCGCACTTTGATCCAGTACCAGGCCGCTTACCCAGAAGGAAGTATCGGCGTAGTCGCTCTGGAAGACCCATGGTGCAGGTATCGGATGCTGTGGATGATCAGGAGCAAGCTGTATCTTTTCGGCATGCAAGTCCTTGAGAAGCCACCCTTGGAAGAAGTGGTCCCTTTCTACCGGGGATACCTCTCGACCGCCCAAGGCAGCACACTTTATGAGGCTATGGAAGTTGTTACTGCCCGCTTCAATTCCGTAGTGGGTAGCATTTCAGAGGAGCAGGCCGCTTACCGTTACGCTCCGGGAAAATGGTCTGTGAAGGAGGTGGTGCAGCACATCATCGACTGCGAACGGATCTTCCAATATCGGGCGCTCTGCTTCGCCCGTAAGGATGCTACATCGTTGCCCGGTTTCGATGAGGACCACTACGCGGCCAATAGCGGAGCGGACGCACGGTCCATGGCTGATCTACGCGCCGAACATGATGTCCTGAGGGCATCCACCATTAGCCTATTCCGCAGTTTCTCCCCTGAGATGCTCCTGAACACGGGCCTCGCCAACGAACGCAGCTTCACGGTACGTGCTCTTGGCTGGACCATTGCCGGGCACGCACTGCACCACATCCACATCATCCAACAACGCTATCTCGATCATGGCCAAGCGTAGCATGCAACAGTGGTTCGATGCCTATGGCGAAAGCCACCAGAACCCCACCAACAAACTCGTCCATTGGATCTGTGTGCCCGCCATCTTCTTCAGCATTTTGGGCTTGATCTACTTGGTGCGCACCCCAAGTCTGCCCATCGTAGGTGAGCATCTGGTGCTTGCGGTGATCTGCTTACTGGTGCTGGCGTTCTATCTGATGCGCTCGGTAGGAATATTCGTGGGCATGGTGTTCTGGTTGGCCTTCTGCTGGTGGGCGGCCCACGCCTTGGAGAATGCGCTGCCTATACCCTTCTGGACATTCTGCGTAGGGCTTTTCGTGCTGGCATGGATCGGCCAGTTCTATGGCCACAAGGTGGAAGGCAAGAAGCCGAGCTTCTTCGAGGACATCCAGTACCTGATGATCGGTCCTGCTTGGTTGATGGGCTTCATCTACCGCAGGTTAGGGATCGCCTACTGAGCCAGCGGAGCGAAGTACCGAGGCTGGTATCCTTGGCATCGATCCGGATGGAAGATGCACATCAGGTCCATCAGCACCACATCGGGTTCCAGTAGCGCTTCTCCGAACAGATCGCTGGTTGCACTGTTTCCATAGAAGCCTCCTTTGCGGATCGCGTTCAAGGTCAGTAACCGTTTGTCCCCTCCGGCGAGCGTTGCGGCATCAGGCTTTCCTTCAACGGCGAGTATCATTCCGAAGTGATCGGCTTTGGCACAGATGTGCAGCACGGTCTCCAGATCCAGAGCAACGTTCTCGCTTGCCTGCTGTCCGTTGTACACGGGTGCCGCACCGGCATCAAGGATCAATGTGCCCATGTAGCTCTGTGCCGGAGGCACGAACCATTGCCCCTGCCAAGCACTGGCGAAGAACACCAGCGGGCGATCTTCAGTGGCAGTGGAACGCACCTGCATGTAACGTTCCGCGATGCGAGTGAAGAGGCTATCGGCTTCGGCTTCCTTGCCCAAGAGAACACCGAAAAAGCGGAGCCATTCCGCACGGCCCAGTGGATGATCCTCCAAGTACTCGGTGATCTCCATGTGCAGCATGTTCTTCTGCTCACCACCCTGCGGCCGACCGAAGGGATAGTCCAAAAGCACATCGGGACGGAGTGCAACGAGCCGTTCGCGATCGAACCCATCAGCTGTGCCGAATTCCATGGCATGCTCTCGGAGCCATAACTGCAAGGGAACATTCACCATGCGGTCGATGTGTGCGGCCCCTACCACCAGTGGCAGGCGATCAAGAGCCGAGAGATAGGGCAAGTGGGTGGTACTCGCAACGGCAAAGCGCTCCAAAGGAAGTCCATGTCCATTGATACTGCCGTCCTTCATCAGGTAGACCCCCAGAGTATCGCTGCGTCCACCGGCACCAAAAACGGTCAAGCGGCGATCGGCACCACGTTGCTCGATCGTGAAGCACTTGGCATGATCCAGCTCTACGAAGGTCCAATCACTCGCAGCATTCTCGGCGTTCGGAACAGTTGGTGCGGAGCACGAGGCGAGTACAATGGTGACGATCAAGCTGGTTGTCCACCTCATTGAAGTTCGTTGAACAGGTTCAGCAGCGCGGCCTTCACGGTATCGCGCCCTTTCGCCAGATCGGTGGCCAACGGAGTTACGGTGTGATGGGGCATCTCTCCCCTGTCCAAAGGACCGCTCACCTTCCCATCGGGTACATAGTTCACCAAAGGGATGGGAAAGCGCAGTCCTGAATTCGGCAAGCTCACTTCCAGGTCGCGGCCTCCGTTGAAGCTGAATGCATTACTGCCCAACTCTTCACCTACGATACGTGCGCGTTGCGATCGCTTGGCCAACATTACGAAGGCAGCCGCAGCCTCACGCGTACCGCCATTGCACACCACGTGAACCTTGCCCTGATACGTCTTCTTCATCGGGGGAACGAATTCCAAGCGTTGGTCGTTCGGCAATACAGACCATGTTCCCTTGTTTTCAGATAGAAAGAGTTTTACGAAACTGCTGTAGAATCCCTCGTCACTGGTCGTGTACGCCCTGTCCGCGGGAGGTGCTGAACTCCGCACTGACATGTTCTGCACGACGCGGAAATTCTCTTTTGCGATGAAGGAGAAAACAAGTTCCGCCATTCCAACATCCTTTCCTGTGGTGTTGCGCACATCGATCACCAGATGACGGACGTTCTTGCGCTGCATCTCCTTACGCAGTGCCTTCAGGTATTTCGCAGGATCCACCTTGGCTGCTTCGAGCACTTGGGGATCAAGGCTCTCCAGCGTTAGCCACAACGCATCCTGATCGGGATGGAGCGTGCTGCGCCAAGGCGCCAGAACAATACCCGACGGTTTCTGGGAGACTTCCACCTCCTTCTGGGTCAAGCCTATGATCATCGCTTCACCGGGCGTTCCATCAGGACCGATATAATGCAGCTTGAAACGGTCGCTCGCGTCCACATAATGGTACAGTGATGCAGGCCAAGTGGCTGCTATGAGCTCATCCCGGAAGGTCCTGTTACTTCCGTCCGCCACCAGATTCGGTGCTATTGCGGCCACTATTTCAGCGATGGGTTTCCCATTGATGCTCAGGATCCTGCTTCCACTCGGAAGGCTGCGGAATCCTTTCTTCTCGTTGCTCACGAGCACCACATCACCATGCACTACCACTTCCAGAGGGAGCAAAGCGGCTTTGGAAGGAACCCTTGGCTGCACGAGCTGGCAGCCTCCATCACCGATCGCATGGAAGATCGGCATCAACAAGCGCCGGAAATGGGCCACAGTGACGGGTCGCTCCAAGCTATCGTATACACTGATCACCAACTGTTGAAAGTCCTCTTCCGAAGTGTACCGGTATGGCGCTGGGTGCGCTTGACGAAGAAGATCCGTGGCAATGCGCAGGTCTTCACGCGCGGCTTCCGGAAAAAGCGTGATCACCTTTTCCAAGGCTTGGGCACGCAGACCTTGGGCCAAAAAGAAAAGTAGGCAAGGCAGCAGTATTCGCAGAACGATTGGCATGGAATTGCAAAAGTATCGACCATAACGATCGAAGCCCCATCTTCCGACAGGGCTTCGATCATCAATTGGAGATCATTCAGGCTTTGATCGAGACCTTGGGCGCACCGGCCAGGGTCTCTTCGCTGACCCCTGCCTTGTACTTCTCGAAGTTGACCACGAAGGCCTTGGCAAGCTTTTCGGCCTGCTCGGTGTAGGCATCTTCGCTCTTCCAGGAAGTGCGTGCGTTCAGGATGTTCTCCGGAACGCTGGGGCACGTAGTGGGGAACTTCAGACCGAAGATGCGATGCTCATCGTAGTTCACGTTGTCCAGCTCCCCGTTGAGGGCGGCGCTGATCATAGCGCGGGTGTACTTGAGCTTGATGCGCTCACCAACACCGTAGGCACCACCGCTCCAGCCGGTGTTCACCAACCAGATGCGCACGTCGTTCTGCTTCATCTTCTCGCCCAACATGTCGGCGTACTTGCCGGGGTGCAGTGGCAGGAAAGGAGCACCGAAGCATGCGCTGAACACCGTTTTGGGTTCTGTGATACCGGCTTCGGTACCGGCCACCTTGGCGGTGTATCCGCTGATGAACCAGTACATGGCCTGACCTGGGGTCAAGCGGCTGATCGGTGGCAATACACCGTAAGCGTCGCAGGTGAGGAAGAAGATGTTCTTCGGGGTTGAGCCCATGCTCGGCTCCGCAACGTTGTCGATGTGGTGGATGGGATAGCTCACACGGGTATTCTCCGTCTTGGTGCTATCGGTGAAATCCACTTCGGTGGAGCCTTCCTTGAACACGATGTTCTCGAGGATAGCGCCGAACTTGATGGCGTCCCAGATCTGGGGCTCCTTCTCTTTGCTCAGGTCGATGCACTTGGCGTAGCAACCTCCTTCGAAGTTGAACACACCCTGATCGCTCCAGCCGTGCTCGTCATCACCGATCAAGCGACGCTCGGGATCCGCGCTGAGCGTTGTCTTTCCGGTGCCGCTCAGTCCGAAGAACACGGCGGTATCACCCTCCTTACCGATGTTGGCGCTGCAGTGCATGCTCAACACACCGCGCTCCTGTGGAAGCACATAGTTCAGCACGGTGAAGATGCCCTTCTTGATCTCGCCGGTATAGCCTGTTCCGCCGATGATGATCATCTTACGGGTGAAGCTGATGATGGCGAAGTTGGGCTGGCGGGTGCCGTCCTTCTCGGGGTCTGCCAGGAAGCCCGGGAGGCATACCACATGCCACTCGGGTTCGAAGCTATCGAGCTGCTCGTGCGTAGGACGCAGGAACATGTTGCCCGCGAACATGGCGCTCCATGGGTATTCGGCCACCACGCGCAAAGGCATGCTGTAGGTGGGGTCCGCACAGGCCATGGCATCCTTCAGCGCAAAGGCATGCTGTAGTTCGGATCCGCGCAGGCGGTAGCATCCTTCAGATACACGTCCCTGCCCTGCATGTAGGCGCACATCTTGTCGTAAAGCGCATCGAACTTCGCGCTATCGAACGGGATGTTCACATCGCCCCACCATACGGTGTCATGGGTCTTGGCATCCTTCACACAGAACTTGTCCTTGGGACTGCGCCCTGTGAACTCACCAGTATCCACTGCGAGTGCACCGGACGAGGCCATGTCGCCCTGACCGCTGATGATGGTATGCTCCACCAGTTCGGCGGGTTCGAGGTTCCAGTAGGCATCACCTACACGTCCAAGACCGATCTTCGAGAGATCGGCGTTCTTCGGTTTACGGCCGAATTCGTTCATGTCCTTTGGTTTGGAATAGGGGGCAAAATTAGCCCACTAGGTTTACAGGAACCTAACCTTGGTTCCGCTTGTACAATGTGGTTATCAACAGGAGCACCCACCCTATCATGAACAGGAGGCCTCCCAAAGGGGTTATCGGCCCCAAAACCGGGCTCAGTGCCTCGCTATTGAATATCGCTCTGGTACTCAGCATGTAAAGTGACCCGCTGAACAGGAGTATACCCAGCAGGAACGAAAGGCGAACACGTGCAATTGTGGGCTTGGGTAACTTATCGGAGAGTGCCGCAAGCAGCAACAAACCCATAGCATGAATGAAGTGGTAGTGCACTCCCGTGTTCCACTGGGCCAGTGCATCCGGCCCCAGAACAGCTTTCAGGCCGTGCGCACCGAAGGCTCCAAGAGCAACGCCCACCGCCATTAGCGCGCTTCCCCAAGCAAGCGAAGTCCGATCCATCGGGACAAAGGTCAGGAATACATTGCGGATGAGAACGAGAAAGGCCGCCGGTGATCCCGGCGGCCTTTCCAATAGGTAGGGTAACTGGCGCTTAGCGCTTACCCATGTTCTCCATTTCCTTGTCGAAGGTCTCCTTGAACTTCTCGTAGTCGTAGTCGACGCGCAGACGCTCATCGCTGCTGAGACGATCGTTGTAAGCAGCAAGGAGGTCCTGTGCGCTGAGCTCGATGGCGATGTAGGTCTTGTAGTTACCCGTAGCGTTCACGGTCACCTGCTTCTCGCAGATGGTCTTCACACCGGCGAGCTTCTGGTCCACCACTTCGCGGGTAAGTCCCTCGTAACGCTCGGCCACCTCCTCGCGGTTGTTCATCTCGCGGCTGTTCACGTAGCTGTCGATCACTCGCTTGATCTGCGTGTTGATGTCGGCTGCCAAGAGACCACGTGCTGCGCTGAGCGCCTTGTTCTTGGATGTCATCTGGTCCATGCTCTCGCCTACCGCGTTCTGGCGGAAGACCTTGTCGTTGGTGAAATACTCGGGACCCGAGCACATCACTTTCACTTCGGTCTCGCCGCTTGGTGGGTTGGTGTCCACCACGGCTTTCTTCTTTTTACAGGCGGTCATTCCTCCGGACAGCATCAGGGCCGTCAGGAGTACCGACATCGATCGTTTGGTGCTCAGGTTTTTCATGGGTGTATGACGTTGATGGTGTCTTGGTGGGTTGTTTTCCAAATGCGTGCCAAACTTCGCAAATACGCGCGAATGTTAGAGAATTGAATTGAGCATTGCGGGTACGAGCTCGTTCCGAACGTCCTGATTGGCGCGTTTGTAGGCTTCGATCCCGGCGCGCTGGTAGTCCAGTTGAACACCCTTCACGCCTTGCTTTCCGCCTTCATGTACCACATCTCCGCTCTTCCTATCGCGGAAGGTGATGGAGACATCCAAGAAGGCCGTGTAAAAACTGTTCGACTCACCGCCTTGGCGGGTGGTAGCTGTAAGGTCCATGAGCAGTTCAGCATCCTGTGCGCGGTCCACGAAGCGGAATCCGCGACGCGTAAGCTCTTCGCGCACCACCACCCCCACTCCTGCATCCGAGACCGGCTGGCCGAGGTTGGTCTCACGCGCCTGCATGTACACCTTGGGCATCTGCAGTTCTATGATGGCGCGCTTCTCCGGAACGGTAAGGCTGGCGAGCAATGGCCGTACCATGGCTCCTTCCAGCTCCTGGCTCACCAGTGCATTGATGTCCAAGCGCACCAGTACCTCGGGCGAGACAGCGTCCGGAGCGATACGCTGGATCGTGGTCCTCACATGGCCCGAAGCATCGGTGCTCTTCATCTCTGTAACGCGCCCGGCATGACCGGGATAGGTGATCACGATCGGCAATTGGACCAGATCACGAACACTTCCGTTCCCATTGTGTGTAGCGGAGATCAATAGTTCGCGCTTGAAGCCGGAGGTGTAGGCCAAGAGACAGCGCTCGGGAAGTATGCCGAAGCGGATGCCGGTGGTAAGACTTTGCAGGTCGGAGAAGATCTCGTTCGCCAATGGCACCTGACGCCCTTCCACTTCTACCAGATCGTTCTCTCCCCAGTAGTCCTGCATGGCAAGCAGGGCGCGGATGTCCTGATCGAAGGCACCACGCAGATCGCCGTTCTTCAGGTTGGCACGTGAGCGTTGCAGAAGATCGGTCGCGGTGCCGATGGCGCGCGCTTTACGTTCCGCTTTGATGCGGGCATGATCCGCTTTTCCCAGCCGGTAATAGGTCCAGTACTCGTTACCGTTCTCCCAGGAATCGACCAGTTCGAAGGCTTCCAGTTGCTCGCTGGTGCGGGTACGAATGGTGCTATTGTACGATCCCTCGAAGCGGTTCGCACGGTCCAAAGTGCTCAGCAGACTGTTGCCTTCCACCACCACGCTGATCTCGCTGGCAAGGTCGTTCAATGCGTTCTGCTTAGCGGTTTCCTGATGGTCGCCGCGCGCCTTGCTCGCCAGTCCCACGCCTATGTAGTAGGCGCTGGAAACAGGACGCGCCTTTACCCATGCCGGACGCTCTTCCTGCGCACCAACAGGTTCAGGAACTTGGGCCTTGCGCTTGTTACCGCAGGCCATAAGGATCAAGGCTGAAAGCCAAAGGAGAGCGTATCGGTTCACGGCAGTCTGGACTTTAGATCCTGTTGGATGCCATTGGCTACCGTGGCACTCATGCTATTGAGAAGTTCACTGCTCAGCGTGGTGATCGGCTTGAGTGTGCGTGGTGCTGCGAACAGTGCACGCATATCGCGACGCGCATTCCCGCTGAGGTCCACCACGCCGTTCTTGGCCGGCATCAGTGATTCCATATTGCCATCGTAAGCAGCGTAGTACATGTGGTCCGTGGCCTCGCGGTCCACTACCTGGCTCATGAGCACCTCCCCTGTCTCCAAGCTCACCAGTCTGTAAGACATGGAAACGATGACCTTGTTCTCTTGGTAGAACTCGCTGTATCGCGCAGGACGGTAGCGGGTTTCGTAATACTTCTCGCCCGTCTCCTTATTGGTGAGCTGCACGCGGTAGGATTCGAATGCGTCCTTCCCTCCCTTTCTGAGCTGGCCGGGTTCTTCGCGATAGTCGATCACGGTTCCCATCAGCACGGCCTGTGCGCCCATGAGGTTACCCACCTGCACGGCGGTCTGCTCGTCCACCACACCGCTAAGGCCCAAGCGCTGCTCATCCAGAATGCGCTCCATGTTCTCCCGGTCCACTATGCGCAGGAAGGGGTCGCGGGTCTGGGTCAGCGAGGTCATCACATGCGCCTGAACGCGTGCTGCAAGGTCTTTGCGCTTATCGCTGCTGGTGAAAGGGACCACGGCAATGGAGTACTGGCCTTTGGTAAGGGCTTCCTGCTTCAAGCGTGAAGCATCCTTGTATGCGGCGTCCTTCTGAACGATGCGGTCGAACTCGTCGTAGGCCTTGCGATAGAGGCCGGCTCGCAGGTCGTTCACGCCAGCTTGGTACAATGGCTCCAAATAGGCCAATGCCTGCAAGCTGCTCGCATCCTTGTAGTTCGGCTCCAGTTTTGCGATCTCGGCAAAGAGCTTTTCAGCACCAGCGTAGTCCTGTCGCTCCAAAAGCTCTTGCCCTTGTTGGTATACGCTCATCAGGTGTTCACCCTTCACCCGCTCGAAATCAGCCTTGTAATGGTCGAGCACTTCGAGGGTGACGCCCATACGTTGCACCCGATCGCGGTAGTTCATGGCCTCCAGATAGGTGTTCACGGCGTTGCGCCTATCGCCACCCATGGCGGTCACTTTGAAGAAGTTCGAAAGACGATCGTCAAGCACCTGCTGAGCGGTCTTCTTCAGACCGATCTTGGCATCGATGTTCTGCGCGTTGCGCTGAACGGCACCCAAGTACATGTCAGCGGCCTCGCTGTACATGCCTGCAGCGTCAAGTTTCCCAGCGCGCTTCGCCATGGGCTTGGACCCCGAGCATGCCGCGAAGAGCATGCAAAGAAGGAGGGCCGGAGCTATGTGGCTGCGCTGGAACATGGACGGTTCGAATTACGGGTAACTGGTCAGGACGGAACAGGGGTTCGCTCAGCGGGTCTGCAAGTATTCGTTCAGGTCGTCCACCGAGCTCTCGAAAGTGAACGCATCGTTGAGCTTGTAGTAGTTGCCGATATCGTGTGTGCGATCGTAGGCGTAACGAGCGAAGTCGAGTTTGGAATCCTCGAAGCTGAAAACACCCATGATCGACTTCACCTGTTCTGCGGTGAAGCAGCGGTCGCGGCCCACCTGCTTGGCCATGGTAAGCTTGGTATCCTCGAAGTTCTTGCTCTCGATGCTCTTCTTGGCCTCTGCGAACTCAGTTGTGCTCATGGGCATTCCGCAGTGTGGTAACCTGATGAACACCACCCACTACCACTTCCTGTTCCACCACGTTGGTGGAAGGCGCTACTGTTGGCTTGTCCTCCACAAAAGTTGCTGGGCTGGGCTTGGCCACCACTTCCGGCTTTGCGGTCCCCAGAGCGGCCTCGCCAGTGGGGCGCAGCACGCGCTCGCCCTTCTTGTTCGTAGTGATCATCACCGTATGCTCTTTACCCAGGGTCAGATAGAGCGTCTTACGCATTTGGGGGATGCTCGCTTCGGCAAAGCGGACCATCACAATGGATGTCTCGTTCTTCAGTCCAGTTGCCACAACACGCGCTGCTGGTTCTGCGTTCTTCTCGTCGCCATCCACGATCAATGTGAATTTGGCACCATCGTCAGCGAACATCACGAGATCCAGGGTCTGAGCCTGAACTACTGTGATCGTGAACAGAGCGAGAACGGCGAGGGTAAAGATGTGTTTCATGGCTTTGGAAAGGGTTGCGAAGTTAAACCTCGGGACGTCGCAGGCAAGCTGTATGCCAAAGGATCAAAATCGTTGATAGCAAGCGGAATAATGGAGGATGTCACCAAGGCTCCCGTTCAGGCTTCGCATCTTCGCGGCGCCATTCATAGAACTGTGACCCATGCGTAAGATCCTCATCCTTGGTGCTGGCCGTTCGGCATCGTCCTTGATCCAGCACCTCGTAGACCACGCCTCTGCTGAACAATGGAGCGTAACCGTGGCCGACCGCGACGAGAAACAGGCCCGGCATTTGATCGGTGAAGGCACAGATGTTGCGCGGACCTTGTTGCTGGACGCCACGAAGGGCGAAGAGCGCGCCAAGGCGATCGCCGAGCACGATCTGGTGATCAGCATGCTGCCGGCCTTCATGCATATGGACGTGCTGAAGGACTGCCTACGGCTGAAGAAACACGTGATCACACCGAGCTATGTGCCCGATGAGCTCTGGGCTATGAGTGCGGAGTTCAAAGCGGCCGGCCTGATCGTATTGAACGAGATGGGTCTTGACCCGGGTATCGACCACATGAGTGCCATGCGCATCTTGGACCGTATCCGCGCTGCTGGCGGAACTATGGAGTCCTTCGAAAGCTACTGCGGTGGTCTGGTGGCTCCCGAAAGTGACGACAATCCGTGGGGCTACAAATTCAGCTGGAACCCACGGAACGTGATCTTGGCCGGACAGGGCGGCGCCGCCAAATACATCCGCAATGGCGAGACCAAATACATCCCCTACCACAAGCTCTTCCAGCAGACCACACGCGTGGATGTCCCAGGTCTTGGTGCTTACGACGGCTATGCCAACCGCGACTCCCTGAAGTACCGCAAGGCCTACGGGATCGAAGGTATTCCGACCTTGGTACGCGGCACCCTGCGCAAGGCAGGCTATTGCCAGGCCTGGGATGCTTTTGTTCAATTGGGCTGTACCGATGATGGCTTCGCGATGGAGTTACCCGCCAGCGCCACTTGGAAAGAGTACATCTCGGCCTTTCTGCCCGGGAGCCATAAAGAGGATACCCGCGATGCACTGGCCAACTACCTCGCGATCCCCGCCAATGGCGAGGTGATGGCGAAGCTGGAGTGGCTCGGACTCTTGGGCAACGAAAGCATCGGCGTTGCAGGACTTTCACCCGCAGCAACTCTTCAGCATTTGCTGGAGCAGAAATGGAAACTGGGCACCAACGACAAGGACCTTGTGGTGATGTGGCACCGCTTCAACTACGCCTTGGAAGGTGCGCCAAAGGAAGTGATCGCCACCTTGGCCGTGGTCGGAAAGGACCAGACCCACACCGCCATGGCCC
>CAJDVJ010000016.1_pt1 | contig 17300 bp, 32 predicted proteins | sample 7391371 | NCBI WGS metagenome assembly CAJDVJ01 (sample SAMEA7055699, study PRJEB34461) | soil metagenome | biome: terrestrial ecosystem; feature: Peninsula; material: soil | place: Antarctica | collected 2016 | reverse complement strand
GATGGAAAGCCTGAAAGTGACCCTCTACGACGGAAGCTTCCACAACGTGGACTCCGATGCCTTGAGCTTCGAGATCTGTGCCAAGAGCGCCTTCCGTACGGCCGTGCCCAAGTGCAAGCCCGTACTGCTGGAGCCGATCATGAAGATCGAAGTGATCACTCCCGAAGAGAACATGGGTGATATCGTTGGCGACCTGAACCGTCGTCGTGGTACCATCCAGGGTATGGAGGACCGTGCCGGAGCAAAAGCCATCAAGGGTACAGTGCCTTTGAGCGAGATGTTCGGCTACGTGACCTCTCTGCGTACCATGAGTTCCGGCCGTGCCAGTAGCACTATGGAGTTCAGCCACTACGATCCAGCTCCTAACAACGTTACCGAAGCCGTTCTGGCCAAGGTCCGTGGTAAAGTTTCAGCCTAATACACGCCAATAGCGATGACCCAAAAGATCCGCATCAAGCTGCGGTCCTACGATCACAATCTCGTCGACAAGAGCGCCGAGAAGATCGTAAAGACGGTGAAGAGCACGGGCGCTGTCGTCAGCGGACCCATTCCGTTGCCTACGCACAAGCGCATATTTACTGTGCTCCGCTCCCCGCACGTTAACAAGACAGCCCGCGAGCAGTTCCAGCTCTGCAGCTACAAGCGCATGATGGACATCTACAGCTCGTCCTCCAAGACGATCGATGCCCTGATGAAGCTGGAGCTTCCCAGCGGCGTGGATGTGGAGATCAAAGTCTGACCCATCAAATAGAACACGACAATGAGCGGTTTGATAGGAAAGAAGATCGGCATGACCAGCCTGTTCGATGAGAACGGTAACCTGGTGGCATGTACGGTGATCGAGGCCACCCCCAATGTGGTCACCCAGTTGCGCACCAAGGAGAACGACGGCTACAATGCCGTACAGCTCTCCGCCATGGAGCGCAAGGAGAAGAACACTCCTGCAGCACTGAAAGGCCACTACAAGAAGGCCAACACAACTCCTAAGGCGAAAGCCCACGAGTTCAAGGAATTCGAGGATGGAATGAAGCTCGGCGATACCGTCGGTGTGGATCTCTTCGAGGAAGGCTCCTATGTGAGTGTTACCGGTACCGGAAAGGGTAAAGGTTTCCAAGGCGTAGTGAAGCGTCACGGCTTCGCAGGTGTTGGTGAAGCATCCCACGGTCAGCACGACCGTAGCCGCGCCCCGGGTTCACTCGGTGGTTCGTCCTACCCATCACGCGTGTTCAAAGGAATGCGTATGGCAGGTCGCATGGGCGGAAAGAAGATCACCACCGAGAACCTCAAGGTCGTGAAGGTGGACGTCGAAAAGAACCTGGTGTTGTTGAAAGGTACCGTTCCCGGTGCCAAAGGCGGCACCGTGATCCTCTGGAAGTAAGATGGAACTCGAGATCTACGGAAAGGACGGCAAGTCCACCGGCAAAAAAGTCAAGCTGAATGCAGCGGTTTTCGGTATCGAGCCGAACGACCACGCCATTTGGTTGGACGTGAAGCAGCACTTGGCCAACAGGCGCCAGGGCACTGCCAAGACCTTGGAGAAGAGCGAGGTGAGCGGAAGCACCAAGAAGCTGCATCGCCAGAAGGGCACCGGCGGATCCCGTAAGGGTTCCATCAAGAGCCCACTGTTCAAAGGTGGTGCGCGTGTGTTCGGTCCCCGTCCCCGCGACTACCACTTCAAGCTGAACAAGAAAGTGAAGGACCTGGCCCGCCGCAGTGCTCTTACGCACAAGGTGAAGGACGGGACCATCAAAGTGCTCGACGCTGTTAGCATGAGCGCCCCCAAGACCAAGGACTTCGTGGCATTGCTGAAGGCTTTCGAGCTGAGCAACCGCAAGAGCTTGCTGGTGGTGCCTACCAAGGACGACAACGTTCTGCTCAGCGCCCGCAACATCCAAGGTGCACGTGTGGTCACGGCCAGCGAACTCAGCACCTACGATATCATGAACGCCAACGGATTGCTGATCGTGCAGGAAGCGATCGCACCTCTGGAAGCCACCCTTACAAAGTAAGCCATGAGCCAGATCATCATCCGACCCATCGTCACTGAAAAGATGACCGCCCAGGGCGAGAAGGAGAACCGCTATGGGTTCGAAGTGGCCCGCACGAGCAACAAAGTGCAGGTGAAGCAAGCTGTGGAGAAGGAGTACAACGTCACTGTGACGGGAGTACGCACCATGGTATGCCGCGGTAAGACCCGCACCCGTTACACAAAGTCCAACATCCTCAAGGGTCGCACATCCACGTACAAGAAGGCCATCGTAACGGTGAAGACCGGCGAGACCATCGACCTGTACAGCAGTATCTGACCCCTGAAGTATTAGATAGCCATGGGCATTCGCAAACTCAATCCGGTAACTCCCGGCACCCGTCACAAGGTGATCACGGACTTCGATACCATTACCGCAAGTGTGCCTGAAAAGGCCCTCACCACCGGTAGGGACACCAAACGGAGTGGTGGTCGTAACCACACAGGTAAAATGACCATGCGCTATCTCGGCGGTGGTCACAAGCAACGCTACCGGGTCATCGACCTGAAGCGTGATAAGCTCGGCATTCCTGCCACTGTGAATACCATCGAGTACGATCCGAACCGCACCGCACGTATCGCCCTGTTGTGGTACGCTGATGGTGAGAAGCGCTACATGTTGGCACCCAACGGCCTTCAGGTCGGCCAGACAGTGGTGAGCGGTAAAGAAGCTCCACCCGAGGTGGGCAACACCCTGCCATTGGCCAACATCCCATTGGGAACTTTGGTCCACAACGTGGAACTGCACCCGGGCAAGGGAGGATCCATCGCACGCAGTGCCGGCACGTTCGCCCAGCTCAGCGCCCGCGAAGGCAAGTACGCCACACTGAAGATGCCGAGCGGCGAAGTGCGCATGGTGCTTCTCACCTGCATGGCCACGGTGGGTACCGTGGGCAACGGTGAGCACATGCTGCAGAAGAGCGGTAAGGCAGGTCGCACACGTTGGCAGGGACGTCGTCCTCGGACCCGCGCTGTGGCCATGAACCCTGTCGATCACCCGATGGGTGGTGGTGAGGGCCGTGCATCGGGTGGACACCCACGCAGCCGCAAAGGATTGTTGGCCAAAGGCAAGAAGACCCGCCGGCCGAAGAATCCTTCCAATAAGTTCATGATCGAACGCATCAACGCCAAGAAGGGCGCATAGTAAGCACACGAACTGACGCCCCAACCGAAGTACAATGAGCCGTTCACTTAAAAAACCGCCCTACATCCATTACAAGCTGAACCAGCGTGTGGATGATGCCAAGGCAACGGGCAAGAAGAACGTGATCAAGACCTGGTCGCGTGCCTCCACGATCTCACCCGAGTTCGTAGGCCTTACGATCGCCGTTCACAACGGCAACAAGTTCATCCCGGTGTATGTGACCGAGAACATGGTAGGCCATAAATTGGGCGAATTCAGCCCGACGCGTACCTACCGCGGCCACTCCGGCAACAAGAAGAAATAAGGACTATGGGAGCCCGTAAGAAATTAGCAGCCGATGCGCGCAAGGAGGCCAAGAAGACCGTGGCCAACGCACAACTGCGCAACGTGCCCACCTCCCCGCGCCGTATGCGCCAGGTGGCCGATCTGATCCGTGGTCAGGAAATCGACAAGGCGTTGGGTATCCTCCGCTTCAGCACCCGCCACAGCAGCCGCCCACTGGAGAAGCTTCTCCTGAGCGCGATCTCCAACTGGGAGGCCAAGAACGAAGGCCGTAAGGCCGAAGGTTCAGGTCTGGTGGTGAAGAGCATCCAGGTGAACGAGGCCCGAAGCCTGAAGCGTATGTTGCCCGCTCCGCAAGGACGTGCGTACCGCATGCAGAAGCGCAGCAACCACGTGAACCTCATCGTAGATACCGCCACTAGCGTAGAAGCATAACCATGGGACAGAAAGTACATCCGATCGGCTATCGCCTGGGCTTCGTGAAGGGCTGGGACAGCAACTGGTACGGCGGCAAGAAATACGCTGACAAGCTTGTCGAGGACGAGCAGATCCGTAATTATCTCATGGCCCGCCTGAAGAAGGCGAACGTGAGCCGCATCATCATCGAGCGTACCTTGAAGCTCGTTACGGTGACCATCAACAGCGCCCGCCCCGGTGTTATCATCGGCAAGGGAGGCACCGAAGTGGACAAGTTGCGTGAGGAGCTGAAGAAGCTCACCAACAAGGACATCCAGATCAACATCTTCGAGATCAAGCGTCCCGAGCTCGATGCCCGCTTGGTTGCCGATAGCATCGCCCGCCAGTTGGAAGGCCGTATCAGCTTCCGTCGCGCCATGAAGATGGCCGTGGCCAGCAGCATGCGCATGGGTGCAGAAGGCATCAAGCTCACGGTGAGCGGCCGTGTGAACGGGGCGGAGATCGCCCGTACGGAGAGCTACCGCGAAGGCCGTGTGCCACTGCACACCCTGCGCGCCGATATCGACTTCGCTATTGTAGAAGCACACACCAAGATGGGTCGCATCGGCATCAAGTGCTGGATCATGCGCGGTGATGTGTATGGAAAGAAGGACTTGAGCCCGAACCAAGGCCAACCCAAAGGTGGCCCTGTTGGTCCCCGCATGGGTGGCGATCGTCCTGACCGTCGTGGTGGTGATCGCCGCGGACCGGGTGCAGGTGATCGTCGTGGCCCGGGAGCCGGTGACCGTCGTGGCCCAGGTGGCGGCGACCGCCGTGCCGCAGGAGGAGGAAGTCGTGGAACGAACCGACCTAATAACTAAGCGCCATGTTGCAACCGAAGCGGAGCAGACGCCGCAATATGCATAAGGGCAAGATGAAGGGAGTTGCCCAGCGCGGCCATCGCGTTGCACATGAAGCGTGAAGGACAGGTGTGGATCAAGATCTTCCCGGACAAGCCCGTTACCAGCAAACCTGCCGAAGTTCGGATGGGTAAGGGTAAGGGTTCACTGGACCACTGGGTGGCCGTATGCCACGCTGGACGCATCGTGTTCGAGATCGACGGTGTATCCACAGAAACGGCCAAGGAGGCATTGCGCCTTGCCGCACAGAAGCTGCCGATCAAGACCAAGTTCGTGACCCGCGAGGATTACGACGGCCAATAAGTGCCTGAGCGATGAAGAATAAAGGAACCGAATTGAAGGATCTTACAGTGCAGGAGTTGCAGGATAAGCTGCAGGAGGAGCGTAATGGCCTCACCAAGCTTCGCTTCAACCACACGGTAAGCCCCGTGGAGAGTCCAGTTCAATTGCGTCACAAGCGCAAGGAAGTGGCACGCCTCCTTACCGAGCTTCGCCAGCGCGAGCTCAACACCAACAAGAAATAAGTCTGCGCCATGGAACGCAATCTGAGGAAAGAGCGGGTCGGCATCGTCACCAGCGATAAGATGAACAAGAGCGTGGTGGTAATGGTCGAACGCCGGGTGAAACACCCGAAATACGGCAAGTTCATGAAGCTGTCCAGCACGTTCATGGCACACGATGAGAATGAAGATGCGCACATCGGTGATACCGTGCGTATCAGTGAGACACGCCCGCAGTAATAACGCACTGAGCGATGATCCAACAGGAATCCAGGCTGAACGTGGCCGACAACAGTGGCGCCAAGGAGGTGCTTTGCATTCGGGTACTTGGTGGTACCGGCCGCCGCTATGCGCGCATCGGTGACACCATCGTGGTGACCATCAAGGCAGCAATGCCCAACGGTAACACCAAGAAAGGTACCGTACACAAGGCGGTGGTAGTACGCACGAAGAAGGAGACCCGCCGCAAGGACGGGAGCTATATCCGCTTCGACGACAACGCCGTGGTGATCCTCGACGCCGCTGGCGAGATGAAGGGCACCCGCATCTTCGGCCCAGTGGCCAAGGAGCTGCGCGAGAAGAAGTTCATGAAGATCATCTCCCTGGCACCCGAGGTGCTCTAAGGAATTGCGCCATGCAAAAGAAGACACACATCAAAAAAGGCGACCTGGTCAAGGTTCTCGCCGGCACATCGCGCTCCAAGCAGGGCCGCGTGCTGGAGGTGGACCGTGATCGCCAGATCGCTTTGGTAGAGGGATTGAACCTCAACAAGAAACACAGCAAGCCCACCACTGCCAACCCACAAGGTGGTATCGTGGAGAAGGAAGGTCCGATCCACATCAGCAACCTGATGCTGATCGACCCCAAGTCCGGCGAACCAACTCGCGTTGGTCGCAAGGCTGACAAGGACGGCAAGCTGGTACGCACAAGCAAACGCACCGGTGAGGTGATCAAGTAATGAGCTACGTTCCAAGGCTTCGCGCCAAATACAATAATGAGGTGGCCTCCAAGCTCCGTGAGGAGTTCGGGTACAAGAGCCCCATGGAGACCCCCCGCATCCTCAAGGTGAGCCTGAACCAGGGCCTTGGAAGTGCAGTGGGCGATAAAAAGATCGTGGAGAACGCTGTGGCCGAGATGACCATCATCGCAGGTCAGAAGGCAGTGCCCACCATCTCCAGAAAAGACATCAGTAACTTCAAACTGCGTAAAGGCATGCCCATCGGTGCCCGTGTCACCCTGCGTGGCGAGCGTATGTACGAGTTCCTCGATCGCCTGATCGCCGTATCGTTGCCACGTACCCGGGACTTCCGCGGTGTGAAGGCCAGCGGTTTCGACGGCCGTGGTAACTTCACCTTCGGAGTGAAGGAGCAGATCATCTTCCCGGAGATCGACATCGATAAGGTGACGAAGATGCAGGGGATGGACATCACGGTAGTTACGTCCGCCAAGACCGATGCGGAGGCCAAGGCGCTGTTGCGTGAGCTGGGCTTTCCCTTCTCCGACAAGAACTTTAACGACTAGACCAGACAAGACCATGGCCAAGGAATCCATGAAAGCCCGCGAGCGTAAGCGCGCGAAGATGGTGGAGAAGTATGCCACCAAGCGTGCCGCCCTCAAGGCAGCAGGCGACTGGGAAGGCTTGCAGAAACTACCTGCGAACAGCAGCGCAGTACGCATGCACAATCGATGCCAGCTCACAGGCCGCCCACGCGGCTACATGCGCCCCTTCGGCGTATCCCGTTACGTGTTCCGGATGATGGCTCTGGATGGCCGTATCCCGGGTGTCACCAAGTCCAGCTGGTAAGTAATAGAGCAAGACCATGACAACCGATCCTATCGCCGATTACTTGACCCGCTTGCGCAACGCCATCCTGGCCCGCAAGAAGGTCGTGGAGGTGCCCGCGAGCAACCTGAAGAGGGACATCACGCGTATCCTGTTCGACAAGGGCTACATCCTTTCCTGGAAGATGGAAGAGGACGACAAACAGGGAATGATCAAGATCGCCCTGAAGTACAACACGCAAACACATCAGAGCGCCATCAAGGAACTCACCCGTGTGAGCAGCCCCGGTCTCCGCAAATACGCCCACGCAGAGGAACTTCCTCGCGTACTGAACGGCTTGGGCGTGGCCATCATCTCCACCAGCAAGGGTGTGGTCACCGACAAAGAGGCGCGTGCGCTGAACGTGGGTGGTGAAGTCCTGTGCTACGTTAGCTAAGATCAAGTAACGAGATGTCACGCATTGGAAAAGCACCGATCGCCCTCCCCAAGGGAGTGGAGATCACCATAAGCAACAAGAACCTGGTGACCGTGAAAGGTCCCAAGGGTACCTTGGAGCAAGCTGTGGATCCCGATCTTACGGTGAAGCAGGACGATGGCGTCCTCACCGTGGAGCGCCCCAGCGATGCCAAACCGCACCGCGCCAAACACGGTTTGTACCGTGCGCTCATCGCCAACATGGTGAAGGGTGTGAGCGAAGGATTCGTTATTCAGCAGGAACTTGTCGGTGTGGGCTATCGCGCCACCACCAAGGGTCAGCTACTGCAACTCTCATTGGGCTTCTCGCACAGCATCGTTCTTGATCTGCCCGCGCAGATCACGGTGAGTGCCGAGCAGCTGAAAGGTAAGAACCCCATCATCCGCCTGGAGTCGGTGGATAAGCAACTCATCGGCCAAGTAGCCGCCAAATTGCGCTCCTTGCGTAAACCAGAGCCTTACAAGGGCAAGGGTGTACGTTTCGTGGGTGAAGTGGTGCGTCGCAAGGCAGGTAAAGCAGCTGGTAAATAAGCAAAGCCATGGCATTCGATAGGATCGCACGCCGACTGAAGATCAAGCAACGTGTACGCAAGACCGTACACGGCACGCCTGACCGTCCACGTTTGTCGGTATACCGCAGCAATAAGGGCATGTACGCCCAGATCATCGACGACGAGGCCGGCCGCACGCTGGTGAGCGCCTCTTCGTTGAAAGATGAGAAAGCCTCTGGCATTCCCAAGATAGAACAGGCCAAGAAGGTGGGTCTTGCATTAGCCGAGAAGGCGAAGGCGGCCGGCATCGAGGTGGTGGTGTTCGATCGTAACGGTTACCTGTACCATGGCCGGGTGAAAGCCCTGGCCGAAGCCGCCCGCGAAGGAGGCCTCAACTTCTGATCCCAGACGCTATGTCAGATACGAACATCAAGAAGGTCAAGAGCAGCGACCTGGAGCTCAAGGATAAGCTCGTGTCCCTGAACCGAGTGACCAAAGTGACCAAAGGCGGTCGCACCTTCACCTTCGCAGCCATCGTAGTGGTGGGTAACGAGAACGGTGTTGTGGGCCACGGACTGGGCAAGGCCAAGGAAGTGCAGGAGGCCATCGCCAAAGGCGTGGACGATGCAAAGAAGAACCTGGTGCAGGTTCCTGTACTGAGGGGTACCATTCCCCACAGCCAGGAGGGCAAGTATGCCGGCGCACAGGTTTTCCTGAAGCCAGCAGCACACGGTACCGGCGTAGTTGCCGGAGGTGCCATGCGCGCAGTTCTGGAGAGCGTGGGGATCACCGACGTTCTTGCCAAGAGCAAGGGCAGCAGCAACCCGCACAACGTTGTGAAGGCGACCATCGAGGCGCTGACCAACCTGCGCGATGCGAACCAAGTGGCTCGCCAGCGTGGTATCAAATTGGACAAAGTATTCAACGGATAATCCCGGCGTTCCGGAAACCCGTTACGCAATTACCATGAGCAAGCTGATCATTACGCAGACCCACAGCCAGATCAAATGCCCACAGCGGCAGAAGGCTACCCTGAAGGCACTCGGCCTTGGACGCATCGGCAAGCGTGCCGAAGTGGAGGGTACCCCACAGATCCTTGGCATGGTTGAGAAAGTGCATCATTTGGTATCTGTCCAAAAGGCCTGATACCGATCGTTAACGACCTTAATTCCACGCCGATGATCGGCGACAAGAAATGGATCTGAGCAATCTCAAACCGGCCGCAGGGGCCACCAAGAAAGAAAAGCGCATCGGTCGCGGTCAAGGCAGCGGCCGTGGCGGCACCAGTACGCGTGGTCACAAAGGCGCAAAGAGCCGTAGCGGCTATAGTAGCAAGCGTGGCTTCGAAGGTGGTCAGATGTCCCTCACCCGTCGGGTGCCCAAATTCGGCTTCACCAACCCTACACGGGTGGAGTACAAGGGTATCAACCTGGACGCCTTGCAGGCCTTGGCCGAGACGAAGGGTATCACCACCATCGACCCTGCCGTGCTTCGTGAAAACGGTCTTATCTCACGCAACGACAGGCTGAAAGTGCTTGGCCGTGGCGAACTGAAGAGCACTCTGACCATCACTGCGCATGCATTCAGCGCCACCGCCAAAGCGGCCATCGAGGCCAAAGGCGGTAGTACGCAGGTGATCGCAATGGTAGCATCCGACAAGGCATGAAGAACCTGATCGACACGGTCAAGAACATCTGGCGGATCGATGAGCTGCGCACGCGCATCCTCATCACGCTCGGCCTGTTGCTGATCTATCGCATCGGAAGCTTCATCGTGCTTCCCGGTGTGGATTCCGTGAAGATGGCTGCCAGCGCCAGCGGAGGCGGTGGTATCGCCGCGATCCTCGCGATCTTCACAGGCGGAGCGTTCACCCGGGCATCCATCTTTGCCTTGGGTATCATGCCCTACATCTCTGCTTCCATTATCATGCAGCTCATGGGCATTGCCGTACCGGCGGTCCAGAAGATGCAGAAGGAGGAGAGCGGCAGACGTAAGATCAACCAGTACACCCGCTACCTCACTATCCTGATCTGCGTGTTCCAAGCGCCAGGATATATCTACACCACCATCGAGGCCGGTGCTCGTCCGGACAGCCAGTTCTGGTTGTTCACCAGCATTGTGATCCTCTCCGCATCCACCTTGTTCGTGATGTGGTTGGGTGAACGTATCACTGAGCGTGGTCTCGGTAACGGTATCTCGCTGATCATCATGATCGGTATCGTGGCCATGCTTCCCCAGTCCTTCGCACAGGAGGTGGTGGGCCGCATGGGTCCAGGCGGCGGCGGCCTCGTACTGCTGCTCGTGGAAGTGGTCCTGTGGGTTCTCATCATCGCGGGTTGTATCCTGTTGGTGCAAGGCACCAGACGCATTCCGGTGCAGTTCGCCAAGCGCGTGCAGGGCAACAAACAGTACGGTGGAGTGCGTAACTACATCCCACTTAAAGTGAACGCGGCCGGAGTTATGCCCATCATTTTCGCACAGGCTATCGTGCTGATCCCGATGTATGTGGCACAGGCTTTCGAGGAGCCACCGATGTGGTTGCAGGGCATGTCCAACAACACGGGCTTCTTCTACAATTTCACTTTGTTCCTGATGGTGGTGCTGTTCACGTACTTTTACACCGCCATTACCGTGAACCCGAACCAGCTGAGCGACGACCTGAAGCGCAACGGTGGATTCATTCCCGGAGTGAAACCCGGCAAGCAGACCACCAACCACATCGATGAGTTGCTTTCACGCATCACCCTTCCAGGAGCTATCTTCCTGGGTCTTGTGGCCATCTTGCCAGCTTTCGCGATGATGTTCGGTATCAAGCAAGGTTTCGCACAGTTCTTCGGTGGTACATCGCTGCTGATCATGGTGGGTGTTCTCTTGGATACCCTCCAGCAGATCGAGAGCCACCTGTTGATGAGGCATTACGACGGTCTGATGAAGTCAGGACGTATCAAAGGAAGATCCGGCGGTGCTGCCTTCGGTATGGCCGGATAGAGTATGAGCAAAGCAGTGGTAGATCTCAGCGATGAGGACATCGCGCTGTTGAAGGAGAGTTCTTTACTTGTTGGAAAGACCTTGGCCGAAGTGGCCAAACGCATTGGCCCCGGTGTCACAACGGGCGAACTTGACCGCATGGCGGAAGAGTTCATCCGGGACAACGGTGCGGTGCCCGGTTTCAAAGGCCTGTACGGCTGCCCGAGCACACTGTTGATCAGTGTGAACGAGCAGGTGGTGCACGGCCTCCCTGGAGATCGGGAACTGCGTGACGGCGATGTTGCCAGCGTGGATTGCGGAGTGCTGATGAACGAACTGTACGGCGATAGTGCCTACACCTTCACCATCGGCGACGTGAGCGACGATATCCGCCGCTTGTTGCGCGTTACCCAGGAATGTCTGGAACGTGGCATCGCAGCAGCAGTGGAAGGCAACCGCACGGGCGATATCGGTTTCGCGATACAGCAGCATGCCGAAGCCAATGGCTACGGAGTGGTGCGCGAGCTGGTGGGCCATGGCCTCGGACGCAAATTGCACGAGGCTCCCGAAGTGCCCAATTATGGGCGCAGAGGACATGGCGTCAAGCTGCGTGAAGGCATGGTGCTCGCCATTGAACCCATGATCAATATGGGCTTGAAGGAGGTGAAGCAACTGGCCGATGGCTGGACGATCGCCACCCGCGACGGCAAGCCGAGCGCACACTTCGAGCACAATGTGGCCATCCGCAAGGACAGGTCAGAGGTCTTATCAACGTTCAGCTACATCATAGATGCGCTGAAAGCAAAAGGTGAATACGTGGACTGATACAGCACAGTGCTGTGAGTTACACGACGAAAGCATAAAAAGGCGGCAAAGTGCCACCGAGGACAAGGAAAACCAGGACGAGTAGAAGGAATGAGCAAAGCAGGGACCATAGAGCAGGACGGCGTGATCAAAGAAGCGCTGAGCAATGCCATGTTCCGCGTGGAATTGGAGAACGGTCACGTGATCGTAGCTCACATTTCTGGCAAGATGCGTATGCACTACATCCGGATACTACCTGGCGACAAGGTGAAGGTGGAGATGAGCCCTTACGATCTGAGCAAGGGCCGCATCACCTTCCGTTACAAAAGCTAAGACAATACAGAAGCATGAAGGTCAGGGCCTCCCTCAAACCACGCTCCGCGGACTGCAAGATCGTCCGTCGTAAGGGGCGTCTTTACATCATCAACAAGAAGAACCCCAAGTTCAAGCAGCGTCAAGGCTGATAATCGAACGAGCATGGCACGTATCGCAGGCATAGACCTACCCAAGAACAAGAGGGGCTGCATTGGCCTCACGTACATCTACGGCATCGGCCGCAGCATGGCATTGGAGATCCTCCAGGCCGCTGAGGTCGATCCTGACACCAAGGTGGACGACTGGACCGATGATGAGCAAGCGCGCATCCGTCAGTACATCAACGAACAGGTGAAGACCGAAGGTGCCCTGCGCAGTGAAGTGCAGACCAGCATCAAGCGTTTGATGGACATCGGATCCTACCGTGGACTCCGTCACCGTGCAGGTCTGCCCCTCCGTGGTCAGCGTACCCGCACCAACGCCCGCACCCGTAAGGGCAAGCGTAAGACGGTGGCCAACAAGAAGAAAGCGACGAAATAATCGACGTACGGACCGGTGTAGATCGGCCCAAACTCAACGACCATGGCAAAGCAAGATCAAAAGGCCGGCGGCAAAAAGAAGAAGAAGAACGTGGTTGTGGAGGCCTATGGCCAAGCCCACATCCAGGCTACGTTCAACAACTTGATCATCTCCCTTACGAACAACAAGGGCGAGGTGATCTCGTGGTCTTCTTCAGGCAAGCAAGGCTTCCGCGGCAGCAAGAAGAACACCCCCTACGCAGGACAGGTGAGCGCAGAAGATGCAGCACGCGAGGCGCACGAGAACGGCCTTCGCAAAGTGAAAGTGTTCGTGAAGGGACCAGGATCCGGACGCGAAAGCGCCATCCGTGCCCTGCACAACAGCGGTGTCGAAGTGACCGAGATCATCGACATCACCCCAATGCCCCACAACGGCTGCCGTCCACCCAAGAAGCGCCGCGTTTAATACATGAACCGTAGGAGCGCATGGACGTGCGCTCCGTTGTTGGTGCGGTGAACGCACCCGAAAAAGAAGAAGAATGGCACGTTATACAGGACCCAAGACCCGGATCGCCCGAAAGTTCAAGGAAGCGATCTATGGACCGGACAAGTGGATGGAGCGCAAGCCCCACAGCCCCGGCCAGCATGGACCCAATGCCCGCCGCCGCAAGAAGGAGAGTGAATACTCCCTCCAGCTGCGCGAGAAGCAGAAGGCCAAATACACCTACGGTATCCTCGAGCGTCAGTTCGAGAAGATGTACCACCTTGCAGCGAGCAAGCGCGGTATCACCGGTGAAGTGTTGTTGCAGATCTGCGAATCACGCTTGGACAACACCGCTTACCGTTTGGGTATCGCCCCAACGCGTCGTGCTGCCCGTCAGCTGGTGAGCCACGGCCACATCACAGTGGACGGTCAAATGGTGAACGTACCCAGTTACAGCCTGCGCCCCGGTCAAGTTGTGGCCGTGCGCGAAAAGAGCCGTAGCCTGGAAGCTATCACCAACAGTATCTCTGTAAGCAGCCGTCGCTTCGATTGGCTGGATTGGGACCCAAAGGCAATGTCGGGCAGGATGCTCACCATTCCGGAGCGTGCCCAGATCCCGGAGAATATTCGCGAGCAGTTCATCGTCGAACTGTACTCGAAGTAAGAACCTAACCTGTCGAAGACCAATGCCTATCCTTGAATTCCAGCGGCCTGACAAGGTCACGATGATCGAATCCGACGACAAGCGCGGCTCTTTCGAGTTCCGTCCTCTCGAACCGGGTTACGGGATCACCATCGGCAACTCTCTGCGTCGCATCCTGCTTTCCTCTTTGGAAGGCTTCGCCATCACTTCTGTACGTATCGACGGTGTTGACCACGAATTCTCCACCATCAAGGGAGTGATCGAGGACATGACCGAGATGGTCCTGAACCTGAAGCAAGTGCGCTTCCGTCGTCAGTTGGACGATGTGAACAACGAAAAGGTGTCCTTCACCTTGAGCGGAAAGGACATGTTCACTGCAGGCGACATCGGCAAGCACACCACCGGTTTCCAGGTGTTGAACCCCGAGTTGCTCATCGCGACCATGGACAGCAGCGTAAAGCTGCACGTGGAACTTACCATCGGCAAAGGGCGTGGATACGTTCCTGCTGATGAGAACAAAGTGGAAGGCTCCGCCATCGGGACCATCTTCGTCGACTCCATCTTCACCCCTATCAAGAACGTGAAGTACACCGTTGAGAACACGCGTGTTGAGGAGAAGACCGACTACGAGAAGCTCACCATCGAGGTGACCACCGACGGCAGCATCACTCCGAAGGACGCCCTTCAGGAAGCTGCCAAGATCCTGATCCATCACTTCATGCTGTTCAGCGACGAGCGCATCACCTTGGATATCGAGGAGCGCGGCGCAAGTGCCGAGGCAGAGGAGTTCGATGAGACCAGCATGCACATGCGTCAGCTGCTCAAGACCAAGTTGGTGGATATGGACCTCAGCGTCCGTGCACTCAACTGCTTGAAGGCTGCCGACATCGAGAGCTTGGGAGATCTGGTGGCGTTCAACAAGAACGACCTCTTGAAATTCCGTAACTTCGGTAAGAAGAGCCTCACCGAGCTGGAAGACCTGGTGGAGGGCAAAGGCCTGAGCTTCGGTATGAACGTAAGCAAGTACAAACTGGACAAGGAGTGATCTATGGAGCGATGCCTGCATCGCCCGATAGAGCACGAGTACGGTCGCGATATATCGCGCCCCAACACATACTACGATGAGACACGGAAATAAGAACAACGCCCTCGGCCGCAAGAAAGCCCATCGTGGTGCGATGATGAGCAACATGGCCATCTCGCTGATCGAGCATAAGCGCATCGAGACCACCCTGGCCAAGGCCAAGGTCCTGCGTCGCTTTGTGGAGCCTTTGATCACCAAGAGCAAGGACGATAGCACCCACAGTCGCCGTCTGGTGTTCAGTGAGTTGCAGAGCAAGGATGCCACTGCCATGCTGTTCCGCGATGTGGCTCCCAAGGTGGGAACACGCGCAGGAGGCTACACACGCATCATCAAGATGGGCAACCGCTTGGGTGATGCCGCCGAAATGGCAATGATCGAACTGGTGGACTTCAATACGGTCTACACCAAGGAGAAAGCTGCCGGAACAGAGGTCAAGAAGACGCGCCGTAGCCGCCGTCCCGCAGGGGAGCAGGCAGCTGAGTCGAAGGCTGTTAAGCCCAAGACCGAAGCCCCAAAGGCGGAAGGCAGCGATGAAGCTGCGAAAGCCGAGTAGACCTTAGCTTACAATACTGTATGAAAGGGCGCCGTAAGGGGCCCTTTCATCGTTTGAGACCAGTGGCCGCCTTGTTGGGCGATCGCAACAGAGGAGCATGCCTTGTGTTGATCGCAGAGCAGAAGCTTATGCCCATCTTAGGAGAAGAAATGGAGCTTGTTCCGAAGCAACAACCTTTGGACCACTACAGCATGAACGAGAAGGAGTTTAGGCAGGTTGAGGAGCATTTCGCTTTCCGCACCGTACCCGCTAAGGAGTTGATGGCTTTGACCAGCCAACGGGATGGCGAGACCAAGCTGGGAGAGCTGCTTGCCACTGACTGGCGGGATGAGACCTGCCGATACGTGTTGTTGGGCATTTGCGAGGATATCGGCCCTCGTGCGAACAATGGACTCGTTGGCGCGCGGAACGCCTTTGACGCCTTCCTGCCCGCCTTTGTGAACATGCAGGCCAATCGCTTCATCAACCCCGCTTCTGTGCACCTGCTGGGGCGGATCGATCACATCAACCCGGATGAGGAGCTTGACCTTGCCGCTAAGCGCGAGCGGGTATCCGAGCTGGACCACTTCGTTCAAGGCATTGTAACGCCGATCATACAGGCGGGCAAGACCCCGATCCTGGTGGGTGGAGGACACAACAACGCTTACCCGATGATCCAGGCTGCTAGTGCGGTGCTTGGCGAAGCCATCGATGTGGTGAACCTGGACCCGCATGCGGATTGCCGACCGCTGGAAGGTCGCCACAGTGGCAATTCCTTCTCCTATGGGCTCGCTGAAGGCATCATTCGGTACTACACCGTATTCGGCCTACACCGGGCGCGGAACAACGAGGCCATCCTCAAATTCATGGATGAGCACCATGTGCGCCACACCTTTTTCGAAGATCACCTGATGGAGCCTTTGTCCTTCCATCGCGAAATTGATGACTTCCTGGCCTCCAGTTCTTCACCTTTAGGTGTGGAGCTCGATCTGGACGTGATCCGGCACATGCCCTCTTCGGCCTTCAGCCCCAGTGGCATGGCCATCGAGGATGCACGGGTCTACCTGCGCAAGATCATGGCCTCAACAAGACCGGTGCTCTACATCCACTTGCCAGAGGCAGCGCCCAACACACCTTCGCAAGGCCGCATTGTAGGGAAGGCACTGGCCTACTTGGTCCACGATGTGATCTCCGTGCGGCCCTGATACCTCCTTGTGGTCCTGAACGGGCATCCCAATAGGGAGGACGATCCGGAGTATCGCAGCGTGTTCAGCTTGTGCTTATTCCCGCTTTCTTGAAGATCTCCTGCAGGTCCTGCTCGATGGGGAAGGGCTGTAATGGCGGAACATTCGCGCCTCCTGGGTTGCCTACTGGGATCACGCCGACAAAGGATTTCACCCCGCCAACAAGCAGGCGTGGGATCTGGCCGAACACCTCTTTTGCGCTCTTGATCCGCAGGCCGAACCGGAGCATTTTCCAGTGAACGAAGGTGTGCGCGAACGGGTAGCGCTGACCGATGATGTGCGCCCGTTCCAAATGACGCCAAGCACTGCGTAGCTCTCCTTTCAAGAACGCAGCACGATAGGCTTTCAGTTCCAGCTCGAAGTAGGGTTCGAGGCTGGCGGGTATCGAAGTGTAGAGTTTCATGGTGCTGCTCCTTCCGATCGCCAAAGTAAAGCCCCTCCCTTGGACTCCCCGGTTCAAGCTATTGGGTCAAGCGAGCAGCAATGGAGAAGAGGATAAGGCTTGTGGCCAGGGTAGTGGGGCGTAGGAGTCGCCTTTCTCCTGCCTGCATTGCGGTCATTTCAAGGGTCGGGGTACGTTGTGGCGTTGCAATGGTGGCATAGTGTGTCCATGACATGCTCGCATAGGCCTACGATCGTGCGCCCACGATCGCACATCCAGAAAAAGGAAAGGCCCTACTTTCGCAGGGCCTT
>CAJDVJ010000107.1_pt1 | contig 18709 bp, 19 predicted proteins | sample 7391371 | NCBI WGS metagenome assembly CAJDVJ01 (sample SAMEA7055699, study PRJEB34461) | soil metagenome | biome: terrestrial ecosystem; feature: Peninsula; material: soil | place: Antarctica | collected 2016 | reverse complement strand
TCCTTCCTGTGGTATTCCTGCTTTCCATTATGGCGCTTGCCCAAGAAAGACCGCTGGTGGTGGAGCCGGACGTGGAGTTGCCGTTCGAAGCGTCCCCACCCGATACGCTGAGTATTTTCACTTCAGTGGAACAGAGCGCTGAGTATCCCGGTGGCTTTTCGGCCATGGTCGCTTACCTCGGGCAGCACATCCAGTACCCGGCCCAGGAGGAAGAGGACCGCATCGAAGGCAAGGTCGTAGTGCAGTTCGTAGTGCTTCGTGATGGCTCGGTGGATGACATCCAAGTGTTGCGCGGAGTTCAGGGCGGGAGAGGCTTAGAGCGCGAAGCCGTCCGCGTGGTGAGGACCATGCCGCCCTGGACACCTGCAATGAATAACGGCGTGACGGTGAACTCACGGATCACCGTGCCGATCATGTTCCATTTGTCGAAGTAGAGAGGAGGCCGTCCGGCTAAGGCGAAGGGATCATATCCATTGGCCCGGTCTTTCTCGTTCATCGGTCCATACAGTTCGCTCGGTGCAGCGTATTCGACCATTTGAGCATGGTGAAGCTCAAATTCCGAAGTAGCTTTCGTACAGAAGTTCTGATCCCAAAGCGCAACATCCCATGACCGACCTGAAGATCCCCGCAGGCCATCACCGCCTCAATCCCTACTTCCTCGTGCATGAACCCGAAGGCTTCATGTCCTTTCTGAAGGAGGTCTTCGGTGCCACGGAGAAGGAGGTACATCGCAACGAGGATGGTCGTATGATGCACGCTGAGTACCGCATCGGCGATTCGGCCCTGATGTTCGGTGAATCTTCCGATCAGTGGCGTGCCTCCACATCCATGAACTACCTCTACGTGGCCGATACCGATGCCACGCACAAAGCCGCTATGGCCGCAGGATGCACGGAGCTCTACGCCCCGCGCGATGAGGAGTATGGTGTGCGCGGCGCTGGCGTCAAGGATCGCTGGGGGAATACGTGGTGGCTGGCCCAGCCGCTTTAGTGCGTTAGGCTTTCATCGCCTTCTCCACCATGCCCTTGCTGCCGATGTAGAGCGGGCAGCGCTGGTGCAGTTCAGTGGGCTGGAGCTCCAGGATACGCGATGTGCCATCCGTGGCCATTCCTCCGGCCTGCTCCACGATCATGGCAAGCGGGTTCGCTTCGTAGAGCAAACGCAGTTTCCCTTTCGGAGCCTTGGTGGTGCCGGGGTAGATGTATACGCCGCCCTTGAGCAGGTTGCGGTGGAAATCCGCCACCAAGCTGCCGATGTAGCGTGCGCTCAACCGCTGCTTCTTGCAGTCGTCGATGTAGTTGCGGATGCCATCGCTGAAGTCGTAGTAGTGCCCTTCGTTGATCGAGTAGATATTGCCCTCTTCGGGCGTCATCATGTTCGGATGGCTCAGGCAGAAGGTGCCGATGCTGGGATCCAGCGTGAAGCCGTTCACCCCGAAGCCCGTGGTGTACACGAGCATGGTGCTGCTGCCGTAGATGATGTATCCCGCTGCCACCTGCGCCGTGCCGGGCTGCATGAAGTCCTCCATCGTGGCCTTGTCACCTGTGCTCAAGCGGCGGTAGATGCTGAAGATGGTGCCGATGCTCACGTTCACATCGATGTTGCTGCTGCCATCCAACGGATCCATGGTCACCACGTACTTGCCGCCGTTATCGAAGTGAACGATGTCGTCGTTCTCTTCACTGGCCACAGCGCACACCATGCCTTGACTTTTCAGTAAGCGGATGAACATGTCGTTGGCATACACGTCCAGCTTCTGCTGTTCTTCGCCTTGTACGTTCTCGTTGCCAGCTGCGCCGATGATGTCCTCGGCCAGCCCGGCCTTGTTCACTTCGCGGTTCACCATCTTGCCCGCCAAGCGGAAGCTGGTGAGGAGCTGGCTGAGTTCGCCGGTGGCGTAAGTGAATTCGTTCTGGCGTTCGGCGATGAACTCCGCGAGGGTGGTGATGCTGGCCATGTTGATCGAAAAGGTCAGAAGGTGGGAAGATCAGAAAATGATCGACCGCCCACTGAGCAGGAGCAAAGATGCGAAGCACGCACGGTGTGGACCGAAGGCTCTGCGTTTCTTTGCACGCATGAATGTCACGATCCGAAGGGCCGAAGCACGGGATGTGCCGCGAATGCTGGAGTTGGTGAAGGAACTCGCGGTATTCGAGAAGGAGCCGGAAGCGGTGACGGTGACCGAGGAGCACATGCGCGACGCGGGCTTCGGGCCGAATGCGGTGTGGTGGGGATGGGTCGCCGAGGACGAAGAACGGATCTTGGGAATAGCCATCTGCTACGAGCGCTATTCCACGTGGAAGGGGCGCGCAGGCTACTTGGAGGATATCGTAGTGACTGAACAAGCACGTAGTCACGGTATCGGTGAACGCTTGTTCAAGGCCTGTGCCGCGGAAGCAGTTAAGCGCGACTATCACCACATGACCTGGCAGGTGCTCGACTGGAATGAAGGTGCGATCCGGTTCTACAAGCGTCTTGGCGCGGAGCTGGATCCACAATGGGTGAATGGGCGTTTGTACAAAGCGCAACTCGATAAACTCGCTGCGCAATGAAGGTGTTCAAATTTGGCGGTGCCAGCGTAAAGGACGCCATGGGCGTACGGAACCTGGCCGAGGTGGTGAAGCATTTCGCGCTCGATGATCTGGTCATCATCATCAGTGCCATGGGCAAGACCACCAATGCCTTGGAAGCGATCGTGTGGGCCTATTGCGATGGACGTGAGACCGCAGAGCTTTTTGAGCGTTTACGTCGCGAGCACCTTGTTGTGCTGGCCGAGGTGGCGCCGAATGATGTTGCTGCCGCAGCGGAATTGGTCCTGAATTTCAATGAGTTGAGAACACTCCTGAACAAGGCGCCTTCTGGCAATGTGGACCGCGATTACGATAGCATTGTGGCCTATGGCGAAGTGTGGAGCACGCTGATCGTGAGCGCACATCTTCGTTCGATCGGGATCACCAATACATGGGTGGATGCACGTACCGTCGTGCGGACCGATGAGCATTATCGCCTTGCTGGGATCGACTGGCCAACTTCCGAGCGTCGCGCATCCACGCTGCTTGCTGAAGTGGCGGACAAGCCCGTACGGATCGTCACACAAGGCTTCATCGGCTTCTCTTCCGAGGGAACGACTACCACCCTCGGTCGTGAAGGGTCGGACTTCAGCGCCGCGATATTCGCATACCTGCTCGATGCCGAGAGCGTTACCATCTGGAAGGATGTGCCCGGCATGTTCAATGCTGATCCCAATCGTTTTCCTGACACGAAACTGTTGGAACACATCAGCTATCGCGAAGCCATCGAGCTCAGCTATTTCGGCGCCAGCGTGATCCACCCGCGCACGCTTCAACCCTTACAGAAGAAGAACATTCCGCTCTATGTGCGCTCCTTCAAGGACATGGCCGCCGCGGGCAGCACCATCGATTCACACAGCGGGAACGATTCCTTGATCCCTTCCTTCATCATCAAGTCCAAGCAGTTGCTCATCAGCATCACGCCGCGCAACCTGAGCTTCATTGTGGAGGAGAACTTGAGCGTGATCTTCAAGCTGTTCGCTGAACGGAATGTGCGCATTGATCTGATGCAGAACAGTGCGCTGGCGTTCAGCGTAGCGGTGGACGATAACCCGCGCAGCCGCGAGTTGATCGAGGTTCTGAACGTGGAGTACGAGGTGCGCTACAACGAGAACTGTGAATTGATCACGGTGCGGCATTACGACGAAGCAACGCTTGCCAAGCTCACCGAAGGGAAGGAAGTGCTGGTGGAACAGCGCAGCCGCAGCACAGCGCGTTTCGTGGTGCAATAAGGTCATTGGTCAGGGCCGTATCCAGTAGCCGCGTCGCGAGAGGAGGACTCACTCGTTGCCTTCCATTATCGCGATCACACGATCGGGATAGTCGCTGATGATGCCGTCAACACCGAGTTCCAGCATGCGTCGGATGTCCTTCTTCGCGTTCACGGTCCACACCACAAGCTCGATGTTGGCCTCGCGGAGTTTCTCCAGATCCTTCTCGGCCACAAGGTCGAAGCGCGGGCTGTAGATCTGTGGAGCGAAGCTCAGTCGCTTCAGGTTCTTCTTCACGCCGTCCTCGTTCTCCACCAGGAATGCGACCAGTATATCGGGCCGTTCGGCATGCACCACTTCCAGTATGGCCGGGTCGAATGATTGAAGGATGCAGCGGTTGGTGATGCCCAGATCGTCCACCTCGCGAATGATGCGCTTGGCGTATTCGAGAGGTTCGGGCTGGTAGATGCCATACCAATCCGGTTCGCTCTTGATCTCTATGTTGAACGAAGGGCTTACCATGCCTGCGAACATGGCGAACTCGTCGGTGGCCTCCACCACTTCGCGCAAGCTGGGCTTGTGGGCCGATACCAGCTTCTGTTCGGGGAATTTGGGGTTCTTTCTATCGCCGCAATCGTAGGCTTGGATCTGCGCCAAGGTCATGCGGTACAGGTTCAGCGAACGCTCCACATCCAGCGGGATGGGCTCATCGTTGGCGTCGAGGCAGATCACGCTGCTCATCCACGGCTCGTGCGATACCACCACATTGTCATCCGCACTCAGCACCACATCCAGCTCGAGGAAATCGCAGCCCAGTTCTACTGCTCTCAGGAATCCCGGGATGGTGTTCTCCGGAAGTAGGCCAGAGCAACCTCGGTGGCCGTGGATATCGGGGTGGAGGTTCTCCATGGGTGTACAAGCAGCGAAGAGAAGCAAGCACAAGGCTATGCTGAAAAAGGTTCCGTTAGACTTCATGCGGGAATGCGTTCAGGATCTTGTCGGCAAGTACCTGTGCCATCTTCACTTTGCCTTCGTGTGTAACGCCCGCTATATGTGGCGAAAGGAGTACGGCCGGATGCTCGCGAAGGCGTTCCCATGAGTTAGTGTCGGTTTGCGTGTCCAAGCCGCTCAGGTCCGCCCGCTCGAACTCCAGCACATCCAACGCGGCACCCAACACATGTCCGGAATCCAATGCGTTCAGCAGGGCCGCTGTGTGGAGCACCGCGCCGCGTGAAGCGTTCAGCAACCGGATCGGCTTTTTCAAGGCCGCGAAGAACGCTTCGTTCGCAAAGTGATGCGTTCCCTCGTCAAGAGGCAGGTGGAGGCTCACGATATCGCTTCGTTCGAGCAACTCCTCCATGCTTACTTCTGCGACATGTTCTGTCGTAAAACCTTGCTTGTACTTGTCGTGGGCCAGGATATCCACGCGGAAGCCTCGGAGCTTTTCAGCAAAGGCGCTGCCCATGTGCCCGTAGCCTATGATGCCCACGGTCTTTCCGGCGAGGTCCGAGCCACGGTTGTCCTCGCGCTTCCAGATGCCTTGGTGTACCTGAGCATTGGCGCGATACAGATGTTTCAGCAATACAAGCGTTTGGGCCACGCACCATTCGCCCACGCCATCGCGGTTGCCTTCCGGAGAGTTCAGTACAAGTACTCCGAATTCATCGCAATGCACGCGGTCTATGTTCTCCAGCCCTGATCCTACGCGTGCCACAAAACGGAGCTTGGGAGCTTTTGCAAGAATGCTCCCTGGAAGCTTTCTGCTGCGCACCACGATGCCCTCAACGTCGGCCAGTGTCCCGCTGCTCAGGCTGTCCACGGACACGCACGAATGCCCTGCGCTCTGCAGGCGTTCTGCGAGCAAAGGATGCACGGTATCAACGAATGCTATACGCACGGCGAGGGAGCTGGAAGGTGCGCGATCAAGAGAACATGCCGTACATGAAATGCGCTACGGTGAAGTAGGTCATCAGGCCGGTAATATCGTTCAGGGTGGTAACGAAGGGGCCTGTCGCCATGGCCGGGTCAACGTTCAGGCGGTTCAGGAACAAGGGGATCATGGTGCCGAACATGGCCGCTGTGAGGATCACCGTGAAGAGGGCGATGCTCACCGTGTAGCTCAGCGCTTGGCTCTGTTGCAGACCCAGGTTCACCAGGAACATCAACAGGCCGCATACAATTGCGGAGAACATGGCAACGCGCAACTCCTTCCAAAGCCGGGGCAAGAGGTGCAAGCCATCCATGGTGCCCGCTGCCAGACCTTGCACCACGATAGCACTGGATTGCACACCAACGTTACCTGCCGTAGCCGCGATCAAAAGGATACCACCCGCCAGGCCGATCAGGATCCAAGGAAGACGAGCGCGCACCTGCACCAAGGGGCTGTCGGTGGCATCCACGTCCTCACTGATACCGCTGGCCAGCTGGTAGTCCTCGGCGGCCTCCTCGGTCATCACGTCCATCACGTCGTCGAAGGTGATCCTGCCAATCAAACGCTCTTGGTCGTCCACAACGGGAAGTACCACCACGTCGTACTTCTTCATCAGGTTCACCACCTCATCCACACCCGTGTGCGCTCGTACACTCACCGCACCTTCCTCACAGATGTGCTTGATCAGGGTGCGAGTGCTTTCAGCAGAGAAGAGCAGTTCCTTCAAGGAGAGCACTCCCGTGAGCTTCTCGTCCTTGTCCACCACGTAAATGGTGTAGACGTGGTGCACTTCCTTGGCCTGGTTGCGCATTTCCACAATGGCGCGTGCCACCGACCAATCGGTACGGACCTTCACGAGTTCCTTGGCCATCAGCGCGCCTGCGGTGCCTTCGGGGTAGCTCAGCAGCTCCTCAAGATCTTCTCGCTGCTCCTTGTCGTTGAGCAGTGAGATCACCTCGCGCTGTTTCTCTTCCGACAGCTCGGACATCACGTCGGCGGCGTCGTCGGAATCGATGTGTTCCAGTACGTCCTCGGCGATCTCGCGGCTGGTGAGGGAGCGCATCAGCTCCTCGCGCGTGTTCTCCTCGAGGCTCAGAAGTACTTCAGCGGATTCCTCACTATCGAGCAAGCGGAATACGTACACGGAGTCATCCTCGCTCAACCGATCGATCACCTGTGCGATGTCCGCCGGGTGCAGTTCGCTTAGCACAGCCTGCACCGCCGAGTCGCGGCCATCGGCCACGTCGGTGCGGATCTGATCAATGAACGATCTGGTGATCTCGAATGACATGCTGTAATTCAGCCCAGTGCCGCGCTGTTGCTCGTGAGCCGTGCGAAGCTACGAAGACCGCACTTTGCAGTTCACGCTCAGGCTGATGCGGCCTTGGTAAGCATCACGAAGTCCTGCACGGTGAGCTGTTCGGCCCGTTTTCCGGCATAGGCCTCGGGTACTCGTCCGGCTAGTTCGGGCAGTGCCTTCAGCGCGTTGTGCAGGGTCTTGCGGCGCTGGTTGAAGGCGGTTTTCACCACACGGAAGAAGAGCGCTTCATCGCAATCCAGACTCTGCACATCATTGCGCTGCATGCGGATCACCGCACTGCGCACTTTGGGTGGCGGAATGAAGGAGCCCGGCTCCACGTTCATCACCTGGTTCACCTTGTAGTAAGCCTGGGCAAGTACACTGGTTATGCCGTAGGTCTTGCTTCCGGGCACGGCCCTGATGCGATCGGCAACTTCCTTCTGGAACATGCCCACCAGCTCGGTACAATGGTCCTTGTTCTCCAGCACCTGGAAAATGATCTGGGTGCTGATGTTGTACGGGAAGTTCCCGATGATGGCGAAGGGTTCGGGGAAACGCGCTTTCAGGTCCAGTCGGAGCAGGTCGCCAATGATCAATCGATCGCCAAGCGTGGGGTAATACTCCTGGATATGCGCCGCCGCTTCCTTGTCCAGTTCCACGCACCAGAGGTCGATGTCCGTGCGATCGATCAGATGTTTGGTCAGGGCGCCGGTGCCGGGGCCTACCTCGATCACCGTGCGGTAACCACCGTGGTGGGTGAGTGCTTCGGTGATGCGGCGCGCAATGCTGTCCTCCTTCAGAAAGTGCTGTCCGAAGCGTTTCTTGGCCTGTACTCCCGTGATCATACTTTCCGTAGTGTTCCATCCGGATCGACGACCCCGGTCTCGATGTGTTCCAACAATGTGCGGAATGCCGCGAAGCGCCCGCCGAATTGCTTGTGCGCCGCCTCTTGCAGGCGAGTAGCGTGCTGTTCGCGATAGAGCTCGTACTGAACCATGTCCGGGGCGCTGTACTGTACGGCGTAGGTTATTCCGCCTTCGTCATCGGCCAGTACTCGGAACATTCTGCTCTCCACGAAATGCCCGGTGGCCATCACTTCCGGGATGTGTGTCGTGCGCATCCAGATCACCCATGCATCATGTGCATCGAGGTCGATGTTCACCGTTACGTTGTAGATGATCATGGTGCGCTACCGTTCGCGGGCTTCGGGAACGAAGATGCTGCCGGTCTGTTCGAAGAGCAATTTCTCGTAGAACGTGGTGGCCTTTTCGGTGTCCTTCAAGCGGTCCTCGTACAAGCGTCCAAGGTCTATGAGGGCATTGTCCACAAGGATGTCCAAGGGATACAGTTCCAGAAGCTTTTCCAAGAAACCGGCCGCCTCTAGGTACTGCTTCCTTGCGTATGCGATCCGGTAGCGCTCGTAGAGCACATCGTCGCCCAAACTGTGCATTGGATACTCTGCGACAAGGCTGTCCAGCACGGCCAAGGACTCGTCGTAGCGGTGTTGGATGCGCAGCAGTTCGGCATGTGCGAAAAGGCTCAGCGGTGCGCTGTTGCTGTCCAACCCCAGGTTGTCCGTAATGCGCAGAGAAAGCTCCATGGCATCGTTCGCGATCAGCTTGCTGGTGCTGGATTTCAACACGCTCAATTGGGCTTGGGCCCAGAGGAAATCACCGGCGTAGAAGGAGACCTTGGCATTGCGGAGGCGTGCTTCGTGCCCCAGTACGTCGTACTTGAAATCAAGGTCCACTTGCGAGTAGTACAGGCTCGCTTCCCAGATGTCGCCTTGCAACAGGTGCACATCGCCGATATCGAGTTTCAGCTGTGCTTTGGTGCTGGGGTCCAATGCCGGCAAAGCGATGCCTTGTTCCAATAGGGCGATCGCTTCGCCCTGCCTGTTCAAGAGGTAAGCGTTCAGGCGGGACCTATCGCGGAGCAGATCGATGGTGTTCTTGTTCAGGCCCAGTTCGCCCAGGGTGAGTTGGAAGCGCTGGTCCAGTTCCAGCAGATCGGTTTCCGCTGGCTCTGCCTGTTCAAGAAGCTGCGCGAAACGTGTTTGTACGGCACCCAAGCGGGCCTGGATGTAGTTTCCATCCTTACGGTTCAGTGAAAGCACGTATTCGTAGCATTTGAATGCGGTGGCATGGTCGCCATTCGCCTGAGCGATACGGGCCAGTTCCATCAGCCGGTTGCCGTTCTCATCGAAACGCTTGTCCATGGCGCGGCTTTGCACGAAAGCCGCGTTCAGGTCCTTCTGCTGGATGTACATCCAGATCAGCAGTTCCTGGAAGATGGTGCGCTCGGGATCGCGCTGGATGCGGCGGAGAAGCTCGGTGCGCAGCAGTTCTGTACGCGAGTCGTTCAGCTCGAAGTCCATGTAGCGCGAAAGGCTGTTCTGCACCGCTTGGATGTACGCTTCGTTGGCCGAGAGCAGGTCCATGTAGGCGGTCACCATCTTGGGCACATCGCCCTTGATAGCATAGAGGTTGGCCACTTCGTAGTGGAAGACCTGTCCGTCCTTCACCACCTTCTGTCCGCGCTCGTAGGCCACTAACGCAAGGTCGATCTCGTTCACACGTTGGAAGGCATTGGCCATGGCACGTATGCTGCCCTGTTCGGGCTTCATCATCTTCAGGGCACGGTCGAATTCCTTGGTCGCCTTATCGTTCTCCCCCATGCCGCGGTACAGGCTGCCCAGGTCGATCAGAAAGCGTGGATCGTCCGGGCGTCTCTTCTGATGGTCCTTCACGAGCTTCTCCGCTGCAGTGATGTTCTGCAGTCCGGTGTAGCTTTTGAACAGCTGCTCGTAATAGAAGTCATTGGGTTGCTTGCGGTATAGCTTCTCGTAGTAGAGCACCGCACGCTCGTAGTCACCTTGTTGGTAGTACTGTGCGGCCAACTGCTCATCGGTGCCGGGCTGTGCCGATACCGCATGCGGCAGCATGATCAGCAACAGGAGTAAGAGCGCAGCGTACGACCTCATGGCAAGGCTACCGGTCCAGGTGTGTTGGCGAGCAGTGAGTCCACCGCCGCGAGATCGTCCCAGGCTTTCTGTACGGCCTTGTAATTGGCTATCACCTGTGTGACCATGGTATCCAAGGTACTTACGATCCGCTCCTCGGCCAGTATTGCGGGTGCTGCGTCCTCTGAATTCATGGCTCCGTGGATCATGTCGTTGCGAAGGGCTCTCAAACGTTCGTTGGTGTGCATCACATCTTCCACCACGCGGTCGTGGTCCTCGCCCATGGCTGAAGCGGCGCGCAGCACACTGAAATGATCGGCCAGTTTCTGAGCACTTTCGCGGTCCAAGGTGTCATCGAAACGCTGCATGAAGCGGCCCTGATCGGAGCGGTACAGTGCTGCCGCACGATCGTAGCGGATGCGGTCCAGTTCGTTGAGGGTGAGTTTTGCCGCTTTCACGTTGGTGATCATACTGTCCACGGTCCTCATCTGTTCAGGTGTGGCCGGCGTGTTGCAGGCTACGCCAAGTCCGCTGCTTGCGAACGCAATGATGGATGCGAACAGTATGCCGCGGTTCATTTCACGATCATGGCCGACCCCATGTAGGGTTGAAGAGCTTTTGGTATGCGTATTCCTTCGGGTGTCTGGTTGTTCTCCAGCAAGGCTGCCACAATGCGGGCCAAGGCCAATGCACTGCCGTTGAGGGTGTGTGCCAAGCGGGGTTTGCGGTCCTCTCCGCGGTAGCGCAGTTTCATGCGGTTGCTCTGGAAGGTCTCGAAGTTGCTGATCGAACTTACTTCCAACCAGCGCTCCTGGGCAGCGCTGTACACCTCCATGTCATAGGTGATGGCACTGGCGAAGCCCATGTCGCCGCCACAGAGCAGCAACTGCCGGTAGGGGAGCTCCAGAGCACGTAGAAGGCCTCTTACATGTTCCACCATCTCCTCAAGGGCCGCCGCGCTGTTCTCTGGCTTCTCCATGCGCACGATCTCCACCTTGTCGAACTGGTGTACGCGGTTCAAGCCACGCACGTGGGAGCCGTAGCTGCCTGCCTCGCGGCGGAAGCAGGGTGTGTAGCCCACCATTTTCACGGGTAGTGCTTCGCCTTCCAGCAGTTCGTCGCGGTAGAGGTTGGTAATGGGCACTTCGGCGGTAGGGATCAGGTAGAGGTCGTCCACGGTAGCGTGGTACATCTGTCCTTCTTTGTCGGGTAGTTGGCCCGTGGCGAATGCGCTTGCCTCGTTCACCAGAAGTGGCGGGATGATCTCGCGGTAGCCAGCTTCTATGGCTTTGTCCAAGAAGAAGCTGATGAGAGAGCGTTGCAACTTGGCACCCACGCCGCTGTATACAGGAAAGCCGGCTCCGGTCACCTTTACGCCCAGGTCCATGTGCAGGAATCCGTATTCCTCACCCAGTTCCCAGTGTGGCTTTGCGCCTTCGTGCAGGGTGGGGATATCGCCCTCCTGCAGTACCACTACGTTCTCTTCCGGTGTGCTTCCTACGGGAACCTTGGCCTGCGGTGCGTTCGGGATGGTGCAGAGGTGGTCGTGTAGCTCCTTCTCCGTGCTGTCCAGCTTTTCCTTCAGTTGGCTGGTAGCCTGCTTCAGGTCGGTGGTGCGTGCCTTGGCGGCTTCGGCCTCTTCCTTCTTGCCGGCCTTCATCATTTCACCGATGGTTCGGCTAAGGCCGTTCAGTTCCGCCAACTGGTTGTCCAGCTCAGTTTGGGTGCTACGGCGGGTATCGTCCAATAGCCGGGCCTTCTCAAGCATGACCTTGGTATCGATGTTGCGTTTTGAAAGCCGTGTCTCGACTTCTTCTTGATGATCACGCAGGAACTGTAACTCAAGCATTGGGTCTTATGGATAGCGGAATTGTTGTGCGAAGATAACGGCCCGCTGTAGGCGGGAGGCGTAGGGGTAAAATGGAAAAGCCCTCTGTTGGGAGGGCTTTTCTAAGTGTGATGAGGATGGCTTACTTACCGCCGTCCAACTCGTCCTGCCAAGCCTTCAGCTCGTCCCACTTGCCAGCAGCGGCCATTTCGGCTTGCTTAGGCCAGGTGCCGGGGTTGTGGCTTGCGTAGGTGGAACCAGCGTCGGAGAGGATCTCCTGCAGGCGCTCCACGGAAGTAGCGGCCAGTTCAGCGAAGCTGTGGATGCCGGCTGCGTTGAACAGTTCAGCGATCTTCGGTCCGATACCTTCCACCTTGGAAAGGTCGTCTCCTTTGGCGGCTGCCTTTGGAGCTGCCTTGGCCTTTGGGGCCGGGATGCTAACGGGTACGCCTACTGGCAGCACGCTAACGTAGCTGCGATCGCGGGTCTTGCGGAAGGTGACGATACCGTCCGCAGTAGCGAACAAGGTATGGTCCACACCGATACCCACGTTCTTGCCGGGGTGGTGCTTGGTGCCGCGCTGACGTACGATGATGTTGCCTGCGATAGCGGTCTGTCCTCCGTAGAGTTTCACGCCCAGTCGTTTGCTGTGCGATTCGCGTCCGTTGTCGGTACTACCCGCACCTTTCTTGTGTGCCATGGCTGATCGGTCTTTATCGTATTGGCCTCCGGTGCTCTTGACCCTGCCTTGGGCAGGTCACACCGGAAAAGGCCGGGTGTTACTTCTTATCGTCTTTCTTAGGAGCTGCCTTCTTAGCAGCGGCCTTCTTAGGGGCGGCCTTTTTGGCGGCAGCTTTCTTAGGCGCAACCTCCTTGGCAGGTGCCTCGGCGGTCTCCGCCTTGACGACCTTGGCCTTCTTGGCTGGCTGGTGCACCTTCACTACCGGCTTGGGAGCGCTGCTCTTGCTGGCATCGAACTTCTCGCCTTTGCCCAGGATCGCTTCGATCCAGAGTTCGGTGAGATACTGGCGGTGGCCGTTCAATGTCTGGTAACCCTTGCGGCGCTTCTTCTTGAATACCAGCACCTTATCACCTTTTGTATGGCTGATAACAGTGGCTGCGATACGGACACCGTCCACGGTGGGAGAACCCACAGTGATGGTCTTGCCGTCGCTCAACAGCAACACTTTATCAAGCTCAACTTGCTTTCCTTCCTCCGCGTCGAGGCGGTGGACTTTAAGCTTCTGGGCCTTGGTCACTTTGAACTGTTGGCCTGCGATGTCGACAATGGCATACATGGTATTCCGGGAAATGGGCTGCAAATGTAGGCGATCGTGTGGATCTGACAAATGATTGTGTAAAGTAGATGGAGACGCCTCCTTGAAGAGTGGTGTTCGGGAGTACAGTCTCTAGTGGTCAGTGGTTAGTGGTCAGTCGCTCGCTTCGTAGTGCCACAGTGACTTTGCGGCCGTGTAGCTCTGTTGTGGCTGCGGGCCATCACGTCACTGTCATGAAGGGTACTGTGATTTTGACCCAGATGGCCATCAGCGCCAAACCGCCCGGGAATTTACCGACCGGACCGGCCGTATTCGTGATGTAGGCCTTCAGGAGCTTGCTGATCTGGGACTGCAGTGAGCGCATTTTGTCGATGATCTCCGGAGGGAAGTAGCCACGGCGCTGAGCCAATAGGATCATTGACAGGACCTCGTTACAAGAGCCTTTCGCGATGTAGAGATACTTGAGTCGATGTGCTTTGGTGGGCATCTCGAACCCTTCCGCGATGTTGTTGCAGATGGAAAGAGCCGCCCGGAAGAGCTGGTCACGAAAACTCCAGTTCCGTTGTTCCTGCAAGGCTTCGTCGATAACGACATTCACGTCCATGGCTTTTTGCCAAGCAATGGAGTCCTCGAAGCTTTCATGCTCATGTGGGATCAGTGTTAGGGTTCCACACAAGGCTACAAAAGTTCCATGAGAACAGAATGCTCTCAGCACATCCCACTAACCGACTAATGGAGGAGCTACTAAAGACTCACCACTAAAGACCGGACACTAACGACTAGCCACTAGCCACTAACGACTAACGACTAACCACTCCTCTAAAGTTTGAACGCCTTCTTAACAGCATCCAAGGCATTGAGTTCCTCCCATGGGAAGAGCTTCACCTTCACAGTTGCTTTCTTGCCGGCATTGTCGAACTTCTTGGTCACGGTAACGCACTTGCGGCCCATGTGTCCGTAAGCGGCGGTTTCGCTGTAGATGGGGGTGCGCAGCGCGAAACGTTGCTCGATGAAGTAGGGGCGGAGGTCGAATTCCTTCATGCCGAGGATCACTTGGGCGATCCGGCCGTCGGTCATCTTCACCTTGGAGGTGCCATAAGTGTTCACGTACAGGCCCATGGGCTTTGCTACGCCGATGGCATAGGCCACCTGCACCAAGGCCTCGTCGCATACGCCTGAAGCCACGAGGTGCTTCGCGATGTGACGGGTTGCGTAAGCAGCACTACGGTCCACCTTGCTGGGATCCTTTCCGCTGAAAGCGCCACCACCGTGTGCTCCTTTTCCGCCGTAGGTGTCCACAATGATCTTGCGGCCGGTAAGGCCGGTATCACCGTGTGGGCCGCCAATGACGAAGGTGCCGGTGGGGTTGATGTGGTAGGTGATGTCCTTGCCGAAGAGATGAGGATTCCGATGATGTCCTTCTTGATGCGCTCCAGCATCTGCTTGTCCGCAGCTTCTTTGGCGGACTTGCTGGTGCTTGTGGGCTTCACGAAATCATCGTGTTGAGTGCTCACCACGATGGAATCAATGCGAACGGGCTTGTTGTTGTCGTCGTATTCAATGGTCACTTGGCTCTTCGCATCGGGACGCAGGTAGGGCATTTCCTTTCCTTCGTGTCGGATGGCGGCGAGTTCCTTCAGCAAGTGGTGGCTGAGGTCCAAGGCCAAAGGCATGTAGTTGTCGGTCTCATTGGTGGCGTAGCCGAACATCATGCCTTGGTCGCCGGCACCTTGCTCTTCAGGCTTCTTCTTCACCACGCCCTGATTGATATCAGGGCTTTGCTCGTGGATAGCGCTCAGCACGCCGCAGCTGTGTGCCTCGAACATGTACTCGCTCTTGGTATAGCCGATCTTGGCGATCACGTCGCGTGCGATCTGCTGCACGTCCAAGTATGCCTTGCTGTTCACCTCGCCGGCCAGCACCACCTGACCGGTAGTGACCAAGGTCTCGCAGGCTACCTTGCTGTCGGGGTCGAAGGCGAGGAAGTGGTCGATCAAGGAATCGCTGATCTGATCGGCGATCTTATCGGGATGACCTTCGCTAACGGATTCGGAGGTGAAGAGGTAGGACATGGTAGGGAGCTGGTGCTATGCAGGCAATGTGTACCCGCTTCGCAAAGGAATGACTTCCGCGTTGGATGGCAATGGTTCACAATGCCAAAGGGCATTGTGAACTATTCGGATCATAACTACGGGTAGCGCCGTATCGCGCGCCCAGATGGGCCGGGCTAAATTTGTAGCCATCAAAAAAAAGCAACAATTCCTTTCGACATGAAATTCAGGACTTTTCTTCTTGCGAGCATTTCTGTGATCGCATTTTCAAAGCAGAGCGCTCTGGCCCAAGGCTTCAATGTTGGCGATAACGTGGCCAGCTTCAGTGTGGGCGTTGGCGGTAATTATGGCGTATCATCCGCTTATTCCTCACAAACGCCGGCCTTGGGTCTGGGCTACGAGCGTGGCGTTATGGACCTCGGTCCGGGCGTGCTGGGCGTTGGTGGATATCTGGGCTATAAGAGCTTGACGAACAAGTACAATTTATATGGTCTGCAGGTCGACCAGAGCTGGAGCTATCTGATGATCGGTGTACGGGGAAATTGGCACTACAACGAATGGCACGGCATTGATGAACTGGACGTATACGGCGGTCTCCTCCTGAGCTACAATAGCGTGAAATACACCGATCGGACGAATTACGGAGTCGGCATTCTTCCCGTTGCTTATAACGGAGGTAGCGGTATCGGCCTTAGCGCATTGCTCGGCGCACGCTACTACTTCACGGAGAGCCTTGCGGGGCAGCTGGAGCTTGGCTACGGCATTTCGTACGCCAGCATCGGGCTGGCTTACAAGTTCTGAGCAGGATCAAAAGCAGGGGGCGCTTTCGCTCCCTGTTATTTCTTGGTGAGTTCCTTGAAGACCTCTTCCAGGCCGCGCTCGCTCTTTTGAAGCCCGAGCACTTGCAGTCCCTTCTCAACAGCGAACTGGAACACCGCCGGGCGGATATCATTGGCGGAATCGTGGGCCAGGATCCATTTGTTGCCCATGCCGTTCTTGGCCTGCAGCACGCCTGAAATATTCAGGAGCACATTTGCCTGAACAGCTTTGTCGAACTCCACTTCCAATGCAGAGCGCTGGCTGGTGTTTCCGCTACGGAGTGTGCTGGCCTTGTCGTCGGCCACCAGCGTTCCGCGGTCAATGATGATCACCCGGTCGCAGATGGCCTCCACTTCTTGCATGATGTGGGTGCTGAGCATCACGGTCTTGGTGCGACCGATCTCCTTGATCACGCCCCGGATCTCCACCAATTGGTTGGGGTCCAATCCGCTGGTGGGTTCGTCCAGGATCAATACCTGTGGATCGTGGATCATGGCCTGTGCCAATCCAACGCGTTGGCGATAGCCCTTGCTCAACTGGCCGATGCGCTTGTGCTGCTCCCGGCCCAGGCCCACCAGTTCCACCATTTTGCGAACCCGGTTGGTACGGTCCTTCAGGCGGTGGATGCCCGCCACGAAGTCGAGGTACTCACGCACATAGAGGTCCAGGTAGAGCGGATTGTGTTCAGGCAGGTAGCCCACATTGCGCCGCACATCCATGCTCTGGGTGCGCGTATCGAAGCCGCAAACGCTGGCCTCGCCCGTGGTGGGTGGCACGAAGCAGGTGAGGATCTTCATCATGGTACTCTTGCCGGCACCGTTGGGTCCCAGAAAGCCCACGACCTCGTTCTCTCCGATGCTGAAGGAAACGTTGTCCAGTGCTTTCTGCTCTCCGTAGAGCTTGCTTACGTGTTGTGCGGTGATGGCCATGGGGGTGTAAAGATCACATCCCGGCCATGAAAAGCGGAAGATGTACCGGAATACGGCCGCTTTCGAGCGGCGAAATGCAGTGGGAGCGGCCTTTTTGAGCATTCGGCACGCTTGTAACGTCGGTGATGTGATCTTTGGGCCATGCTCGAAGGCCTTGTTATGCGCAGTACCGGAAGCCGCTACGTGGTGCGTGGCGACGATGGAGTCCTCCACATCATGCACCGAATAGGCGATGTCATCGGAGAGGTCCATCACTTGGCCCTCGATGGGCACCCGATGGCCGCTGGCGTGATGGCGCACCCAGGCGAAGACCTCTGCGTCGTCGGCATACACGCCAAACTTGCTGGTCGGTTTACCGTTGCGCAAGGGCGCCTGGGCCAACGACCACGGGTACTTGATGGCGGCATCCAGACTGGCGCGGGTGAGGTTCAGCCCAGCGGAGGCGCCGTCAGGGGCAAAAGACTTGGTTTCCAGCCGGGTCAGCAAACGCAGGGTTTGGGCGTTGCCCTCGAAACCACCGATGCCCGCGGCGCACTGATCCAGTGCTTTCTCCCCGTTGTGGCCGAAGGGCGGGTGGCCAAGATCATGTGCTAGGCAGGCGGTATCCACCACATCCGGGTCACAGCCAAGCGACCGGCCCAGCGAGCGGCCCACTTGCGCGACCTCGAGGGAATGCGTGAGCCTGGTGCGGGCAAAATCGTCTGCTGCCGGAGAGACCACCTGAGTTTTAGCACCGAGCCGGCGCAGCGCAGCTGAGTGCAGCACGCGGGCCCGGTCGCGTTCGAACGGGGAACGGTAGGAGGACTTAACTGGTTCTTCGATCCAACGTTGGGTGTCCGCGGCGGTGTAGCCTTCTGTATCCCCCACGGCGCCGGCATATGGTGGGCGTCCGGGGTGACCAAAGAGTGCAGGCTGGTTCACCCAGTACGGGGTGTTGGCCTGATTGGTGGTCATGCGCTGCCCTTCATCGTCGGTCCGCCAGCAGCCGGCCATGGTAGGCCGGCACGCCGCTGAGCTCATTCTCAGTGTACCGGTGCGGTGTCTAGCCGCCGGAGATATCCAGCTCCGCCTTGTGGATCATGGCTTGGTGATCCGCATTCAGTTCGCGGGAGTCCAGCCAGTTTTCTGGCAGGTGGGTGCGCTTGGGGTGGCCGGCGCGGCCGCGGGGGCCCTCCGCGTCCAGTCCGGGGTACGGCAGAGTTTGGTCTAGTTGGCCCAACAGCTCAGCCAGTTGGTCTAGGGTATCGACTTTGGCCAGCTGCGAGCGCAGGTTACCGCCCACCGGGTAGCCCTTGAAGTACCAGGCAATGTGTTTGCGGATGTCCCGCATGCCCTTACCTTCATCACCGAAGGTGTCGATGAGCAGCTCGCCGTGGCGTAGTACGGTTTCGGCGACTTCTTTCACCCCTGGACGGAAACGCTTGGTGGAGCCTTCGAATGCGTTCTGTAGGTCCCCGAACAGCCACGGGCGGCCCTGGCAGCCACGGCCGATCACCACGCCGTCGATGCCGGTCTGTTCCACCATCTCAATGGCGTCCTCGGCGGACCAGATGTCTCCATTGCCCAGCACTGGCACATCCGGCAGGGCCTCGCGCAGTTCGGCGATGGCGTTCCAGTCTGCCGTGCCGGAGTAGTGCTGATTGGCGGTGCGGCCGTGCAGTGCCACGGCGGCAACGCCGTGATCGCGGGCGATCTTGGCCGATTCCAGATAGGTCAAGTGCTGGTCGTCGATCCCCTTGCGCATCTTGATGGTCAACGGGATATTGCCTTTGGCGGCCTCATCGGTGGCCGTTTTAATGATGGCGGTGAACAGGTCCGTTTTCCACGGCAGC
>CAJDVJ010000006.1_pt2 | contig 19045 bp, 15 predicted proteins | sample 7391371 | NCBI WGS metagenome assembly CAJDVJ01 (sample SAMEA7055699, study PRJEB34461) | soil metagenome | biome: terrestrial ecosystem; feature: Peninsula; material: soil | place: Antarctica | collected 2016 | reverse complement strand
GGCCGTATCGGCATCGCTTCACAGGCACTGGGCATCGCCAGCGGCGCGTACGAACTGGCACTCGCTTACAGCAAGGAGCGCAAGTCTTTCGGCAAGGCGATCTGCGAGCACCAAGCCATCGCCTTCAAGTTGGCCGATATGGCCACCGAGATCGAGGCTGCACGTTTGCTCTGCCTCAAAGCCGCTTGGTTGAAGGACCAGCACATGAACTACGATCAGGCCAGCGCCATGGCGAAGGTCTTTGCCAGCGAAGTGGCCATGAGGACCACCGTGGAGGCGGTTCAGGTGCACGGCGGCTACGGCTACGTGAAGGAGTACCACGTGGAGCGCCTGATGCGCGATGCCAAGATCACACAGATCTACGAGGGCACCAGCGAGATCCAGCGCATTGTGATCAGCCGTGGTGTGCTGAAGGGCTGATCCTTGATCCAACATGTACAGCCTTTCGAAATGGGCACTTACGATGGCAGTGGCTTCACTTGTCGTGGGCTGCTCCAACGATAGGTTGGAGGAGAAAGGCTTCCGAGTGGATAATGCCGGTATAGATCAGCGCGATAGCCTTGGTCTGTCGGAGTCAACGAATGGTGCGTCAAACTTCGCTACTCGGCCCGGCAGCGTGTTGTTGACGGGTGTTCCGAATGTCAGGCTCACGACGGTCTACAAGGTCAATTGGAGTAAGGACAAGAAGTCCAGCTTCACAGGCTCCGACGATTTCCATTACAGCTATAGGGACGAGGACGACCCCGAGAACAACTGGAATTACAACCTGATGCCCGGTCTGGCCGCGGTGTACGGTTACAATCTGGTGAACGTCTCCCATTTCGACATCCAAGAGAACAAGCAGAAGGAGTTCTTCGAAAAGCCGGTGCTCATCCGTACGGTCTATTATCCGTCATTCTCGAAGGATACCCTGAACGGCAAGCCGGTGAACAGGAACTTCTTCATGGTTTCGGTGTACAACGAGGATACCAATGGCGACGGTTCCATCGACCTGAAGGATCTCCGTAGGTTCTACCTCTTCGATGTGAATGGTGCGAGGCAGAAGGCTCTGATCCCCGAGAACTATACCGTGCTCGGCTCAGACTACGATCAGGCCAATGACCTCATGTTCGTTTTCGCGAAGCTCGATGAGAACGGGAACGGACGGGCGGATGAAAGTGAGCCGATCCATATCCATTGGATCGACCTGAAGGATCCGCAGCGGACGGGGCGGCTCTATTGATCCGTGGCCGGTGCTGCAAGAAGGGGTCGATACGTGGTGTTCTTCGCTTGGCGTGAAGCAGGAACGCGGGTCCCTATCCTCTCGACCTACAACTCCCCAACCACCGTCTCCAATTTGATCCCGCGCGATCCTTTCACCAGGATCAAGTGCTGTTGAATCGGCTGTTGCTGAAGTTCGCTCAGTAGGTCGTTCGCAGTTGCAATAGCTTCTTCATTCACCGCCTTGAACTCAGGTCCCACATAGCGCGCCTGAATACCGAGGCTCTTCACCAAGGCGATGATGGAAAGGTGTTCGGCTTCGCTTTCGCTACCCAGCTCGCGCATGTCACCCAGGATCGCCAGCTTGGGACGATAGCTGTTCATGGCGGCGAAGTTCTCCAGCGCCGCCTTCATGCTGGTCGGGTTGGCGTTGTAGGCATCCAGGACCAGGTGGTTGCGGCCGGTGTCACGGAACTCCGATCGGCTGTTGCTCGGAGTATAGCCGCTGAGCGACCCGGCGATCACCTCGTCCCGCACACCGAAATGCTGAGCGATGCATACGGCCGCCAAGGCGTTGGGCGCGTTGTAGTCGCCGATCAGCTTGGTGATGATGTGGTAGTGTCCAACATGCTCCTTGTCCTCGAACACCAATTCCATATAGGGCTGCTCGCTCTCCACGGAATTCCCACAAGTATCGCAGGGCTCGTCGCGTCCATAGGTCACACGCTGTTGGCCGGCGCTCTTTTCGATCAGGAGGGCATCGTCGCCGTGTACGAAAGCGGTTCCGGCATGTGCACTGAGGAAACTGTACATCTCCGTCTTCGCGGTGATCACACCTTCGTAGTTGCCGAAGCCTTCCAGATGCGCTCTCCCGATGTTGGTGATCATGCCGTGGGTGGGCTCAGCGATGGCCGTCAGCTCCGCGATATCGCCCACTTTATTGGCACCCATCTCGATGATGGCGATGCGATGCTCTTTGTTCAGGCGAAGCAATGTGAGAGGCACCCCGATGTGGTTGTTCAGGTTGCCGATGGTGGCAAGCGTGGACCGGTCCACAGCGAGCACAGCATGCAGCAGTTCCTTGGTGGTGGTCTTGCCATTGGTTCCGGTAATGCCGATCACCGGCAGGTCAAAGGTCCGGCGGTGGTGGGTTGCCAGTTCTTGAAGAGCTTTCAGTACATCGGGAACCAGGAGGAAACGCTCGTCCCTCACCACGGTCGGGTCGTCCACCACGGCATAGCGAGCACCTTTCTCCAAGGCTTCCGCTGCGAAGGTGTTGGCATTGAAGCTGGGGCCTTTCAGTGCGAAGAACATGCCGCCATCGGTGATGTTCCGTGTATCGGTGCAGGCCTGGGTGCAAGCCAAGTAGGCTTTGTGGAGGTGGAGCAGGGTGGTCATATGCAAAAGAGCCTCCCCGATCATTCGGGGAGGCTCGCAAGTTAGGAGTGGGAAGGGCTTAGCGTTTCAGCTTGTCCCTGCGCTGTGTATCGTTCATTCCGCGGGGGCTGCCCACACGGGTCATGGCGCAACGGAAGCCGATGGTGGAAGTGCTCTGGCGCTCGTCCAAGTGGCGACGGGTAGCAGGGTTGGCCCAGTAGATGCGGTCGGCCCATGAAGCTCCTTTGTAAACTCGGCTGCGGTCGTTCACCAAGGTCGTCTTACCCCAGTCGTACATCGCGTTGCCTTCGAAGCTGGGGTCCTCGTAATAGAGACTGCTCTCCACATCACCGTCCATGAAGTCGATGTTGTCGCTGTTGCGATAGTTGCGGCGGTCGATGTTCTCTTCCACCGACACGTTACGCCAGCGCACATCACCCGGCTGGTCGGCCTGGTAATCGCTGATGCCGCTCAACAACTTGGGACAGATTTCCAGGTCTTTGCTCTTGATATTGTCCACCATGTCCTGCACACGCTGCATCGCAGCATCCTGTTTGCGGGTGTTGAACAGGTCGATGGACTGATCGATCTGGGTCAACAGCTCGTCGATCAGGGTAGCCTCCTCGTCCGTAGCACGGCCTTGCATGGCGGTCTGGAACTCGGTGAGGTAGTACTTGATGCCGTCCACGTCGTAGATCACGATATCGTGCTTGTCCTCAACAACACCGTCGCTGTTCAGCACTTTGGTCTTGAACACGTTGCCACGGAAAGGACGGAAGTCGTCCTTGTCCTCTGGGCTCAGTGGGCGGTATACGTCCATCACCCACTCGCTCACGTTGCCGGCCATATTGTACAGACCGTAGTCGTTCGGCCAGTAGCTGAACACGGGTGCGGTGATCTCGGCGTTATCGTTCAGGCTTCCGGCAACACCCATGTAATCACCGCGACCGCGCATGAAGTTGCCACGGAAATCACCGTAGAACTCACCGCCTTTCTTGCGGTTGTCATAGCGTACCCAGTGACCGTTCCATGGATAGATGCGACGCTCCACAACGCGCTCGTCCACGGTGTTACCCACCAGACCATAAGCGGCATATTCCCACTCGGCCTCGGTGGGCAGGCGGTAGCGGGGCAGGAGGATACCGTCCTCCATCTTTATGTTACGGGTATCCTTGTTCGGGTTGAAGTCGGTCACGCCATCGACCTTCTTGCCGCTCTCGTACTGGCCGGCCAGGTATGCATCGGTCGTGAAGTGGTCCTCGTTGATCTGGTTCGGGTAGTGCTCGAACAGGCCCTCCCGGATCAGGATCACCTCGTTCACGCGGTCCGTACGCCATGCGCAATAGTCGTTGGCCTGCAGCCAGTTGATGCCAACCACAGGATAGTCGCGGAAGGCAGGGTGGCGCAGGTAGTACTCCACGTAAGGCTCGTTGTAGGCCAGTTTGCTACGCCATACCAAGGTATCGGGCAGGGCCTTCTTGTAGATCTCCGGATAGTCGGCTGCGAACACACGGTCCAGCCAGTAGAGGTATTCCAACCAGTAGAAGTTGGTCACCTCCACCTCGTCCATATAGAAGGATGATACGGTCACCGTGCGCGGGATCATGTCCCACTCGTGGCGCAGATCGTCCACCACACGACCCATGGTGAACTGACCACCTTCGATCAGGACAAGGCCGGGGCCGTTCTCCTGTTCTTCGAAGGCGCCTTTTTCGAAGCCGCCGTTCTTCGAGTCGTTGTAGTTCCACCCGGTGGCGCCACTCTTCTCGAACTGGCAGGAACTCATGATGAGTGCTCCTGCGGCAATGATGCCGATATTCCTTACAAGGCTCATGGTCTTGTGTGGTTCGTTGCTTGGTGTGATCAGAAGGTAGGACAGGCGACAACCCGGAACCTCCTTTTCTTGGGTTTGCAGTTGAATTGCAGCTGCATGCTTATCTCGTGTGAGCCAGCGGTCGCGGTAGTAAGGCGCGATGTGGTCACGTCGTAGCTGTATCCGAACTTGAACTTCTCGGTATGGAAGCCGATCAATGCGATGAAGGCGTCGCGGGTGCGATACCATACTCCTGCGGTGATCGGTCCATGGTCCACGTACAAGCCAAGGTTCAATTGACGGAACGCAGCTTGTTGCTGGTATAGTACGTTGGGGGAGATCTTTGTCTGTGCTTCGCCGTACTTGCCCTTCATTCCGATCGGAATGGCCGCACCGGCATGGCCGGTGAACTTCATGGGCAGCTTACTGGTACCCACGATCAGCGATTCATTTGGTTCGGCCAAGTGGTGGGCCGCGAAACCGACGAAGAACACATCACTGTAGCCCAGCACACCTGCACTGAAATCCACGTTGCCCACGCTACCTCCGCGCGGTACATCATTGGTATTGTATATGAAGCCACGTCGCGGATCGATCTGGTCCCCAAAGGTGAGCTTGTTCCAATCCAGCGATTTCTGGAAATAGGATGCTTGGAAACCTGCTTTGAGGGAGAACTTCCTGCTGATGGCCTGCTGGTAGGAGTAGATCCCGCTCACCATGGTGGTGTTCAGGGTTCCCTTACCCGCCTGGTCATTGGTCACAATGAACCCGAGACCGCCGCTCACAGCATCAACATGCTGGTCGTAGCTCGCGCTGGTGGTGACGAATGTGCCGGAGAGTGCCGGCCACTGGTTGCGGTAGTTCATCACCACCCGCGGACACCTTGCCGTACCTGCAAAGGCCGGGTTGAGGTACAGTGGATTCGCGTAGAACTGGGTGAATTGCGGGTCTTGGGCCTGTACATCGATGCCGATGCACGCACCCAGTACAAGGCCAATGGCCAAACGCCTAATGGTCCTTTCCATCATGCTCTTCGATCGATCAAAGCTTTTGAACCTGCGCCAAGTATACGCACACATGTTGATACGGTTGCAAAGGTGTTCTTAATATCCCTGCAATATGATCGAACCGGACGCGTTGCTCGGGTGTTCCAAAAAGTCAAGGGTCGAAGGTAGTATTTTCGGCCATTCTGATGAATGAACCTATTGAAGCCGATTTTATGAGAAGGTGCAGATCGTTGGTGTCCGGACTATCCTTGCTGATGTTCCTGGCGGCCCAAGGGCAGCAGGTCGTTCAGCGTTCCCTGCGTTGGAATTCGGAGCCCCCGGCGAGGGACGGCAGCGCTGTGCAAAAGGACGCAGCAGGTAGGGTGCTGGCCACGGACGGAAGCACGAAGCAACTTCCAATGCTCTTTGCGGAAGCCTTCATCGACCGGGAGCGGGGTGGTCTACCTTTCTTCCATGAGACCATTGCGTTACCCAGTGGAGCAAGCTCCTTCGATGCCATACTTACTGGAGCCGAGTACGTCGCTGTTACCACTCAAGAACAAGAGGAGTGGGGTGGCATGGCCGAAGTGGGCAGCGAGCCCGAAGTGCATTCCCGGATCTCGTGGTACCGCAAACAACCCCAAGCTCTTCTTTCGATCTATCCTTTCCGCCGGAACCCTGCGACCGGTCAGTTGGAAAAGATGGTCTCGTTCCGCTTCGATCTGGTGGAGACCCGTGCCGGAGGAGGTGGGCCGCTCCCGAAGGCCTATCCTTCCAACTCCCGTTTGGCCCAAGGTGAATGGTTCCGCTTCATGGTGGCACGCGATGGCGTCTACAGTTTGAGCTACGAGTTCCTGCGGGAGCTCGGCGTGGATGTGGACGGTCTGTCCTCCGACCGTATCAATATCTATGGCAACCATTTCGGGATGCTCCCCTTCGAGAACGCACCGGACCGGCCCACGGACCTGCTCCCCAACGCGGTGGAGGTGGTGGATGGCGGTGATGGCAACTTCGGGCCGGGCGACCAGATCCTCTTCTATGCTTCGGGACCACAGCGTTGGGAATTGGAAAATGGCGCCTTCACCCACGTGAAGAACGTCTACGCCGATTCGGCCAGCTATTTCGTGGGTTTGGACATCGAGCCCCCTTACCGCGTGCAGAACGTTGCCCTGTCTTCCGAGGCACCTACCAGCACGGTCACATCTTTCAATGATCGGCAGTTCATCGAGCGTGATCTGGTGAACCTGGTAAAGAGCGGACGCACACAATACGGTGAGTCCTTCGATCAGGTCACGACCTACAACTTCAGCTTCGACACTCCTTTCCTGGTTCCCGGTGCACCGGCCACTCTTACTGTTAACGCCGTGGCCCGCACAGTGGGCAATTCGTTGAGCAGTTCGTTCAACGTGGTCTCCGGCAGCCTCAACGAGAGCTTCAGTATTCAGGGCTTCGCTCCCGGCTATACACAGCCCGCGGCCCGTGGCGCGCAGCAGACCTATACGTTCAACCCAACGGGGTCCAGCGTACCGGTCACCCTCACCTTCAACAAAGCGGACCCGATCACTTCGGTGGCCTGGCTGGATTTCCTTCGGATCAACTGTCGCCGGCAACTGCGTCTGCTCGGTGATCAGCTCCTGTTCCGCGATCTCAGTTCAGTGGCTCCGGGCTCGGTATCCGAGTTCGTGCTGGAGCAGAGCCAGAACATCCACCGCGTTTGGGAGGTCACCGATCCTACCAACGTGGGCAATGTTCCGCTCACTTCTAACGGCAACGACCGCCAGTTCCGATTGCGCACCGATAGCCTCCGGCAGTTCATCGCGTTCCGCAACGGCGGTTACCTTACTCCTACCAAGGTGGGGCGCGTTCAGAACCAGGACCTGCACTCCACGGCCCTACCAACGGATCTGGTGATCGTTGCGCCACCACAGTTCCTCGGGCAGGCCGACCGCTTGGCACAACAGCGCATCAGCGAAGGACTCACCGTAGCGGTGGTGACCCCGCAGCAGGTGTACAACGAGTTCAGTTCCGGTGCCCGCGATGCTACTGCCATCAAGCGGTACATGCGCATGCTCTATGACAAGGCCGGCAGCGACGATTCTCTGATGCCGCGCTACCTGCTGCTCTTCGGCGATGGCTCGTACAACAACGTTCTTCAGGCGGAATTGAACCAGAACCTCATTCCCACCTACCAGACGCTGAATTCCCTATCTCCAACGCTTTCCTACACCTCCGATGATTATTTCGGCCTGCTCGATGAGCTGGAAGGGGAGGCACCTGGCGACCTTCTGGATATCGGTATCGGACGCTTGCCAGTGAGCAACGTGCAACAAGCGCGCGATGTGGTGACCAAGATCCTGGGTTACGATCGCTTGAAGCTGCTGGGTGCATCGGGCGACGTTTGTTCGGAGCTCGGTGAGGGCGGTGCCGCCGACTGGCGTACGCGTGTCATTTTTACATCGGACGACCAGACTGGTGACAGCTTCGAAGGCCCTGTACACATGTGGCAGAGCGATACCCTGGCCAAGCGCGTGGAGATGAGGCACCCTTGCTTCAACGTGAACAAGATCTATCTGGACGCCTACCAGCAGATCACCACTCCCGGAGGCCAGCGTTATCCGGAGGCGAATATCGAGATCCGTGACCGGGTGCAGAAGGGCTGTCTTCTGGTGAACTATGTGGGGCACGGTGGTGAGGTGGGTTGGGCCCATGAGCGCATCTTGGACATTGCTACCATTCTGGGTTGGACCAACAGCGATCGACTACCGCTCTTCATGACAGCCACCTGCGAATTTTCACGCTGGGACGATCCCGGACGTACTTCGGCAGGTGAGTATGTGCTCTTGAATCCCAATGGGGGAGGCATCGGTCTGATGACCACATCACGCCTTGCCTTCTCGGACCAGAACTATCAGCTGGGCCGTCGCTTCTACGACTTTGTGTTCCAAGAGACCAGCTTGGAGGGACGCCCGCAGACCTTCGGCGACATCTTCAAGGCCACCAAGCGCTCCATCTCCGCTGCACAGCCGAATTCTGTGAACCACAGGAACTTCGTGCTGCTGGGCGATCCCAGCCAGCGTTTGGCAATGCCCCGCTTGGAGGCGCGTATCACTGCGGTGACCGATACGCTGGGGAACCCGATGGATACGCTGAAAGCTTTGTCCACAGTGCGCATCAGAGGTTTTGTGGACGGTGGCGACGGCCAGCCGATGGTCGATTTCAATGGACTCGTGATCCCGATCGTGTACGACAAGGCCCAGCAGCAGGCCACCTTGGTGAACGACCCGGCCCCTTCGGCAACACCCTTCCTGTTCCGCTTGCGCAAGAGCATCATCTATAGAGGGAAGGCCACGGTGACCAACGGCGAGTTCAGCTTCACTTTCGTGGTGCCCAAGGACATCAACTACGACATCGGCGCTGGGCGAATAAGCTGCTATGCCGAGAGCTGGAACACCAATGCCTGCGGACATACCGATGGGCCGCTGGTGGGTGGTACTGCGACCGATGTGGCCATGGACGAGACAGGCCCCAAAGTGGAGCTCTACATCAACGATGAGCGCTTCGTTCAGGGCGGTATCACCGATGACAGCCCCTTGCTCTACGCCAAGCTTTTCGATGAGAACGGCATCAATACCGTGGGCAGCAGCATCGGGCATGACCTGCTGGCCACTTTAGATGAGAACACCGAGCAGGCCATAGTGCTGAACGACCTGTACGAGGCCGATCTGGATACGTACAAGAGCGGCGTGGTGCGCTACCGTTTCAACGAGCTGGCGGAAGGGACCCACACACTGACCCTGAAGGCATGGGACGTGTTCAACAACAGCAACGAATCGACCACCGAGTTCGTGGTGGCCTCCTCTGCCGAACTGGCTCTGGCCCACGTGCTCAACTACCCCAATCCCTTCACCACCCACACGGAGTTCTTCTTCGAGCACAACCGCCCTTGTACAACGCTGGGTGTGCAGTTGCAGGTGTTCACCGTGAGTGGCCGAGTGGTGAAGACGATCAACCGTCAAGTGGCCTGCACCGGCTACCGCAGCGAGCCCTTCCCATGGGATGGCCGCGATGACTTCGGCGACAAGCTCGGACGTGGGGTCTACGTCTACCGCCTCAGCGTTACCACGCCGGATGGCGAGCGGGCGGAGAAGTTCGAGAAACTGGTCATACTCAGGTAGTTCTCCCTGCACAATAAAGCGATCTTGCTCGCGTATATTTGCCGTCCTTCGTTCGCAACCCCCCAACTATGGCTTTTTCACCTGCTCGCTGGAGTACTATTTTTCTGGGTCTTCTTGCGGTGAGCACTTCGGTCCGGTCACAGGTCAGCACCAACTGCATCAACCAGCTTACAGGTCAGGATTGTCGTAAAGGTGTGCTCAATACCATCACCACTGCGGTTCCCTTTCTGATGATCTCGGTGGATTCTCGCGCAGGAGGCATGGGTGATGCCGGAGTTGCCGTGAGCCCCGATGCCAACTCCATCCACTGGAACCCGGCGAAATTGGCTTTTGCCGAGAACGATGGTGAGTTCGCCATGAGCTACAGCCCATGGTTGCGCAACCTGGTGCCCGATATGAGCTTGGCCTACCTCACCGGATACAAGCGCCTCGCCAATAAGCGCAGTGCTATCGGCGGTTCATTGCGCTACTTCAACCTCGGTAGCATCCTCTTCACCGACATCAACGGTTCCACCATTCGCGATTTCAAGCCTGCTGAATTCGCACTGGACGTGGCTTTCGCCCAGAAGTTCAGCGATAACTTCTCCGGTGGTGTGGCCATCCGCTACGTGAACAGCAACCTGACCGGTGGCATCAGCGTGCAAGGTGCCAACTCAAAGGCGGGGCAGTCCGTGGCCGCCGACGTTTCCTTCTTCTACAACAAGGAGGATATCGACATGGGCGACCGCACCGGCAATTTCGCCTTCGGAATGAACATCTCGAACATCGGTGCGAAGATGTCCTACACTGAGACTTCAGCTCAGGACTTCATCCCTATCAACCTCCGTATCGGTCCCTCCTTCAAGCTGGACATGGACGAGTACAACAGCCTCACCTTCGCCTTCGATGTGAACAAGTTGCTGGTGCCTACGCCACCCGTTTACAATCCTGATTCCATCGATCCGCTCACCAACCGCTTGGCCATCATCAGCGGCCGCGACCCCAACGTGGGTATCGCTGCAGGCATGTTCGGAAGCTTCACGGATGCTCCCGGAGTGGTGGTGCAGGACGACGACGGGAACTACAGCGTGGTGGAAGGAACCCGTTGGCGCGAAGAGATCCGCGAGATCAACCTGGCCGGCGGATTCGAATATTGGTACGCCGAGCAGTTCGCCTTCCGCGGAGGATACTTCTGGGAGCACGCCACCAAGGGCAACCGTAAATACTTCACCTTGGGTGCCGGTGTGCGCTACAACATCTTCTCTCTGGATCTTAGTTACCTGATCGCCAACCAAGCGAAGAGCCCCTTGGCCAATACGCTGCGCTTCACACTGGGCTTCCGTTTCGACGGCAAGTCGCAGAAGAAGAAGTCCGGCGACGTCTGAGCCCTTTCTATCATGTCTGTTCCTCCGTTCCGAGTAGGTACCGGGTACGATGTACACCGTTTCGCCAAAGGCCGCGAGTTGTGGCTGGGTGGCGTGTTGATCCCCCATACCCAGGGTCTGTTGGGCCACTCCGATGCGGACGTGATCCTGCACGCGGTCTGCGATGCGTTATTGGGCGCACTGGCGCTGGGCGATATCGGGAAGCACTTCCCGGATACCGATCCCGCATGGAAGGGTGCCGATAGCAAGAAGCTGCTGGCCGCCGTGGTGCAACTGCTGGACGATGCCGGCTGGCTGGTTGGCAACGTGGACTGTGCCGTGGTGATGGAGCAGCCCAAGATCATGCCCCATGTAGCCGCGATGCGCGCTACCATGGCACCCCTCCTCCGTGTTCCCGAGGATGCAGTGAGCATCAAGGCCACCACCAACGAGCAGATGGGTTACGCCGGGCGTGAGGAAGGCGCTTTCGCTACCGCAGTGGCCTTGGTGTATCGCAAGGGCTGAAAGTAGAAGAGCGGCATGCATGGCACGCCGCTCCTCAAAGCTTGGATCAAGCCATTTTACCGGTTTTCAGAACTTTGACTAATCGTCGCCATCATCACTGATGGGTTCACTGTAGTTGATGTGTCCCTGCTCGTCCTCGAAGTAGTACACGCGCATCTCCGCCGTATCGCGCAGCAGGTTGATCCTGCCAAGCTCCACGCGGGAGACTTTCACGCCGAGGCGTTCCTGTAGGTCATTGTACAAAGCATCGCGGTTGGCGGGCTTTATCAGATCGATACGCTCATAGATGATCTGCTTCATGGCCTCGTGACGGGTGAGCCACAGGCGCTCCAGGAAGAACGTGACCACCAGGATCATGATATCCGTGAAGAGCAACTCGGCGATGCTCACCTTCTTGCTCGCCAATGAGTTGATCACCGCCACAGTGATCACCGCGAACAGGTAGGTCATGTCCTTGATGCTGATCTGCTCGGTTCTGTATCGAAGTACGCCGAATATGGCGAACAGGCCGAAGGCGAAGCCGATGCTGAGCTTCACACTATTGAGCAGCACGCATAGGAAGAAGATCAGGATATTGAACAGGAAGTACGTGAAGAGATAGTCCTTCTTCCTGTGGATGGGATAATAGATCAGCCCGATCAGGATGAACAGCACAGTGGTGTTGATGCCGAACTTGAAGAGCAGTTCCCACATATCGGGGTGGAACAGCGGCATACCGAAGATCTTCATCATGTTTTCGAACGTATTGGTCAGGCTGCCACGCGGATCCGCTCCAGCTTGAGCAGGACCTCTTTGAAGGCGTTGTGTTTCACAGGTCGGTCCATCAGCAGCATGCCTACGCAGTACTTGCTCATGCTGGCAGGACGGAGGTTGCGGCGGCGCATGATGGCGGCGAAAGGCGAGGAGCGGTCTGCCCGTTCCTGCTTCAGTTCCGCGACCACGATGGGCCCCAATGGGCGCTCCACATCGCCTGCTGCAAAGCGCAGGTCGAGGTCGATGGTAAGGCGCTCTGCCCTGGTGTTGTGTACGAAGGTGTAGCGCGTGAAGTGGTTCCAGAGCGAGGGCAGCAGCACTTCCTCTTGTCCGCTGGACTTGGTAACGAACTCCTGCTGCTCGGGACTGAAGGACAAGGGAATGCCCTGCACAGGCATGCGGGCTTTGTCCGTGCGGCCAGTGCCCGTTTTGCGTTTCACTTCCAAGAATGCCAGCTCAGAGCCCACGTATTCACGGAAGCGAACTTTGTGTCTGAAGCTGCGGCCGTTGTGGTGCTCGCGGAAGTGCTTATAGTCCGCGGTATCGAAGTAGAGCGTCCTGTAGCGGGTGCCGCGCGTACCATCCACTTGAAGGAGACGGTAGTGCGGAAGCATTTCCTCCATCACCTCCAAGAGTTCCAGGCTACCGAGAACGAACTTGGTGTCCGTACGGTCCTGCAACTTCACATTGTCCATTTCCTCCAAGGAGATGGGCTGGAAGGCGGCGATATGTTCTTCGAGAGCATTCAAGGGAGGCCAAAGCTATCCATCCGCGCCTTTCGGCCATCGGGAAAGGTAGACGGAACTTCATCCTGTGTAATATGGGCCAGCGGGTCTATTTGCACCGCTAAGAGGTATAATGATGAACTGGGAAGTGCAGGGTGCCCTGGTTCAGGGCGGTTTTCAGGAACCGTTGTGCTTCACAGAACCTCGCCCTGACATGGACGTTGATGAACGTTAATAGTGCGGATCATCATTCCCGTTCATTCACGGTTCAATGAGTTCGTCAGTCCAGCCCCGAAGGTCAAGAAAGACCCGATGGCCGATCCTGCTCAACAAAGCTGAATAGCTTGTCGTTATCCGTAAAAGGACCTTTCAACCTTGTACCAGTATCTTCGACCTCCTTTTTTCCGAACCATGCCAGAGCGCATCTCCTTAGTTCTCAATTACCTGAAGCATCCATCGTTGGAGACGATGATCGCCACCGACCGCGAACTGCTGGAGCTGGCCCATGCGGCGGCGCTCCGGGCCTACGCACCCTACTCCAAGTTCTTGGTGGGCGCTGCCTTGCGCATGGCCGATGGCACTGTGGTAACGGGCAACAACCAGGAGAACGCCTCGTACCCTGCGGGGATCTGTGCAGAGCGAACAGCGCTGCACGCCGCCATGTCCCAAAAGCATGATGGCGTCATTGTGGAGATGGCGATCGTGGTGCCATCCGTTACCGATCATCGTCCGGTAAGCCCTTGCGGGATCTGCCGCCAAGCCTTGGTGGACGCCTCTTTTCTGGGCTCTTGAGGCAACGGATCGGCCATGCCGGTCGGGGCTATATTTGCGCCTCCCAAAGCGGACTGTTCTAGACGGTTCGCACTTACGCAGACGCGCATGAGCACCAAGACCACAACCAAGACTGCACCCAAGGCCGCGGCCGGGAAAGCAAGTCCGTCCAAGAAGAGCAACGAAGGGCAGCCGAAGGAGGTCTTCGGAAAAGAGACCTATATCCGCTGGTTCAAGGAGATGATCCTGATGCGCCGCTTCGAGGAGAAGTGCGGTCAGCTCTACACCATGCAGAAGTTCGGTGGTTTCTGCCATCTCTACATCGGGCAGGAGGCCATACTTGCAGGTATGATCACGGCAGTTCGTCCTACGGACCGCTTCATCACCGGCTACCGCGACCACGCGCATCCATTGGTACTGGGCACCCCGGCCAAGAACGTGATGGCGGAACTCTATGCCAAGAGCACCGGTACCAGCAAAGGCAAGGGCGGAAGCATGCACTATTTCGATAAGCAGCGCAACCTCTTTGGCGGGCACGGAATAGTTGGTGGGCAGATCGGACTGGGTGCGGGTATCGCATTCGCCGATAAGTACCGCGGCGAGGATCATGTCACCTTCTGCTTCATGGGCGATGGTGCGGTGCGTCAAGGCATTTTGCACGAGACCTTCAACATGGCCATGGTGTGGAAGCTCCCGGTAGTGTTCATCATCGAGAACAACAACTATGCAATGGGCACCAGCGTGGAGCGCACCAGCAACGTACACGACCTGAGCAGACTCGGCGAGAGCTACGACATGCCAGGCGTTAGCGTGAACGGAATGAGCTGCGAGGATGTACACGAAGCCATTGCCATGGCGAGTGAACATGCAAGGAGCGGAAACGGTCCCTACCTCTTGGACATAAAGACCTACCGCTACAAAGGGCACAGCATGAGCGATCCCCAGAAGTACCGTACCAAGGAAGAGGTGGAAGGCTACAAGAAGCAGGACCCCATCGAGCAGGTGCGCGACACTCTGCTGAAGAACAAGTGGGCCACCGAAAAAGAGATCGACGCCCTGGACGCCGCTTCCAAGAAGGTGGTGGCCGAAGCAGTGAAGTTCGCGGAGGACAGCCCCGTGCTGCCCGATGATGAGCTGTACACCGACGTGTACCACCAGACCGATTATCCTTTCCTCAAGGACTAACCAATATCCATGTCCGCCCCGGGTGGAACATAGAACAGATGGCCGAGATCGTACGCATGCCCAAGTTGAGCGACACCATGACCGAAGGGGTGGTGAGCGCATGGCACAAGAAGGTTGGAGATCAGGTGAAAAGCGGCGAAGTGCTCGCCGAGATCGAGACCGACAAGGCCACCATGGAATTCGAGAGCTTCACCGACGGCGTGCTCCTGCACATCGGCGTGGAGACCGGCAAAGCCGCTCCTGTGGACAGCGTGCTGGCCATTTTGGGCGATGCGGGCGAGGACATAAGCGCCATGCTCGCAGAAGCTGCTGCCGCAAGCAGCAAAGCACCGGCGAGCGAGGAGGAGAAGCCGGAGGAGAAGGCCGAAGTGAAGCCTGCGACGGAGGAGAAAGCCGAAGTTGCACCAACGGCAACCGCACCTGCTCCTGCTCCATCAAAGTCTGTCGCAGCTGCCGCCCCTGCAACACGCAGCATGCCTACCACCGGCCGCATCACGGCAAGCCCATTGGCGCGCCGTTTGGCCGACGAGAAGGGCATCGAGCTGGCCCGCGTAAGCGGAAGTGGTCCTGAAGGTCGCATCATCAAGCGCGATATCGAGGAATTCACCGGCGGTACCGGTTCCTATAACGTGCCACAGGTGGAATCCTTCGAGGAGGTGCCCGTGAGCCAGATGCGCAAGACCATCGCCAAGCGCTTGGCCGAGAGCAAGTACAGCGCTCCGCATTTCTACCTCACCATGGAGCTCGACATGTCGCGCGCCATGGCCGTGCGCGAAGCCATCAACGTGGAAGTGGAGCCGGAGAAGGTCTCTTACAACGACATGGTGATCAAGGCCGTTGCAGCGGCGCTGAAGAAGCACCCCAAGGTGAACAGCAGCTGGCTCGGCGATCGCATCCGCTACAACCACCACGTACACATCGGCGTGGCCGTTGCCGTGGAAGAAGGTCTGCTGGTGCCCGTAGTGCGCTTCGCGGACGGAAAATCCCTGCGCGCCATCGGTGCCGAGGTACGTGAGTTCGCCAAGAAGGCCAAGGACAAGAAGCTTCAGCCAGCGGACTGGGAAGGCAACACCTTCACCATCTCCAACCTGGGCATGTTCGGCATCGACGAGTTCACCGCCATCATCAATCCGCCCGATGCGTGCATTCTGGCCATCGGTGGCATTCAGGAGAAGCCTGTGGTGCGCAACGGACAGATCGTGCCGGGCCACACCATGAAGGTGACCTTGAGCTGCGACCATCGCGTGGTGGACGGTGTTACCGGAGCACAGTTCCTGAACACCTTCAAAGCCTACATCGAAGAGCCTGCTCTACTGCTGGGCATGGGAGCGATCTGATCGTTCTCGTTCGGGTTGTGGAATTGCCGAACTTGCCGCAACAATGGCAAGACCGCAGTCCATCCATCTTTCCACCGAAGGGCTCTCCCACGAAGAGACCATCGTGCTGCTCGTAAATGCGTTCGACACTCTGAAATGGGGTGTGGAGCACTTGCATCCGATGCGGATCGTCGCCAACACTCCGTGGTCGGCCTGGTCATGGGGCGAAGTAGTGACCGTGGAGTTCAACGAGACCGGAATCACTGCCACCTGTAAGTACGATCGCTGGAGGCCCCTTGCGGGAAGGAAGCTTCTACAGCGGAATCTGGACAAGCTGGTGGAGGCCTTCGCATTGATGCGCAGCACACTGCCAGCGGAGACAATGGCCGCTGATCTGAAGGACCTTCGGGAAGGTGGCGTGATGGAGCTGGACGCCAGCACCTCGCACGCCAACGAGAGCAGTTGGAAGGACATCGCCCTCTTCTTCATACCGAGGAAAGACTTCTGGGCCACGCCGCTGCTCATCGACATCAGCGTACTGGTCTACATCGCGATGGTGGTGAGCGGGGTCCACTTCATGGAGCCAAGTTCAGAGGACCTGGTAGCATGGGGAGCCAACTGGAAGCTCGCGACCTTGGGCGGTGACTGGTGGCGTTTGATCACGGCCTGCTTCGTACACATCGGACTGTTGCATGTCTTCGTCAACATGTATGCACTGGCCTTGGCAGGCATCCACCTGGAGCCGCTCCTTGGCAGGTGGCGTGTGATCCTGTTGTACCTGGTCACTGGTGTGGCTTCGAGCCTGCTAAGCCTCTCGTGGCACGATAATACAGTAAGTGCAGGGGCATCCGGCGCCATCTTCGGACTGTACGGCGTATTTCTCGCGCTGCTTCTTACGGACCTGCTCGAGAAGGAAGCCCGAAAAGGTATGCTCATGAGCATCGGGATCTTCGTCGCCTTCAACCTGATGTACGGTCTCAAGGATGGCGTGGACAATGCAGCGCACATTGGTGGGCTGGTCTCGGGACTGCTCTGTGGCTTCGCGCTCTATCCGGCGTTGAAGAGTCCAGAGAACAGGACGTGGAGCCTCGTTTCCATTGGTGTCCCTGGTGTCGCGGTCGTGGTGATAGCGGCCTCCATGTTGGTGCAGATGCGTAACGATGATCAGCTCTACGGGGACCGCATGGAAGCCTTCTTTGAGCATCAAGATGTCGGCATGGTCTTCTTCGATCTGTGGCAGGAGGATCCGGGCGATGAAGTGCTTCTGGACGAGATCAGAACGCGGAGCATACCGGCTTGGGAAGCGAACCGGGAATTGCTCCAGGGCTTGGATGAACTGAAACTGAGCGAGCCCTTGGCCCGACAGCACGCTTTTTACAAGCGATATTGCGAATTGCGCTTAACGAACTATGATACTGCTGAGCTTCTTTTCAAAGCCGGAGCGGACGAGGCCGTGAGAGCGGAATTCGAACGGACATTGGCGGAGATCGAAGCCTTGATCAGTGAGTGGAACAGCCTATCCGACACTCCCTGATCGCACGAATGGCTCTTCACGAGCGAAGGGATCGAGGTACATTCGGTAGATCTTAGAAAGCATGTCACGACTACTCGTCTTCGGCCAGTTCAGCATGATCGCTTTGTTGGTGTTCGGTGGCAGTTGGGCGCTTGCGTGGTGGGCCTGGATCATCTTGGCATTGGGGATCGCCATCCTCGTGTGGGCGGGACTCTCCTTGGGCAACATGAATCTCACGGTTATGCCCGATCCCCGTGACACGAATCAGATCAGCACCCAGGGGATCTATAGCTACCTCCGCCACCCCATGTACACATCGGTGCTGCTCTGCGGTATCGCGGTATCCTTCGGCGCACCGAGCACATTGCGCTGGATCGCCCTTGCGGTCTGTCTGCTTGTCCTCGTGCTGAAGATCAAGCGGGAAGAGCATTTGCTCACCGCCCGCCATCCCGAATACCCCGTGCGCATGAAAGGCGTGGCCCGCCTGTGCCCCGGCATCTGGTGAGCAAGTGCTACGAGGGAGCGCTTTCGTTGTTAGCGACTGAGGTCACGTCCAACAGTCTATCGTCACTGCGAGGTGATCGGATCCGTGTTCATCCGTGGTTCCCTTCCCATGCCCTAAGCCCAGTGGGACGCAGGTATTCAGACCCACCGCTAGGTGGATACTGAACCTGTCAGTCCGATACACAGCGGAACTGAAATCCTGTTAATCCTGAAATCCTGTCAAAAATCCTCGTGGCCTCCCTGCGCCATCCACTCCCGCGAAAACCGCCACCAACGCGGTGGGGCGTAATTTCCGCCCCGGCATGGCGCATGTGCTCGATACCCCGATAGAATTCCTCAAAGGCGTAGGCCCTTTGCGTGCAGAGCTTCTGCGCAAGGAACTCGGCATCGCCACCTACGGAGAACTGCTCCAGCATTACCCCTTCCGCTATGTGGACCGCAGCGTTTTCCACCGCGTGAGCGAGCTGAACGAAGAGATGCCACAAGCGCAGTTGCGCGGCATTCTTAGCGCCTTGCGCACCGTGGGCGAGAAGCAGGGCCGCCGCCTTACCGCTACCCTTAGCGATGCCAGTGGTACTGTGGAACTCGTCTGGTTCAAAGGCATCCGTTGGTTGCAGCAGTCCTTGAAGCCGGGGCAGGAGTACATCCTCTTCGCGAAGCCCAGCGCCTTCAATGGCAAGATCAACTTCGTGCATCCGGACATGGAGCTCGCCAGCGAATGGGAGCAAGGTCTGGAGGCCAGCCTTCAGCCGGTGTACAGCACAACCGAGAAGCTCACGGCCCGGAACTTGGGCAGTCGCGCGATCTGGAAGTTGCAGAAAACGATGCTCCTGCAGCTCGAAGGGCAATTGCCCGAATG
>CAJDVJ010000010.1_pt1 | contig 19336 bp, 14 predicted proteins | sample 7391371 | NCBI WGS metagenome assembly CAJDVJ01 (sample SAMEA7055699, study PRJEB34461) | soil metagenome | biome: terrestrial ecosystem; feature: Peninsula; material: soil | place: Antarctica | collected 2016 | reverse complement strand
ATTGGCGAACGCTTGACTGTTCAGGTCGATATTGGACGGGATCACTGCATCACAGTTACTTCCCGGTGGGACGTAAGCATCGTAGATGGCCTGGCAGTTATAGTCCCACTCATCACAGCAGAACCCATCGTATTCAAGTGTCGCGATGTGTGCCGCGCTACCGAAGACCACGGGCCAGCCTTCGATCTCATAGGGGTCCATGCACCACTCATGGTCATCCTCCCAACCCGATACTCCACGTTCGGTGGCTACCGGCTTCAGGGTACACTCGCCCTCTGCCATAGGCGTGAAGGGCTCGTACCGCGAAGTTCGCCGCATGCAACGTATGGTCACATGTACCCTGTCCAGCAGGTTATTGATCAGCAAGGGGTCGAAGTCCGAACCGTCCTGCACATCGATAATGATGTTGCGCGTGGCGTGGTCCGTACGGGACAGTATAACGCCCGGTTCGGTGCGGAGAAGATCGTCAACCCGCGCAGCATGTCGAGAGGAAAGCAGCCCGTCGACCAAGGCTTGATAGCGGGTTGTGCCTAGGTCCTCTCCCCGATCGACTTGTGCGAAAGCGATCGTTCCGACAAGCATCAAGAGAGCAGAGAGGGCTGACGGGGCGAAATAGAAGGCACCCCGGAGCCACGAGCCGAGCGAAGAATGCACTGGGGCGCAAGAGTGATGCACAGACGGCATCACGAATGAATTTTTACAATTATTCACGATCAAGGCGGGCAATGATATCAATTCCAATGGAACTGGATAGTGCTATGCGCGCATTGGTCATCGGTCGCCTACAACAGCCGATCTGACCGAAGAATTTGAGGTCTGGTCGATATGGAACTTTATCGTGATCGCTATTGCGTTGTATAGGTGTTGATATTGACGAACCCGATCTCGCCGAAACTTCCGGGTCCGTTCACAGCAATGGATCAGCGGCATTGAGAGCCATGTTCCAGCTCCCCAAAGTGGACCTTCCAAAAGTGGACCGTAAAGTACCGGCTGAAGGAACCTATGACAGTTCTTGACATAGTGCAGTGCTCCACGGAGTGGTGGTCGAAGTGATACTGCATTTCAGCCACAACGATAGCGCGTCGCTCGCAATCGCCCAGAGTTGAACAGCGACTAACGCAGATTCGTAAACACAAAAACGGGAGCCCGTTAGGACTCCCGTTCTCCAAAAAAAGCTGGTGACTATTTCTCCACAGTCTCGTAGACCTTGCGCAGCTGTGTGATGCGGCCAAGATTGGCCTCCACCTGCATCTTCTGGCGCTGCGCCAAGGCCTTGGTCTCCATATTGGCGTCCTTGTCGAGCACCTCGTCGTAGCGCATCACAAGGAATTTCTCTCCCCGCTCGCACTCGTTCAAAGTGTTCGCGTTGTCCTTGCTTCCAAGGGCTTCGCGGATGTCCATCCAAGCACGGTGCATATCACCTTTCAGCGTTCCGCCATCTCGTGGTTCCACGGACGGATCGGCTTTACGGCGCAGCATTTCCACTTCGGAGATCAGCTGGGTGCGCTGTACTCCGATATTGTCGAGAAGGGACTTCAGCTGTGGGTCGTTGGCATTCTTCGCTGCATCGGCATATCCTTTCTGGCTATCCACCAGCAGGTCGAGAATGTTGTTCAATTGGGTCATATCGTCTTTCAGTTCCATTGTGATCGATTTTTATTGGTAGATGTTAGGATCCTGGTTTCCGCAGAAAGCGTTAGAGGATCAATGAGCCATCGCAGGCTTCTTAGCGCTGCTGGCTTTCTCACTGCTCTTGCTCTTGCCGTTGCTGGCACGATGTGCTTCACCTGCGGCGTTCAAGCAGTTCACAGCCAGAATGGTCAATGACTTATCAGCTTGCTTCTCCTCTTCGAGGGTCTTGCTCAGGATGTCGGCCACCTCCTTATGACCGAGCTCCTTGGCCCATGCGATCATGGAACCGTAGCTGCCGATCTCGTAGTGCTCCACTTTCTGAGATGCACCGATCAGTGCAGCATCCAATGCTGGATCGCCTTTGAAGTCTTCCATGATCTCCGTGGCTTCTTTCAGAAGTCCTTCGATGGCTTCGCACTTCTTGGCCTTGGCTGGTTTTCCGATCACTTCAAATGCATCCACCAAGCGCTGGATGTGATTTTCGGTCTCTACTTGGTGCTTCGTGAAAGCTTCAGTGAGCCCTTTGTCGGTGGCCTGCTTGGCCATCTTTTTCAGAGCGCTTGAGAGCTTCTTCTCCGCATAGTAGATATCGGCGAGTTGATCTTCCAAGAGCTTCTGAAGTCCTGTTGCTTTGTTGGTCGTTGCCATGATCGTAAGTTGTTTGATTGTGCGATATGAACCTTCCCAGCGCCGTGCCAATTACGATCTTCTCGTATTGCTGCGGCTCTCAAGCGGAAGGCACATTCGGGTATGTGGAATCGATCACACTGAATCACGCTCGCTGTGCAAACTGCGCCCCGATCCACAGGCTTGGAATGACACGCAATGAACAGTTCGAATGCTATGATAGAGCACCCGAAATAGCGCGCAGTAAGGTTTTCTCTGCGACCGATAATCCATGCGGTGAGCGGCTTGGTCTAAGTCCCTTCGCCAACTCGGCGAGTGTGCCACTTTGTGCAAGTGTTATAGTAGCCGGATGGACGTAGTGTGCCTTGCACACAGCACGGGTATTTCCCAGTTGGCTTGCGACATCATCCAATGCAGCTATGATCCGCGATGCCGCTGCGGAGGCCTCTTCATCCGCTGGAATGGTCATCATGGCTTCCACGAAACAGGTGCTGCCCTGCCAGGTGCGCAGGTCCTTGCTGGTGAAGGGTCCACCGGTAGCTTCCCTTAGGTAATCGTTCACCATTCCGGAGTCCAGAACGTGGAGTTCGCCTTCATCATCCTGGTATTGGAAAAGGCGATGCCCGGGAAGTTCCTTGCATCGCATCACCAAGCGGACCAATCGTTTGCTCTGAAGTCCCACACTGTGGAACACGCCTGACTTCCCGCGGAATTTCAGCATTGTTCCCTTCGGAGTGCTTTGTACATGGCGCTTCCGCAAAGTGCTGATGCCAAAGCTTCCATTGACTTTGGAATACACTGTGTTGCCTACGCGCATGTGGGTCCGCTCCATGATCGCCACCACGCCCGCAAGCACTTTCTCCTTCGGCACTCCAGCCAGCTGAAGATCACCGAACACCCGCTCGCGCATCTTCGGCAAAGCCCCACCAAGGGCCTCCATCCGCACATACTTCACCTCGCCCCGCACCTTGCGCCACTGTGCGTGATAACGATACTGTTTGCGGCCTTTCGCATCGATGCCGGTAGCCTGCAGGTGTCCGTTCGCATCGGCGCAGATCCAGACATCTTTCCAAGCTGGAGGGATCGCCAATGCATTGAATCGGGCGAGTGACTCTTTGTCGCGAACACTCTTCTCTCCTTGGAGATAGCTCCATCCCTTGCCGCGACGCCTGCGATGGACTCCTTCTTCATCGCTATGTACATAGCGCAACTGTGCAGCTTTCGCGGACTGCGCCGGATCCTGAACGAGCGTTTTCTGGGCTTTCATTCCAATAGGTTCTTCAAATTGTTCGTCACGTCGTTCAGGCTATATCGCGTTGAGTCCAGCACCGCATTGAACAAGTCACCTTTTTTCGCGACCCGTTCTGGAGCGCTGCGGATGTTGAATTCCGAAGGGTCCATTCCGAGCCGCACTTCGTCCCATAACAGCGGAGTGCTCACGGTAGCGCCCGGTCTGGGCCGTATGCTGTAGACGCTAGCCAGTGTTTGGCCACTGCGATTCTGGAGGTGATCCAAGTAGATCTTCTTTCTGTCGCGCTTGGCCAGCGAACGCTCCAACGTCGTGCTATCCGGAAGCATATTATTGACCACGCGCATGATATCCTTGGCCACAGGTGCCAAAGCGTCGTAGGTCTGTCGCGTATCCAAGGGGATGTAGATGTGCAGTCCTGTGGAACCAGAGGTCTTACAGTAGCCGGGAAGCTCTATGCGGTCCAGCACCACTTTCACGGCATGCGCTGCTTCCACAACATCATCGAAGCTGTTGCCTGGTGAAGGGTCAAGGTCCAGCACAAGATGGTCCGGCTTGTCCAGGTGCCGCTTGCGCGAGGTCCAAGGGTTCAGCTCGATGCAGCCCAGGTTGGCCAGATAGAGCAGTGTTGCGGCATCGTTGCAGAGGATGTAATTGATCCGGTCTCCGCCGCGCGCGCCGGTTGCGATCTTCGCGGTGCGTACCCATTCGGGCGCATCATCGCCAGCATCTTTCTGGAAGAAACCCTTGCCCTTCATGCCGTTCGGTGTGCGGTACAAGGACTGTGGTCTGTCCTTCAAGTAGGGCAACAGGAGAGGGGCCATCTGCTCGTAATAATCCATCACGTCGCCTTTGGTGATCCCTTCTTTCGGCCAGAAGACCTTGTTCCGATTCGTAAGATGTACAATGTGTCCGGCGATCTTCAGGTCGAGTTCGTTCTCGTTTTTTTTCTCAACGACCTTGCTGGACTTGGCGGTTTCCGAAGTGGCTTTCCGCGAAGCATTGGAACTCGGTACTTCCAACCGCACGGACTTGGCGTCCTTGTCCACTCGGAGTCCGAGGAAAACAGGATGCCGCATTCGACCATCACGCGTCCACTCGGTGAATTTTATGTTGGCCACCAGCTTCGGTGTTACCCAGGTGGGCTCTTCGTTGGCATCCACTTTGCCAGTGAAGGGCGAGGTCTTCCGAACTAAGGGAGCCATCGCTTTGGCCAGTTCCTTCAGCGAATTCGCGTCGAAGCCTGTTCCGGTATGCCCCACTGGTATCAGGTCATTGCCTTTGTAAACGCCCAAGAGCAGTGCGCCGAAATGTGGACGGCTGTTGCGCGGTGCCGTGAAGCCACCGATCACCGCTTCCTGGCTTTTGTGGTTCTTGATCTTCAGCCAAGACTTGGAACGCGTTCCTTCCACGTAGGTGCTTTCCTTCCACTTGGCGATCACGCCTTCCAGATCCTGCTCCTTTGCGGCCTGGAAGAATTCGGTGCCTCGTGTTTCCACATGATCGCAATAGCGGATGTGGTCGCTCTTTGGGAGTACTTCGCGCAGCTTCTTTTTCCGCTCGATCAGCGGTAGGTCGGTCATGTCCTTTCCTTCCAAGTTCAAGAGGTCGAATACTTGGTACTGGATCGCGGTGCCAGGATCATCGGCCGCATGTTGCAGGAGCTGGAAATCGGGCTTGCCGCTATCGTCCAGTGCGGTGATCTCACCGTCCAGTACCATGTGCTTCTTGATGCGGCGCAGGTCGTCGCTCACTGCGGAATACGCATCCAGAAAGGACAGGCCATTCCGCGAATACAGGCGGACGTCCTTGCCTCCAGTTTCGGCTAAGGCGCGGTACCCGTCCCATTTGATCTCGAAGAGCCATTCCTTATCATCGAACGGGTCCTTACCGAGTGTAGCGAGCATCGGCTTCACGGGCTCTTTCACCTTTCTCGCCTTGCTAAGGCCGGGCAACTTCACCTTGTGCGCGGCCGTTGCTGTGGCCTTTGCGGTGATGGTATTTTTCTTCGCACTCTTTGCGCGGCTTGAACCCGGAGCCTTCGTATCGTTCGCTTCTTGAGCTAATGCCTTATTGATGGGCGAGCTCTTCGGGGTCTCTTGCTCGCTGTCGTATCCATCGATGGCGTGCTTGTCCCTGTGCTTGATCAGCAGCCAAGCATTCTCTCCCGCTTTGACCATGCGCACCAGTGCGAATTCACCCTTCAGCTTTCGGCCTTTCAGCACCACTTTCACAGATCCTTTGCGGATGCTGCTCATCATGAAAGTCTCGGGATCCTTGCCTTCCGGTAGTTCCAAAGGACTGTAGGTCCCCTTGTCCCAGATCTCCACGATGCCAGCACCGTAGTTGCCCTCGGGGATCACGCCTTTGAAGTCCTTGTAGTCGTAGGGATGGTCTTCCACCATCATGGCCAAGCGCTTGTCAACAGGGTCCATGGAAGGTCCTTTCGGAACAGCCCAGCTCTTCAGCACGCCGCGTACTTCCAAACGGAAATCGTAGTGCAAGTGTGAGGCCTTGTGGCGTTGCACCACGAAGACCAAGGGACCATCCTTTTTCGTGATCGCTCCACCTGGCTCAGGTGTGCTGCTCAGATCGCGTTTCGCGTGGTAGGTTTTCAAGCCCATCGGTCAGGAAGCTTTCTTCTTCTTCTCCAAACTGGCTTTCAGCGCCTCCATCAGATCGCCGCTCGGCTTCTTGTGCACCACCTTCATGGCACTTCCCGCCTTGTTCTTGCCTTTGATCTTCGCTTTGGCCTTGATGGCCTTCATCAACGATGCTGTGTATTCATCCTTGTAGCGTGTGATGTCGAACTTTCCCGCACCCTGTTCGATCAGCTGCATGGCCAGCTTCATCTCGCTGGGTGCCACGCGCTGAACCTTGGGGAGGTCAAGTTCTTCCACACCGGGCCATCGGGTTGAAGGATCGCAGGATGTTCCTTGGTGCGCATCACGAAGCTGGCAACACCGACTCTGCCACTCTTCTTCAGGGCTTCGCGCAGTAGCGCATAGGCGCGAGCACCTCCGCGATCGGGTGCCAAGTAGTAGGGCTTCTCGTAGTATTTGCCCTCCACTTCCTCCTCCTTCACGAAATCCTTGATCATGATCACGTCGCTTTTCTCCACTGCTGCGGCCTTGAAGTCATTGTCGTCCAGCACCACGTATTTCCCGTTCAGTTCGAATGCCTTCACAATGCGTTCGTACGGCACTTCCTCACCGCTATTCTCGTTCACGCGTTGGAAACGGATGCGCGCCTTATCCTTCTTGTCCAGCATATCCAAGTCCAGTTCGCTCGTCTGCACGGCGCTGAAAAGCTTCACTGGTATGGTGACAAGGCCGAAGCCGATGGTTCCTTTCCAAAGTGGTCTCATGGCGTGTTGAGTTGTTCAGGCCAAAATGGTCCGGCTGCCGTTATCGCCCAGATGGTCCGCGATGATCCTGGCGTGGTCGAACCCCATTTCCAATTTCTTGCGCGGATCTTTCCATGCTATTTCGGTGGCTTCCAAGGTGGTCTTCGGATCGCCCTTCACGGATTCCGCTCGGACTGCGATAGTGACATAATGACCACGCGGATCACGGCCGCTCTCCGAGTAGATACCGACCACAGTTCCGATGCTCACCTCAAGTCCGGTTTCCTCTTGTACCTCGCGTATGGCGGCCGCCTCTACCGTTTCTCCGGGATCCACCAAGCCGCCGGGAAGACACCAGCTGCCTTCGAATGGCGTTGTGCCCCTGCGGATCATGAGCACCTCGCCCTTGTTGTTGCTAATGATCACGTCCACGGTGAGCGTGGGTCGCGATCGGTCCAAGGCGTAGCTATCGGTCATGGTCGGCACGACAGGAGATCCATGCCGATCGACAGGCCCGATCCGTAGCACAAGCGCATAGCTGCGGGTGCCTGGGCCTCTTTGCAACCGCTGAAGCAGGTCTGGAAGAAGCGCGTATATGAGAAGTGTGGAAGAAAATTCACACCGCTGTGGTGATCTCTCACGCAGTACGACCGTCGGTGGGCTCTACTACTCCTTCGCTCGGTCGAGCACGGCCGCCAGATGATCCATCAACTCCGTTATAGCGAAGGGTATCACCAGGTGCAGATCGAAACCAGCATCATAAGAGCGTTGCTTATCCTCCTGCTGTCCCCAACCTGACATGGCCAAGATCTGGATGTTCTTTCCTTCAGCGCATTGGCGCATATGTCTACAGGTCTCATGACCGCTCAATCCTGGCATTCCGATGTCCATGAGCACCACTTCGGGCAAGAATTCGGACATCGACTTCAAGGCTTGCTGACCATCGAACACCACGTGGACCGTATTGCCGCTCTTGGAGAGCAGAAAAGCCAAAGTGTTGGCCGCATCCTCGTTGTCGTCCACTACCAGGATCCTGCGTGATGCTCGGGTAGCTGAGGGTTTGGTGCCATCTGAGATAGTAACAGGCACTGAAGAGGTAGCAATGGGCAGTTCCAGAATGAACCGCGAACCGCTCCCCAAGCCTTCGCTCAGTGCCTGTATGGAACCTCCATGCATATCTACGATGCGCTTCACCAGACTGAGCCCGATGCCAAGTCCACCTTGGGACGGTGCATTTTTGCTGCTTCCGAGTTGAGTGAAGAGTTCGAATATGGCGGCCAATTGGTCCTGAGGGATCCCAATGCCGTTGTCCTCCACAACGATCCTCACGCGGTCATCTGCCTCGCTCAAGCTCAAATTGATCGTACCTCCACTCGGAGTGTATTTGGCTGCATTGATCAGCAGGTTCGCCACCACTTGCACCAGCCTTACCAGATCGCCATCCACAAGTATCGGCACATCGGATGAGCGTACGATGAGCTTGTGGTCGTTGTTGCGGATCTGCGCTTCGCTCGCTTCCACGGCTTGTTCCACCACGCTGATGATATTTATCAGAGCACGCTGCAGTTCGAACTTGCCCAAGGCGATCCTGTTCATGTCCAAGAGATCGTCCATTAAGCGGGCCATGTACAGGACTTGGCGCCTGATCATTGCTACGTATTCTGCAGAGCCCTCCTGTTCGCCTATTTCGTCCATGATGTCCAAAGCGTGCAGGATAGGGGACAAGGGGTTTCGCAGTTCATGTGCCAGCGTGGCCATGAACACGTCCTTCCTCCTATTGGCCTCCATCAATTCGGCTTCGGCTTCTTTGATCTTGTGGATATCCAGGTTGAATCCGGCCCAGCTCGTGATCTCTCCCCGGTCATTACGGATCGGCACGCCTCTGCACAGGACAGGGTGCCATGCGCCATCCACACCCAGTACGCGCATCTCCACATCCCAGTCATCACCGGCGGCAACGCATTGCTTCCATTTCTCCACCAGCAGATCCCGTTCATCCGGATGCACCCGTTCTACCCAATTGGGATAACCACGCTGCTCCGGGGCGCCTATCAGCTTGGCGAAGGATGAGCTTATGTAGGAGTTGTGACCATGGAGGTCGGTGATCCAGACCCCGTAGTCAATGGCTTCTCCAATTGCACGATAACGACGCTCGCTAAGGCGCAGGTCCTCTTGTGCACGCTTCCTTTCACGGATCTCGTGTTCAAGATGCTCAATGCGCAGGTTCAAAGCGACAAATGGATCCAAGGCGAATCCACCATCAAGTAATCGTAGCATGATGGTAGCTGGCTGTGCCTCCCGTCCGGGACTCAGCGTCCATGCCTCCACCTTACAATGGAGGAATTCTCCGTTGCCGTACTTCAGGTTCAGTGAGCCCAACATCCGTTGGTTCGTGCGCGAGGAGTTGAACAGGAATTCCTTCAGTTCGCTAGCATCGCTCTCCACATGACTTGCGAGCGCACTGCCCACCAGGGCGGCTTGTTCCAGCTGGGTCCGTTCCCGGAATGCACGGTTGCTGTTCACGATGAGCCCCTCGTCCGAAACGACCAGCATCATTTCCGGAAGTAGTTCCAGAACATCGATGTTGTAGCCGTCGTGCATCCTTATCGTGTTGGCTGTCCGACCAAGCGGTTCAGCTGCGATCTCTTCTGCGATCCGGTCACATTCTGAACTGTGCCTGGAAGTTCGCGGATGAGGATGCGCTGGAACTTGTCACGCTCCAGGTCTATCGACAGACCTGTCACGCCTTGCCCCGCCGCTTCATCCTTGTCGATCTTGTGTTCGACACCTTCTTGATCCGTTGATCCCATACGGAGCGAATTGATCTACAGTAATTCGAAATTTATGGAAAGAATGGCAATTGTCGACTTGAGCAATGCAATACTGGCAATTTCCGGTGGGCTTTCTGAGGAAGAGCAACGTAGAGGATATTCTCAAGATATCCCGGGTCTTCAATACACTTATCAAGGCTTTATCACTACGTTTCTGGTCGTCATTGCGCCAGAATGTGCGCATTCCTCACGATCGAAGGCGACTCTTCTGCATTTGCGAATACTTCAGCATCGGCGATCCTCTTCCCTCACGCTCTCTCGCGCTGTTCCGCAGCGATCACATCCGCCAAGCGCTCCCCGTGGAATTTCACACTGAAACCCGCATAGCGCAAACGCACATCGGCATTGGTGGCTTTGTTGATGTCGCTCAGGTCCCAAGGTAGTTGCGGGTAGCGTTCAGTGAAGGAGAGCAACTCTGATGCGCTACCGAGTTCCGGCACCACGAATTCCGCGTGCTCATAGCCTTCAGGATAGGGGCTGCCCGCCTTGGGTGAGGCCAGTTCCACCACAGCGATCCGGCGATCCAGGTACACAAAGGGTTCGTGCAGGCGGTAGGTGGCAATGGGCCTGCCGCCGATCATGCTTTCGGCCAACAAAGTGCCGTGTAGTGCGAACAGCGTTCTGCATGCCGCATACCGCTCCATGGTGGCCACTCGGTAGCAGAGGTGGTCCAGTTCCAGTTGCTGTACTTGGATGCCATCTGCACCCAGTGCCACGAAGAGCTGATCGAGGAAAGGAGTAGGGTTTGGGAGTGTTGTGGACATGGGCCGCTGGGCGTAAAGGTCTGAAGAGTAACGGAAGCTGATCTGATGAGAAGGCTTTCGCGAACAGAGTGAGAGACGATTTTTCGGGTCTGCATTCCGTGCGAATTCCAGAATACGCCCTCGCGAGCACGAGCTTTGCGAGGGATGCGTTCATCCCGATACAAGCCCACACGCCATGATCCCTTTTCAACGCCTTCCGCAGCTCTGGCTACTTCTGGTCCTTCTGGCTACGGCTTGTGCGCAACAGAAACCGATGACAAGCAAAGCTTCAGATCAGGATCCACGTTGGACCGCCATAGACTCATTGGCCGAGCAAGGGCTCTACGCATCGGCTTTGGAGCTTACGGATAGCCTGCTGGCCCAAGCACAACGCAGCGGCGACTGGCGCAACGAGTTCCGCGCTTGGATGCAGCGCAGCATGTACTTGCGCAACACTGGTGTGGAGGCTTCCACCATTCTGCAACAGCTGGAAGAGCGTGTGCTGGCTCTGTCGGATACCAGCTTCAGAGCGGCTACGGAAGAAGAGCGGATGCAGGGCAGCGGCCGTGAATTCGATCCATCCAACATCCCCTTACGCCCACTGCTGCATTCTGTCTTGGCCGAAGCCTATTGGATGCACTACAACTCCGATCGCTGGCGCATTCTGGAACGCACGCCGCTGCTTGGTCCGAACGATGATATCGAGACCTGGGACCAGCGCAGCTACATGGCCCGCATCATCGCCCATGCCAGGGCATCCTTGGCGGCGCGCGATACCCTGCAAGGCATTCCGGCACTGGAGCTGGGAGCGCTGTTGATGGATCCTTACGCCGGCAGGAGGACCAAGAGCGAAGGCCCGCCGCGCCACCTGCGCAATGGCACTTTCGAGGATGCTACCGTGTTCGACCTGCTCGCCCGCCGGGCCATCGAGCTCTTCAGCAACAGCGAAATGCGGCTTACCGAAGCGGCGTGGCGTTTCCAGCTGGATGATGCTCGGTATTTCGATCTGTACGAGCCATTCGCTTTCAGGCCCATACAGCACAAGGATAGTAGCGCATGGGAGTTCCAGGCTCTGCTCACCTACCAGCAATGGGAGCGCAGTCACCTGAGCGACGACGACCCCATCGCGCTCACCGATATCAGTCTGCAACGCTTGGCCTTCGTGCGACAGCACAGCACGCTGAACAATGCCGACAGCCTGTACCGCAATGCCTTGGAGGTGCTGCGGTCGCGCGTCACCGAGCTGCCCATCTGGAGCGAAGTGACGGTGGCCTTGGCGCAATGGCACGTGGAACGCGCTGCGCTCTACCAGCGCTTGGGCGATGGCGCACACAAGTGGGAGAACCGCAGTGCCGTGGAATACTGCGATGCCGCGATCGCCCATGCACCCGGCTCCTTCGGTGCGAAGAATGCAGAGGCCTTGAAAGCCCATCTCAACGCGCCAGTGCTCCGCCTGCAAATGGAAGAGGCCGTTCTGCCCGAACAAGCCTTCAAGGTGGCCGTTTCCTATTCCAATGTCCCGAAGCTCTGGTTGCGCGTGGTGGAGGATCCCGAGGAACTGAACGACCGCCGGGACTGGAGCGAGGATCGTTTGGAACAATTGCTGAAGCGACGAAGCTTGAGGCAATGGAGCGTTGAACTTCCGGACGATGGCGATATGAACGAACATCTGGTGGAGCTTCCTGTGGAAGGCTTTCCGGTGGGCCGTTATGCGCTGCTGATCTGCGAAGCGGAGAGCTTCAGCGGACGCATGGAGCTCATCGCCCACAGCAGTTTCCAGAGTACCCGTTTGGCCGTGATGGAACGCACCGGGAACGAAGCCATGGAATTGCTTGTGCTGGACCGCGAAAGTGGTGCGCCGATCGCTGGCGCGAAGGCCGAACTGTTCCTTCAGGAGCGTACTTCCGCAGGGCAGCGTTACACCAAGTTGGGTGAGAAGCTCAGCGATGCGGAAGGTCGGGCACAGATTCCTCAACCTGCTAAGCAAGGCACCATGCGTTGGCGTGTCGCACAGGGTGCGGACAGCTATATCGGCGCCGATCGCTGGAGCTATCCGCGCACTGCGGATGTGGATGCGGACAGCCTGCGCACCTTCCTCTTCACCGATCGCGCGATCTACCGCCCCGGGCAACCGATCCACTTCAAGGGCATCGTTACCGTGAAGCGTGGCGGTACCACAGCGGTGAAGAGCGCGTACCGCACTTCGGTAATGCTCTTCGAAGTCAACGGCAGGCAGGTGGACAGCATCGCCGTTACCACCGATGCCTTCGGATCTTTCCATGGCACTACCACAGCACCCGGTGGACTTACCGGCCAGATGCGTTTGCAGGAAAAGAACGGCAGCAAATTCTTCTTGGTGGAGGAATACAAACGTCCCCGTTTCGAAGTGCGCATGGACCCTGTGAGCAGCGCGCCAAAGCTTGGCGAAGAGGCCCAAGTGACTGGCCAGGCGATGAGCTATGCTGGAGTGCCCATCGGCAATGCGGCTGTGCAGTACACCGTGCTTCGCGAAGCACGACTGCCTTGGTGGCGAAGTGCTGGTCGGGGTATTTTCCCCGGTTGGGGTCAACGCACCCAAGTGGCCAGCGGCACTGCGGAATCCAATGCACAAGGTCATTTCGAGATCCGCTTTTTGGCCGAGGCCGATCCCAGCCTACCGCGCTCCGCCGATCCGACCTTCAGCTACACCGTCGAGGTGGCCGTTACCGATATCAACGGCGAAACCCGTGAAGGCAATACGAGTCTGAATGTGGGCTACCGCAGTATCGATATCGATCTCGTTCTGAACGATGCCTTGCAGCGTGAGACCGCCGACAGCATCTCCTTGAAAGTGCGCAACCTGAACGGCGAAGCGCTGGATCTACCCATGGACATCCGCATTGTGCGCGTGCAGACACCGGAGCGCATATTCCTCGAACGTCTGTGGGGGCGTCCCGACCGTTTCGTGATGGACAGCGCGAGCCATGCCCAGCGCTTTCCGCAAGAACTTTACAACGATGAGGGCGATGAGGAGACTTGGCCCGTGCTCGATACCGTGTGGCAACGCAAGGCATGGCACGCATCCGGGAAGCAACTTTCGCTTCGAGAAGCACGCACTTGGGGACCGGGCGAATACCGCATCGAAGTAGGCGTGCAGGATCCGCAGGGCGCGGAGCTTCGTGTGCAACGCTCCTTCACCATGTACAGCAGCGCTACCGGTGCAACAGCCTTCCGCGCTCCCTTCCGTGTGGAAGCTTTGAAAGAGCGGGTGGAGCCGGGCGAAAAGGCGGTATTGCTCTTGAGTTCGGCCTTGCCGGAAGGGCGCATCCTGATGGAAGTGGAACGCGATGGCCGCATCACGGAACGCCGAAGCATCGTTCTGTCAAAAGGCCAGGAACGCATTGAACTGCCGGTGAGCGAAAGCGATCGGGGAGGCTTTGTGGTGCATGTTTCCGCAGTGGCTCGCGGTCGTCGCTTCACCCACACCCAGCCCATCAATGTGCCATGGAGCAACAAGGAACTCCAGGTGGAGTGGATGAGTTTCCGCGACAAGCTCCTGCCCGGCGCCAAGGAAGAGTGGCGGCTCAAGATCAGCGGCCCCAAGAGTGATCGCGTTTCTGCGCAATTGCTCGCCACGCTATACGATGCTTCACTGGACCAGTTCGCAGTGCCTTCTTGGGATATGTTCCAATGGCCGCAGTACCAGGCCAGCCAACACTGGAACTCCATGGCGCCCTTCGGCGTTCAGCAGGGCGAGTCCGAATACCCCTACAAACGGCACATGCCTGCGGATACTATCAGGGCATACCCCACGCTCAACACCTTCGGCTTTGATCTGGGGCAGTACTACCGCCAGTTCAGGGGGAATGTGCTGCGGGGAAGCCGCGCAGGAGGGGAGGTGATCGTACAGAGCATGGATGCGACGGCGGCTCCAGTTGGTGGTGTGTTGCTTGAAGTTGCCAGTGGAGAGATGGACAAGAGAGCGGAAGGCCAAGCAGAAGCCCAAAGCAATTCAGCTCCTGCTGGTGCATCTCCCATGCGCAGCGATTTCCGGGAGACGGCATTCTTCTTCCCCGATCTGCTTACCGATCGCGACGGCAGCGTGGTACTGCGCTTCACCATGCCCGATGCGCTTACCCGCTGGAAACTGATGGGTCTGGCCCACACCAGCGACCTGAAATTGGCGCAGTTCAGCCGCGAGACCATCACTCAGAAGACTTTGATGGTAACGCCCAACCTGCCGCGTTTCCTGCGCGAAGGCGACCGCATCACCATCAGCGCCAAAGTGGATGTGCTGGAGGGTGCTTCCGTGAACGGTACTGCGCGAATGGAGCTCTTCGATCCGCGTACGAACAGCAATTTGCAAGGCGCCATGGGCCGGGCCTACCCAGTGCGCAGTTTCAGTGCTGCTCCGGGAAAGAGCACGCAGGTGTCGTGGTCGATCGCAGTGGAGCCTGGGGCGGAGCTCGTGGGTCTGCGCATCAGCGCGAGCGCAGGGCAATTCAGCGATGGCGAGGAGCAGGTGCTGCCGGTGCTCACCGATCGCGTGCTGGTCACCGAGAGCTTGCCGATCACGATCACGAAGGCGGGTACGCATACGTTCGTGATGGAGAAATTGTTGGGGCAGGCTGTAGGTCGAGCCCCCTTCGACTCCGCTCAGGGAGGGTCGACGCTTCGACATCAGAGTTTGCAATTGGAATTCACCCCGAATCCCGCGTGGTACGCGGTACAAGCATTGCCCTACCTGATGGAGTTCCCGCACGAATGCGCGGAGCAGATCTTCAGCCGCTACTATGCCAACCGCCTTGCGGCGAGTGTGGTGGAGAAGCGCGCGGCGATCAAGGCCGTGTTCGAGGCATGGCTCGCCACTGCGGAAAGCAGTGATAAGAAGAGCTTCATCTCCGCGCTGGAGAAGAACCCCGAGCTGAAGTCCGTGTTACTTGAGGAAACGCCTTGGGTGGTACAAGCCACCAACGACAGCGAGCGCCGCGCACGCTTGGGCCTGCTCTTCGATCTGGAGCGCATGGCGAAGGAGGAGTCCATCGCGCTGACCAAGTTGGCCGAGATGCAGTTGCCCAATGGCGCTTGGCCGTGGTTCAGCGGCATGCAGGCTTCGAGGAGCATCACTCAGCACATTGTTGCCGGTTTGGGGCATCTGGAGCGACTGGGTGCCGCAGACCTACGCGCCGATGGCCCCACGCAGCAAATGCTACAACGCGCTGTGCGCTGGCTGGATGAGGAGGCCGAGAAGGACCACCGGGAGCGTCTGCGTCGCATGAGCAGAACGGAGCTGGAGGAATACCGCCCGGCTTACCACGAGCTGCAATACCTGCTGGCCCGGAGCTACTTCCCGCGCTGGGCGGCCACTGGAGCTACTGCGACAGCACAGCAATTCCTGCGCGAACGTGCGGCGCTTACCTGGATCGGATACAGCCTGCAGGAGCAGGGCATGATCGCCATGGTACTGTCCCGTTCGGGGAACGACGCCAAGGCACAGGCCATCCTGCGCTCGTTGCAGGAACGCGCCACCTTAAGCCCTGAGCTGGGCATGTACTGGAAAGGTTTCGTACCCGGAATGGAATGGAACAGCTTCCCGACCGAGACCCACGCACTGTTGATCGAAGCCTTTCACGAAGTGAGCAAGGACCGAACTGCGGTTGACGGCTTGCGCCAGTACCTGCTGACCTTGAAACGCAGCACCGACTGGGGTAGCACCAAAGCCACGGCCGAAGCCTGCTATGCGCTCCTGCTCACCGGCGACGACTGGCTGGAACCCAAGACCGCACCGCGGATCACCGTAGGCGGCCAAGTTGTGAAAGCCGATGCGGCCGAAGCCGGTACCGGCACCTTGCAGCACAGCTGGCCTGCGGCCGAAGTGAAGCCGGCCATGGGCGAAGTGCGGATCACCACCACCGAGGACGGTCTGCAATGGGGCGCGCTCCACTGGCAGTACCTCGAACAGATGGACAAGGTGACGGCGCACGGCGGCCCCTTCAACATCCGCAAGCAGGTGCTCTTGAAACGCACCGTTGACGGCACCACCACCTTGGTTCCTTCGAGCGCAGCAGGCCCACTGAAACCCGGTGATTTATTGAGCGTTCGGATCGAACTGCGCAGCGACCGATGGGTGGACTTCGTACACCTGAAGGATCTACGCGCTGCCGGTCTGGAGCCCGTGGAAGCCCTCAGCGGATACCGCTACCAAGGCGGCTTGGGCTACTACCAGAGCATCCGCGATGCGGGCATGCACTTCTTCTTCGATCGCATCGGGCCGGGAACTCACGTGTTCACCTACGATCTGCGTGTGGCGCATTCCGGGGAGTTCAGCAACGGCATCACCAGCGCGCAGAGTATGTATGCGCCGGAGTTCGGTGGGCATAGCGAGGGGCTGCGGATCACGATCGAGTGAGTGGTTCATCCGCCGAAACTGTTCCGTCGTAGCGGAATGTCACAGATGGCGCAGGACCTGTCCCGTGCAGCGGGATGAATGCCGTGCTATGTCCTATTTTCCTGTCGGAGAAAGTGGATCATCTGCGTAATCTGCGACATCTGCGGATCACAATTCTTCCCTTGTCTTCAGCCTTTGCCGAAACGGTAGCCTCTGTGGACCCGAGCCATCCTAGCGCGCAACTACCTTCGCCGACCATGAAGAACTTCCTTCCTATTCTGATCCTTGCCCTGCTCGCTTCCTGCGGCGATGGCAAGGCCGATGCAGCCCGCAAAATGGCCGAAGCTCAGGCACTGTCCCAAGCGGAAGCCGGTGGTGTGGAGCCCTACCTCCTCGACCTCCAAGGCTTCGATATGCCACTGTCCATTTCGCTGCCCGATATGCTGACCCCGGATGCCGACTCCACCTACGGCAAGGCGGTGTGGAACGAAGAGTTCGGACAGCTTCGTGTGAAAGCCGGTGATCATTTCGGACTGACCATCACCGAGGATGAAGGCAACATCGCGAGGTTGAAAGGCGATCTGGAGCGCGATATGCTGCGCAAGCATACCGTGTTGGAAGAATCTCCGGAGCTGTTGATCTACCGCAGCCAGTACCCCGACGAGGACCTGGTCTTCATCCATTTCTACCAAGTGATCAGCGCCAACGGTCGCTCTTTCATCGTAGAGGACATGGCCGACGGGCGGTACAACGAGGCCGATGTGGCGCGCATGGCGAAGGCCGTGAGCACAGCGGTAGCGCTGTGAAATATCGAGGCCTCAGGCTTATTGGTAGCGGCTGTCATTCGTCGATCCTGGTGCAACCTGTGCGGCGTTCGTCCGTAAACACGGCGATATCCATTCGGAAAAGCGCGATGGATCGCTTATCATTGTCGACAGTATAGCTCCCAACCCCATGCGTTCCATTCTCATCGCCTTCGCCGCCCTTTTCAGCCTGACAAGCACCGCTGGTGTCATTGTGCTGGAGGGCAATTACCAAGGCAAGAACCTCTTTATCCAGAACCCATTCTCCGAGGCGGGTGTGGGTTTCTGCGTGTTCGAGGTCACGGTGAACGATCAGATCGCTACCGACGAGATCAACTCCAGTGCGTTCGAGGTGGACATGAACAACTTCGGTCTCAAGGTGGGTGATCCGGTGATCGTGAAAGTGATGCACAAGGACGGATGCACTCCGGTGGTGCTGAATCCTGAAGTGCTTCGCCCCAAGAGCACCTTCGACATCGTTCAGCAGAACATCACCAGCGACGGCAAGTACGTGTGGACCGCCACCAACGAGACCGGCCAGTTGCCCTACATCGTGGAGCAGAAGCGCTGGAACAAATGGGTGAAGGTGGGTGAAGTGATGGGCGTTGGTAAGCCCGGCGAACACACCTACACCTTCCAGGTAACGGCCCACAGCGGCGAGAACACCTACCGCCTGCGTCAGGTGGATCTTACCAAGCGTTCACGCTACAGCCCCATCGTGCGCTACATGGATCCACGTCAGGCACCTGTTACCTGGGGACCCAACAAGCCCAAGGACATGATCACCTTCAGCTCCAGCACACTGTACGAGGTGTACGACCAGTACGGTAACATCGTGAAGCGCGGCTATGCGGCCACCGTGGACGTGAGCGGCCTGAAGAAGGACCTCTACTACCTGAACTACGACAACAAGATGGGCGATACGTTCATCAAGCGTTGATCAGCAGAACCGCATCTTGGAACCCTCCCTTGTGGAGGGTTTCTTTTTTGGTGGATCTTCGCGCCGTAGCACTACCGGCCGCAGCAATAGCGGCACTACTGAACCCCTGAGCATGGAACACCTCAAGCGCATCGAACACATCGGCATCGCCGTGAAGGACCTGGCCGCGGCCGAAGCCCTGTACACCAAGCTGCTGGGCGCCGAGCCCTACAAGCGCGAGGAAGTGGCCAGCGAGGGCGTGCTTACTTCATTTTTCAAAGTGGGCCCCAACAAGATCGAGCTGCTGGAGAGCACCCGTCCCGACGGCCCCATCGCCAAAGCCATCGACAAGCGTGGGGAGGGCATCCACCACATCGCCTTCGAAGTGGACGATATCCGAGCCGAAATGGCCCGCCTGAAGGCCGAGGGATTCATCCTGCTGAACGAAGAGCCCAAGCACGGAGCCGACAATAAGCTGGTGTGTTTCATACACCCCAAGAGTGCTGGCGGCGTGTTGGTGGAACTTTGCCAAGAGCGAAGCTGATCGCGCCGAGTATGGCAATAAATCGCTACAGGGCACCTGTAGCGCCCGCCCGCCGGTAGGCTGGTCAACCTGTCATCCCGGCCTTGAGCCGGTAGGGTCGACAATTTCGCAACCCGCCGTCCGTTTATCCGTACATTTGAACGTACAGAATAACGTCATGATCGCTATACCAGTCACCACCCTACGGGATAAACTGAAGTCCTACCTCGATCGCGTCACCAAGTCATTCGAGGTGATCGTGGTGTCGCGCGGCAGTAATGAGGACGACGCTGTGG
>CAJDVJ010000003.1_pt1 | contig 20052 bp, 14 predicted proteins | sample 7391371 | NCBI WGS metagenome assembly CAJDVJ01 (sample SAMEA7055699, study PRJEB34461) | soil metagenome | biome: terrestrial ecosystem; feature: Peninsula; material: soil | place: Antarctica | collected 2016 | reverse complement strand
TGACTCGGCTGTAGTTGCAGCCCACTGGGATTTCCACGGAACGGCTTCCAACGCTACCGGCGAGAACCCCGCAGTGAGCTTCTTCAAGGCGGGCGAAATGCTGGTGACCCTTCATGCCACGCTCAGCTGTGGCACCGTGACCGTGGAGCGCTTGGTCTCCGTACCGGATTGTTCCGATGCCTGCGACATGTTCATCCCCACGGCCTTCACGCCCGATGGCGATGGCGTGAACGACGGATGGATCTGGCGTGGCGAGTGTATCCCTGAGGATTATTCCATGATCGTGTTCGACCGTTGGGGCGAGCAGGTGTTCAGCACCAAGGACCCGCAGAAGGCATGGGATGGTATGGTCAACGGGAAGGAGATGCCTTCAGGCGTGTATCCCTACCGGGTGAACTACCGACTGCTCTACCAAGAGCCGAAGGAGGACGTGGGTACGATCACCTTGGTGCGATAGCTGCGCTTGATAGGGTCGCTGTTGGGTCGTATGGTCCACAGTGAAGTATCCGAAGTCCCGACCAGTCTCTAACTTGAAAGTGGGCTTGCTGTACCGGGCTTGCTGGATAAGATCCTCGACAGGATTTCAGGTCCGATACATATCGGACTGACAGGATTGGATTCTCCTGAGTGGGATGCTGGCCTAACGGCTATCGAGTCTTCTCGAATTAAGGATGGCATAGCCGGAAGCCTTGTGTCCATAGCCGATCCAGCTTCTTGCCTCGCTGTGCGGCCACAATGAGCCTATGGCGCCTTCAAACAGTGTACGGGAGGCCATGCCCACAACGCACGAACGGCGACCCCTGAGGGTCGCCGTTCGACAATAGGAGTGGGAGAGGCTTAGACCTTCGCCTTTGGCTTGTAGCCGCTGCCGATGTGATCGTCGAGGAACTTGCCCATGGCATCATAGAACTCGAAGCGGTTCTCCTCGTTGTGGAAACCGTGGCCTTCGTTCTCTTTCACCAGGTACTGCACTTCAACGCCACGCGCCTTCAGGGCTTCCACCACTTGGTCGCTTTCGGCCTTGTTCACACGTGGGTCCATAGCGCCTTGGGCAATGAAGAGGGGAACCTTGATGCTGTCCACGAAGAACACGGGTGATGCTGCGCGAAGCAGGAGGCTATCCGCTTGGGGATCGCCGACCATCTCGTACATCATTTTCTTGAAAGGCTCCCAGTAAGGAGGCACAGTGTTCATGAAGGTGAACATGTTGCTCACACCCACATAGTCCACACCGCAGGCATAGAGCTCCGGGGTGAAAGCGAGTCCCGCCAAGGTGGCGTAACCACCGTAGCTGCCTCCGTAGATGGCGATGCGCTCCGGATCGGCGATGCCTTCCTTCTTCAGCCATTCCACGCCATCGGTGATATCGTCCTGCATGGTCTTGCCCCACTGCTTGAAGCTCTTTTCCCAGAACTCACGACCGTAGCCGGTGCTTCCGCGGAAGTTCATCTGCAGTACGGCAAAACCGCGGTTGGCGAGGTACTGGATCTCGGGATTGAAGCCCCAGTCATCGCGTGCCCAAGGGCCACCGTGCGGGTTGATCACCACAGGTAGGTTCTTGGCTTCGCGGCCAGCAGGCAGGGTGAGATAGCCGTGGATGGTGAGACCATCGCGGCTGGTGTAGGTAATGGGCTTCATCACGGCCATCTGGGCCGGGTCGATCCAAGGGCGAAGAACAGCGAGGGCTTCGAGCTTATCAGCAGCTGCATCATAGAAGTGGTACTCACCGGGATGACGGTCGCTACCGGCCCACACCACGAACTTGGTCTCGCTATCATCGGCACCATAGACCCAGGTCTCCAGGCCGGTGAACTTGGCGTCCATCTTGCCGAACATCGCCTTGGTCTCCTCGTCGAGGAAATGGCGCTCCTCCTTGGCGCCCGTCCAGGTCACCATGGTGAGCACTTTGCGCTTGCGGCTGTAAGACACATTGCTCAGATCATAATCGTCGTTCTCGAAGATGAGTTTGCTCTCTTTCTTACCAGCGAGATCCCACTCCACTATCGCGGTCTTGTCGCGGCCGTTCAGGTTGTGGCTCACGATCAGGTTGTTGTTGTCGAAGGTGAACATCAGCGGTGACCAGCTGTCCTTGAAGCCGACGCGCATGTACTCCAGGAAGGGGTCCTTGTCGGAAGCGCGGTAGTAGATCACGTTATCGGTACCCTCGGTCTTGGTTGCCATGCGGATCACGCCGTTGTGGTCGGTGATCCAGCCTTCGTAGTTGGCCTTGCTGTTGTCGAACAAGGGCTTCAGCTCGCCGGTGGCCACGTTGCAGAGGTAGGGGTCGAAAACCTGCGGGTTGCGCTGGTTCATCTGGATCATGATGTGCTGCTCCATGCCTGCGATACCATGCAGGTCGTCCATGGTGCCGGCACGTACTCCTTTCTCCGGTGTAAGGGCTTTGGAATCCTTTCCATCGATGCTGGTGCTGAAAACGATGTAGTTCTCATCGCCGTTGATGTCGCGGCTGTACACGAGGCGGTCGCCCTTCCAGAAATACCCTCCGATATCGCGGATGGTATCGTGGGTGACCTGTGTGGCGGTGCTATCGCCGATGCGCTGCACGAAGAGGTTCATGCGGCTCTTCCACGGACCGCGGTAGCTGATGTACTGCCCGTCGGGGCTTATGCGGAAACTGGCCTTCTCCGGGTTCTTGAAGAAGTCCTTCATCGGAAGCTCCGGTGCGGGCGTCATGGCGGTAGTGGCCGTTGCTTTTTCCGCGCTATCACCGCAGGCGGTGAGCATGGAGAGGCCGGCTACGATGGAAAGTGAGAAAAGCGAACGTTTGTGGAAGCGGTTCATGGATGGTTTTTTCGGGCCACAAAGGTGGATCGTGTCGAGCCAAATCCAATGCGCGATCCATGGATGGTAACATGCGATCATGAACTGCTCGGTCCACCACGGCACAAGGCGGTTACAACAGCCTGCCCCTTGAGCGCGGTGAGGCTACGGATAGCTCGGAGCGGACTACTGCCGTATGAAGCGCGCGGTATGCGTAGTTCCATGGACACCGGTCATGCGAAGCAGGTAGATGCCGGACCTCAGGTCATTGATGGATACGCTCGTTCGGGATCCTGCATAGGCTTGTTTTCGCAGGCTTCGGCCATCGGCCGTGAAGATCTCCAGTTGCCAGTTGCCCGGGTCCAGACCCGAAATGTGCATCAGCTCGGTCGCTGGATTGGGGGCGATCCGGAGCGAACTGCCGCGAAGCTCCTGGACCGAAGCGGCCTGCTCCACAACAAGTGTTGAGGTATTGGTTCGTATGGCGGGGTTGAGGTCGAAGTAGATATCCGCAGTATTGCTGATCGTTTGCCCGAGTACAGGGTCGTTCGGTCGTAACCGGAATACGATGTAGCCATTGCTACCGAGCTGATCGGCTCCACTATCGGGGAGCATAATATTGGGAAAGTGGAATTGCAGCACCCGGTCGTCGAGCAGGTTTGCGATGAATGTATGCGAAGCAGCAAGGATGTTCAGGCTCGAAAGGTCCAGAGTAGAAGTTATGGTGTCCACGAGGTACACATTCACAGCAGGTGCTGAACCCGTGTTCTGGAAGCGAATGGTGTAGTCCACATAGGAATCGTCTGCTAAGTAATAGGCTGCGTTACTCAGGCCAGAACTGGTCCGAGCGGTCTTGTCGTTGGGGTCGTAGGGTCCAATGACTATATCGTTCACGTTGTAGGTGTCGTTGGTAGGGTCGCCGTCGGGAGTGCCGCTGATGATGCTCGCACTGGCCTCGATCTCAAGCCCCAAAAGCGCCGGGTCAACTGGCACTAACACACGGATGGGTCTCTCGATCTGTTGAAGCGGAGCGAGCGTGGGAATGTCCCAGATAATGGTACCCGGCTGGCTGGAAACGGGAGGGAAGGAACTCTGTAGGAAAGTGACCAGCGGGTCGTAGTCCAATTGTAGGCTAAGTCCACTCAATGTGTAGGGGCTGGTATTGATGATGCGCGCCGAATAGTTCGCCGTGTCGCCCTGTCGATGGTCAGAAACTACAAGCATGGCCATCGCATCTGGTCCGACAGTATGGTCCAAGCCGAGGTCCACTGTGGCATTGAGGTTCCCGGCGTTCAGGGTGAAGGGTACCGGTATGGTTTGACACGGGCTCGTATAGCCCGCTACTTGAGTGGCCGCAGTGTAGCTTCCATAGTTCAAGCCTCGCGAATACTGCCCGGTGCTGTTGGTAAGACAAAGGACATTCCCGGGCTCAATGGTCACAACCCTGTTCGGCAGGGGCACATCGTTCGGGTCGAAGTCGCAATCGCTCTGAAGGTCGGCGAAGACCCTTCCGCTGATCGTGCCGCATCCTACTGTGGCGACAGGCACTGTCACGTAGAGCGAGTCGGAGCACTGTCCATTGAACTGGCCGTATACATCGATGTAATAGTTGCCAGCGCCCATAGCGCTAATGGTCACTTGGCCCAAGGGGCCATAACTCACCGTAGGTGGCGGGCCAGGTATGCCCCATGAATATGGGTATACGGCAGTCACTTGGTCGTACTGCAGTACCACACTCCCTGTGTTCCCGTTGGGGCAGCTCGGGGTCACAGTTTGACTGATCAATACAGGGGATTGGTTGTCGACCACAGTGATGTCCCAAGTATGGGCACAGCCGTTGTCATCGGTTAGCAAGGCGGTGTAGATCTGCCCTGGACACATGCCTTGCAATGCCACCAAGCAGGTGGAGGTTGAGGCACTGCCGATCGGCGGGTCTACAGAAATGGAGTAGGGCGCTATGCCACCGAAGCTACATGGGGTAGCGACATAGTTCAGGTTCTCGCAGACCCCGTCGCATCCCTGAATGGTCTGAGAGCCCCAGGTCACATTCAGTCCCGGTACGCTTTGAACCGTGATGCCTGCAGTCCCTGAAATTCCGCTGCCATCTGTTATGGTCACTTCATAATATCCAGGAGCAAGGCCGGTGATGAACACCGCGGTTGAATCCAATTGGGTGCTTGTGACACCATTGCTCCATACAACCTCGAAGGGTGAAGTGCCGCCATAGAATTCAGCGCTTATAGCTCCGTTCGCAAGGCCACAGGAGGCTTTGGTGGCAGTGAGGTAGATGTCAATGGACTGGCCATGCGCCGCTGAGAAGAACAGGACCAAAGGGAGAAGCCAATAGCGCATGTGCATGAAGGTAAGTTGAGTTCTGCGGATATAGGACGCGTCGGAACCGCAGATCGCTGCCTGCGTGCTGGGACCGCAGCAGAACGGACTGCGACCCACCCAACATAGTATGTTCTTCCGTTACACGCATACTACAGTAGGCGCGCTATCCCGCTCTTCTCTTACTTTCACCGACCATGATAGCGACGCTTCGCATTTGGCTTGCACTACCATTTGTATTGCTGTGCATTGCAGCGCAAGGCCAAGGAGGTATCCGCTTCATTTTCCTGAACAACGAGCCTGTGTCAACGGGCTTCAACGCCGACTTCCAGCATTATGGACTGGGTTACGATGGTGACCTGAACGACCGGCTCTCCATGGGTGTGCAGATGCGTTATAGCCCGGGCGCTTCATCCTGGGTGTTGAACTACCAGAGCAGCTACCACTTCAGCGATAACGAGAGCTCCTCGTTCTACATGGGTCCCAACATCGGCATCCGCTCTGTGGGTGGGTCGGATAAAGCGACCTTGGTACCGCTCGGCATGCGCATGGGCGTTCGCGGCGGACTGCAAGGCTTCTATGCCGACCTCTATGTTGGCGGACATTACAACATTGGCGGTGGCGGCCGCACCGAACTGGAACAGGTGGGTATTGCCGATATACGCACCACCAGCTTCTGCGCTGGCCTCGATCTCGGTTTCGGTTGGGCAGGGAAGAAGCGCAAGTGGTAGGCGCTACCGATCGCATCAGTGATGCTATCATTTGATAGCATCCAACCAGCCCATCACTCGAACAAGCTTCCCGGCTTCGCGGCCGGCACACGGCCCAAGTGCCTGTACGCGCGCTCGGTGGCCTGCCTTCCGCGCGGGGTGCGCTGCAGGTAGCCTTCCATGATCAGGAAAGGTTCGTACACCTCTTCGATGGTGCCCGCCTCTTCGCCCACGGCGGTCGCAATGGTGTTCAGGCCCACGGGTCCTCCGGAGAACTTGTCGATGATGGCGCCAAGGATGCGGTTGTCCATTTCGTCCAGTCCGTGCGCATCCACGTTCAGCGCTTTCAAGGCGTGCTGCGCGATGGGTAGCTCAATGGTGCCGTCGCTCTGGATCTGGGCGAAGTCGCGCACGCGGCGCAACAGCGCATTGGCGATACGGGGCGTTCCGCGACTGCGGCGAGAGATCTCGTCTGCGGCCTCGTCGATGATGGGCACGTGCAAGAGGCTCGCGCTTCGCTTGATAATGCCCTTCAGCGTGTTGGAATCGTAGTAGTCCAAGCGGCTGTTGATGCCGAAACGGGCGCGCAAAGGAGCGGTGAGCAGACCACTTCGGGTGGTTGCACCCACCAAGGTGAAGGGGTTCAGCGCGATCTGCACGGTGCGGGCATTCGGGCCGGCATCGATCACCAGGTCGATCCGGTAGTCCTCCATGGCGCTGTAGAGGTACTCTTCAATGATCGGGCTCAAGCGGTGGATCTCGTCGATGAAGAGTACATCGTGCGGCTCCAGGTTGGTGAGCAGGCCTGCAAGGTCGGCAGGCTTGTCCAGCACAGGCCCGCTGGTGATGCGTATGCCCACACCCATCTCTTGGGCGATGATGTTGGCCAAGGTGGTCTTGCCGAGGCCGGGAGGGCCGTGCAGGAGCACGTGGTCCAAGGCCTCGCCGCGTTGCTTGGCGGCCTGCACGAACACTTTCAAGTTGTCCGTTACGGCCTTCTGTCCGGCGAACTCACCGAACTGCCTGGGCCGCAGTACCTGTTCCAGTTCCTTGTCGGAAGTGGAGCGCTGTTCGTGGCGAACGTCGAAGGACTCTGGCATGGTGTTCAAAGGTAACGGCGGACAGGGTCTGCATCACTTCAGCTCCGGCCCCAGATCGCTCCACAGGTCACCGAAGAAGATCCGTAGGCCGAAGGAGTAGATGGGTGCGTTGAGGTTCTCGCCGATATGGTCACCGGTCTGCACCGCCAGACGGAATCCCCAGCCTCCGCTGAGCGCGAAATACTTCCAGAACCGGTACTGCACGGTCATGGCGGGTTCGTAGATCAATAGTCCGGTGCGCTGGTAGCGCTGCTTCCGGCCTTGGGCATTGCGGTAGATGGTGGATGCACCGCCGATGCCGATCTGCACAGGCAGCCGGATCTCCCATGGCCCGCGCTGGTAGAACGCATAGTCCACATAGGGCGTTATGTAGCCTACGCGCAAGCGGAGCATGGTGGTGCCGGTCTCTTCCATGAGCACTTCGCTCTGTACGGGCGTAAAGAGGAAGCTGTATCCGATGCCGTACTGGAATCGCTTGGCGTGTTCGAATCCCACTTTGGCGCCCATGATCCGCACGTTCTGGTTGCGGATGAAGCTGCCGCGGATATCCAACTTGGCCACGAACTGGGCCGGCTGCGCCGTGAACAGGGCAATGCTGTCCAAGAGCTGCCCTTGAGCGCTGAAAAAGCCGATAATGGATAGGACGAAAGCCAGGATACGCATCTGCATAAATGCGGAATGTCCGCCACCAAAGGTGCGGACATTCCAGTTGTGATCGGCTGCCGTGTTCGGCGGACCGCAGTAGTTCTAATGCTCCTCTTCGCCTTCTTCCAAGGGAACGATCTGGCTTACCCAGTCCTCCACCTTACCTGGCTTACCGTAGTCGTAGGACCAGCGGTATACAACAGGCAGTGGTCCCGGCCAGTTGCCGTGGATGTGTTCCACCGGGGTGGTCCACTCCAAGGTATTGCTCTTCCAAGGGTTCTGCACGGCCTTGGGGCCACGCCAGATGCTGTAGAAGAAGTTGTAGGTGAAGATGATCTGTGCTGTGGCGCCGATGATCGCGAACACCGTCACAAGAACGTTCAGGTCCATCACTCCATCGAACATGGTGAACTCGGTGTAGCTGTAGTAGCGACGTGGAGCTCCGGCCAGACCGATGAAGTGCATTGGGAAGAACACACCGAAAGCACAGACGAAGGTGATCCAGAAGTGGGCATAACCCAACTTGGTGTTCATCATGCGGCCGTACATCTTGGGGAACCAGTGGTAGATACCGGCGAACATGCCGAAGATCGCGCTCATACCCATCACGATGTGGAAGTGGGCGATCACGAAATAGGTGTCGTGTACCTGGATGTCCAGTGCACTATCGGCCAAGATGATACCCGTGAGTCCACCAGCGATAAAGGTTGCGACCAGACCGATGCTGAACAGCATGGCAGGGGTGAAGATGATGTTACCGCGCCACAGGGTGGTGATGTAGTTGAACACCTTCACTGCCGATGGAATGGCGATCAGTAGGGTCGTCGCTACGAACACGCTGCCCAAGAACGGGTTCATGCCGGTGATGAACATGTGGTGACCCCACACGATGAAGCTCAGGAAGCCGATCGCCAGGAGTGATCCGATCATGGCCCGGTAACCGAAGATCGGCTTGCGGGAGTTGGTGGAAATGATCTCCGAGGTCAGACCCAGTGCAGGAAGCAGTACGATGTACACTTCCGGGTGACCCAGGAACCAGAACAAGTGCTGGAACAGGATCGGGCTACCACCCACTTGGTCCAGAGCTTCGCCCGCAACGTAGATGTCGCTGAGGTAGAAGCTTGTTCCCATAGCGCGGTCCATGAACAGCAGCAGGGCTGCGCTCAACAGAACGGGGAAGCTGAGGATACCCACAACTGCGGTCACCAGGATCGCCCACATGGTAAGTGGGAGACGGGTCATTTTCATGCCCCGGGTGCGCAGGTTGAGGATGGTGGCCACATAGTTCAGGCCGCCCATCAAGGAGCTGGCGATGAAGAAGATCATGCTGATCAGCCAGAGCGTCATACCGGTACCGGATCCGGGAATGGCCTGGGGCAGAGCGCTCAACGGCGGATATACCGTCCAACCACTGGAAGCGGGCCCACCTTCTACGAACAGTGAAGAAAGCATGATGATGCTACTGATGAAGAAGAACCAGTAGCTCAGCATGTTGATGAATCCGGAAGCCATGTCACGCGCACCGATCTGCAAGGGGATCAGCAGGTTGGCGAAAGTGCCGCTAAGGCCGCCAGTGAGCACGAAGAACACCATGATGGTGCCGTGGATGGTCACAAGGGCCAAGTACATGTTCGGGTCCAGAACTCCTCCGGGAGCCCACTTGTCGCCCAGGAAGAAGTTGGTGAATGCGAAGCCTTCGCCGGGCCATGCGAGCTGAAGACGGAAGATCAATGACATGATCACCGCTACCCAGGCCATGAAGATGGCCGTGACCAGGAATTGCTTCCCGATCATCTTGTGGTCCTGGGAGAAGATCCACTTCGATACGAAGCTCTCCTCGTGATGGTGAGCCTGATGGCCAGCGTCGGTAGTAGTGTGGGCACCCATGGTGTTCACTTGAATTTCGTTCAATTCGTAACGACAACGGCCTCCGCTACAGCGACCGGTGTCGTAATGGTATCGGTCGCGTTCTCCTGTTTGGCAGGGGTCGGCTCTTCTTCCTTCGGGGTAATGAAGGGCTTCTTCATCGCCTCGGCGTACCAAGCGTCGTACTCTCCGCTGGTGACCACGGTAAGAGGCATCTGCATGTTGTAGTGGGAAGAACCGCAGATCTTGTTGCAAAGCAGGATGTAGTCGAAGTTCTCGTTCTTCACCACGTGTGTGCGCATGCTGTCGGTGCTGATCGTGGGCACCATCTTCATCTGGGTGGTCATGCCCGGTACAGCGTTCATCTGGATGCGCATGTGTGGGATGTAGGCACTGTGTATCACATCACGTGAGCGGATCAGGATCTGGGCTTCCTGGCGCAGGGGCAGCACGAATTCCTTGATCACCACGTCGTCGTTACCGGCCAGGTAAACGCTCGCTGCACCATTTGCGACGATGTCCAGTTCCATCACCGTGCGCAGGTTCAGGATACGGGACTTGTGGCGCTCCATGCGGTCTTTCTGATCGATCAACTCTTCACGCTTGGAATCGGGCATGATCTCGTTGGTCAGACGCGTGTGCATCTCGGCGATCTCCGTATCCATCTCGGCCAAACGCTCGGTCACGCTTTCACGGGTAACGATACCCAGTGGGTTGGTGCCATTGATCAAGCGGAAGTCGGAAGCTCCCAGTTGGCCATCGGCCCCGGGGTAACGCGCCGTCCAGTCGAACTGCTTGGCATAGAGCTCCACCACTACCGCATCCGCCGTAGGAGGGGAAGTGATGTGGTTCCAAGTGGTAAGACCGTAGATGATGATCACCGCGAGCACACCTGCGGGGATCACGGTCCAGATGAGCTCCAACTTGTTGTTGTGTGGCAACCAGTACGCGCGACGGTTCGGGCTGTACACATACTTGGCGGCGAACACGAAGAGCAGAATGTTGGTCAACACAAAGGCCAGACCGAGTACCAGCCAGTTGAAATTGAAGAGCCAATCGACCTCCGCGCCGTGCTGGCTGGCGGCCACAGGGAGCATCTTATCACCATAGGCGATCAAGAGCCATGCGAAGAAACCGAAGTAAGCGATCAGGAAAACCCACATCAGGCGGGCGTTCATGCGGTTGTCCGCAGGGGAGATATCCTCCTCACGCTTACCGCGTAAGCGGGATGTAAGCTCGTATACCCGGGCCAATTGTGCGATCGCCAGGACACCCAGCACGATCACGAGCAATATCAAGAGCTTGGTCATCGGTCGTTCTATGGATCAACCCTTAAAGGAGGGATGTTGTTCTTTTTGCGTTTCGGAAGGTCGTACTGCCTGCAGGCCTCCCTTACGGCTCACCATCGCTTGCTCGGCCAGGGCCCGAGCTCCAAAGGTGATCACCAGTAGAAGGGTGGAGGTGTGCATGGTCAGATCTGGTGGTGTACGCTCTCTTCGAGGTATGGATGGTTCACCGGTGTGAGCGGAGCTTTGGTAAGTGTGCTCAGCACTCGGATGATAAAGATACCCAAGAAGAGCACGAACATGCCGATCTCAAGCAGGCCGATGCCGTGGAAGTGATGTCCTAAAGTACCTGGGAGAACGAGCAGAACAGTGTCCAACCAGTGACCGATGAAGATCACCGCACCCACACCGATCAAGAAACGCGGGCTGCGTTTGGCATCACGGCTCATCAAGAAGACCATCGGAATTGCGAAGTTGACCGCAAAAATAGTCCACAGCAGACCAGGATGGTTGTTGATACGGTCCATGAAGTAGGTCACCTCCTCAGGAATATTGCTGTACCAGATCAGCATGAACTGGCTGAACCAGAGGTAAGACCAGAGGAAGCTGATGGCGAACACCCACTTGCCCATGTCCTGGACGTGGCTGTTGTTCACCTGTGGGAGGTGGCCTTTGCGCTTCAGGTAGAGCACCAGGACCACCGAGACCACCATTGCCGTTACCCACATGCCGCTGAAAACGTACCAACCGTACATGGTGCTGAACCAGTGCGCGTCGATGCTCATCAGCCAATCCCAGGAAAGAGTACTGCTGAACACGGCGAAGAACACCAGGAACAAGGCACTGCGACGGTAAGCGAGCAGGTGGGTCTTCAGCAGGCTGTCACCTGTGAGACGGTCCATTTCCAAGCTCTTCTTACGGAACCAGTTCGCAAAGAACACGAACACAGCCATGTAGACCAAGGTGCGGATCCAGAAGAAAGGCAGGTTGAGGTAGGCCTCCTTGCCTGCCATCAGTGAATCGTAATTAGGGTTCACCACTGCGCCTACCTCTGTTTTCAGAGCTGGCAGCACCTTGTCGCCGTCCATCACCATGTATTCATGGTACAGCGTGCCGTCCATCCAATGGTAGATGTGGTTCATGTTCATCGACGCTGCGGCGAATACCACCAGCAAAGCGATGATCCCGATGGGCAGGGCGCTGAAGATGCCTTCGTACACACGCTTCACCAGCACGCTCCATGCGGTCTCGGTGGCGTTCTGCAGAGCATAGAAGAACAAGGCTCCCATGGACACGCCGAAGAAGAAGAAGCCATTGATGAGCAGGTTCGCCCAGGTACGTTGGTGGTGATCGGTATGGTCGCCGAAGATGCCGACCAGGGTGCCCACCGCGCCCAGGACGATAAGCACCAGTGTGAAGGTGCGGGCCCGTTTGCTGAAGGTGAAGTTCATCGCTGCTGTTGCGTTGTCGTCCGTGATCAATTAGCGACTACCACCACTGCGCTCTCGCGCTGGAGTTGGCCGCCATTCTGCAAGTACTGTACGTAGCGTGTCACTTCCCAGCGCTCTTCCTTATTGAGCTGCGAGGCATGTGAGCCCATGGCCACGTTCTTACCATAGACCAAGCTGTGGAAGATCTTTCCTTCGGGAAGGTCCTTCAACGCTGCGAGGTAGCTCGGAGGAACAGGGTAGTTCCCGTTCACCACCACTCCGCCATCGCCTTCGCCTTTCGCACCATGGCAGTGCGCGCAGAACTTGTCGTAGTGGATCTTTCCCTGGTCCACCACGGCCTGCGTCATAGGCAGTGGGCTTTTCAGTTCCGCACCGGCCTGCTCATAACCCTCCAACGTTCCTGGGTAAGGGTAGGGCATGTTGAAGCCCACCTTGCTCGGGTCCTTGGAGAAGGGGATAGTGCCTTTGGCGGGCTTGCGCGCGCTTTGGCGCATACGCTGCATTTTGGCCGAATCCTCGGTGAAGTAGTACGGGTCCTGACCGAAGTCCACATAAGCTTCCATGGCCGGGCTGCGGTACATGTCGGGCATGTATTCCACTCCGGGGCTGTTGGGATCGCTCTTGCAGGAGGCCAGCATGGCCATGGCACCCAAGGATGCGATGGTCAGGCCTTTTAAGTTCGTGAGCTGGATCATATCGCGGTTCAATACTGGCGTTCGTTGATCTCGAACACGGAGGTTTCGCGCAACATTCCGGTTATCGCCTCGGCACTGTGGCCAAGGTTCTCCGTGGTACGTACCTCGATGATGAACTTGTCATCGGTGGTGCGCGGATCGGGGTTGCGTGCCGGCATACCGGGCAGGGTCTTGTTCCGGATCAGGTAGGTGATGGCCATGCCATGCGCTGCACAGAGCACGGTGAACTCGAAGGTCACCGGAATGAAAGCGGGCAGGTTCTTGTAGAACGCCTGGCTCGGCTTACCGCCGATGTTCATTGGCCAGTCGAAGATGTTGAAGTACCAGATACCCAACAATCCCAGGCACAGTCCGAACAGTCCGAACATGAAGCTGACGATGGCCAAGCGGGTGCGTTTGATGCCGATGATCGGGTCGATGCCGTGGACCGGGAAGGGCGAATAGACGTCCTTCACACGAACTCCGTTGGACACCAACTTGCGGGCACCATCCTTCAGAAGTTCTGGATCGTCGTAGACCGCGTATATGACCTTGTTACCCATGGTCTGTTAGTGCTGGTGGTGTTTAGCTGCTTCCTGCTTGTAGCTCTCGCCGCTTCCCTTCAAGATGGACTTCACTTCGTTGAGGGCGAGTACAGGGAAGTAGCGTGCGAATAGCAGGTACAATGTGGAGAAGATACCAAGGGTTCCTACGAACACACCTACATCGACCCAGGTAGGGTGGAACATGGTCCATGAGCTCGGCAGGTAATCGCGGTGCAAGCTGGTCGCGATGATCACGAAGCGCTCGAACCACATACCGATGTTCACGATGATGCTCATGAAGAAGGTGAAGATGAAGCTCGTGCGCAGTTTCTTGAACCAGAAGAGCTGTGGGCTGATCACGTTACAGGCCATCATGCTCCAGTAAGCCCACCAGTAGGGTCCGGTAGCTCGGTTGATGAACGCGTAGCTCTCGTACTCCACACCGCTGTACCAGCTGATGAACAACTCGGTGATGTACGCGACACCCACGATGGAACCCGTGACGATGATCACGATGTTCATGTACTCCACGTGCTTCACGGTGATGTAGCTCTCCATGTGCATCACCTTGCGCAGGATCAGCAGCAGGGTCTGTACCATGGCGAAACCGCTGAACACCGCACCGCTAACGAAGTAGGGCGGGAAGATGGTGGTGTGCCAACCCGGAACGATGGAGGTGGCGAAGTCGAAGCTCACCACGGAGTGTACCGAGAACACAAGTGGGGTTGCGATACCTGCAAGCACCAAGCTCACTTCCTCGAAGCGGGTCCAGGCCTTGGCATTACCGGTCCAGCCGAAGCTCAGAAGGCCGTACACCTTCTTCATGCCGGGACGGGTGACCTTGTCGCGGATGGTGGCGAAGTCAGGTATGAGGCCGATGTACCAGAACACCAGGGATACGCTGAAGTAGGTGCTGATAGCGAACACGTCCCACAGGAGAGGGGAGTTGAAGTTCACCCAGAGGCTGCCGAACTGGTTCGGCAATGGGAGTACCCAGTAGCTCATCCAGATCCTTCCCATGTGGATACCGGGGAAGGTGGCGGCCATGATCACAGCGAAGATGGTCATGGCTTCCGCAGAGCGGTTGATGGCCATCCGCCACTTCTGGCGGAACAACAGCAACACAGCGCTGATGAGGGTTCCGGCGTGGCCGATACCTACCCACCATACGAAGTTGGTGATGTCCCAAGCCCAGTTCACGGTCTTGTTCAAACCCCACACACCGATGCCTTTGCTGATCAGGTAAAGGATGCAGCCCGTACCATAGGCCGCAATGATGGCGGAAATGCCCAAGAGGATATACCAGCCTCGTGGTGCCTTGTTCTCGATCGGCGACACGATATCGTTCGTGATGTCGCCGTAGGTCTTATGACCAAGGATGAGCGGTTTTCGGATCGCTGCTTCTGAATGCATGGGCTCCTCTTTATCCTCCGTCGTTTATGCTGTAGCGTCTTCCTCAACGTTGCGCACCTTCACCAGGTAGTTCACGTTGGGTTGTACACCGATCTCCTCCAGCATATGGTAGCTGCGGATATCGTCTGCTTTATTGCGGATGTTGCTTTGCTTATCGTTCAGGTCACCGAAGATGATGGCGCCGTAACCGCATGCAGCACTGCAAGCGGTCTCGATGTCACCGTCCTTCACAGGGCGTCCGGCTTTCTTCGCCTCGAGCTTACCTGCCTGGATGCTCTGTACACACATGCTGCACTTCTCGATCACACCACGTGCGCGCACCGTCACATCGGGGTTCAACACCATGCGACCCAGATCGTCCCAGGCCGGGTTCACTTCACCGAACTGCTCGGTAACGTAGTTGAACCAGTTGAAGCGACGCACTTTGTACGGGCAGTTGTTGGCGCAGTAGCGAGTACCGATGCAACGGTTGTAGGTCATCTGGTTGAGACCTTCGTTGCTGTGCGTGGTGGCCGCAACAGGGCACACCGTTTCGCAAGGGGCGTGGTTGCAATGCTGGCACATCACCGGCATGAACACGACCTTGGGGCTCTCGCTCGGCTTTTCCATGGCCAAGTAACGGTCGATCTTGCTCACACCAGCGGCCTTACCGACCTCGTGGGTCATGTCCGAGCTGAAGTAGCGGTCAACACGAAGCCAGTGCATCTCGCGGCTGCGGCGCACTTCGTCCTTGCCCACCACCGAGATGTTGTTCTCGCTATTGCAAGCAGTGATGCAGGCACCACATCCGATACAGCTGTTCAGGTCGATGCTCAGGCCCCAACGGTGCCCAACACCTTCCACGGGGTGCTCGGCCCAGAGGTCGAACTCACGCACAGGCTTCTTGTCCAGCGCGTTGATCACGCCGTCCGCGTTCACGTCCTCGTGGACGTTGAGCATATGCGGCTTATTGAACAGGTTACGGTCTCCGGTCTTGAACTCCCCGATGCTGGTCTCGCGCACAACGCTGTGGCGGTCCATGTGCGTCAGGTGCGTTTGCGTGATGGCGATAGGATAGGTGCCGCCGGTTTTCTCCACGCTGCAGACTGCGCTGTAGGAGACGGAACCATTGACCATGCTGGTGAAGGGGTAGGCGTTGGCACCCACGGGGGATCCTCCGGCCACTGCGGCCTTGCCCACTTGTTCGCCATTGGCACCACGGCCGTAGCCCAGTGCGATGGCCACGCTGCCGGATTTTTGTCCGGGACTCGCTACCACTGGCAAGGTCAGGCTGCGGTCACCAACGGTAACAGTGACCAAGCTGGCGGGCGCTTGCTCACCGAGGTACATGTTGAGGCCCATGGTCTCAACATCGGCGGGGCTCATGCACACGTAGTTGTCCCAGGTCACCTTGGTGAGCGGGTCGGGCATTTCCTGCAGCCAAGGGTTGTTGGCATGCTGGCCATCACCGATGGCTTCGGTTGCGTAGATCGATACCTCGAAGTCGCCGCTCTGTGCGGATTTCTTCGCCGTGGCCGCTGCTGCGCCGAGGTCGCCAGCGAAGGCGATGGCATCACCAGTGCTCACCGATCTGCTGTACACACCGTTGTGCACGGCCATGTTCCAGGTGTCCTCGAAGGAAGCGATCATACCGCCGTTGGCGGAAAGTTCCTTCTGCCAAGAGCCTTTCACGAAGCTGTGCCAGTCCTTGTACGAACCGGTCCAACGCAGCAGGCTTTCGCCCCATTGGCGGGTATCGAACAGTTTGGTGATCGTGGGCTGTGCCAGAGCGTACTCTCCCGGCTTGGGCGTGAAGTCGTTCCAGCTCTCCAGGTAGTGGTTGTCCGGGCAGATGTAGCTGCACAGGGTGGCTGTCTCATCGGCGAAGAGGCTGAAACTCACACTGAGGCCCACCTTGGCCAGACCTGCCTTGAAGTCCTCCGCGTTCGGAAGGCTGTAGGCGGGGTTCACACCGGCCATCAACAGAGCTCCGACCGAACCGCTGTTCATATCCTTCACAAGCTGCGCCACGGCTGCATCGCTGCCTTGCTTAAGGTTGCTGTGCTTGGTCAGGTCGATGGTGCGGCCGTAGTTGCCCAGCATGCTGTTGATGCTGTTCACCAGTACCTGAGTGCCTTCGTCGTTGCTTCCGCAGAGTACCACGCTGGAGCCCCGTGCTGCCAACAGTGCATCGGCGGCTTTCTTGGTGGCGGCGTCCAGATCGGCATTGCTGCCGCCCACTGCACTGCCACCGGTGCGTCCGGCGATCTGGTCGTGCAGGCTGATCACGGTCAATGGCACTTGGCTCGGCTTGATCGCCGTGCGCTCGTCCGCATTGGCTCCGGTGAGGCTCATACGGCTCTCGAACTGGAAGTGGCGGCTCATTGCGCCATCGGGGTTCCGGCGGCTGGTGTATTGCCAGGTGTGCTCGGTAGTACTGCCCCAAGAGCTCAGGAAGTCGGCATCTACGGATACGATCACGTCGGCCTTGGTGAGGTCGTAGCTGGGCATTACGCGCTTACCGAAGCTCTTGGCATTCGCTTCGGTGAGACCCGCGTAGCTGATGGTATCGTACTGCACGTGGTCCACCGCGCCGAACTTGGCACGTAGTTCATCAACAGCGGCACGAGTGCTAGGACTGATGATGGTATTGGTCAGCAACACAACGCGTTTGCCTGCGCCGTTCGCGGCTACCAGACCTTTCACGACCGCGTCGTCCACCGTGCCCCAATCGCTCGCAACTTGTCCTTCAGCACTCTTGGCCGTTGGGCCTTTCAGGCGTGCATTGTCGTACAGGGAGAGTACCGAGCTGTTGATGCGGGCATTGATGCTGCCTTTGTCGAAAGCGGGGTTGCGGTTGATGCCGAAACGCGGGTTCCCCTTGATGTGGATGGGACGGCCTTCACGCGTTTTCACCAGGACGCTCGCGAAATCCTCACCATCATAGTAGGTGCTGGCGTACCAATTGGCCACACCCGGAGTAATATCTTCGGGTTTGTTGATATACGGGATGGACTTGATCACCGGGGTCTCGCAGGCGGCCAAGGTGGCAGCACCAACAGAGAAGCCGAGGAACTTCAAGAAGTCCCGTCGTCCGGTGGACGCACCACCGAAAGCCGGGTCGCCCAGGACCTGCTCGATGGCGGACTCTTGCGGGAACTCATGCTCCCGGCCCTTGATAGCCTCAGGCTCCTGGTGGAGGTCACCGAGGTCTTTCCAGTATCGCTTCGTGCTCGACATGAGGCGCGTTGTTCGGTCTTAGTAGTGGCACTTGGCGCATTCCCAGCCACCAAGTTCCTTAACAGTGATCTTGTCGTCTTCCAAGTACTTCTTCAGCTCGGCGTGACCCAGGTCGGTCTCCATCAAGCGCACCATGGTCTCATCGTAGTAACCATTGCCGGCCATCTGCACTTCGCGTTGGCCGTGGCAGTCGATGCACCATCCCATGGTAAGCGGGGCCCACTGCTCGGCCACGTCCATTTTCTCGTCGATAGGGCCATGGCACTCCTGACACTCGACCTTGCCCACGGCCACGTGTTGTGCGTGGTTGAAGTAAGCGTGGTCGGGCAGGTTGTGCACCTTCACCCAGCGGATGGGCTCCTCGTCGCCCGTGTAGGCCAGCTTCTCAGGATCCCAGCCCACGGCCTTGTAGATCTTGGCGATCTCAACGGTACCCGCAGGAGTACGGCCTTCACCCACGGCCTGGTGGCAGTTCATGCAGATGTTGGCGCTCGGGATACCGGCGTGCTTGCTCTTTTCGGCACTGCTGTGGCAGTACTGGCAGTTGATGGCCAGGTTGCCAGCCTCCACCTTACCGGCGTGCAGGGTGTGGTTGAAGTGGATAGGCTGTTCGGGCTTGTAGTTTGCAACCTCGTCACCACCGTACACTCCGATCGTCCACAATGCGTTCCAACCAAGCAACACCAGCCACACCACAACGAACAGGGCCACTATGGTAGCGGCGATCTTGTTGTTCCAGGCCCACTGGCCCATGCGCTGCATGAAGGTGAGGTCCGGGGCAGGAGCCCTGCCTTCCGATTCCCGAACAGCACTGTCCAAACTCTTCTTCACGCCGCTCAGCGAGAGGCCAACGACCAAAAAGAGAAGCGCAAGAACGATCAACCAAGGCCAAGGAGAACCGGCATCCGTGGCGCCGCCTACAGGGCCATCAGCTGTAGCACCTGGTGCTGGAGCCACTTTGGGCGCTGGTGGAGCATAGTTGTCGGCGTAATAGAGAATGGCCTCGATCTCCTCATCAGAAACGGCCTGAGCAGGCATCGGGCTCTTCTTCCACTATTCGAAAAGCTTGTTGGCGTAGGCATTACCGGTCTTCAGGTAGGCCGCGCTGTTCTTGATCCAAGCGTGGATTTCGCCCTGTCCTTCCCATCGGGTCTTGGAACCGGAAAGGGCGGGGCCGGTAAGATTCTTATCGGGCTTGTGGCAGCTTCCGCAGTTACCCTTGAAGAGCTTTTCACCTTTGGTATACAGCTCAGCATCAACTCCTTGCGCGGTGGCAGGGGAGAATGAGAAGAGCAGGAAGAGTGCGAGGGTAGCCTGTAAAAGCCCGGGCAAACGTTCTGTGATCCTTGCTGCAAGCGACATTCCGGACAATTTGGTAGGGACCACGAACCGGTGATCCGGGCGCAAAAATAGAAGCAACGTTGATCTGGGGGCCTTATTCCGGCCCGGTTGCCATGGTCATGTCACTATTTAGAGCGGTTCTAAATAAGGCAATGCTCAGAAAGCCTGAACCTCTCGACCAACTTCCACCACCGAACGGCATACTTTTGGCCCTATCCGGACACCATGCGCACTTCACTATCCGTAGCTTTCCAATTTGCCTTGGTTCTTGGCATTCACGCCCAAGTGGACGCCCCGGTACCCGTTCGCACGTTCACGCCATTCTCCCAGAAGTCGGTGGTCCTGCACGTGGATTCCCCCAATACAGCGGCTGCTAATGCCGTAATTGTACCGGGTGAGGTGCAAGTGACCTTCGACCCAAGTGTGGTTCGTGCCATGAACGACTACAGTGAGCGGAAACATGCACAACAAGGTTTCCGAGTGCAGATCTTCCTTGGCGAGCGTCGTTTGGCGGAGGAAACGAAGCGCGCCTACTTGCTGAAGTACCCCGACAGCGCGGCCTATCTCAGCTGGTTGGCGCCCAACTTCCGCTTACGGGTGGGTGATCTGCGCACACGCCTGGAGGCCGAAAGGCTTCTGCGCGATCTGAAGGACGTGTATCCGGGTAGCTACATTGTTCCGGACGAGATC
>CAJDVJ010000025.1_pt1 | contig 20155 bp, 17 predicted proteins | sample 7391371 | NCBI WGS metagenome assembly CAJDVJ01 (sample SAMEA7055699, study PRJEB34461) | soil metagenome | biome: terrestrial ecosystem; feature: Peninsula; material: soil | place: Antarctica | collected 2016 | reverse complement strand
GTTGCCTCCATTGCGCAATATTCCTCACTGCTGCCTCCCGTAGGAGTCTGGTCCGTGTCTCAGTACCAGTGTGGGGGATAACCCTCTCAGGCCCCCTACCGATCGTAGCCTAGGTGAGCTGTTACCTCACCTACTAGCTAATCGGACGCATGGCCATCCTTTACCGCCGGAGCTTTCAAATCAAAGTGATGCCACTTCGATTGTTATGGGATATTAATCCGGATTTCTCCGGGCTATCTCCCAGTAAAGGGCAGGTTCCATACATGTTACTCACCCGTGCGCCGGTCGCCACCAATGTATTGCTACATCGTGCTGCCCCTCGACTTGCATGTGTTAAGCCTGCCGCTAGCGTTCATCCTGAGCCAGGATCAAACTCTCCATTGTAAATGTTTGTTCGATCTGGTTCGTTGACGTGGTCTCTTCATGTTGATCTGTCGATCACAAGGACACCTTGCTGTTTCTCAAATGGACAATAAATCAAAGAACTGTATCGGTACGGGACGAATCCCTTTTCCGTTAGTGTTCAATCTTTCAAGCTTCCGTCTCGTCAAGTTTCCTTGGTCGATTGGGACGGCAAAAGTAGAGCTTATTTCGATATGTGCAAGTCTTTGTTGAAAATATTTTTCCAACCCTTCCTTGCGACCCAAAATCCTCACCCCTTACCGCGTCGCTTCAAAGAACGTTTATCTGAAAGCGGCTGCAAATGTAAGCGTAGTTTCTGAACCACCAAACATAGGTGCAAGAAATCTTTCACTTTCTTACTCAAGGAGTGCCTACCGCAAGGGGTAATACCTTGGCGTTGTAGAACTTATGCCCTTCCAAAAGAAATTGCGCTACATACTCCCCCATGGCCTGAGCACCAACCGGAGCTACATATCCGGGGAAAGCAGCACGCAGCATATCGGTGTCAACTGCACCCAGTGCCAAGCAGTTGCTCCGGATGCCCACATCCTTGTATTCCTCGGCCAAACACTGGGAAAGGCACGCCAGGGCTGCTTTACTGGAGCTATAGGCCGCTAATCCCGGGAACTTGGAGCTGTCCTGGAAGCCGCCCATGCTCCCTATATGGACCACATGACCCGGAGGATCACCGCCCAAGAGAGGCGCCAAGGCCTGTGTGATAAGAAGTGGTGCCACCAGGTTGATCCTGTACAGTTCAGAGACCCTTTCGGCCGTGTATGTACCGATAGGTGTGTGCAGCAGTGCGCCTGCATTGTGTAGCAAAGCGTGTATGCGCCTGCCCGCTGCGGCTTCCAACAGTATGTCGGGTGCATTGTTGGCTGCTATATCCAACTGCAAGGCTTCCATGCTACCGGCATGTACTTCCGCCTTGAGGGCCGCGAGGCCTTCTGCGTTGCGCGCTACGGCCAGCACGGTACACCCGTGGACGTTGGTAAGGGCTTTCACGGTGGCGCAGCCTACACCCCTACTTGCGCCGGTCACTATCACCAATCGTTGTTCCTTACTGTCCATTCTCGCAATGCTTTCGATCCGTTGTTCTTTCATGATCAACCGCGCTCGGGGTCAATGTGCTTGTATCAATCCATTCAAATGTACGCGGCCTCATAGGCGCAGTGCCAAGTTCTTGCAGCCGAGTGCATACCACACATGCGTTGGCACACTCATTCCTTGTTCACCAATGGTAAGTATGCCTGCGGTCCATGCACCAAGGCAAGTGGAACAGGTGATGATGAGCGTGTGCTACTTCTTACTCGCGTTACGGGTCTTCTCCCTTGCTCGCTCCTTCTCCAACTTCTCCTTGCGACGCTGGAGAACTTCCGGGTCCAGTACATCGCCAACGTTGCGCATCTGGCGGAGCACCCATTGTTGCCGTCCTTGCATGTAGGCACCGGGCTTACGACAATCGTAGCGTCGCGGCGCAGGCAGCACGACAGCGAACATGGCCGCGCGCTCCTTGCTGAGTTGCATGGCCGATACACCATAACAATACTGTGCGGCAGCTTCCGCCCCGAAAACACCCTTACCCAATTCGACCACGTTCAAGTACACTTCAAGGATGCGTTCTTTGCTCCAAAAGGTCTCGATAAGCACGGTGAACCATACTTCCAGCCCTTTTCGTAACCAGGTCCGGCCTGGCCACAGGAACACGTTCTTCGCGGTCTGCTGGCTTATGGTACTGGCGCCTTTTACGCGCTTGCCCTTCTTGTTGCTCTCCACGGCGCGTTGTATGGCATCCCACGAGAAGCCATTGTGCAGCATGAAGCGTTGGTCTTCAGAAGCGATGACAGCCAGCGGGAGTGCGCGGGCCATGGACGAGAGCGGTACGATCGTGCGTTCCAAGCGCCCCTGCTCCTTTGCCTGCATCACCATGATGCGGGTCACAGGTGGATCCACGAAGCCCAGGAGCACTACCCACACCACGCTTACCACCAGGAACCATAGTCCTATGGCGAGAAGTGTCCTGAGGATGCGAAGGATCATGGTTCCTTGAGTGAATAGGCAGCGAATGTAGGATCCCGAAGGCCACGCGCGTGAACCCTGTGAGCCAGGAACATGGCCCGCCGTTCCATTGGGGCCAAAAGTGAAGGCCCGCTGGTGGGCGGGCCTTCATGAACCAATGCAGATGAATGATCAGACCAGTTTCTTCACTTCCGCGATCACTGCATCATAATCGGGCTCCTGGGTAATATCGGGAACCACTTGGGTGTAGCGGACCACTCCGTTCTTGTCGAGTACAAAGACCACACGCGCATGCAGGCCGGCCAAAGGACCGTCCACCATACGCACGCCGAACTTCTCGCTCATGTCGTGGTAACGGAAGTCGGAAGCGACGTGTACGTTCTCGATGCCTTCAGCAGCGCAGAAGCGCTTCATTGCAAAAGGAAGATCTTCAGAGATGGCAACGGCAGTAGCACCGAGGCCTGTGATGTGCTTGTTGAAGGCGCGGGTCTCCATGGCACAGATGCCGGTATCCACACTGGGCATGGAGAACAGCACGACCACATTGCCTTTTAGCGAAGCGAGATCTGCCTCGCTGAGGTCGTCCTTCACAAAACGGATGTTCGGTGCTTGGGTGCCGGTGGCCGGAAGTGCTGCGTGAAGCTTAACGGGGCTGCCCTTGAAGTTGGTAGTTGCCATGTGTGTATATGTAGTGATGTTCTTGTTCTGATGTGCGTGAATAGTATGAACGCTACAAGCGTCCTACTGTTCGCGCATGATGTTGGGGATCGCCTCTTCGTAGACCTTGCGTGCATCCTCGACGAAGCCGAAGGGCGCATCATCAACAACGAGCTTGCCTTTGGTCACATGGCCCAGGAGGAGGAACGGAACACGGCTGGCCTGCATAAGGTCCAGGAAGTCGGTCTCCTCGTCCTCGTTCACGGTGACCACCGCACGGCCTTGTCCTTCTCCGAAGAGGAATGCATCCTCACGGATCTCGCTATCTGTAACGATATCGAATCCGAGTCCGTTCGGCAAAGCCATCTCCACCAATGTGGTCCACAGACCTCCATCGCTGACGTCGTGGGCCGCATTGATCATGCCCTTACGGATCAGGATCAGGAGCATGGTGTGCAAACGCATCTCTTCCTCCAGTTCGAAGAAGGGTGCAGGGGAGCGATGAATGTCGTGGTGACGCACCAGGTATTCGCTGCTCGCAATATCGTCCGTGGACTTACCAAGTAAGTAGATGAAGTCGCCCTTGGCCTTGAAGTCAAGGCTCATACGCTTCGTCAGGTCGGGGACCATACCCACCATGCCGATGGTGGGTGTAGGGAACACCGGAATATTGCGATCAGCAGTGACCGTGTGGTTGTAGAAGCTGACGTTACCTCCGGTAACCGGGGTTTCGAACGCACGACAAGCTTCGCCCATGCCTTTGATGACCTGCGCGAACTGCCAGTAGACCTCCGGATCGTAAGGGTTGCCGAAGTTCAGGCAGTTGGTGACACCCATTGGTTCACCGCCGGTGCAGGCGATGTTACGCGCCGCTTCGCTCACGGCGATCATGGCACCAACGTACGGGTCGGCGTGTACATAACGTCCGTTGCAATCCACGCTCACTGCGAGTCCCTTACCGGTCTCCTTCAACAGGATCAGGCCTGCATCGCTCGGAGAGTTGGTGCTGATGTTGTTGGTACGCACCATGGTATCGTACTGCTCGCTCACCCAGCGCTTGCTTGCGATGTTCGGGCTCGAGATGAGGTCGTAGGCCACTTTACGGAGATCATCCGGCTCAGGCACATCATCTACCTTGAACTTCTTGTTCTCCTTGATGTACGCTGGCTCTTTCTGTTCGCGCTCGTAAACGGGGGCTCCACCGCCGAGCACCAAGCTTTCCGCAGGTACATCGGCAACCAGCTCACCGTTCATGAAGTAGCGTACCTGTCCACCGTCGGTCACATTGCCGACCTCCACGCAGTTCAGGTCCCACTTGTCGAAGATGGCCTGAACCTCGGCTTCACGTCCTTTCTTCACCACCACGAGCATGCGCTCCTGGCTCTCGCTGAGGAGGATCTCCCAAGCGCGCATTCCCTCTTGACGGGTAGGGACGCGGTCCAAGTGGATATCCATTCCGCTCTCGCCTTTGGCGCTCATTTCATTTGTGCAGCACGTGATGCCCGCGGCGCCCATGTCCTGCATACCGATGATGGCATCGGTAGCGGCCAGTTCCAAGCTCGCTTCCAGGAGCAGTTTCTCCATGAACGGATCGCCGACCTGTACGGCAGGCAGATCGTCCATGCTGGTCTCGGTGATGTCCTTGCTGGCGAACGATGCGCCATGGATACCATCCTTACCGGTGCTGCTACCCACAATGAAGACGGGGTTGCCCTTGCCATGGCTGGTTGCGCTGATCACGCGATCGGCGCGCACGATGCCCACACTCATGGCGTTGACCAAGGGGTTGGTGGTATAGCACGGGTCGAAGTACACTTCTCCGCCAAGGACCGGAACACCGAATGCGTTGCCGTAATCTCCGATGCCTTTTACCACACCGCGCATGTGCCAACGGCTCCGTGCATCGGTGCTGATATCGCCAAAGCGCAGACTGTTGAGCTGTGCAATTGGACGCGCTCCCATGGTGAAGATGTCGCGGTTGATCCCACCCACACCCGTAGCTGCACCTTGATAAGGCTCGATGGCGCTAGGGTGGTTGTGGCTCTCGATCTTGAAAGCGCATGCCCAGCCATCGCCGATATCCATCAGGCCAGCGTTCTCGGCAGGTCCGGTGCGGGGCAGGGTCTTGATCTGTTTGATGGAGTTCTTGTACGAGCAGTGCTCGCTCCACATGGCACTGTAGATGCTGAGCTCCGTGAAGTTCGGGTCGCGACCAAGGATCTTCTTGATCATTTCGAACTCCTCGGCCAGCAAGCCGAGCTTCTTTGCAGTGTCAACGCCAGCGATGGCGGTATCCACTCCTGCAGAAGTGGGATCTTTTTTGGTAGCAGTGCTCATGCGATGATGTTCCCCTTCGGTGATGCAGCTCGAACGGGGTTGCAAAGGTAGCTGTACGATCCGAGGGCGGCGATGGGGTGAGATCGGGCCGGAACACGAGCGGCTCCTACCTTCGCCAGCCATGCTGGGTATTCTACTCGCGATAGGCTATACGGCCCTGCTGCTGTTCTTCATGCGGCGCATCCCGTTCTTCTCCAAGGCGGAAGGTCTCCCCTTTCGCGGTGTGGCGGGCATCTTCCTACTGAAGATCCTGGCGGGAACCGCGTTGTGGGCCATCTACAACTGGGTGTACACTGATCGCGCTTACGCCGATATCTTCAAGTACTTCGACGATAGTGCGGTCATGTTCTCAGCACTTGCCGATAGACCGATGGACTTCTTCAGGATGCTCTTCAGCATATCCAACGATAGTCCCTATTTCGACGAGCGCTACTACAAGGTGATGAACCACTGGTACCGCGAGTACGAGAGCAATATGCACAACGATGCACATACGATCATACGCTTCAATGCAGCGGTACGCTTGCTGAGCTTCGGAGAGTTCCATGTGCACACTGTGTTCGCCGCTTTCCTCTCGCTTACAGGTACTGTGGCGCTCTACCGTGCCTTCGTTGACTTCCTGCCCGGACGAGAGCGCCTATTGGCCATTGCCGTATTTCTGATCCCATCGGTCCTGTTCTGGGGTAGCGGAGTGATCAAGGAAAGCCTGCTGTTCTTCGGCCTGGGCATCCTGATCTGGCAGTGGTTCAAACTGCTGAGCAACGAGATGACCTCCGTTGGCGTCATACTTATCGCCGGTGCTAGCGTACTTCTTTTCCACCTGAAGTTCTACGTGATAGCAAGCCTTGTCCCAGGTCTGGCCATGTTGTTCTTGGAACGCTTTGCGAGAAGAGTGCCTTTCGCATTGCGCACAGCATTGGTCCTGTTCGGCACCATTTGGCTCGCACTCAATCTGCACCACTTCCTGCCGGGCTTCAACGTGCTGGAGATCCTGGCACTGAAACAGCGGGATTTCATAGGTCTGGCGCAGGCAACGAATGCCGGGAGCTTCATAATGCCCGAGCGTCTCACTCCCACCATCGGCAGCTTCATCGTTCAGGCACCGAATGCCTTGTTCATGACCATGCTGGGACCTCTGTTCCACCCCAGCAGCGGTGCCTTCGGACTGGTGGCCATCGTGGAGAACTCTGTGATCCTGTTAGCAGTGGTGTTGATGCTGTTCTACCGCCTGCCGGCACGCTCGGTGGACCACATCCTATTGACCGCGCTGCTCTCGTATATGGTCGCACTTGCATTGGTGATCGGCTGGACCACGCCCGTGATGGGTGCCTTGGTGCGCTACCGTGTGCCCCTTCTCCCATTCGTGCTCATAGCCGCTGCGCTGGTGCTCGATCATCGCAAGCTTCTGGCGCGTTGGCCCGTCCTAAAACCCTTCATTTCCGCATGAAGCACTTCGTAGCACTGTGTGCACTTCTGCTGCTCCTTACCGGCTGCTTCCATTCTCAGACCGCTGATCTGGTGGTGCACAATGCCAAGATCCATTCAATGGACGAGAGCGGAACCACCTACCAGGCCATGGCGATACGCGATGGACGTATCGTGGAACTGGGGCCGGAACGCCAGATCCTTAACCGATATAAGGCCAAGGAGCATTACGACGCACAGGGCCGCTCGGTCTACCCGGGCTTTATCGATGGGCATTGCCACTTCTTCGGCTACGGCCTGAACAAGCAGAAGGCGGACCTCACAGGAGCGAAAAGCTGGGACGAAGTGCTGGCACGGATGCAGGAATACGCAAGGGACAACCCCGAAAAGACATGGCTCCTTGGCCGAGGCTGGGACCAGAACCTTTGGGAGGTGAAGGAGTTTCCGGACCGGAAGGAGCTTGACCGCTTGTTCCCCGATAGGCCTGTACTACTTCAACGCGTGGATGGCCACGCCGCCATCGCCAATGCTGTGGCATTGCACCATGCAGGCATAACGGCGGACACTCGGATCGCGGGTGGGCAGGTGCTGGGCCATTTCACCACGCCACAAGGCGATCGCTCCTGGACCAAGCCGGCGGATGTGACCGAGATCGAGCGAATGGGTTATCCCTTCTGGGAGCCGAGCGGTGTGCTCGTGGACAATGCGGTATCGGTGTTCCAGACCATTTTCGATGAGGCGGACGAGGCTACCAAGCGACAAGCCCTGCTGCGCGCACAGACCGATTGCTTCAATGCCGGACTTACGATGGTGGCAGATGCGGGTCTGGATGTGGGCACCATCGAGCTGATCCGCACCATGCAAAAAGAAGGTGCTCTGAAGATGCGCGTTTACGCCATGGTCGCCGATTCGCCAGAGAACCTGGAGCATTTCGCAAAGTCAGGTCCTATCAACGAGGAACGATTGATAGTCCGCAGCGTTAAGGTGTATGCCGACGGCGCACTGGGTTCTCGCGGAGCTCTGCTGAAGCAGGACTACAGCGACCAAGCAGGGCATCGCGGATTACAGTTGGCCTCGCGCGAGCATTTCGCGGAAGTGGCGGCATGGTGCAAGAAGCACGATTTCCAGATGAACACTCACTGCATCGGCGATAGTGCGAACGCCCTGCTGCTCGATGTGTACGCCGAGACCCTCGGAGGCATGAACGATCTGCGCTGGCGCATTGAACATGCCCAAGTGGTAAGCCCCGAGGACCGGCCGAAGTTCGCGGCGTTCAGCATCATTCCCAGTGTGCAGCCCACCCATGCCACAAGCGATGGGCCGTGGGCCGAAAAGCGCTTGGGGCATGAGCGTATAGCCAACGCTTACGCCTATGAGGACCTGCGCAAGACCATGGGACTGCTGGCTCTGGGCACCGACTTCCCGGTGGAGGACATCGACCCGCTGCAGACCTTCCGCAGTGCGGTGCTGCGCCAAAGCGTAACAGGGTGGCCAGAGGATGGTTACCAGAAGGAGAACGCCCTTTCGCCCTTGGACGCCATGCGTGGCATGACGATCTGGAACGCGATCGCCACCTTCACCGAGAACGACCTCGGCTCCTTGGAAGTAGGCAAGTACGGGGACTTCGTGGTAGTCGACTTCGACCTCCTGAACAGCACTCCGGAAGGCCTTCGCAAGGCCAAGCTGCTGGCCACTTACATCAATGGAGAGCGCGTGAAGTAGGTTTCACCGGAGCGCCTTCAGGGTGTTCTCTATTTGCAGAAAGTGGCGCTTCTGATGCGCGATGGGAAAGCGGAATGCATCACCTGGTTGAAAGCGTAGGATGGGGCCCAGCGTACTGGTGACCTTCTTTCCTTCCAGTCCCATGGTCCTGGCCTTCTCCAGCATAGCGACCATGTCGTTCAGCATTGATTCCACATCATCCAAGGCGGTCCAGCCGGACGTGGCCACATTACGCGGTTCGAACATGGCCATGGTCTTCATGCGCCAACCAATGCTTCCATCGCTGCGCGGATCCATGGCCTTGGTGCTGTAGTCGCCCCAGCGTCCGGAGGTGTACCGTTCCGCGTAGCGAAGACCTCGGCCGTCCCCAGCGTACAACTTCTGCAAGCGCTTGTGATAGTGACCCGAACTCAACTGGATGTGGCGCAGCACTTCCATGCTGCTCCAGCGCTTAGCGGCCGGTCGCTTGTGCAACAGTTCCTGTGGCAGCTCGCGAAGGCGGGAACATTGCTGTAGTTCTGCACGCAATTCGGCTTGCAGCTGATCGATCACCTGTGATGTCAACATGGATTCCATGACAGCAAAACTACCGGGCACCAAAGGCGGACCCACTTGATACAGATCAAGAACGGTGATCCTTGATCCCGCGCCGCATTCGGCTGAATGTTTCGGGTGTCATGCGCAGGTACGAGGCAATGTCCTTCTGCGATACGAGCTGGAGCAATTGGGGACTGCGTTCCAATAGACGAGCGTACCGCTCTTGGGCATCCAGTGTAAGGAGTTCGACCTCGCGGGTGGCCCTGCCCTTCACAAGCTCTTCCAGGATCAGGCGCCCCCAGCGGTCCATGGCGGGTATGTTATCAAAGAGCTGTTGCAGATCGGCATAGCTGATGCCTTGGAGCACGCTATCACTGACAGCCTGAACTTGGAAGCGCCCCGGATGCTGGCCCACGAAGGAATCGAAATCGCCGCTCCAACTATTGCCATAAGAGAAGCCAAGGCATTGCTCCGCGCCATCATGTTCGAAGTACAGGCGCTGCACTCCGGACTGCACGATGTAGAAACGGTTCTCCACCGTACCAACCCTGGAAACGAACTCACCTTTTGCGAAATGATGCTCTTTCCAGCATGGGGCAACCTCCTGCCACTCCGCGTCGTTCAGGGGGACATAGCGCTCTATGATGCGTCGTACCAAGGTCATCGCCGCAAGGTAATGGCTACACTTACGCACGCTACTTTCGCCCGCAATGAACGCAGACCCTTCAGCAGTACCCGAACAAAGCTGTGCCTTGGTGAACATACTGGGCACGAGTGTTAAGCCCGGAGAGCGCCACGTTATGGACCTCCAAGTGGCACGGCTGTACACCAGGACCAGTGTGGAGATACCGGTTGTGGTGCAGCGCGGCAGAACGGACGGGCCAGTGCTTCTGCTCTTGGCAGGCGTACATGGCGATGAGGTCAATGGTATCGACACCGTGCGACGGATCCTGAAGGACCTGGAGGAGCGCCCTTTGGAGCGCGGAACCTTGGTGGCCATACCGGTGCTGAACGTATTCGGGTTCCTGGCCATGCAACGTGAACTTCCGGACGGACGAGATCTGAACCGATTCTTCCCTGGATCCGCAACCGGCTCATTGGCCAGTCGCTTGGCCCATGCCTTGGTGAGCGAAGTTCTACCTGCGGTGGATGTGGTGATAGACCTGCACAGTGGGGCCGCTCAACGCTACAACCATCCCCATCTTCGTTACACGGGTGGCGATGCCTCTTCCTTGGCCATGGCGGAAGTTTTCGACCCTCCCCTGTTGCTCAAGGCCAGCATCCGTGAACGTTCCCTGCGTGCCCACCTGGAAAGGCCCTTCGGACAAGAGACAAGGTGCAACAATGCTGAACAGTTCCAAGTGGGTGCGTTCGCCCATGGCAGGCCTGTTCCATCCGGTGGTGGAGAACGGGAGCAAAGTGGAGGTGGGCATGGTGATGGGCCTGGTATCCGACCCTTACGGCGAGATGGCCACTCAGGTGCGTGCCACCTTCGCGGGCAACATCATCTGCGTGAACATCAGTCCGGTAGTGAACCAAGGCGATGCCTTGTTCCACATCGGGTTTGCGTAGGGCTCGCATTACCTTGCGGTCATGTTGCCCCGTTCGGAACACCTCCGCGAACTACTGCGTTTCCAGCAACCTTTCAACCACCGTGACAGGCTGATCCTTCGTGACCATCTGGCTCTGGAACGCACCAGACTGGCCAACGAGCGCACCTTGATGGCCTACATCCGCTCTTCCTTGTATCTGATCATCGGTGGCCTGGCACTTACCCAGGTAAAAGGACACGGAGACCTCTATTGGGTAGGGTTCATGGCCTTGGTCCTGTCGGTGATCTTCGCCGTGATCGGCACCGTACGTTTCCACACGCTGCGCAGGCAGTTGGACAGTTACTACCTGCCCATGGCAAGCAACGAGGAGCAAGAGAAGGACCAGGTCCAAGCTGTTCCTTAGCGCTGTTTCACGAAGCGTTCCGAGTATGCAACACTGCCGTCTTTCACCTGAAGATGGTAGACTCCGGGAGCAAGTGCCGATATCGACAACCGGTACGAAGTGCCAGGAGCAACAGTACGCTGCATTACTTCTCGCCCCGCGGCATCCAGAACGGTAATGTGTGCCGTGTTGGACCCGCTCGCGGGCACCCGCACCGTGATCCCATCTTGGGCGATGGTGGGCCAAAGTGCGAAGCCATCGCTACCAATGCCGTCAACACCGGTAATGATCACCTGTACAGGATCGCTCGTAGCCTCGCAGCCATTGGCATCGGAGATCGTGACCGTGTACTCACCCGAAGCGGGTGCGACCAACATCTGGTCGCTGGCACCTTCTACAGGCATACCGTTGAGCGACCACTGGTAGGACGTGGCCACCGTGCTGCTGAGCTCGTTGCCGAACACAGTGATCTGTGGCAGCGGCGGCAATGGGAACTCCACCAATTGGACCGTGTCGCTCCAAGCCGTGCAGCCGGAAGCGCTTTCCACCATCAGGCTGAACGGCGATCCGTTGTTCACAGAAATGCTCGGCTGTGTAGAGCCGGTGCTCCACGTGTAGGAGTCCATTCCAACAGGACCTTCCACAAGCGCCGAACCATTCGCACAGTATCCTTCGGGACCTGATAGTTCTGCCTGAGTACTTGTCACCAAGGCCGCAAAACCATCGAGCTTGCCGTAGCCCCAGCTCTTGTTCGGCACGGCCCCTGTGAAGCCATCGCCACGAGCTGTGGCATGGATGGCCGCGATCACTTCGCCATAGGGTGCGTTGGGGCAGCGCTGCAAGTAGAGCGCGGCCAGTCCGGCCACCACTGGTGATGCCATGGAAGTGCCGCCATTGCGCAAGTGCATGCCACCTTCGGCCAAGCGCGGGTCGTTGGATCCGACCAGCGTTGCGATCCAATCCAGAGGCGCAGCGCTGAAGGTGATATCGCCGGAGGCGGCCACGTCCGGTTTCTGCAAGCCGTTGCGCGCTGGGCCCTTGCTAGAAGTGAGGGTCATATCACCTTCGGTCCCGGGAATGGTCAACTGGTCACCGAGCGAGTTGATATAGCTTGTCTCATTGAAGTAGTTGGCAACTGCGACCACCTTGGGCGAACAGGCCCAAGAATCCACGATGTGCTGGTCATTATCAGGAATCACATAGTTGACCATGGCCGGAAAGGCCTGCACTGATGGCAGGTCCGTGGAAAGCAGGTTGGACAGGCCGTGTTGGGCCGAGCCCCAACAATCGAAAGCGCCGCTACCGGTGGTGTTGAAACGGAAGCGGACCGCGTTGCCTGAATCCGGCTGAGCGATCAGTACCTGCAACTGGTACTGATCACCCCGCTGCGCAGCAAAATACTGAACTACACCAAGTCGGTTGCCACTGAAGGAACGCAACGTGTCGGTGATCACCGTACCCAAATTGTCAGCGATGTTGTGGAACGGTGTACGGCCACGGTAAATGAGAGGAGCGACACGATCCGCACCAACGGAATACTGCACGTTCTGTAGATCGGCCACATCGGCCCAAACTTCCATGAAGGCTGCCGGGTATCCAAAGGCGCTGCCGTTATTGCGCAGGAACCAGGTGAAGGTGGTGTCCGCACCCACTTCGGTACGCAGGTGGTAGGGTGTGAATGAATTGCTGTTTCCCGCGGCGGCCACCATCACCCTGCCACCACGCTCTTCGAGCATCTGGTCGATGAACAGGGCCGAAGCGTCCTTTCCATCGTGCGAACCGAGGTAGGTGCCCAAGCTGGCATTGATCACTACCGGGCGACCCAATGCAGCTGCTTCATCGAAGATGAACTTCACCGCATCGGCCACCGAAGCGCGGAAGTTGCCCGAGAACCGGGAGGATACAATGATCATGTCCGACCTGGGAGCCACGCCTTTGTGCCTTCCGTTCGCCAGACCATTGCCGGCTGCCGTACCCGTTACCGTGGTGCCATGGCCATAGTACTGGGGCTGGTCCACCGAGGTCATCAACCCTGCATTGATCTGTGTGCTGTCCCAGACCTGTCCGTATCCGTAGGGCTGTGGGGTCTGGCCGTTCACCGCGAGGGTCTGGTCCCAGTACTTCAACACGCGGGTATTACCGTTCTCGTCCCGCAGATCGGGATGTTGCCAATCCATTCCGGAATCGATGATGCCCATGATCACCCCTTCACCATCATAGCCTTGGGCCAACGGAAAAAGACCTTGTTGGATCTCGTTGATGTGGTTCTTCACACGCATCGAATCGTTCATCAGTTGGCCTTTCTCGAAGCTGAACTCGAAGGACTGCACGGCGGGATATTGAGCCAAGGCACGCACCCGGTCCACGGGCATCCGCACGCTCACGAGCTTGTCCATGCTCATTTTCACGCGACCGCCTTCGGCACGCACAGCGTTGGCTACCCCTTCGGCCGGGCCGTGGATATAGAGGTCCACCTCGGCATCCGGCGCATGGTCCCAGCTCAAGTAGGCCTGAAGCATGAAGTCCATCTTTTCGCGCTTCTGAGCGACGATGGTCCCGGCGAATACCAGGGAAAGGATCAACAGGATGGAGCGGCTTAAGAGCATGGTCCAAAAGTACTTAGGCAATGGGCATAAGTTCGGCCCAAGCCGGAAGATGATCGAGGAAGTTGGTGCGGCCGGTGCCGTGGTCCACCTTGCAACAGTAGTGTACAAGGCCGTTGGTGACCATGAGCCAATCCACCTTGAACACGCTGTTGTAGCGTGCCGCCTGCTCGAAGGTCTTCTGCGTGATACGCACTCCGGGGGCCTTGCATTCCACCAGCAACACGGGAAGGCCTTGAGGATCGTGAACAAGGATATCGGCCCGTTTTGCCAAGCTGTTCAGCACCAAGGACCGCTCCACAGCGATCAGTGAAGCCGGGTAACCAAGGTCGTGGACCAAGTGGTTGATAAAATGCTGGCGCACCCATTCTTCAGGCAATAGCGCGAGCCATCGCTTGCGGATAGGATCGAATACCAAGGTGCCACGGTCGTCGTGCTTAGTTTTGACACCGTGGTCCGGTAGCTGTAAGGCCGGCATTCCGTTTCCCATAATCCCTACAAAAGTGCGCACCAAAGAGGACATTGTCCGCAACTGGCTTCCCCGGTATACCGGCCTGGCCTTGGAGGACTTCAAGCCATATGTACTGTTGACCAACTTCGACAACTACCTGGACATCTTCTGCCAGCAGACCGGAGCCGTGATCACAGTGCGCGACAAAGCCATGACCGTTGCTGTTGCAGAGGACATGATGATGATCAACTTCGGTATGGGCAGCGCCAATGCCGCCACGATGATGGACCTGCTGAGCGCGATAGCTCCCAAGGCTGTACTCTTCTTGGGCAAATGTGGTGGCTTGAAACGCAAGAACCAGCTGGGCGATCTGATCCTTCCCATTGCGGCCATTCGCGGGGAAGGCACCAGCGACGATTACTTCCCTCCCAAGGTACCAGCTCTACCCAGCTTCATGATCCATCGCGCTGTAAGCCACGTGATCCGGGATCTGGAACTCGATTACTGGAGCGGAACAGTGTACACCACCAACCGCCGCGTTTGGGAGCACGACGAGGACTTCAAGGAACAGCTGCGCATTCTGCGTTGTATGGCCATCGACATGGAGACTGCAACCCTTTTCATGACGGGCTTCTACAATGAGATCCCAACCGGAGCCCTCCTATTGGTGAGCGATCAACCGATGGTAGCAGAGGGTGTGAAGACCAGTACCAGCGATGCCAAGGTCACCTCCAGCTTTGTGGAGAGCCATGTGCGCGTTGGCGTCGAATCCCTGCGGGAGATCATCAACAAAGGACGCTCGGTAAAGCACCTGCGGTACGAATGAGCAACCTGGCCGAGCTCAAGAAGATCAACAGCGAGCTGGATGCTGGCACTTTCCGGCCCGTGTACTTGTTGCACGGGGAGGAGAGCTTCTTTATCGACTATATCAGCGACCGGATCGAAGCGCTCGCACTGCAGGACCATGAGCGGGATTTCAACCAGAGTATCCTCTACGGACCCGATACCAATGCCGGCTTGGTGGAGGACACCTGCTTGCGTTATCCCATGATGGCCGAACGGCAACTGGTGATCGTGCGCGAACTGCAGAACTGGCGCATAGACCAAGTGGAGAAGTTGGAGCCATACCTTCTGAAGCCGACCAAGAGCACCGTGCTCGTGCTGTGCTACAAGCACAAGAAAGTGGATGGCCGCAAAAGCATTGTAAAGAGCGTTCAGAAAGGTGGCGGTCTTGTTTTTCTGAGCGACAAGGTGAAGGAGGACAAGCTGCCGGACCTACTGGCGAACTTGGCCAGGAAGCAGAAGCGTAAACTGGGGCAGAGCGAAGCCCGCCTGCTCGCGGCACATTTGGGAAGCGATCTGGCAAAAGCCGTGAAGGAGGTGGAGAAATTGTGTTTGGTGACCGAAGAGGGAGGCACCATCACCAGCGATATCATCCAGCGCTTCGTGGGTATCAGTAAGGAGCATAACATCTTCGAACTGCAGAATGCGATCGGTTCGCGCAACACCGAGCGTGCCATGCGGATCGCCAACTACTTCGCATCAGCACCCAAGGACAACCCCTTGCCGCTTACACTGGGCTTCTTGAACAGCTACCTCACCAAACTCGCCATTGTGCACACAATGCCGGGAAAGAGCCAACAGGAACTGGCCTCGGCCATGAAGGTGTCGCCCTACTTCGTGAAGGACTATCAGGCACAGGCCGGCAACTACACGCTGGGCAGGATCGTGGAGGCCCAACACCACCTCAGGGACTGCGATCTGCGCAGCAAGGGCCTCGGAGGTGACGGTGGCGACCATGGGGAGCTGCTGCGCGAACTTCTCGCCAAAATAATGTCCTAAGCGCTTGGTCAACAGCACATCAAGGCCAGCTGCCGGACTCAAGGCGCAAGCCCTCTCCATCCCATAGGTAGCTCACAGCATCCCCAGAAGCGGCACCAAGCAGGTCGCCGTTCCTCCAAATGGCACTTCGGTGCTCAACAGCGTTAACCTAATTTAGCGCCCCTTGAATGCAACCCTTTCACATGCTGCGCACCGCAACCCGTATTCTCCTCGCCTCGTTCTTTCTTCTGCTCGCCGGCATGGCTTCTTCCCAGACCGGGACCATCCGTGGCTTCGTGTACGACAAGGGGAACGGCGAACCCATCATTTTCACGAACGTGATCCTGAAGGGCACCACAACCGGTGCGGCCACCGATGTGAACGGTTACTACTCGATCAGTAAGGTGACCCCGGGCAAGTACACCCTGATGGTGACCTACTTGGGTTACGACACCGTGTTCAAGGAGGTGACAGTGGTGCGCGACCAGATCATCACCGAGAAACTCTTCATCACCAAGAGCGCTATCCAGATGCGCGAATTCGAGGTGCGGGGTGAAAAGCAGGAGGCCCAGAACCAGGTGAGCATGGGGGTTACAAAGCTCACTCCACGCCAGATCGAACTGATGCCCTCTGTGGGCGGCGAGGCCGACCTTGCCCAATACCTTCAGGTGGTACCCGGGGTGATCTTCACCGGTGACCAAGGCGGGCAGCTATACGTACGGGGCGGAAGCCCGATCATGAACAAGATGATGCTGGACGGCATGGTGCTTTACAATCCGTTCCACAGCATCGGCTTGTTCAGCGTGTTCGACAACGACATCATCCGGAACGCGGACATCTACACGGCCGGCTTCAATGCCGAGCATGGTGGTCGCATCAGTTCCGTGATGGACATCACCACCCGTGATGGTAACAAGACCCGCTTCAGCGGTAAGGTCCAGGCCAGCACCTTCGCGGCCAAGACCATGTTGGAAGGTCCTATCAAGCGCCAGACCGAACCCGGCGCTGGTTCTTCCTCTTTCCTACTGAACGCCCGTCACAGCTATCTGGACGAGAGCAGCAAACTGTTCTACTCTTACGTGGACACGGCGGGTCTGCCTTTCCGGTTCACCGATCTGTACGGTAAGATCTCCTTCAATGGTGCTACCGGTAGCAAATTCAACCTCTTCGGTTTCAATTTCAGCGATGGAGTGAACTACCAAGGTGTGAGCGACCTGGGTTGGAACAACTGGGGCGCTGGCACCAACTTCGTACTGGTGCCGAGCGGATCAGCGGTGCTGATCGACGGTGTGTTCAGCGTGAGCAATTATACCATCGAGCTGAAAGAGGCCGAACTCGCCCCACGTACCAGCGAGATCGCAGGTTTCAACGGTGGGCTGAACTTCAAGCTCTTCAACGGTGAGGACGAGGCGCGTTATGGCGTGGAGGTTCTCGGTTTCCGCACGAACTTCAAATTCTTCAATGCCCTTGGTCGCAAGTACGAGCAGGAGCAGAACACTACGGAGATCGCTGGCTATTTCAACTACAAGAAGAAGCTGCGCAATGTGATCATCGATCCAGGGATCCGTCTGCACTACTATGCCTCCCTTTCGGTGGCGAACATCGAACCCCGCCTGGGCTTCAAGTGGAACATCACCGATGATTTCCGGTTCAAGGCAGCCGCCGGCCGATACAGCCAGAACCTGGTTGCCACCAACACGGACCGCGACGTAGTGAACCTCTTCTACGGTTTCCTCTCCTCGCCTGATGCATTGCCACGGAACCTTACCGCCGCTAACGGCGATGTGCGTGAGATCAAGGATCCGCTACAGCGTGCCAACCACTATGTGGCCGGCGTGGAGTACGACCTCACAGACGAACTGTCGGCCAACTTCGAAGTGTACTTCAAGGATTTCCGCCAAGTGACCAACCTGAACCGGAACAAGATCTTCGAGGACACTCCGGAATTCGCGGATAAGCCGGATGAACTGAAGAAAGACTTCATTGTGGAAACAGGAAAAGCCTACGGTGCCGACCTTCAGTTGAAGTACGAGAAGGGCAAGACTTTCATTTGGGGCGTTTACAGCTACACGGTTGTGGATCGTTTCGATGGCATTCAGGAGTATAATCCAGTATGGGATCGACGCCACAACATGAACTTCCTGATAAGCCACACCTTCGGCAAGTTCGATTCGTGGAAGGCGAATGTTCGTTGGAACTTCGGTTCAGGGTTCCCCTTCACACAGACGCAAGGGTTCTACGGACAGGTCCCTTTCAACGGGGATATCAACACGGATATCACCGCGAGCAATGCCAACCTGTCCACCATTTTCGCTCCTCTCAACCAAGGACGATTGCCTGCTTACCACCGCATGGACGTAGGTGTGACGAAGCAGTGGAAGTTGGACGAGCACAAAGTGATCGAAGTGGATTTCAGCCTGACGAACGCATATGATCGTCAGAACATATTCTACTTCGACCGCGTGCGCTTCGAACGCGTGGACCAATTGCCACTGCTACCCAGCTTGGGCGCGAGCTATCGCTTCTGATCCAGAAGCATAGCTACACAGCAGCTGCTCAGTTCACCAGGTACACGATCGCTACAACGAGCATCAGAATAGCGGCAACGATCACTATTACAGCGACCATGCCTTTCGTTGCTTCTGCGTCGGTTCCCTTGCGGTCTTCCAGTGCGTGGGGCATAGTGCCCGGTTCGGTATAGTGATTATCGGTTGACATACCATAGTCACTACAAATTCAGATCCATACCATTGACCGTACGCGGAAGGTGTCATTGAACATGGATGGTCAGTAGTTGAGGCAGTATTCTCTGCTGTGTATAGGATCACCCGAGATGGGGTGTGGCTTCCCCGTAGAGTTTCTACATGTAGTATCGGATACACGATCTGCACGCCGTGACCGATACGCTCCGCTCGATCCCAGGAAGGTATTCAGCTGTGAGGCTCTCCCCTAGCCTTGGGCTACTCTGGGATGGTGCGCCACCCAGCGAAGAGACCCGTTCGCTGCACGAATAAAGGATGATCCATGTGCAATATGGATGTATGCATACTGGTTTGAACACGAATAACTCCGAAGTCCGGATTTCGCGACATTTCGTCGGTAAACCCTACACCCACAAGACTTTATGGCTTCTTCACCAACGCGCATCTGACAATTCTTCCACTCTCCTATCATGGTCTGTGTATTGATGCATGCAGTGCCAACACCTGAACACCATGGACCTGAACAAATTCACCATCCGCTCCCAGCAAGCCATCCAACAAGCGCAGACCATCGCCAGTGGCTATGGCCAGCAAATGCTGGAGAACGGGCATCTGCTGAAAGGTATTCTGGAAGTCGATCCGGATGTTACGCCCTTCCTCTTGAAGAAGCTCAATGTGAACCTTCCTGCAATGACGCAGGCACTGGATCGCATTGTACAGGGCTACCCCAAAGTGACCGGTGGCCAGATCAGCCTTTCGCGATACAGCCAGGATACTTTGACAAAAGCACTGGCAGCACTGAAGGAATTCGGTGATGAGTTCGCCAGCGTGGAACACCTGCTGATCGGCATATTGGACAGCGGCGATAACGTGAGCCAGCTGCTGAAGGACAACGGCCTTACCAGGAAGGACCTTGTGGCAGCGATCAAGGACTTGCGCAAGGGAAGCAAGGTTACCAGCCAGAGCCAAGAGGAGACCTATAACGCGCTGAACAAGTACGCCAAGAACCTGAACCAGCTGGCCAAGGACAACAAGCTGGACCCGGTGATCGGGCGCGATGAGGAGATCCGTCGCGTGCTACAGATCCTGAGTCGACGCACCAAGAACAACCCGATCCTGATCGGTGAACCCGGCGTGGGTAAGACCGCCATCGCCGAAGGGATCGCACAACGTATTGTGAGCGGTGATATTCCCGAGGATTTGAAAGGCAAGCAAGTGTACAGCTTGGATATCTCCGCCCTGATCGCCGGAGCCAAGTACAAGGGCGAATTCGAAGAGCGCCTGAAGGCCGTGGTGAAGGAAGTGATCAGCGCAGAAGGCAACATCATCCTGTTCATCGATGAGATCCACACCCTTGTGGGAGCTGGTGGTGGCGAAGGAGCAATGGACGCGGCCAACATTCTGAAGCCCGCTCTTGCACGCGGCGAACTGCGTAGCATCGGTGCGACCACGCTCAGCGAATACCAGAAGTACTTCGAGAAGGACAAAGCGCTTGAGCGACGCTTCCAGAAGGTCATGGTGGACGAGCCTTCCCGCGAGGACGC
>CAJDVJ010000022.1_pt1 | contig 20842 bp, 19 predicted proteins | sample 7391371 | NCBI WGS metagenome assembly CAJDVJ01 (sample SAMEA7055699, study PRJEB34461) | soil metagenome | biome: terrestrial ecosystem; feature: Peninsula; material: soil | place: Antarctica | collected 2016 | reverse complement strand
CGTGCCTACGCACAACCTTTGCTTCGGCTGGTTGCTGACACCTTTGGACAATCCAGTTCACGCAACGAACCAGATCGAATACTGAGTAATCCCAAGATCCGAACCCTGGCTTCCGCCATTGCCGGTTTGGTGGCCGCAATGGCGCTTACCGCATGCGGTGGGAGTGGTGTTGGCAACGCCAAGACGGAAGTTCCGCCGCCGACCACTCCGCTGCCGCCAGAAGCCGATCCGACCCGATCTATTCCGGCCGTAGCGCCAACCAGCTGATCCCCACCCGTGTCCAGCAGGCGCACAACCAAGGCTATACCGGAGTTGGCGTGAAGATCGGCTTGCTCAATTCGGCGACTGTCGATGGCTATGCGCCGCTCGAGCGCAAGACAGCGTTCTGCAAGGACAACGACCATTGATGCGAGCGATAGCGGCGCGCATCACGCCGCCCGCATTACGCCGCCTCCCAATGCCCCTAGTACAAATGCTGCGGATCGCACCGGATCGCCTGCAACTCCTCGATCATTCACATCTCTGAGCCCAGCCACGCCGCGACGTTCTCAGCCCGCACTTTGATGATCGGGCGATCGTGACCGCTCCCTTGATGCCACCGCTCGTACAGCCTAGCGAACGCGAGGATGTCCATTGCGCAGGCGGCACCAAACCTATGACATCGAGCGATCAGAGTCGTCCTTGGTCTCCTCATATCACGTTGCGGCTGCTTCACCGATCTGCGTATTCCGACGAAAGCCGTCCCTGGCCCGACCGGTCGGGCGCAGTTAGGTACAACTTTCTCGGCGCCGACTTTGTGCTTTTCTGGCGGTAACCCGAGGCGACTCGGAATACACCCAGCTCAGGAGAGACCATGCACATGCAAGCCATTTTTGATCCGCATTCCGCTGCCGACACCGATACCGACACAGCCTTCAGCGCAACGCTCGAGGATTCTGGGCCCGTGACCAACGTCCCTTTGGTGGTTCAGATGCGGGCGGATCGCTACCGGGAGACATCGCTCCGGTGCCACGATTTACAGAAACATCTGCGGCATGCGACCCGACGTACCGCCCAGCTTGAGTATGCGAACGCAATGCTCCAGATCGACATCACTCAAACGCTGGCCTACGTGGAGCAGGCGCAAACGCGTGAAGCCATGACGCAACTGCGCGCCGAGCGCGGTGACGAAGCCCATCGAATGCTGGCCAACCTGTCCCAGACGACGGCGCCGCACGTCACCACTCAGCGGCTGAAGCTGGCACTGCACGGGCTGGATGCCAAGTACCGCGCGTTGACGGCGGCACACCAGCGTTCCCACGCCGCCCCTAACAGGGCCGTTCGAACTCACATGTTGCCCACGCTCGACTTCGGGCCGGATGCGTACCCGGTCTGTGAGATCCCCATCGAGGACTAACGCTTCCCGATCAGCCTTGTGAACATCCTGACAGCGCGGGGCGTCACTTCCGCGGGTCGCAAGACGGTACACCTACATGGAACAAAACACCGGCAACCGCATCAAGCAACTCATCACCGAGGCCATCCTGGACTTCTTTGAGCCGACGGTGCTCCTGATTCGCGCGATCCGAGTACTACTCGCTCGCCGATAGTCCGTCCGTACCGCGCGCCGCGAGAAGACTCGATGCGCGCGCGGTTCATTGGCCTGCACGGAATACACTCGATGACTCACCTCAATGGCGGTACGCGAACTACTTGGCTCCATCTCGATCACCACGGTGTCCGTACCCTGCGGCATCATACCACCTGTGAAGATCCGCACGCATTGGCCTTTGCTCAGCGTTCCGGAGAAGGCCTTGCCGGCCGGGACCTCTCCTGCCAGTTCCCACGCGGTGACCGTATCGTCCCAAGCAAAGGCATATCCATCAACGGCACTTTGGTCGAAGAGCGGATGCTCGTAAGGTGCATACACATCCGCAGCGCAGAATCGCATGTTGGCTTGCGGAAAGCCAAGGGTCTCCTCCGGAAGCAGAGGGGTCTCTTGGAAAAGTGCTTCCAAAGCCTCTTCTACAGTGATCATGCCTTGGTTCTCTAAGTTGATCGTTCAGCTGCTGAGTCATTCTGCGCAATGGCGATGAGCTCGTCGTCGTTGAATTCCTGCGGCGCATTGAAGCGCATCCACGATCCGTTCTCGGTGTCGATCAGGTCCAGGATCCGGGCATGCGAATGGTCGTCGGAACATACGGCATGGATGCGCTGTGCCATGCGTGCGGCCGCAAGAGCGGTCACCCAAGCGGGCACTCGCCGCATGTCGCACTCGCTCTGGCTACTGTGCAATGCTCCCGGAAACTAGTCCCGGAGGGCGTAGCCTGCTTCGCGTTCGGGTGTGGCCGTATGCAGGGTAAGGACTTGGACTTGGCGGCCATGAACGGAGCCGCTCACCAAGGGTAACCGGAGCGTTCCGCAGAGTTTGTCCAGAAGCATACGTGCATGGAGGTCGTCCGTGCAGTCCACCACTATGGTGCACTCGGCGAGTAGTTCATGAGCGTTGCCTTGGTGCAGGAACTCGGCAATGGCCTCCGTTCTTGTGTTGCGGCACAGATGGGTCAGCCTCTTTGCGGCGGCCAGAGCCTTCGGATTTCCAACATCCTCGGGCCCGTAAAGCGGTTGGCGCTCCAGATTGCAGGTCTCCAGCACATCGCCATCCACGATGCGCACCAAGGCTGGATCCATGGCGATAAGCATGGGCAGAAGTGCACAACCGGTGCCTCCCGCTCCGATAACCGCGATCCGTGCTGTGCTCATACCAGGGCCCATGGGACCAAGGTAGCAAGGTGAGTTATGACTTCGCTCGAACGATCGTAGCCTTACAGCGAGCGAGCACGTGAGCTTCCGCCCTTATGATCGAAACATAATGTGGTGCTTTCGATGGAGAGCTATCCCCCGGTGGTATATGTTACGTCCACTTCCCCTTCCAACTGCTTGGTAACTCCGTTCACGGTGTTCAGCACTGGCACTTGGAAGGTGGCCTTGAGCTTACGGTTCAGGGTATCGACCAGCAGGATATTGAGCGTTCCTTCCACTTGTGGCGCGATGGTGTAGGTAGTGCCCGTTTGCATGAAGAGGATGCTGTTGGAGGCCTCGTTCATCACTTGCTCGCCAGTGACCAGTGAGTCCAACTGGAGCACCAAGGTGTTCCCGGTAAGGTCGATCCCCGTAACGATCGCGGAACTGCCATCTCCGGTTGCCAGGATCTGCGCACCGGCACAGTAGGATGTTTCTCCAACCGTGGCCTGCAAGCGTGCTCCATCGCTACCACAACCACTGGGTAGCAACCCAACATCCTGGGCCACCTCCTGTACATCCTTGGCGCAGGATACAAGTGATAGTGCGATAACGAGAGATCCGAGTGGGAAGGACTTGCGCATGGCTATTAATGGCGCCTTGTGTGGCGACCGGACCTCTTCAACGTACCCACTGACCAAAGGATACAAAAGCACAAGGCCCCGATGCGTTGGACGCACCGGGGCCTTGGATTATTGCAAGTTGGATCACTGCACCACTACACGGTGCACATTGGTCTCGTTGGCGGTACGGATGCGGACCATGTACTCACCGGGAGCCAGGTCGTTCACATCCAACTGCATCAGTCCTTCGCGGCGTGCACGCGCATCGCTCTCGCGGCTCAGCACAACGCGGCCTGTGATATCCAGCATGTCCACGACCACCTTGCCCTTCACAGTAGCGAAGGACACCATGAGCTGCTCGGTAGCAGGGTTCGGCCACACCTTGGTGTTGGCTTCATCCTGCACGTTGTTCACTCCAACGCTTCCCACGTTCACCACAACTTCGGTGCGGGGACCCTCGCAAGCCGAACCCACTGCCTGTACTTCCCAGTCATAGAAGAAGTAATAGAGAGCGGTGGCGTTGCTACCGGAGACACTCGAGCCGGTGATGCTTCCAAGAGTACCAAGTGCATATGGATAGCTCGGGTTGCTGCCGATGCCATCGCGCCAGAGTGCAGGATTACCACCCACACAACGCAGGCCGTAGTTGCCAGCTTGCGGAACGGAGAAGTTCAAGGTCACACGGCTTGCACCATCAGGGATGGCGAAGGTGCCGGAGCTCAAAGTGCTTCCATCGGCCCGGTTGATCAGGGCGATGGTGCGGTTACCTGCACCGTTGGCGAAGACCTTCACGGAAACGATGGTGAACGCTTCGTTCGCGGTGAAGTAGGGGTAGTAATCCGCGTTGGGGTGGAACTGTCCGCTGGTCGTGCGATCAACAGGTCCGCCATTGACCACCGGACCTTGGCTGTCCTCAGTGGCCGATACCCAGAAGGAGGTCATGGTGCTGATCACCGGGGTCTCGAAGCTGTTGCCGTTAGCGATCGGAGCTCCGCCGACGGCCACATCGTACCACTGGATGCCCTCGCCTACAGCGTAGAGCGTAATGCTGCCGGGTACCGGAAGCGTCGTTCCGTCGGCGATGGGGGCTTCGGGTGCTTCAAGCACTTCTACGGTGATGGTCTCGCTGGAGAAGGCTCCACAGGTGCCCTGGATGGTCACTTGGTACTCGCCGGCTTCGGTAGCCGAGATGCTCTGGGTGGTGGCACCCGTGCTCCATGTGTATCCGCTGGCAGGGGAGGACTCCAGTACTACTGCATTACCGTCACAGAAACGGGTCTCACCCAATGCGCTCACAGTAGGGGTCTCGTCCGGGCTCTGTTGTACGAAGATGGCCGTGGTGGCGCTGCAACCTTGGCCGTCGTCGATGGTCACAGTGTAGCTACCGGGCTGGGTCACTTCGATATCCGCAGTGGTGGCACCGGTGCTCCACAGGTAGTTGAAGCCTTCGTTGGCGCTGAGGGTGATAGCGTCTCCATTGCCGCAAACGATCAGGTTGCCAGGGCTGGTGATGGCGGCACTTGGACTGATGCACACGCCTTCGATCACGTTGATCACCTCATTGGCATCGATATCGGTGAAGGTCTCCACCAATCCGCTCGGCCAGTTGATGATCATGGTCGGGATCACGGTTTCGGCACCAAGACCGAAGTGGCACATGAAGGTGGTCACGATGCCATAGCTCTCTCCGGAACGCACTTCGCGCATTTGGGTTCCCCATGGGCCGATGATGGAGACCCGTGCACCGATAGCATCACGGTTGCTCACGGTACCCTGCAGACGCACACCGAACCAGTTGTTGCCGTTGGGGTTGTTCATCCACAAGCGGTCGGGGTTGTTCATGTCAGCGTTGATATAGCTGCTGCCATAGTTGGCGAACACGTCGATGAAGCCGTCGTTGTTCAGGTCGCCGGTGGCGAAGCTGTGCATGGCCTTGTTCGAAGGGAATACGTTGGATACCAAGGTGAAGGTCTTGTCACCATTGTTACGCCAGATACGCTCCAGACCGCCTGCAACGATGAGGTCCAGGTAGCCGTCGTTATCGAAGTCCACGAACTTGGACTGGAGGAAGAATCCGCTGATCTGAAGTCCGCTGCCGACTGAAATGTCGGTGAAGTGCCCGGTTCCGTCGTTCTCGAACAACTGGATAGGCCCGTCGTGGTTGGTGAGCATGAAGTCCATGTCGCCATCGTTGTCGATGTCGCCAAAGTCCACGGTCCAGGATTGGAAACGGCTCTGTGCGCCGAATTCTTCTGCGCGTTCGGTGAAATTGCCGTTGCCGTCATTCACGAAAAGACGGTTCCAGCGGCGTGGGTCGTTGGGGTTGTTCACACCCTGACGGCACTTGGCGATGTAGAGGTCGATGTCTCCATCGTTGTCGAAATCTGTCCACACGCTTCCGTAGTTGCCGCTCATGTCGGAAACAGGATTGCTTGTATAGTCGATGATATCCGCGTACAGCAGGTTGCCCGTGCCATCGTTGAGCCACTGCTTGGGCGGACCGTCATCGCCACAGGCGAAGAAATCATTGTGTCCATCGTTGTTGATGTCCACGATGTTGTTGCACTGCATGAAAATGCTGCCGTTGTTCAGGCTGCTCAGCACCCCAACACCGGGCTCGCTGATGCGCATGTAGTGAACTCCGTCATAGCTACCTCCGGAAACCATGTCGCGGTGACCATCGCCATCAGTGTCCGCAAGGGACCAGCCCCACTGACCCGCAGTGCTCACCGCCCCGTAATCCACAAGTGTGAAGGAACCATCCGGGTTCTGGTAATCGATCTTGAAGAACCTGGCCTTGTCCAGGATGCACATGTCGTCCAGACCGTCCCCGTTCATGTCGGCCACACCCATGCAGCCTCCGCTGTTTGTGGTGGAACTTTTCAGGTTGGTGGAGTTGGAGAAGCTGAACTGCGCGTTCAGAGCGGAGGGGATGCACAATAGGAGTGCCGCCCCAAGGGCGTATTGTTTAACCATGTTCTTGTTCGAAGGTCGGTTCTCTGATTCTACTTGCAGGTCTGCCAAGTTAGTTGAAAGGGTCTTCATTTTTCAATACCTTATCCTTTTCATTCTTGTTATCCATCGGCAGTCCTCCAAGCTGGGTCCCAGCCTGTTCCCAGCTTTGACGGCGGATGCTTTCCCGGTGTATCGCGTCCATGAATTCGGCTACGAACGAAGCACTCAGACCAAGGTGTTCGGAGAGTGCCAGTACGCGCCTCATGATGCTGTCCCACCGTTCGGGCTGGAGGATGGCCACCTGCTGTATACGCTTCTCATCGCCAATTCGTTCCGCGATGTCCATTCGGGTGCCCAATTTCTGAAGTACCTCCTCGTCCAACTGGTCGATCAGGTCACGAAGTCCCTGTAGGCGGTCCTGCATTCCTTCGGTCGGCTCCGCCTGACGGAAGATCAGGCTGTCCATCAATTTCTTGTAATCCTTCGGCGTCAATTGTTGCTCCGCATCGCTGCAGGCGTTGGCGGGATCATGGTGTACTTCCACCATCAAGCCGCTCAGGCCCAGGTCCAAGGCTTGTTGTGCTATGCCACCCAGTTTGTCCCGGCTGCCAGCAATGTGGCTGGGGTCGCACAGCACTTCCAGATCCGGAAATGCGGCTTTCAACCGGATCGGGAATTCCCACATCGGGCTATTTCGGAAAGGCGTGCGCTCGAACCAGCTGAAACCACGATGGATGGCTCCCATGCGGGTGATCCCTGCATTGGCAAGCCGTTCCAAGGCGCCGATCCAGAGCTGAAGGTCCGGGTTGATCGGGTTTTTCACGAACACTGGAATGTCCACGCCTCGCAGTGCATCTGCGATCTCCTGTATGCTGAAGGGGTTCGGAGTGGTACGAGCACCGATCCAGAGCATGTCCACGCCTGCTTTCAGGCAAGCTTCCACATGTTGTGCTGTGGCCACCTCGGTCATGGTCAACAGGCCGGTCTCGGCTTTCACACGTTGGAGCCAAGGCAAAGCATCCATGCCAGCACCCTCGAAACTGCCGGGTCTGGTGCGGGGCTTCCACAGTCCGGCACGGAACACTTTCACAATACCCAAAGCATCGATGGCCTTGGCTGTATCGACAACCTGCTCCTCACTTTCCGCACTACACGGACCGGCGATCAGCAAGGGACGGTCAAGGCCGAGGCGCCAATCCTTGAAAGCCGTGGGACGTAAGGGTGTTTCAGAAGCCGTCATACGTAGGTACAAAGGTAGAGCAGTAGAGGAACGCGTTTTTTGGCCAACACTATGGCCTCCAACTTGGTTCGATGGGTTAACGGTGAAAGAGGGAACCGTGAATGAGCGGCAATGAACGGGAGTAAAGGCGGATCCCATTTCCGTTCATTCGCGATATGGAGTTGAGCAATAAAGCCAACTCGGGAAAAGGGGACCGAAAATGGACGGTAATGAACGTGAAGAATTCCGGATCCCATTTCCGTTCATTACCGTCCATGCACGGTTAAGAACTGAGTGCTAAAGCCAAATATGGTGTGGTTCGCAGGCCTGGATCACCACTTCAACGCGACTTTGCCGATGGTCTTCCCTCCAGCGAGCGCGAGCTGTGCCTCGGGTAGTTCGGCAGCAGGGAATTCGCGGTGTACACGGGGCTTCAGGATCCCTTTGCCATAGGCGTCGATAACGCCGTGGAGGGATGCGGCCACGATCTCGGGTTTGTTCTCGCTGATGCGGAGCATGTTCACGCCCAGGATGCTCTGGCTCTTCATCATCAGAAAGATCGGGATCATAAGGCCCATGCGCCACACGAACCGCAAGGTGCCGAGCGATCCGATGCCGCCGCGTTCGGCACCGCCGTATAGGACGATACGCCCTCCGCTGCCAAGCAGTGCCATGTCCTTGCGGAAGCTGGAACCGCCAACTGCATTGAAACTCACGTCCAAGCGCTGGTCGCCCAAGCTGCGCTGGACCGCAGCGGCATAGTCGCCCTGTCCGCGATCCACCACATGCTGGACACCGAGAGACTTCAGGTAGGCCGACTTTTCAGCGCCGCTGGCTATGGCGTACACTTCGCAACCGGCGTGCAAGGCAAGCTGCACCAGCAATTGTCCCACACCGCCCGCAGCGCTGTGGACCAATACTCGCTGTCCCGGATAAAGTGGGCAAAGCAGCTTGGCGGCGTACCATGCAGTGCAGCCTTGGGTCGCCAAGGCTGCGGCTTCTCCCATGGGCATGTCCTCGGGGATCACGGCCATGGCGCGGTGGTCGGTAACGGCTTTCTGGGCGTAGCCGCCGAAGCGGGTCATGGCGACCACCCGTTTGCCGATCAGCTCCTTGGGAACATCGCTTCCGCATTGCTCCACACGGCCTACCACCTCGTAGCCCAAAATGCTCGGTAGGGGTGGCGCATCGCGGTACAGTCCTTTGGCCGCCATGATGTCGGCGTAGTTCAGCCCGAAGCCTTCGCAGGCGATCAGTGCTTGCTGGCGCGAAGGGATAGGGTCGGGGTGGTCCTGAAGTGAGAAACTCTTCTTCGGGTCGCCGTGTGTGGTAAGGGTCCAGGCTTTCATTATTGGGGGTCGGAGAAATCGTTGTCGACCCAATGGGTCGACGGTACAGGTGCTTTGTGCTTGGATTTTACAAGAAGTGCTCTATTCCTTGCCAGCCAGCACGATCACGAATTCGCCGCGTGGTGCATGGCTCTCGAAGTGAGCGAGCACTTCGGCCAAGGTGCCTCGCACGGTTTCTTCGTGCAGCTTGCTGATCTCGCGGCTCACGCTCACTTGGCGCTCGGCCGTGAAGTGCTCGATCAGGTCGCCAAGACTGCGCAGTATCCGGTGCGGGCTTTCGTACAGCACCACGGTCCTTGGCTCCAGAGCAAGTTCGCGAAGGCGGGTCTGTCGTCCTTTCTTAGGTGGTAGGAATCCTTCGAAGATGAAGCGGTCGCAGGGTAGGCCGCTTACCACCAAGGCTGGTACGAATGCGGTAGCGCCCGGTAGGCACTCCACGGAAATGCCCTGTAGCACGGCTGCGCGCACCAAAAGGAATCCGGGGTCGCTGATGGCGGGGGTGCCTGCATCGCTCACCATGGCCAGGCGCTCGCCGCGCTGCATCCTACCGATCAGGTTCTCCACCGAGCGGTGCTCATTGTTGATGTGGAAGCTCAGCAGGGGCTTGCTTATGCCCAAGTGCTTCAGGAGTTGGCCGGTAACGCGGGTGTCCTCGGCTACTACTGCATCCGCCTCCTGAAGTGCACGAACGGAGCGCAACGTGATGTCCTCCAGATTGCCAATTGGGGTTGGTATCAGAGTGAGTTGCGAGCGTGATGCGGTGCTGCTCTTATCCATTGCTTTCGGTCCGGTGTGCTGTTTTGTTGCCGAAGGCTTCAGCGACCTGCGCTCAGCGGTAACTTGCGAGGTACTCTTTCAGCAAGGTGTACAGACCGGGGAACTTCGTAAGTGGCAGGGTCTCGGCCTTGTCGTTCACATCGTGGTAATGTGCCACACCACCAAGTGTGTAGATGAACAGGCCCGGAATGCCGCGCTTCACGAAGGGGCAATGGTCGCTGTTGCAGGCCGGACCGCGCGAACGCACATCGGGTACCGCACCCAGCTTTCCGTTCAGGGCCACCAAGCGATCGAACGCCGCAGGTTGTGCGGTGGCGTTCACCACCATGATGCCATCGTCACCGGTACCAAGGATGTCGAGGTTCAGCATCATGCGCACCTCCTTCATATCCACGGGACGGTCCACCGCGCACCATTCGGAGCCTTGCAGACCAGCTTCCTCGCCTGCGAATGCAACGAAGAGGATGTTGTGCTTTGCCGGTTTCTTGGCGAACCATTCTGCAAGGCTCAGTAGCATGGCCACTCCGCTGGCATTGTCGTTGGCACCGGGGAAGAGAGCATCCGGGCCCATGCGTCCCAAGTGATCGTAGTGCGTTCACCAGATCAGCGTTCACCTCGATGAGCGGAAAGGGAAGCGCTTCGTTGGAAACGCTCCAAGTGAGTTTTCCTCTCACGGGTTTCACCACGGGTGCGTAGTGCATCAGGTCCCGTTCGATAGCCGCAAACAGCGCCAGTGAATCCTGATCCTTGGTGTTCGAAAGGTGAAGGCAAGCAGCATTGCCGGTAAGCACGCCCATCGTCATGGAACGGCGTTCGGGCGTGAGCAGGTCCTTTGGGGTGACGTGTACCAAGGTGAACGTTCCGCTGGCTGAGCCCGAAGAAGGGTGTACCAAGTAATCCACTCCGGGGCGCAGTGGCTGTCCGTCCACGGAAACGCCCACGCTGTCCGGAAAGCTGTTCACATTGAAGGTGAAAGGCTGGTAGAAGTCCTTCTTCACAGGCTTCAGGCCCAAACGCTGGAACTGAGCTGCGATGTACGCTGCCGCTTTCGCATCACCGTCCTGCACGTAGCCCCTACCATGGAAGCTGGGCGAGGTGAGCGTGTCCAGGTAGGCGCGGGCCTGTGCAAGTACCTGTTCACTGCTTTGGGCTTGGATGCTGGGCACCAAAAGGCCCAAGGCCAGCAGGGTGAAGAATTTCCTCATGGATAACGGCGGTCGATCAGGTCCATGAAGGTGGACAAGGCTTCGGGGTCGGCCGGTTTCTTCAGTTTTGAAAGCACGTCGTTCTCCACGTAGTTGATGGCATTCTCCTTATCGCCCAAGGCGTTCAGCAGCCCGATGCTCTTATCGTAGAAGATGCGGTCGCCACCGAAGAGCTCGGCCACGAACCAGAATTTGTGGCTCAGCGAAATTGCTTTGGAAAGGTCCGTGATGGATGCTTTTTCAAGCTTCTCGGCGAGTGTGGCACCGGCTTTGGCTGGAGCCGCGGCCTCCGCCACGCTCGTTGTTGCTGCTACGGACGAGGACGGTGCTGGTGCGGCTTCTTTCGCGATCGGAGCAACGGGAGTCGGCGTTTCGATCTCTTCGCTCGTTTCCTCGATCGCTTCGATCAGCGAGGTCTGGCGGGGCGATACCGCCGGAGGGCGGGTGTCGAGACGCAGTGGAGCAGGCCCTTCCACTTCCGCGGACGCTTCGGCGACCACAGCTGCTGGCGGCTCTACTTTGTAGGTGTTGCGCGCTATGGATGTAGCGGCCGATTCGCGGGCTTTATGCCGCAGTACCACCAATCGTTCGTACAGTTCCCGGGCATCGTTGCAGGCCGTTTCCAAGCCTTCCATCTGAAGGGCGCCGGAGGCTAATCCGCGCTCGGCATCGGCCAATGCCGAAACCAGTTCCTGTATCGTTCGATAGCCCTTGTCCTTCCCCATGTTCGGTGCTGCTGTGCTCGATGGTCCAACGCGAAGATCCCTATTTTCGCGGCACCCTGCAAACTGCGTTGCTTCCCCGCAGTTCACAAGACCCCCCACAAGCGCATGTTCTTGGAACACACCGGCGACCGTACGAGACGCAGAGGCTGGATCGAAGTGATCTGCGGGAGTATGTTCTCCGGCAAGACCGAAGAGCTGATACGCCGCTTGCGTCGGGCGGAATTCGCCAAGCAAAGGGTGGAGATCTTCAAGCCAAGCGTGGATACCCGCTACAACGAAGTCGATGTGGTAAGCCACGATGCCACCAGCATCCGCAGCACACCCGTGCCCAACAGCAACAACCTGCTTCTGCTCACCAGCGACATACAAGTGGTGGGCGTGGACGAGGCCCAGTTCTTCGATGAAGGACTGCCCTTGGTGTGCCAGCAGCTCGCAGATAGCGGTATCCGAGTGATCGTGGCGGGCCTCGATATGGACTACCAAGGGCGACCCTTCGGCCCCATTCCGCAGCTGATGGCCATTGCCGAATACGTGACCAAGGTGCATGCGATCTGCATGCGCTGTGGCGAGCTGGCCAGTTTCAGCCACCGCATGGTGGGAGGCACCGCACTGGTGCAATTGGGCGAGACCGAGAGCTACGAACCCCTGTGCAGGCAGTGCTTCGCACAGGCACGTATCGATGCCGCCGCAAACGCCACGCGCTGATGGAGGAGAGAGGACACCGCATAGTGGACCTTGCCGCAGCGCTTGGAGCCAAGGTCTACGGCAAGCCCGGCGAATTGCGTATCCTGCACTTGGCGATCGATTCAAGAAAGACCCTCGCTCCCGACAATACCCTGTTCGTGGCGCTGCGTGGCGAACGGCACGATGGGCATCGCTACATCGCGGAACTGCAAGAGCGCGGTCAACGCTTTTTCCTGGTGGAAGAAATGCCAACGGGCTCGGCTTCCAGTGACAGCATATTCCTGCAAGTGGCCGACACCTTGGACGCCCTGCAACGCATTGCTGCATGGCATCGGTCGCGCTTCACTGCGCCCGTTGTGGGCATTACCGGCAGCAATGGCAAAACAGTAGTGAAGGAGTGGCTGTTCCAGCTGTTGCGCGGCACCGAGCATATCGTTCGCAGCCCGGGCAGTTGGAATTCCCAGGTGGGTGTGCCGCTCAGTGTGTGGGAAATGAACCGCAGTCATACCCTGGGCCTCTTTGAAGCTGGCATCAGCAAGCCGGGAGAGATGGAACACCTGCGCTCCGTGGTGCGGCCCGACATCGGCATCTTCACCAACATCGGCCCAGCGCATGGAGAAAATTTCGATTCCGACCTGGAGAAGGCCATCGAGAAACTGAAGCTCTTCGCTGAAGTGAAGGTGCTGGTATATTGTGCGGACCACCCTTCAGTGGAAGAGGCTCTGCGCGTTTCAGGGCTTGGCCAAGGCATACAGCTTCGGAACTGGAGTCGCGATCGCAATGCATGGCTCCATGTCAGCCACGAGCAGAAGACCGCCACCGGTTCGCGGGTCACGGTGTTCAACGATGCCACCTCGTTCTCCTTCGAACTGCCCTTCAGCGATGCGGCATCCATAGAGAATGCCTTACACTGTGTCACTCTGCTGCTGCATCTGGGCCACAGCCCGCAGTGGATCCAAGAGCGAATGCCGCATTTGGCACCGGTGGCCATGCGACTGGAGATCGTGGACGGCGTGCAGGGCATGACCCTGATCAACGATGCCTACAGCAACGACCTTGCTTCCTTGGCCATAGCGCTGGAGCAACTCGCCCTTATCGCTGGCGGCAGACCGCTTGCCGTTGTGCTTTCGGATATCCAGGAAAGTGGTGATGCACCCGAAATGCTGTGCCACCAAGTGGCCGAGCTGGTACACCGGGCGGGAGTATCCAAGCTTTTCATGATCGGTCCCGTACTGGCTGCTGAACAACACCGTTTCAGCTGTCAGGTACAAGCCTTTGCAGACCCTGAAGCTTTGATCGCAGGGGTCGATCCCGCAACACTCGCAGGGCATGCGGTATTGGTGAAAGGCGCCCGCGTTTTCGCTTTGGAAGGCGTGGTCCATCGCTGGCAACGGCAGGTTCACGGCACTGTGTTGGAAGTGGACCAAGAGGCCATCCGCCACAACCTGAACTATTTCCGTTCCATGTTGACACCGGGCGTTCGCACAATGGCCATGGTGAAAGCCTTCGGCTACGGCACCGGTGCCTTGGAACTTGCACGACTGCTCGCACACGAGCAGGTACACTACCTCGGCGTGGCCTATGCCGACGAAGGCATCGAACTGCGGCAGCAAGGCATTTCGCTCCCGATCCTGGTGATGAACCCGGAGCCGGTGCCCTTCGAGACCATGCACCGCTTCCGCTTGGAGGCCGAGGTCTATGATGCCCGCTCACTGGCTGATGCAGCTTCCCATGCCCGCCTGCACCCCGGAGGGCCTGAAGTCCACATCAAATTGGACACGGGCATGCACCGCTTGGGCTTCACTGCGGAGGAGCTTCCGGTCTTGTTGGAGGCCTTGCGCAATACGCCTCACCTGCGTGTGGCGGGCATCCTTTCGCACCTCGCGGCCAGCGATACCCCGGAGCACGACGCCTTCACTCACCAGCAACTCGACACCTTCCTGCGCATGGCCGATGCCATTGATGCCGTGCTTGGGTACCGCCCCATGCGCCACATCGCCAACTCTTCGGCCATCAGTCGTTTCCCGGAAGCACACTTGGACATGGTCCGTTTGGGCATCGGCTTGCACGGCGTTGGCCATGATGCGGATACCAGCGTTCGTCTGCTTCCATCCGTCGCGTTACGTTCGCCTATCGCACAGTTGCGCAACGTACTGGCGGGTGAATCGGTAGGCTATGGCCGGCGTGGAATTGCCACCACGGATCGCACGATAGCCACCTTGCCTATCGGCTACGCCGATGGTCTTTCTCGACGCTTGGGGAATGGTGTCGGTAAGCTCTGGTTGCACGGCCACCCGGCACCCATCGTGGGCAGCGTGTGCATGGACATGGTGATGATCGACGTCACGGGTATTCTTTGCGCGGTCGGCGATCTTGCGGTGCTCTTCGATGCGGCACATCCGATCACCGAGCTGGCAGAGGACCTGGGCACCATTCCTTACGAGGTGCTCACGAGCATTCCTCCGCGGGTGAAGCGGGTGTATGTGAGGGGGTGAGGAAAGCTGCTTTGTTCAGCAGGAATATCTCATGCCATCCTACACATTGCTTCTTTTCCTCGGCCCTTCATGATCATGTGTGTCATGATGCCAGTGGTGGCTGAGGCCATCGGGGAAGTAGGCATTGGCGAGGTTCTGGAACTCATCGCCGCGCATGAACATGTCGATGCTGATCTCGTCGAGTTCGCTGTGGCCAGCGGCGGCCATAAGTTCCATCACATCGCGTAGCGTGTTGCGGTGGAACTGGTAGACCCGTTCGTTCTTGTCAGTGACCACCAAGCCGCGCGTCAGAAGTTTGTCCTGTGTGGTTATGCCGGTAGGACATTTGTTGGTATTGCAGCGCAGTGCTTGGATACATCCGAGGCTGAACATGAATCCACGCGCGCTGTTGCAGAGGTCGGCACCAAGAGCCAACATCTTCAGCACCGACATTGCCGTGAGGACCTTGCCACTCGCGATCACGCGGATGCGGTCGCGTAGGCCATAGCGCAACAGGGTGGTGTGTACGAAGATCAGTGCCGGCTGTATGGGCATGCCAACGCTATCGCTGAACTCCAGCGGTGCTGCTCCGGTTCCTCCTTCAGCGCCATCCACCGTGATGAAATCCGGCAGTGGTGCTCCCGCGACCATGGCTTCGCAGAGGTCGATGAACTCGTCGGTCTTGCCGATGCATAGTTTGAAACCTGCAGGCTTTCCGCCGGAAAGTGTGCGGAGCTGATCCACGAAGTTCAAGAGACCATGGGCATCGCTGAAGGCACTGTGACCCGGTGGCGATAGTATCATAGTGTTGGGAGTTACATGGCGAATGGCCGCGATCTCAGGGGTGTTCTTGTGAGCTGGCAGCACTCCGCCGTGGCCGGGTTTGGCGCCTTGGCTGATCTTTAGTTCGATCATGCGCACCTGCTCATGGGCCGCCTTCAGCTTGAAAAGCTCGGGGTCGAAGTTGCCATCCGCAGTACGACAGCCGAAATAGGCAGTACCGATCTGCCACACGATGTCGCCGCCGGGTTCCAAATGGTACTGGCTCAGGCCACCCTCACCCGTATTGTGGTAGAAACCGCCCTTCTTGGCACCGCCGTTCAGTGCGAGCACGGCATTCGCGCTGAGCGAACCGAAGCTCATGGCCGAGATGTTGAGCAAAGAGGCCTCGTAGGGCTTGGTGCAGCGCTCGCCACCGATGTTCACCCGAGGCGCAGTTTCGCGCACTGCAGCCGGATAGATCGAATGGCGGAGCCCTTCGTAGTTCTCGGTGTTCAGTTCCAACTGGGTGCCGAAGGGTGTGCTGTCGTCCACGTTCTTCGCACGGCGGTATGCCAATTCTCGCTGCCGACGGCTGAAAGGCTTTCCGTCCGTATTCAGTTCGATGAAATACTGCTGGATCTCGGGACCGACGGATTCCAGCATATAGCGCAAGTGTCCGGCCACGGGGAAGTTGCGCAGTATAGCGTGTCGCGGTTGCACTATATCGTAAAGGCCGATGACCAGAATGGGGCCTACGATCAGAAAGGCCCACCACCAGTTCGGATCCACGAGCAACGCAAGAAGTATCACTAAAGCAAAGAGGGAGAAGCCAACAAGAAGAAAGAGCCTGGTCATGGATCGAAAGTTATAGAGAGCTGGTCGGTTCGCTGCGTTCTAAGTTCGAGTTACCGTCCTTGGGGAAGCTTAGGAACCCAAGAAATGCCTTTGCGTTTCTGTGTCACAAGTTCTCTTTACAGGCTTTAAAAGTTCGTGTATTCCGTAGATTTGAATAACCTGCAAACGTGAACCTTACCGTACAATGAGAACTTCTCTACTGAATGCCATCGTTTCACTGATACTCTGTTCACCGCTCGGGGCCATTGCTCAGGGCCCTGATCACATTCCCGGCGATATCCTCCTGATGCTGAGTGAAGGCGGAAGTGCCTCTGCTGTGGCGACAGATCTTAGGATGGTGGACGGGATCGTGACCGGTCTGCATGTGGGAGAGGAGGTAAGCGGTCCTATGCGGGCCTGGTTGCTGCGTTTCGATCCCGAGGCCTTGAGCTCTGCACAGATCTTGCGCGCAGTGCAGCGCCACCCACAAGTGCAGATGGCACAGCTCAACCACTATGTGTATGAGCGGAATATGCCTAACGACCCACAGTACGGCCAACAGTGGCATCACCAGAACATTAACAGTGCAGGCGCATGGGACGTTACCACCGGAGGGGTTACCGCCACGGGCGATACGATCGTGGTGTGCATCATCGAACGGGCCGATGTGAGCCATCCGGACCTGATCGCGAACGCATGGTTCAACCGCGCGGAGATCCCTAACAACAACATCGACGATGACGGCAATGGCTACGTGGACGACTACCGTGGCTGGAACCCACCGGGTAACGACGACAACGTTTACAACGGTAGCCACGGCACCCAAGTGGCCGGCATGATCGGCGCGCGCGGAGACAATGGTCTTGGCGTAGTAGGAGCGAACTGGAATGTGAAGCTGATGGTGGTGAACTACGGCGGCACGTCGGAGTCGCAGGTGGTGGCCGCGTATACCTATCCGCTTGCCATGCGCCGCAGGTACAATGCCTCCAACGGTCAGGAGGGAGCGTTCGTGGTCGCTACCAACGCAAGCTGGGGCATCAACAACGGTCAACCCGCCAACTCGCCCATCTGGTGTGCTATGTACGATACCCTCGGTACTGCGGGTATCCTGAACTGTGGCTCCACCAGCAATAGCAACGTGAACGTGGACGTGGTGGGCGATCTGCCCACGGCATGTCCCAGCGACTTCATGATCAGCGTAACTGCCACCAACTCGGCGGACAACCGCACCTTCTCCGGTTACGGCCTTACCACCATCGACGTTGGAGCGCCCGGCGATAACGTGCGCACCACCAGCCAAGGCGGTGGCTACGGCAGCACCAGCGGAACCTCCTTTGCCAGCCCGCTCACGGCCGGTGTGATAGGCTTGCTCTATAGCGCGCCCTGTGCCACGCTCATGAGCTTGGTGAATGCCGACCCTGTTGCCGGTGCGATGTACATCCGACAAGTACTCTTCGAAGGTGTTGATATGGTGGGCAACCTGGCGGGGCAGACCGTTACCGGTGGGCGCATCAATTCCAGCAACAGCATGCAGTTGATCATGAACAACTGCGGCACTTGTCCCGCCCCCTATGGTGGCATGGCCACTTCCACTGGCGGTGGCACTGTTGAATTCACCTGGAACGCACTTTCAGAGGGCCCCTTCAATGTGCGCTATCGTGCGGTAGGAGCTACGGATTGGACAGAGCAGTTCGGCGTGACCGATCCCGCATTCGTGGCTACCAGTCTCGATCCCTGCTTAGCTCACGAGTTCCAAGTGGAAATGCTCTGCGATGGAGAGAGCAGTGGCTATTCGGCGATCACCACCTTGCTGCCGCCTGTGACATCTGTACCAGTGATCGCCCTCGCGGGCCGCGAGTTCAGCTGCGCGAGCAACCCCACGGTGTTGAGCACCGCCTCCACAGCAGAGCTGCTCTGGAACACGGGTTCAACAGCACAGAGCATAACAGCCGAGGTGAGCGGCACTTATTCCGTTACCGCTACAGGTCCATGCAATAGCGAGGTTTCCGCTCCGGTGGAGATCGTGGTGCTGGACCCTGCAACACCCATTGCCGATGACGTGGTTCTGCCTGGCCCCGGATCAGCTGTACTGAACGCTGTTGGTGCGGATCTCGTTTGGTACAGCGTGCCGGTGGGTGGTGTGGTAGTAGGCACTGGAAATACTTGGGAAACACCTTTCCTACCCAGCAGCACTTCCTACTGGGTCGCTTCTTCGGAATCCAGCGAAACAGTTGTTGTGAACGGAGGTAGCCTTGGTCGCACGACAACGGGCCAGTTCCACACCAATGCCAGTTTCTGGCAGTTGTTCTCTGCGAACGAGGCATTTGTGATCCGCTCCGTGAAGGTGTATGCCAACGGTGCTGGAACGCGTAACATCGGATTGATCAATGCAGCGAATAATACAGTGATCAGCCAAGCTGCCTTCGCAGTTCCAAATGGTGAGAGCCGCGTGCAACTGAACTTCACCGTTCCCGGTCCTGGCAACTACGGCCTGCGTGTAATGGACGGTGATCCACAGCTGTGGCGCGACGGCATCGGCAGCAATCCGAGCTACCCTTATGCCTTGGGCAACATGGGCGCCATCACCAGCAGCAGTGCCACAGGTAGCAATGCCACTGCGCTCTACTATTTCTTCTACGATTGGGAGGTAGAGAGCGAGGGCGTCATCTGCGAAAGCGAGCGTGTTCAGGTCAACGTGAGCATGCCAGTAGGCATTGCTGAGGCCAGCGCTGAAGGTGTGCTCATTTACCCGAACCCAGTGGACGATGTGCTTTACCTGGAACTCCTCGGAACCATGGCAGGTCAGAATCTGAACGTTCAGTTCTTGGACAACACCGGTCGCTTGGTGAGCGAGAGCAGCGTGAGCGCCGACCGCAGCGCGCTTAACACCAAGGCCCTTGCACGTGGCCTGTATGTGTATCGCCTACTGAACACCAATGGCAGCGAGCTGGCACGCGGCCGCTTCGTGGTGGCACGTTGATCGCCCCGACCATGATGCTTATGGAACGCCACCCCGACCGGGGTGGCGTTCTGCATTCCAGAGCTTGCGTTGCTCTTTTTTTACCGTGGATGAACGTGAATGAATGCGGATCCCATTTCCGTTCATTCACGTCCATTCGCGGTTGATCTTTCTCTCATGGACGGGTCACTGCCTCGGCTATTCCTGGTTGATCAAGCAGCAGCGCTGCTGTGAAATTCACATAGCTTGCGCCCATGCGCCCGCTTTCGGTCGTTATCATCACCTTCAACGAGGAGCGCAACATCGGCCGCTGCTTGGCCTCCGTGCGCGAGATCGCCGACGATATCGTCGTGCTCGATTCGTTCAGTACGGACGGGACCGAGGCCATCGTCCGTACCGCCGGAGCGCGTTTCTTCCAGCACAGCTTCGACGGTCATATCGAACAGAAGAACCGCGCCATCACCCATGCGCTCCATCCCTTCATCCTCTCCTTGGATGCCGATGAAGCCTTGGACGAGCGTTTACTGCGATCGGTGAAGGCTGCCAAAGCAGGAAGTGCCGATGGCTACACCATGAACCGCTTGACCAACTACTGTGGTACCTGGATCAGGCACGGTGGCTGGTATCCCGATCGAAAGTTGCGTTTGTGGGATAGCCGCAAAGGAGCTTGGGGTGGTAGCAATCCGCACGACCGTTATATCCTCCAGGAAGGCAGTTCCACGGAACATCTTGAAGGCGATATACTGCACTATGGCTTCAACACCATCAGCGAACACATCCGGCAAGTGGACTACTTCACGGACATTGCTGCCAAGGCGAAGCATGCCAAAGGCCAAAACGGAAGTCTGCTCAAAGTGCTGTTCGCACCCGTGGTGAAGTTTCTCTGGGATTACTTCCTGCGACTTGGTTTTCTGGATGGATACCACGGCTTCGTGATCGCGCGGATCTCGGCGCACGCCAAGTTCTTGCGCTACGCGAAACTGAGAGCCTTGTCCAAGCGCAGTGAAGCATGAGTAATACGGGGCCATTGCACGTTCTGCACGTTTCAACTGCCGTGGACTGGCGCGGAGGCGAACAACAGGTGGCCTACTTGGTGCGCGAACTGGAACAGCTCGGGGTGAGCCAAACAGTGCTCTGCCCGAAAGGCTCTCCCTTGTCCGCAGTAGTGGCGAAGGCAGGAGTGCATGTTGCCGAATTCACCCCGGGCATGGCACTGGATATCGGCTTGGCATCACGGCTGAAGCGCGTTGCACGTGATCGCGGCGCCACACTCGTTCATGCGCACGATTCGCATGGCCATACCGCTTCGGTGTTGGCGAATGCCCTGTTCGGTATGGATCTCCCGCTGATCGTGAGCCGCCGTGTGGATTTCGCCATTCACAGTGGCTTCAGTGCGCGCTTCAAATACGGTCATCGTTCGGTGCGACGCATCCTATGTGTAAGCGATGCCATTAGTGACATTACGGCAAAGGGCCTGCAGGATCCTTCCGTATTGCGGACCGTACGTTCAGGCATCGACCCGAGCCGCTTTGCACAGCCTGCGGATGGTTCCCTG
>CAJDVJ010000002.1_pt1 | contig 21171 bp, 8 predicted proteins | sample 7391371 | NCBI WGS metagenome assembly CAJDVJ01 (sample SAMEA7055699, study PRJEB34461) | soil metagenome | biome: terrestrial ecosystem; feature: Peninsula; material: soil | place: Antarctica | collected 2016 | reverse complement strand
TCAACCTTTTCGATGTGAACAACCCCGTTGCGAATGCTGGAGCCGATCAGCAGCGGTGTACCCCGGACGATGCCACTACTCTTCAGGGTAGCAGCTATATCACACCTGCAACAGGTACATGGACCTTGGCCCAAGGTACAGGAGTGTTCGCCGATGCGAACGATCCCAATACCATAGTGACCGGTCTTACTGTGGGTGAGAACATCTTCCTCTGGACAGTGAACAATGGCGTATGTGCCACTGGCATCACCACCGATCTGGTGAGCGTATTCGTATTCGACGCGAACAACCCCGATGCCAATGCGGGACCCGACCAGCAGGTCTGTACTCCGCTCACCAACGCCTTCATGGGCGGTAGTGCCATCACCTTCCCAGCGCAAGGCACTTGGACCTTGATCAGCGGTCAAGGCACCTTCGATGATGCCAACGACCCGCAGACCAATGTGACCGATCTGGGGATCGGGGACAATATCTTCGAGTGGACCGTATCCAACGGGAACTGCGCGAACGCCCTCACTTCGGACCAGGTCACCATTGTCCTCTTCGATGCTGACGCACCGCCTGCCAGCGCGGGTGCCGATCAGGAGATCTGTGCTCCGGACGATACAGTTACGCTCAACGGCAACCCAACCGTTGGTTCAGCGACCGGCACGTGGACCTTGGTCCAAGGCTCCGGAATCATCGCTTCGCCGAACGATCCGGTCACCGAAGTCGTAGGCTGTGAAGTGGGAGAGAACATCTTCGAATGGACCATCGTGAGCGGCGATTGCGCTACCACCAGCGATCAGGTCAGTGTGTTCGTGTTCGACCCCACCAACCTCAATGCCTTCGCTGGGCTGGATGTGGAACTCTGCGTACCGCAGGACAGTGTGTTCATGGGTGCAAGCAATAACATCTTCCCGGCCATCGGAACATGGAGCGTGATAGCGGGCACAGGAACGCCTGTGGACGCTAACGATCCAGGTACTCTCATCGGAGGTCTTTCGATCGGTGTGAACACCTTCCAATGGACCGTTCAGAACGGCCCATGCACCAATGGTACCACCTTCGACCAGATCACCATCATCCTGTATGATGACACCACGGCTGCCGCCAATGCAGGACCCGATCTGGAGAGTTGTCTGCCTATCACCACCGTAACGCTGCAGGGCGAAACACCTCCGGCACCGGCCGAGGGTACATGGACAGTGATCGCTGGCGCCGGCACCTTTGCCGACGAGAACGATGCACAGACCAGCGTGAGCGGTCTGGTCCAGGGTATCAACACCTTCGTGTGGACCTTGACCTGGGACCCATGTCCCAATAACGGTGTACTCAGTGATACGGTCAGTGTGTTCATCTACGATCCAGCGGCCCCAGTGGCCGATGCGGGACCGGATCAACAACTCTGCACACCGGACATCGCCGCCAACATGGCCGCCAACACGCCGGATATCCCGGGTGTAGGTACTTGGACCGTGACCGAAGGTGGAAGCACCGTGGTGGATGTGAACGACCCCAACAGCCCAGTGATCGGCCTTACGGTGGGTGTACACACCTTCGTCTGGACCATCTACAATAACGGATGCGGTCTTGGCCCACCCACGACCAGCGACACTGTACAGGTCTTTGTGTTCGATGGTGATGCGCCTCTTGCGACCACCGGCGACGACATCTCCTGGTGCACACCTACCAACAGCGCGGTGCTGCAAGGGAACGATGCCATCTTCCCCGGCGTCGGTACTTGGACATCCATCACTGGCGTGGGCGACATCGCTGATGCGAACGATCCCTACACGGCGGTATTCAACCTGCCAGTGGGCCAGCACGACTTCGTATGGACCATTGACAATGGTGCATGCGGAATTTCTTCTGACTCCATCAGCGTCCTGATCTTCGACGGCGATAGCCCCGTGGCGAACGCCGGTCCGGATGCAGAGCTGTGCACACCGACCACTTTCACCGATCTGGCCGCTAACACGCCAGTGTTCCCGGCTACCGGCAACTGGACCGTGCTTGCAGGTTCGGGCGTGATCGATCAGCCGAGCAACCCTACGAGCTCGGTGAGCGGACTGTCCGTGGGCCTTAACACCTTCCAGTGGACCATCGACAACGAGCCTTGCGGTACTACACAGGACCAGGTGACCATCGTGGTGTTCGACAAGGAACAGCCAGGATCCAATGCAGGACCAGACCAGACACTCTGTACCCCCGTGAACAGCACCACGCTACAGGGTAGTGCAGTGACCTTCCCGGCCACCGGTACTTGGGTGTTCGTGAGCGGCACCGGACTGGTGAGCGATCCCAACAGCCCAACATCGACCTTGAGCGGACTATCGGTAGGAGAGACGGTCCTGCAGTGGGTGGTGGACAATGGGCCTTGCGATAATGGGATCACCAGCGATCAGGTAACGATCACCGTGTTCGATGGCTCCTTGCAAGCTGCCGCCGCTGGACCTGACCAGAGCTATTGCACGCCGATCACCGGACCTGTTACCATGTTCGCAAGCAACGTGATCTCACCTGCCGTTGGCACGTGGAGCGTAGTGGGTGGCAGCGGTAACATCGCCGAGGTGAACAATGCCTTCAGCAGCATCACCGGCCTGGGTCTGGGTGCCAACACCTTCCTATGGACGGTGGACAACGGTGCGTGCGGATCGAGCAGCGATCAAGTGGATATCGTGGTCTTCGACCATACCGTACCAGCAGCTGATGCCGGAGCGGACCTGCAGTTCTGCCAGGATGTGAATTCCACAGAACTCGATGCAGTGCCGACCGTGAGCACCGGTACCGGAATGTGGACAACGCTGGCGGGTAGCAATGCCACCATCGTACAGCCCGGAGATCCGGCCACGCGTGTGGACGGGCTGGTGTTGGGCAACAACTGGTTCATCTGGACCGTGGACAACGGCACATGCGGAAGTACCTCGGACAGTGTCTTGGTGTTCATCAAGGACTGCCTCACCATCCGCGTGCCCGATGCGTTCTCGCCCAACGGTGATGGCGTCAACGACACATTCGTGATCCCGAACCTGGAGTCCTATCCGAAGAACAGCTTCCAAGTGTTCAACCGCTGGGGAAGCAAAGTGCTGGACCGCAGTCCCTACCTCAACAACTGGGATGGTGAAAGCCAGTTCGGCGCTGTGCTTGGCGAGAAGCTGCCGGAGAGTACCTACTACTACGTCCTTGATCTCGGTGATGGCTCCGATGCCTATACCGGCTTCATCTACCTACGCCGATGAACACCGAACGAACCCAACAGCCAAAGCCGATGAGATCGATGGCAAACCGATGGACGGGATTGGTGCTGGCCATGGGCCTCAGCACCGGTCTGCTGGCCCAACAGGACCCGCAGTTCACACAGTACATGTTCAACCTGCTGGCCATCAATCCGGCCTATGCGGGTAGTGCCGAACGCGCCAGCCTGAAAGCCTTGAGCCGGCACCAATGGGTGGGCTTCGAGGGAGCGCCTGCCACACAGACGCTCGCTTTCCACACTCCCGTGTGGCATGAGAGCCTGGGCCTGGGCGGTACCCTTATGCGCGATACGCATGGACCGATCACCCAGTATACCTTCATGGCCGATGTGGCCTACAGGATACACATGGGCAATGCCAAGTTGGCCTTCGGCCTCAAGGGTGGATTGAACCTCTTGCAAGGGACCTTCGCCGAGCTCAATCCGCTGGAACAGAACGACCAGGTGTTCCAGCAGAACGTGAACACCAAGTTGGATCCGCAGTTCGGCTTCGGGGTGATGTACTACAGCGACCGCTATTTCTTGGGCATCAGTACGCCCAAGCTGCTGCGCACCGAGTTCTTCGAGACCGATTCACTGGCCTTCGTTTCGTTGCCCGGCCAGCGTCCCCACTACTTCCTCACCGGTGGATACGTCTTCGATATGGGTCTGTACCACAAGTTCAAGCCCACCTTCCTGGTGAAGGCCGTGCAGGGTGCTCCCGTGAGCTTCGACCTCAGTGCCAACTTCCTGTTCTATGAGAAGTTCTGGCTCGGTGCCATGTACCGCCATACCGATGCGGTGGGCGCAATGGCACAGTACCACATCACCAACGAGCTCACGGTGGGCTACGCCTATGACTTCCCGCTCTCGCCTTTGCGCAACTACAGCGGTGGCTCCCACGAGATCATGCTCGGCTTCGAGTTCGGCAACAAGTTGAAAGGCGTCCGTTCACCACGTTATTTCTGATCATGGACCAACGAACGACACACCTGATGAACCGCGTTCTGCCCTTGTTGCTGATCGCCACGCTCTTCCAATTCGGCTCCGCTTCCGCACAGAAGCTCCAAGGCCGCATGGTGGACCGCTACGTCGAGGTATTCGACTACTCCAAGGCCGCTCAGATCCTGGAGAACCTCGATGCCAAAGGCAAGGCCATGCCGGAAGACCTTCGCCTATTGGCCACGATCTACCAGAAGCTGGACGCACCGACCAAGGCAGAATCCGCATACACGCGATTGATGGCCACCGGGAAGCAAAGCCCGGACGATATGCTGGCCTATGCCGATCAGCTCCGCGCCAACGGTAACTACAAGACAGCATTGGAGTGGTACGGCAACCATGCAGTGGTACGCCCCGATGATGCCCGTTCCCAGGCCTATCTCCGCGACCCCGGATTCATTGATCGCATCATGGCCGATAGCACACGAGGCGTCATTCGCACTGTGCCGATCAACTCACCACAGGCGGACCTGGGCATGAGCGTGATGGACGAGTTGTTGCTCTTCTCCAGCGCACGTGGCGAGGGCGCAGGAGGACGTCGCACCTATGCGTGGGACGAAGAGTACTTCCTCAACCTGTACTCGGCCTTGCTGAAGGGAGAGACAGCGGAAGAGCCGATGGTGATGCGCAAGGATGTGAACAGCCGCTACCACGATGGTACACTCAGCTACGATGCCAAGGCCAAGCGCATGTACTTCACGCGTAACAACGCTTACTACGGCGTGATCAGCAAGAGCAAGAAGGGGGAATTGAACCTGGGTATCTACTACACCGATGTGGTAACCGGCGAGTTCGGCCAGCCCGAATGGTCCTCCCTGGTACCTTGGGAACACAATGATCCGGAATACAGCAATGGACATCCTGATGTATCTCCCGGTGGGGAACGCTTGTTCTTCGTGAGCGACAGGCCCGGTGGACACGGTGGAACCGACATCTGGTTCTGCGAGAAGTTGGGAGAGAGCTGGGGCGCACCCCAGAACATGGGTCCCAAAGTGAACACGCCAGGTAACGAGATGTACCCGTTCCTGCGGGCCGATAGCACCTTGTTCTTCGCCAGCACCGGTCATCCCGGCCTTGGTGGTCTGGACCTGTTCAGCACGCGCCTCAGTGCCAGTGGACCAGGTAAGGTGTTCAACCTGGGATACCCTGTGAACACACGCTTCAACGATCACAGTATGATCCTCATCAACGACAGCACAGGCTTCATGGCCAGCGATCGTCCCGGAGGCATGGGTAGCGACGATATTTACGGAGCCACCATCCGGCCCCCCATGGTGTATCTGGCCGGTCGTGTGATCGACAGCGTTACGCGCCAGCCCATCGATGGCAGTAGCATAGTGCTGAAGAGCGAGGACGGACAGCACGTGAAGCGCTACAGCATGGAAAGCGCCGAAGGAGGTCGCTTCAGTATCAGCACCGAGTACCACGAGCGTTACCTCCTGGTGGCCAACATGAACGGCTATTACCAAGTGGAGATGCCCGTGCATACCGATGACGATCCTTTGACGGAGATCGTGGTCGAAATGGTGAAGTACGACTACGCTGCCATTGGTACGGTCCGCAACGGTGAGACCGATGAGCCTTTGGCAGGTGTTGTAGTGGTGCTTACCGATGGCGCTGACAATGAGATCGCCCGGATCACAACCGATGCCACGGGCAAATACCAGTTCCCGCTGATGCCCGAGAGCGATTACCGCATCAAGGCCGAACTGCCTGATTTCTTCAAGCAGAGTGCACGCATCACCACCAAGGGCAAGCCCAGTGCCGCTATCGTTACCGATCTACGCCTCTTCCCATTGAAAGTGGACCAAGTGGTGCGTTTGGAGAACATCTTCTATGACCTTAACAAGTCCGATATCCGCCCAGATGCGGCCCTGGAGCTGGACAAGCTGGTGGCAACGCTGCTGGAGAACCCGACCGTGGAGATCGAACTGAGCTCGCATACGGACTGCCGAGGTAAGGATGCCTACAACTTGAGCCTCTCTCAACGCAGGGCCAAGAGTGCCGTGGACTACCTCATATCCAAAGGGATCCCCAAGGACAAGTTGAAGAGCAAAGGCTATGGCGAGACCATGCCCACTTCCGATTGCAAGTGCGAGCAGTGTACCGATGAGGAGCACGAGAAGAACCGCAGGACCGAATTCAAAGTATTGTCGTTGTAGTTAGGGTTGGGACCAAGGGAAGAAAGCGCCACGGCAATTGCCGTGGCGCTTTCGCTTTGTAGCACATCGTTCGTTGTTCTGAAAGGGAAGCACGCTGATCAGGATCCACTACTCGGGGAGAGGCTATGTCGAAGGCCACGCTGGGCGAGATCTGCAGCGAGGTTTTCTCGTTGCCGGGGGGTGAACGCGTCGACCTCCGCGGCGTTCATTTTTGATGCCGGCCCTATACTGCAGTGGGTCGTACGGGCCCATTGCCAAGTAGTGCCAGCCGCATTTTCGCACTCTTTGCCCAGGTGCTTCGTGGAAGTCGTTCCGATAAGGCGCAGCAATGATTCCGAGCATGTGCGGTATATTGCGCATCTCTTTCTCTGATCTCACTCTCGGTCTCTCTCGCCCGGAACATGTCCTTTTTACTACGCACTGCGGCCCTCTCAGCCGTCCTGCTCGTCCTTCTGGGCGCAGGCCCATCGCCCCATACTCCCAGGTCACAGGGCATGATCATGGAACGCGCTATGGTCGTTTCAGCGCATCCTTTGGCCACGTCCATCGGGGTAGATGTGATGCGCGACGGAGGCAACGCGATCGATGCCGCCATCGCCGTGCATTTCGCTTTGGCCGTAGTGTCACCATGGGCCGGCAATGTCGGAGGAGGAGGGTTCATGCTATCACGTACATCAGAAGGTGTGGTGCATGCCTTGGACTTCCGCGAAAAGGCTCCCGCTGCGGCATCCCGTGGTATGTATCTGGACAGTTCGGGGACCATAGTTCCAAAGCTGAGCACTCGCGGCGCCCTGGCGGCCGGTGTGCCGGGCGCGATCGCTGGTTTGTTCGCTATGCATGACAGTTTGGGCACCCTGCCGATGGAGAGGCTTATTCAACCCTCCATCGATCTGGCTCTCCGCGGCGTCGCACTTACGCGCAACGAAGCGCTACAGCTGAATACTGCCCTTAATGATCTGGAGCGCTATGGCACAATGGAGTGCAGCTATACCAAGCGCGAACGCTGGGAAGCCGGAGATACTATCCGTCAGCCGGAGCTGGCTGCAACCTTGATCAGGGTCCGGGATCAAGGCCTCGAGGGGTTCTACGCTGGCCGCACCGCCGATCTTATCGTTGCCGAGATGCAGCGTAACAATGGATTGATCACACACGCTGATCTGAAGTCCTATAGTCCAGTATGGCGCCACCCCGTCCATAGCAAGTATCGCGGCATCGATGTCTACGGCATGCCGCCACCTTCGAGCGGAGGGATCGCTCTGGCACAGTTCTTCTCAGCAATGGAAGCAGCTGTTGATCTGCCTGGCGGAAGGCACAGTGCCAACCGGGTACACTACATGGTAGAGGCATCGCGCCGCGTATATGCCGACCGTGCGCAGCGCCTTGGAGATCCCGATTTCTTGGATATTCCTTTGGCAGAATTGGTCGACCCTGGCTATATCTGCTCCAAAATGAAGGATCTGGACAGCCTGCACGCTACGCCGAGTGCCATGCTCCTGGACCGGCCAGCATGTGTGGAACACGAGCAGACCACGCATTTCTCCATTGTGGACCCCATGGGTAATGCAGTTTCGATCACTACCACCTTGAACGGGAATTTCGGGTCATGCGTCGTGGTCGGTGAGGCGGGATTCGTGTTGAACAATGAAATGGACGACTTCAGCCTGAATCCGGGAAAACGGAACAGGGCAGGAGTGCAGGAAGGAAGCACCAATGCCATCGCCCCAAATAAGAGGATGCTCAGTTCCATGGCACCGACCATTCTGGTGAAGGATGGGAAGCTGTACATGGTGCTGGGTACACCGGGTGGTTCCAGCATCATCACCACGGTCTTCCAAACGGTATTGAACGTGGTGGATCATGGCATGACCATGCAGGAAGCAGTAGCGGCTCCGCGATTCCACCACCAGTGGCTCCCGGATACCATTCAAGCGGAGGCGGGGTGTTTCAGCAAAGCTGACAGTCTCTCCTTGGTGGGAATGGGACATAACATACGTGCGCGCTCACCGTATGGCCGGGTCGATGCCATCCTGGTGATGCCGGACGGCAGGTTGGAAGGTGGTGCGGATCCGCGTGGTGAGGATGTTTCCGGAGGTTTCTGATACCTTGTACGGGATCTTTCGATCCGTTCCGTATGGACCCCGTTGAGCTTCGGTCTGCTCTTGTTGCTATTTACCAGAACGGTAGAGAAGCTTTCCTCGATCGGATTTTCGAGGCATCAGGATGGCCCTGTCCGGCATTGCGGATCGCGCTTTTCTAAGATGGTCCATTGACCGGGTGCACCGCATTCCGACCCTATCTGTATCGACCCGGGGGTGTTCACGCCTGATGCTCGCAAGCAAGAAAAATCGCGGAGCGATGGACGGAAAGGTGCGGATCGGACTATCTTGAGCCCGAAGTCCACCACCGGGCCGATGTGTTTTACTCGCAAGTCACGACTCTCAACGCGACGCGAACACGATCGACCCAGTGGGCGGACGGTACTGAAGGTTCTTGGCAGCTCTCCCTCGTGGCTCTCTCATGGCACCGTGACTCTCTCCTGACACGTACCAAACCGCGAGTTATTTTCTTACCAAGGCTTATCTTCGGGTCGGGCTCTCCTCTCACCGAGAACCCGGATGCAAAAATTGACATTGGCGTCTGTCTCCAATGTAGAATTTTTGCCACGGGCGAAGTGTTTGGATCGGAATCCCTAATGTTGGGGCATCATGGCGCATAAATTCCTTATTGCAGATGATCATATGATCGTGCGGCGCGGGCTGCAGAATCTATTGATCGATCAATTTCGGGCATCGGAGATCCGTGAGGCAAGTACGTGCCGAGAGGTCATCCAAACCCTTGAAGAATGGGTTCCTGACGTATTGATACTGGATCTGCAGATGTCGGACGGAAGTTCCTTGGACATCTTGGAGCGCATCTGTCAGGAAAATCCGTCCCTGCGTGTACTTGTTTACAGTATGCGAGCAGAGAATATTTACGCCCAACGAGTACGTACTCTGGGTGGTGTGGGATACTTGAGCAAGGAAAGTACGGAAGAGGAAGTGACCCGTGCCATTCGCCGTGTGTTGCAGGGGCTTGAGTACATCAGCCCGCGAGAAGTGGAATCCGGGCGTATCGAAAGCAAGGTCGAGGACCCCTTCAGTATGCTTTCCGATCGCGAGATCGGCGTGATGGAGGACCTGTTGGAAGGGAAGGGCGTGAAGGATATTGCCATGCGTCTGGGTGTGCAACCCACCACGGTCGCCACCTTCAAGGCCCGGCTGTTCGAAAAGCTGGGTGTGTCCAACCTGCTCGATCTCCAGAAGTGGGTCGCCCTCCATCGCCAGCACGAATTATGAGCGTGAGCTGCTCGTGGGGCAGGTCGGTGAGATGCCTCTTGGTGGGCCTGTTTGTTCTTTCGGGCACTGTAGCTCATTCCCAGTACGATTGGTATCGCGATCATTTCATGTCGGAGGACGGCCTCCTACAGAACCGCGTTCATGCCATGCTGCAAGATCAGTGGGGCGCCTTGGTCATAGGAACGGAAGGTGGATTGGTGCGCTATGATGGCCATCATTTCAAGCAGATAGGTATATCAGCGCCGGATGGGATGCATCCTTCGCGTGTGCTGGACATGGTCGTGACCTACGATGGTGATTTTGTCATCCGAGATGCTGGATGTAGGCATTTCCTGTTGCGTGCCGGGGAGTTCTCGGGCATTACCATGGAAGCTCCGGCAAGACCGTATCTGTCGCGATTCGCTGGAAGTATGTGCTCTGCCTCCGTGGCCGTTAGAGCTATGGACCCTGATTCCGTGTTGCCCGGTAAGGAGGAATGGCCGGCTATTGTAAGATCCGTGGTACTGGATGCTGAGCATTGGTGCTTGCGCACCGATTCAATGTTGCTGGTCTATTCGAACGACAAGTTGGTGGACCGTTTCCCTCTGCCATATGGGCGATCCGCCCATCTGTTCACCATTGCCGGCCAGTTGTATACCATGGACCGCAATGGGCAGGCGTTGAGGATCGATGTCGAAAAGCGTTCCTACACGAAAGTCGCGTTGGAAGGACTGCCGGATACCAGCCAAGGGCTGCGTTTGTTCTGGGACCCCCAGCATGAGATCGCTACCCTCCTTGTGGCGGGGAAGCTCTATGTGCTGGAGCCTACTGAAAGAAGAACGCTGAGAACGGCCCAGTTGGACCTGGAGCTTCCTCGGGATGCCAAAGTGGGACCGCTTGTTTGGCTGGATGGAACAAGTGCGTTCGCAATGGGCACCGATACAAAGGGTATGTTCATCTACCGGCGCAACAGCATGGTGAGCCTGCTCTGCGGGACCGGATCGGAGGATGTGAACAACGCCTACAATGCACAGGCCCCTATTGGCCGTTCGGGAATATTGACGAGCAATAGGGCAGGAGCACGTTTGTTCACGGCCGAGGGCTGTGATCAGAAAATGGCGCCGATCCGTCGTTTCAACGATGCGGCCATCGTATTGGACAAGGACCAGCTGTATTGGTACGGGCGGGGAGACACCTTGTTCACCTATGATCCGGTCCTGGACGAGGAGCGCTTCATCCGTTCAGGTATGCGCCCCTTGAGTTTTCTGGAAGAGGAGGGGCGACTATTGGTAGGCACCGGAAGCGGTTTGTTCAGTATAGTGAACGGTCGGATCGAACTGGTCCAGCGCATAAGCGAGGCCGATCTCTCATTGAGGCCTTTGTCCTTATGCCGCACACCGGAAGGAGAATTGTGGGCCGCCACATGTTCAGGCGTTTTCAGGATCCCCGAGGGAGGAGGATGGGAAGCGGTGCCGGGCCTGGACCAGGTCTGCGCCCGTGAACTGGCGGTGATCGATGGCGCTGTTTTCGTGGGCACCTATGGGAGTGGAGCTTTCTTGGTACGTGATGGGGGTATCCATAAACTGCCTATGGACGAGCAGGGTTTTCTCAGTCACGTTCATGCATTCATGCCCGATGGTTCAGGTTTCCTGTGGATGAGCAGCAACCAAGGCCTGTTCAGGGTCAGGTTGAAGGACCTATGGGCCTGGTCGGAAAGCCCCAGGCAAAAGGTTTTCTACGCGTACTATGGCAAGCAGGCGGGGATAGTCAACGCTGAATTCAATGGAGGCTGTTCTCCGGCCTATGTGCGCACTACCGACGGATGGGCCTCTTTCCCGACCATGGACGGATTGGTATGGTTCCGGCCGGAGGAGATAGCGGACGCCTATCCGCTGTCGAATTTCTTGCTCGAGGGGGTCCAGGTCGATGGAGAGGCGCACGATCCCGCTGAGCCCTTGAACTGGAACCACCAAGAGGTAGTGGTGAAGCTGTCCTTGGCATATTGGGGAAGTCCGGACAATGTCCGCTTGGAGTATACCCTTGAGAAGGGTGATGATGTGAGGTGGCTGCAGATGCCTTCCGGACAGCGCGAGCTTCGGCTGGGCAGCATTGCAGCTGGCAAACGAACCTTACGCGTGAGGAAAGTTGGAGCGGTGCACCGGGGTGATCCCGATATCCTCGAACTGGATTTCGATGTGCCGGCACCCTATTATCAGCGGGCTTGGTTCATTCTGGCCATGGTGGCCGTGTCGGTCCTGTTGCTGATCGCCGTTCTGCGCATTAACGCCATGCGCTTACGAAGAAGGAATCTTCAGCTGGAACGAATGGTCTCCGAGCGCACGGGCGAGCTGATGAAAACCAACGAGGTGCTTCGTCGTTCTTTGGAAATGAAGGAGCTGCTCGTTTCGATCATTTCGCACGATATCGTTACCCCGCTCCGATTTCTTGCCCGTGTTACAGAAGGTTCTGTCCGCAGGTTGACCGGGAGCGTGGACCCTATACTCGCTGGAACTTTGGCCGATGTTTCCCGCTCTTCCAGTAAGCTGTTCGACAATGCCCAGAACCTTCTCCAGTGGATCAAGCGCCAGGATGGACGGATCGAACTACGTGTGCGTCGTTGCAACATCCACTTGCTGGTGGAGGAAGTTCTGGACCGAGAGCGTGAACGTGCCATGGAGAGGCAGGTGGAACTCATCAACGCCGTTCCGGGCGAACAAGTGCTGAGCACCGATCGGAACGTGCTTTCGATCATCCTCCATAACGCACTGGCCAATGCGATCACACACACCGCTCAGGGATCCGTAAAGGTTGTCGCCGAGTTCAAGGAGGGTGCCTATTGGCTCTCCATCACCGATACCGGTGAAGGCATACCGCAAGCGGTGATGGAACATGCCGTGCGACTCCAGAACAAAGGTGGTCTGGGTGCCATGAATCCGGATGGCGAACGCGATGTGCAAGGACTTGGACTCTTGATCATTGCGGACCTTCTGGAACTGCTCGGGGGGCGTTTTGAGATCAACAGTTCGCCCGGGGTCGGGACAACCATCACGTTCATTGTTCCGGTGCTCCGTTCGGACCTGGAAAAAGAGTGATCCGTACTCGGACAGCGGTGCGGAGAACTCCACTGCACCCTGCGAATAGTGGCGAAAGCCGTAGCTTTCGGTCCTCTCATCGGTCACAACCTCTCTTAAGATCCATGCGTTTTCGTCTATTCGCGGCCTTTCCGGCAGTACTGTTGTCTTTCGTTCTACAAGCCCAAGAGATCTGCAACAATGGTATCGACGATGACGGGAACGGTCTTATCGACCTGAACGATCCGGCATGCGAGTGCAGCACCTTGGTGGCGCCGCCCGACCTTGCGAGCTATATCCGGAACCACTCCTTCGAGGACAGAGGTTGCTGTCCCTTGAGTTTTGTGAGCATTATAAGCCCGCCTTGGCTGGATTGCGCGACGGGATGGCACCAAGCAACATCTTCCACTTCGGACTATTTCAACACCTGTGGTTATTACCCGGCAGGTGTGCCCGCTCCAGCACCGGACGGTGATGCTGTGGTGGGCTTTTTTGCAGATAGGGATTACAAGGAATATGTAGGAACCTGCTTGACCTACCCTCAACCAGCGAATCCGCTTTTGGCCGGCACCACCTATACCCTCTCTCTTTGGATCGCGGGTGCTGCGGTCAATAATGTTCTCTCTCAATCCATGGAGCAGAGCAGGGCCATTTCCACATTGTATCCGGAGCAAATGCCCTTGGCATTGTTCGGCTATGCCAATGCCTGCATGGCCTTTCCGGTGTCTGTTCCACCCGGTGTGAACGATTGCATCGGCGGCGTGCCCGGCTGGAACGAGCTCGGCCGCGTGCTGGTACAGCCTTCCGGCGATTGGGTGCGCGTGTCCATCACTTTCACTCCCACAGAGGAGATCCATAGCATCATGATCGGCGGTGCCTGTGATGTGCCGGCTTCCTTCACCGGCCGTTCCTTTACGGACAGCCAAGGCGTTACTGGGTCCTACGGCCCCTACTTCGTGGTGGACGAGTTGCTGCTCACCACGGCACAGGACCAAGTGCTGAGCCCCACTACCTCTACCGGTAACCTCTGTGCCGGGGATGCATCGGTAACGGCCCAGCCGCCGGCAGGTGCCACCAACTACCAGTGGTACCTGGACGGCGTTGCATTGGTGGGTCAGACATCCACCACGCTGAACGTCTCCGCCGGTGGCTACGGCCCCGGTCTGTACACCATGGCGATGGATTTCAACGGGGAATGCCTGATGGGAAGCGCTTCGGTGGCACCGGCCGCCAGCACCACACCGCTGCCGATCCTGGCTCCCGCTGTGGGTTGCGCCCCACTCACCGTTGCCTTTGCCGATACCACGGGTGGTGGCACAGAAACCGTGCTTTGGGATCTTGGCGACGGCAGTACGAGCATCGATAGCAGTTTCAGCCATACCTACACACAGGCCGGCACATACGATGTGATCTTGCGGGTACGCAACAGTGTCGGTTGCATCGGAGAAACCGTGCTGCCGGGTGCGGTGGTGGTCTATGCGGATGTTAGCGGCCAGATTACCATTGTGCCCGATCCGGTCTTTGCGGAGGACCCCACCGTGCAATTGGTGGGCTCGGGTTCCGGTAACATCATATCGTGGTGGTGGGACCTGGGCATAGCAAGTCCTGCCACGGCCGATGGGCAGAGCGTGGATGCGACCTTCCCGGCAGAGCCCGGGAACTACCCGGTCGTCCTTGTGGTCGCCTCTGCGGACGGATGCATCGATACGTTGCGCTCCACGGTCAGGGTGATCGATCCCGGTGTGATCGATCTACCCAACGTGTTCAGTCCCAATGGTGATGGACTCAACGATCAGTTCATACCCGTGGACTATAAAGGCGCCAAGGGCAGTATGGAGATCTACAACCGCTGGGGACAGCTGATCTTCAGCACCACGTCCCTCGGACAGGGTTGGAGCGGAAAAGATGCTCCCGAGGGCACTTACTTCTACATCGTGACACCTGACGAACCAAGTGCACCCGCGAGCACCGGGCATATCACCTTGTTGCGCTGAACATGTGTGCGGCGGCTGCGAACGATCCGCCACCAGCGGAGTTACTCACCATAAGATCGATAGTGATCGTTGATCCTCCTGTTCTTCATCCACGCCAGGTTCCGACCGGCGAGGTCCACCAGTTGCTAAAATGTCCTGCTTTTGTAGGATCGGGGCAACTTCCGGAGCGCTGGCAGCGTCACCAAGTCGTGTAGCAATAATTCTACATACTTCCTGCTTTCCGTTCAATACTCGCTATATTGGTCCCCAGCAATCTCTCAGGACCGGTCCACACCAGCCACTCTCTCCGAACGCGTTACGGCATAGGCAGCTAAGGCCAAAACTCTCTCCAAGTTCCCATGCGTCCTACGTTCCGCTTGAAAGCTCTTCCGGTCTTGCTCATGGCCGTTCTCCTGCCGGCCGCCGTTGCCGCTCAGGAGATCTGCAACAATGGCATCGATGACAATGGCGATGGGCTTGTGGACCTCAATGATCCGGAATGCCTTTGCAGCACATTGGTAGCGCCACCTGACCTGGCCAGTTACATCCGGAACCACTCCTTCGAGGAGCGGGGCTGCTGTCCCTTGAATTTCGTGAGCTTTCTCAGCCCGCCCTGGTTGGATTGTGCCATAGGCTGGCACCAGGCCACCGCTTCAACGTCCGACTATTTCAATAATTGTGGTTATTACCCTGGTGGAGTGCCTTGGCCACCACCGGATGGTGATGGTATCGTGGGCTTCTTCGCATATCAGGATTACAAGGAGTACGTGGGCACATGCCTCACCTATCCCGCACCTGCCAACCCATTGCTCGCGGGCACCACCTATACGCTCTCGTTGTGGATCGCCGGAGCAGCGGTCAATGGTATGCTCAGCCAGACGATGGAGCAGAGCCGTGCCATTTCCACCTTGTTCACGGAGCAGATGCCTTTGGCACTGTTCGGTTACGCCAATGCCTGCGTGCCCTTTCCTGTTAATGTCCCTCCCGGCGGGAATGATTGTATCGGTGAAGTGCCCGGTTGGAATGAACTGGGTCGTGTAATGGTCCAGCCTTCGGGCGACTGGGTGCGCGTGTCCATCACCTTCACTCCCACAGAGGAGATCCACAGCATCATGATCGGCGGAGCCTGCGACGTCTCCTCGGCCTTCGTGGACCGTCCGTTCACGGACAGCCAGGGTGTAACAGGTTCCTATGGCCCTTATTTCGTAGTGGACGAGTTGCTCCTCACAGTGGCCCAGGACCAGGTACTTAGTCCCACCACGTCCACCGGTAACCTGTGTTCCGGCGATGTGATCGTTACAGCGCAGCCGCCCGTGGGTGCCACCAACTACCAGTGGTATCTGGACGGTGTTGCCCTGGTGGGTCAGACCTCCAGCACCCTGAACGTATCGGCCGGTGGCTATGGCGCTGGCCTTTACACCATGGCCATGGATTTCAACGGTGAGTGCCTCATGGGAAGCGCACCTGTGGCGCCCGCGGCCAGTACTACGCCATTGCCCATGCTCACCCCGGATGCGGGTTGCGCACCGCTCACAGTGTCCTTCGCTGATACCACAGGCGGTGGAACGGTGACCGTATTGTGGGATCTGGGCGACGGCACTACCAGCACGGACAGCAGTCTCACGCACACCTACACCCAGGCCGGCACTTATGATGTGTCCCTGCGTGTGCGCAACAGTGTAGGATGCATCGGAGAGACCGTCTTGACCGGTGCCGTGGTGGTATACCCGGGCATGAACGGGCAGATAAGCGTTACCCCGAACCCTGTATTCGCGGAAGATCCAACAGTTCAACTGGGCGGTTCGGGTTCCGGTAACATCATCTCTTGGTGGTGGGACCTTGGTGTCGCGAACCCCGCCACTTCCGATGATCAAAGTGTGGAGGCCACATTCCCGGCCGAACCGGGTTCCTACCCGGTCATCCTTGTGATCTCCTCTGCCGACGGATGCATCGATACGTTGCGCTCCATCGTCACGGTGATCGACCCAGGTGTGATCGAACTTCCCAACGTCTTCAGCCCGAATGGTGATGGACTCAACGATCAGTTCATTCCTGTGGACTACAAAGGTGCCAAGGGCCAGATGGAGATCTACAACCGCTGGGGCCAGCTGATCTTCAGCACCCGTGCGCTCGGACAGGGTTGGAGCGGTCGCGATGCCACCGAGGGTACCTACTTCTATGTAGTAACACCGGACGAGCCGAGCGCTCCCACGCGCACCGGACATATCACGTTGGTGCGATGAACCTGCGCTCTCGGATATCCCTGCAAATTGCTATGCTCGCCGTCCTGTTGGCGATGCAGCCTGTGCATGCGCAATTGATCATCAATCAGACCCAAGCACCTACCACCTTGGTGCAGAATTATCTGATGGGTTCCGGGGTGTTCGCGAGCAACGTCACTTTCAACGGTAATGCCGGCAGTGTAGTGGCCCCGACCTTCACGACCCTGGGTCAGATCGGGCGTTACAATGGATCCAATACCAACATCGGATTCAATGGCGGGGTATTCCTCTGTACCAACAATGCAGTGACCCACCTTCCCGGGCCGAACGACCAGTTGATGAGACTTGGTGGCGGACTGGGCGGCGCGGGTTTCTGGACCAGTCCGGACATCGACCTGAGCCAGCTCACCAGATGGCCGAACTGGCAGGTGAGCGGAGGAAGCAACATCGGCAACAAATCGGTGCTGGAGTTCGACTTCATTCCCACCAGTGATATGATGAGCGTGCGCTACGTGTTCTCTTCGGAGGAGTATGAGCGTTGGGCATGTAGCGAATACAACGATGTTTTCGGCTTCTTCCTGAGCGGACCCGGAATCAATGGCCCGTATTCGAACGGAGCCATCAACCTTGCCTATGTGCCGGGCTCCATGGACCCGGTATGCATCAACTCGGTGAACAGCGGTCAGGAGTTGGTGAACGCCAACGGATGGTGGTCCGACCCTGATCCTTGGGAATACTGTCGCGATAATTTTCCAAGCTGGTTGAACAATACCCAGTACTACCGCTACAACGGCGGTCAGTGGCCATTTGCGCAGCCTCCGGGCAGTGTTGCCCAGTTGGAAGCTCCGTACAACACCGACCCTTATTACATCCAGCATAACGGGTTGACCGTGGTGCTTACCGCCTCCGCCGCTGTGGAATGCGGCGTTACCTACCACATCAAGCTGGCACTGGGTAACGTGGGCGATAATGACTACCCTTCGGCCGTATGGCTGGAGAGCGGGTCCTTCACCAGCAGCGATCGCTTCTCGCTCACTGTTGACCCGAGCCCCACTGTGGAATTCAACGATCCCGACACCATCTTTTTCGAGAACGACTGCGACAGCGTGTACCTGCGCTTCAACCGATGGGGAGGCTTCTACTTGGACGAGTATCTGCAAGTGCAGGTGGAAGGTGCGGCCACCAACGGAGTGGATGTGATGCCGGCCATTCCCGACAGTGTGCACTTCAACCAGCTGGACTCGTCCGCGGTGGTAGCGATCGCTGTGCCCGTTGATATGGACGGTCCGGAAGACCTCATTGTGAAGCTCATCACCTGCAGCGGTACCAAGATCAAAACGTACCATTTCGTGATCGATCAGAAGCCGCCATTGGTGGTGCTGCTCGAAGATCAGGACCTGGATTGCCCTGCTGATGTTACCCTTACCCCCGTGGTTACCGGTGGAGGTGAAGAACCCGGCGAGTACACCTACTTGTGGAACACAGGAGAAACCACACCGAGCATCACGCACTTCGTGGACGAGACCACCCAGTTCTGGGTTACGGTGAATGATTGCTGGACCTCTGAAGTGACCGATAGCGCGTGGGTGACACTGCCGCCGTACGTGACCATGGAGCTTACGCTCAGCCCCGACACTGCTATCCCGTGCTTGGCAACTGCCGATATCCAAGTGGGTGTACAGTACGGTTCCGGAGGATACACTTACGAGTGGACCCTGAACGGCCAAGTGATGGGCACCGATCCCATCCTCTCGGTACCGGCGGCTGTACCGCCCGTTCACTATGTGATCACTGTTACCGATCTCTGTGAGGTGCAGGCCACGGACTCCGTGCTCGTATCCCAAGCTCCACCGGTCCCCTTGGTACTCACCCTTAGCCCGGATACCGCCGTCGCTTGTTTGGGGAACGCGGACCTGACAGCCTCTGTAAGTGGAGGGGGAGGCGTGATCCAGTACACTTGGACACTCGGCGGAACTCTGGTAGGTACGGACAGTATTCTGAATGTTCCCGCTGCGACCTACGCCGTGTACACCTTACAGGCCAGCGATCAGTGCGGACAGACCGTGCAAGGTCAGGTCATGGTCACAACCGGCCCTACACCACCTCTCTCGATCCTTGCCCAAGGCGATACCGTGATGTGCGCTGGCATGCCCATGGTGCTCAATGTGATCACTGTTTCGGGCGGTGGAGGTAACTACAGCTATTCCTGGACACCCAGCGGAACGGGTAATAACGGCGGAGCCGCCTACAACGTGAGCGTTCAGAACGACACACCCTTCACAGTGACCGTTACGGATGAGTGTGGCAATCAGGCCGACACTACAGTGATGGCCGTGGTACTCGATTTCCCGCCATTGACCATCGACGTGTCCAACGACACGATCGTATGCCCCGGAGAGACAGTGCCCTTGTGGGTTCTCATGAGCGGCGGAACTGGCAACTACCAAGTTGATTGGTCGAGCTTGGGAAGTGGTAGCGATGTGAGCTGGATCGCGGGCTCGGACGGCCGCACCTTCACTGTGTATGTTGTGGATGACTGCGGCACAAGCGCAAGCTCTTCCGTTGTGGTCGACACCTATCCCGCGGGCGTTTCAATAGCAGCATTGGAGCTGGGCCAAGGAACGTGGACCTTCCGTGGCACCACAACACCTTCGTTCGGCAATCTGGTGGAATGGGACATGGGCGATGGTACCACCGTGAACGATGTGTTGGACGTGACGCATACCTATGTGGATTATGACGCGCACTGGGTGGTGTTGCGGATCACCACTCCCGATGGTTGCCTCGCTATGGACAGCATACGCACCACACCGCCCGCTGCCACGTTGTATTTCCCCAACACCTTCACGCCCGATGGCAATGGGGTCAACGATACCTTTGGAGGCGAAGGCGTGTTGGTGGAGCAGTACGAGCTCCTGATCTTCGATCGCTGGGGCGGATTGGTCTTCGAAAGCAATAGCATGGACCATCGCTGGGATGGAACTGTGGACGGCGAGGAACCTGTAACAGGGATCTACGCGTACCGCTACCGCGCGAAGGGCTTGCTAATGCCTCTGCACCAAGGCTTCGGCCACGTGAACCTGCTGAGATGAAGCTTGGGAAGGTCGGAACCTCGAGTACCCGGGCCCTCGTGCTCTTTGCCATGGCACTGTTCGGCCTCGATAGGCTGAGCGCGCAGGTTCCCTTCATACAAGCTCCTGCATTCGATGCACAAGCGATAGAGCTTGACGATCGCCAACGTGAGGAGGCTGGAGAATTGGCGCTCTACGGACGTACTCTCCCGATCATGGCAGCGAGTGAGGCCGTGGGCCAATGGACCGAGGAGCATGGGCAACGTGTATGGCGGCTGGGCATCACATCCTCCGGAGCCCTCGGTCTGGAATTCTTTCTGGATGGAGTTGCTGTACCCCGAGGAGCAAGCCTTCGTCTGCTTTCACCCGCAGGGTTTCTACTCGCGGAACCTGTTCTGCTCGAGCTGGAAACCGGTATCACTGAAACTACCACTCCTCTGGTGCCGGGCGGATCTTGCATCATTGAATACCGCGAGCCGCTCGATGCCATTCACCAAGGACGGTTCAGGATAAGCCACGTGGGACATGCTTACCGTGATGTGCATTCGCCCGACGAGCGCGAAGGCAATTGCCATGTGAACGTGGCCTGTTCGCCGGAAGGCGATGGACAGGAAGAGGCCATCCGTTCCACGGTGCGGATCAGCGTGGTGGTCCCCCAAGGAACAGGCTGGTGCACCGGCACCTTGGTCAACAACGCTCGTCAGGATTGCGCACCGTACATCCTTACCGCTTTCCATTGTGGTCGTCAGTCCAGCACGGCCAATTTCAACCAGTACAAGTTCTACTTCAACTTCCAGTATGCGACCTGCTCCGGTGGGGCGTACAGCACCAGCCAGTTCATCACGGGGGGCCAGTTGAAAGCTTATAGCGACGACTACGAGCCACAATACCAAGGCGTGGGCGGCTCGGACTTCATGCTGTTGCGCACCAATACCAATATTCCGGATGCGTTCCAGCCTTATTGGTCCGGATGGGATGCCACCGACCTCAGCTCCGTTACCGACGATGGCGTCTGCATCCACCACCCGACGGGCGCACCGAAACGCGTGAGCAGCTATACCCAGACGCTTACCGCCGGCCACCCCATGGGCTCCTCGGGGCTCATGAGCCACTACAAGTTGGTATGGGCCACCACGCCGAAC
>CAJDVJ010000001.1_pt1 | contig 28834 bp, 11 predicted proteins | sample 7391371 | NCBI WGS metagenome assembly CAJDVJ01 (sample SAMEA7055699, study PRJEB34461) | soil metagenome | biome: terrestrial ecosystem; feature: Peninsula; material: soil | place: Antarctica | collected 2016 | reverse complement strand
CTCTTCCAGCTCGCGCAGCATCGCGTTAAGCACCCGGTCCTTGCCCTTGGTGCTGGTACTGAAATGGAAATCGCAGTAGGTGCAAGCCTTTCGGCAGAAGGGTATGTGGATGTAGATGCCGGGCATGGGGATGGAGTTCAAGTTTACGGCGAGCGGTGAAAGCTCATGCTCGAACAGGACTAACTTCGTAGCACATGGCTATTAGATCCTTGAAACCCTTTGTGGGAGACCTTGTGCCAAAGAAGCACAGGGAAAATCCTTTGTTGGCCGGTTTCCAGGTATGGGTGCAGGGCAGCGTGAGGTCCGGGTTGGATCCACTGAACGTGAACGAAGTGTTCTTGGTGTTGGTCATGCTTGTTTTCTCTCCGCTGATCATGCTCTGGTTCACAGTGCTCTTGTTCACCAGTGAAGACTTCGCCGCTTGGCCCAAACACCAACGCATATGGTGCGCGTTCCTATTCCCGATCTTGATGCCCTTGGCCTACTTCGGGATCATAGGCTACCACATGATCTATGGGACCATGCGTCGTCTGTATGAACGCCACAAGGCATTGCGCGCTGCTGGTCGCGCCGTTCGTGACCTGAAAGGCGCTGTGGGACTGGCCTGAAGAACTTAGGACTCACTTACTAGCGCCGTCCCGAGCACTCCTCGGTTCAGGGTGATCCGGAATGTGGTGCCTTTTCCCGGAGAGCTCTTCTTCACGAAGATCTTGCCTTGGTGGTACTGTTCTATGATGCGCTTGCTGAGCGAGAGGCCAAGTCCCCAACCTCGTTTCTTGGAAGTGTAGCCGGGGCGGAAAACCGTCTTGTGCTGCGATGCGGGGATGCCTTTGCCGGTATCTGTCACGTCCACATGCACCACATCGCCCTCTGGAATGATCTCCAGGGTGATGGAGCCTTCGCCCTCCATGGCATCGATCGCGTTGCGGATCAGGTTCTCGAACACCCAGCTGAAGAGCGCGCGGTTCAGCGGAACGACCAGCTCGGTATCCGCCGGCGGGACCACTTCGATCTTCACGCGGCCGGGTAATCGCGGACGCAGGTAGAGCACCGTTGCGCGCAGGTTGTGGTAGAGCTTTTCGGCCGTGAGGTCGGGTGCGGATCCGATCTTGCTGAAACGCTCGGTGATCACCTCCAAACGAGCCACATCCTTGCCCATTTCGTTCAGCGCATCGGCATCCACATCCTGTGCCTTCAGCAGTTCCATCCAGGCCATCAGGGAGCTCAGGGGCGTGCCCAGCTGGTGCGCGGTCTCCTTGGCCATTCCCACCCAGACCTGGTTCTGTTCCGCATTGCGGAAGATGCTGAAGAGCGCGTAGGCCACCAGCAGGAAGAGCCCCAGGATCGCGATCTGTACGTAGGGGAAGTAGCGCAGGCGGGTGATCACCAGCGACTCCTCGTAGAAGATGTAATGCTTACCGCTGCCGGGTAGGTTGATCACGATCGGGCGATTGGCCTTCTCCATGATCGCGATGCGGCGCAGTGTTGCCGCCTCGTTGTCAAGGAGGTCCTCGTCGATGTTGCTGCTCTCGATCACATGGGTGCGCGTGCTGTCGGTGTAGATCACCGGCACGGCGGCGGTGCTCATCACCGTTTCGCTGATGAAGGACCGGATGATGCCGTCCATTACGTCCTGCAGCTCGGTGAAGACCTTGGAATCCTTGTAGTAGAGGTACTGCTTCTGGTCGGCCACTGCGATCTCAATGGGCTCCGCCGCTGCGGCCATGGCGGCCACCTCGGCACGCAGTAGCTCGGGGTCGTCGGCCAAGCCTTCCGGCAGGTTGCGCTCGAATTTCACTTCACCCTTGGCATCGGTGATGATCACCGGGACGGTGGTGTTGTCGCTCACCACCTTCAGGTAGAAGGAGAAGTCGGTCTCGGCGCTGCTCACCAAGCGCAGCATGGCTTCGGCCCAGAGCTGCACCTTCTTGCGTTCCTCTTCGCGCAAGCGTTCGAAGAGTCCTTCGGTGTAGTTCACCAATTCGGCCCTGTTCTGCACGGCCTCGGCCCAGATGCGCACTTTACGACGCTCCTCTTGGCGCACGGTCTCCACAATGCGATTGCTGTACCACAGCGAAGCGCCCACCATAAGCAGGGCCACGGCGGTAAGCACCAGCTTCCAGCGTTGTTTGCGGGAGTAGAGATCCATGCGTGGGGTGTGAAGTTCGCCAATGGCGGCCAATGCGGCCTACCCTCTGCTCAGTCCTCCACTTTGAAGCGTTCCTGCTCGTCCTTGTCCTTGGTCTTGTCCAGCAATCTACCGAAGCCTTTCCGGGGTTTCTCGGGCGCTTTCTCGGGAACGGTATCCTCGTCACCCCATTGCACCTGGATGGTAGGCTTGGTGCCGGCGGTCGGTGCCGTGGTGGTAGCTGGATCCTTGCCTTTGCCTATTCCGAAGCCTTCGCGCAGCACGCTCTTCAGCTCCTGCTTCTCGCGCTGGAACTGCTGTTTGCGACGGGCCGCGGCCATGGCTCCATCGTTGCCGAACTGTGGATCGCTGGCGGTGCCGAACATGTGCAGGAACACGCGCATGCCGGTGCCGTCATCGGCAATGGGACCAAACTCGTCGTTGATCGGTTTGCCCATGCGGAACAGGTCACTGAGCCTGAAGTTGAGGTGGTGATCGATGCGGTCATCGAACCAATGGGTACCGTTCAGCTCCAGATCGAGGGCGGTACTGCGCACTTCCATCGTGGGGACATGCACAGCGCCATCTTGGATCTCCAAGCGGTTTTCCAAGCGTTCGAAACGTATGTCGCTCAAGCGTTTCCGCAATTCGGGAATGTTCACGAAAGGCGCAACCAGTTTGTTGTCCTTCAGGTAGTCGGCCACGGCCATCAGAGGCTTGTGGCCCTTGAGTGCGCCTTTGTCCACGGCGATATCCAGTGTGCAGGTCAGGCGGTCCATGTCCAGGTCCAGCGCTGGAGAGAGCGGCACGCGCAGGGTGATCTTGGCCTGGGTCCTTCCGCTGAGGTGTCTGTGACCGATGAAATCCTGCCCGAAGTCGCCGAACTCGCGGAAAAGCTCAGTGATATCGATGTCCTGAACGGTAGCGTCCACGGCCAAGGGAAATGGGCCGGGGCCGCGGTTGTCCAAGGCCATGCTGCCCAGCACGGCACCACCTGCCGTGTTGAAGGTGACCGGCGCTACGCGTAGCACACGGTCCTGCAGTTTAACGTTGCCGTTGATCGCTGTTGCACTGAATTCGCGGAACACCAGTTCCTCCACGCGGGCCTTCAGGTCCAGCGCGATGTTGGCGGGAAGGGAGAGGGCATATTCGGGATCGTTCTTCTTATCGCTTTCACTGTCCTGAAGCAGTGCGGCAAGATCGATCCGGTCGGCACTGCCGGTGGCCTGTATGGTAAGTCCCTGATCGTCGAAGAGCAGGTATGGAACCAGATTCAGCAATCTTCCCTGTAGGCTGATGTGTGCGCCTTGCAGCGTTGCTTTCAGGTCGTGAACGGTGGCGTTGTTGCCCTCGAGTTCGAAACTTGCATCCAACTCTTCCACCCGGTGGCGCATGCCTTTCATCTTCAGGGTTGCTCCGTTCAGGGTGGCATTGCCTGCCATGCGCAAGGGCCTTAGGTCGGCGGCACGCAGGTCGGCCACATCACGCACACGGCCTTCTATGCGGGCATCCAGTGCAAGGCGGCCTTCCACTTGTTCCAGGGTGTCGATCCCGGCAAAACGCAGCAGGTCGGCCAATGCTAGATCAGCTTGTAGGTCGGCCTTCACCAAGGCGTTGGTAAGTCCGTCGGAACGCCAGTTGCCACGTATGCTGCCGTTCCCGCTACGGGCGGAAAAGTCATTGATGTGGAGCATGCTGGGAACGCCTGCGGGACTCAGGTCCATTGCGAGTTCGCCCCCTACATCGGAGAACACCGATCCGCTGCGCCGTTCCTTCAGGTGGCCCTTGTTCACTTTTGCACCCAATGACAGGGTGGGTCCAGCACCTTCCAGTAGTCCATGGTAGCGTATGGCCAAGTCCACCGAACCTTTGATGGTATATGCTTCAAGCTGGGGCAGCATGCTCTGCGGAAGCAGGCCCAAGGTCCTGCCAAGATCCAGGTCTATGCCGTTGGCGCGCATGTCGAGCACATCACCCTTCGGGCTTGGACGCAGGTCCAAGGTCAGGGCCAGTGGCACTCCGTTGCTGATCACTTCGCCGGATGTGATACTGAACGCACCATCATCTCCGCCGAAGGTCATTTCCAATTTCAGGTCTGCACGCTTGTCGGCGAGCATGATTTCGGAACCCTTCAACCAATGTATCAGGTGCAGATCGCCGTTCAGGGTAAGGTTGTTGTGGGTGGCGGTGAAGAGTCCCTTCAAGGCCATAGCTTCACTGTGGCCGCGCATCTCCAGACCACTGCTCGCATCGCGGAAACGCAGTTCCAGTTGCTTCACGCTCACTTGTTCCAAGGCGATATCGGCAGCGGCCGAGGTGCTGTCCGTCTTCCAGATCACGTAGTTGTAGGCGCCCTTGCCGTCCATACCGGGATAGAGCCGTGCCTGGTCGCCATGGATCCGCTGCAAGGTGTAGTTCCCCCGGAAAAGACCCCAGAGGCTGAACTCCAGGTAGAGGTCCTTGGCATAGAGCAAAGTATCGGGCTGTACACCATCGCTGCGCACTTCGTGGATCAACACGTCGTGCAGGTTCATGCTGGCCATTGGGAAGCGAGCGATGAGGGTGAGGTCCATTCCGCTCACCGCCACGGGTGCGTTGAGCTGCTCGTTCAAGGCCCCTATGAGGCCCTGCTTGACTTCATCTTCATAGATACGGGCCAGTACTACCAAGGCGGTGAGCCCGATAGCCAGTACTGCGAGGAGGATGAGGAGAGCGTTGCGAAAAGTGCGCATGATGGCCCGGCCGCTAAGCTACCGGCACGTACAACTCGCTAACGGCGAAGAACGTGCCGTTCGTACACATGCGTGTGTTGGTCCGCTCGATAGCGCTCTGTAGCTCGTCCTTCGGTCATCCTGATGCCATCCAGAACGACATCGGGTCACCGCTATTGCGAGTGCTTATTACTTCCGCTTGGTCAGGAACAGAAGCTCCTTGTCGGTAAGGTGACGCCAGGTACCGCGCGGAACGTCCTTCTTGGTAAGGCCCGCGAACACCACGCGGTCCAGTTTCAGCACCTCATATCCGAGATGTTCGAACATGCGGCGCACGATGCGGTTGCGACCCATGTGGATCTTGATGCCCACTTCGCGCTTGGTGGCGCCATCCACGTAGTTCGCTTCATCGGCCTGTGCGATCCCGTCCTCCAGTTCCAGTCCTTCCACAAGTTCTACCAGGTGGGCCTTGGTAACGGACTTGTCCACCGTTACGTGGTAGATCTTCTCCGCACCGTGGCTGGGGTGTGTCAACTTCTTTGAAAGGTCACCGTCGTTGGTCATCAGCAGTACGCCGGTGGTCTGGCGGTCCAAGCGACCTACGGGGTAGATGCGCTCGGTGCATGCGGTGGCCACCAGGTTCATCACCGTGCGTCGGTCGCGCGGATCGTCCGTGGTGGTGATGAAGTCCTTGGGCTTGTTCAGAAGCACGTAGCGCTTCTTTTCCATGCTCAGTCGCTGGCCACCGTAGTGCACCTTGTCGGTCGGGTAGACCTTGGCGCCCAGTTCGGTCACGATGACCCCGTTCACGCTCACCACACCTGCGGTGATCAGGTCATCGGCTTCGCGACGGCTGCATATCCCGCTCTGTGCCAGGTATCGGTTCAGGCGCATCAGGCCATCAAGCGGGGCCTGCGGGTTCTTCATGCGGCTCTTCTTTTCGCGCCACTCGCCTCCGGCGGAAGGACGGTGCTCAGGACGCTCGCTCCTCTCCTTGCTGCTCCAAGGACTCTTGGAGCCGGGCTTGCGCGTGGGCTTCGAGCCATAGTCCAGGTTCTTCTCTTGGGGAGCTTCGCCACGGCGCACATCACCCGATGGCCTGCGACCAGCGCGCTTGGATGCCTTGGGAGCTTCCTCCCTGCCGCGACCCGCGCGTGGACCGTCGGACTTGCTTCCGCGTGCACTTGGCTTTGCAGGCCCCTCACGGCGTTCGGTTGTTCTGCTGTCACGCGTAGGGCGCTCGCTGGAACGTGCTTCGGAAGCGCGTGCTGGGCGTGGACCCTCACTCCGTTCTCCGGAACGTGACGGACGTGAGCTTGGTGGCCTTTCTCCGGTCCGTTCTTCGGAAGAACGTGATGGGCGTGAGCTCGCACTCCGTTCTCCGGAACGTGGATCCGATGAGCGTGATGGGCGTGGGCTTGCACCTCGTTCTCCAGTGCGTGGTCCGGACGGGCGTGATGGGCGTGCACCCTCACTACGCTCTCCTGAGCGCTGCGGACGGGCAGCAGGGCGTTTGCGGCGCTCCTCGTCGGAGTCGCTATCGTCGCGACTTGGCTTTGCACTGCGCTCGGTGGCAGGGCGGCGTTTGCCGGGGGCTGCGGGTTTGCGCGCGGTGCTACGCTCGCTGCTTCGTCCTTTACTGCGGTCGGTCATGGATGGTGGGGTAGAAGGCGTCTTCTATGTGATGGATGTACGGCTTACCGCTGGGGTGAAGGATCACGCTGATGATATCGAAACGCAGCGTGAGCTCTCCGGGTAGCTCAGCGATGTACGCATTGGCCGCTTTGATCAGCTTACCACGCTTTCCGGGCTTCACTGCTTCTTCGGGCTGGCCGTAAAGGTCGCTACTTCGGGTCTTTACTTCCACGATCACCACATACTTACCGTCCCGGGCCACGATATCAAGCTCATGCTTGCGGTAGCGCCAGTTGCGATCGAGTATCTCGTAGCCCTTGGTGCGTAGGTATTTGAAGGCCAATTGCTCGCCAGCCGCTCCTATTTCGTTATGCTCGGCCATTTGTGGATAGGGAACTTCGTAACTCCATGCGAAAACCCGCGTTCAAGGGTTAAAATTTAGGAACTTTCTGGCCCGATGCTTGCGAACCGTACAAGCACAGCTACCTCCCAGCAACTCCATGCACATCATGCACATCATGCGTAAGCACTTCACACACCTCGCCATCTTCGCTCTGCTCCTTATCGCACCGGCCGGTGCGGCGCTCGCGCAGGCCTTCGAAGGTGTGGTCGAATTCACCAAGACAACCGGACCGGTGGTGACTAACTACAAGTACTACGTGAAAGGCGAGCGCGTGCGGATCGAGGAGATCGGTGCTCGTGGCGAGATCCAGGGCATCATGCTCGTGGATACCCGCGATCGTAGTGTTACGGCCGTAAGCCCGGAACGCAAGCTCTACATGGATGTACCGAACATGCGCTTGCCCAAAGAGGTGGAGTCACAAGTGACCAAGACCAGCGAGCAGAAGCAGATCGCCGGTTACACCTGCGAGAAGTGGCTGGTGAAGAGCGCAAAGGACGATCGCCAGATGACGTATTGGGTCGCCGCCGATGAGTTCAACTTCTTCATTCCACTGTTGGAGACCCTCAACCGCAAGGATGAGCAGGCCATCTTCTTCCTCACCATGAAGGATGCCGCCGGAGTGTTCCCCATGCTCGGTATAGAGCAGAAGCTCGATGGCGCCGAAGTGAGCCGCCTGGAAGTGACCAACGTACTGCGCTCCGCCCAGAAGGCCAGCCTCTTCGAGATCCCTACAGGCTACAACAAATTCGAGCGTAACTAGGGGGAGAAAAGGAGCAGAGGCAGGAGCGCTGAGATCCGCAGCGTACACCGAGCGTCGCCGCGCTGAAACATCCTTCATGGTGCACCTGTACCGTCGACCCGCACTGAGCGGAGTCGAAGTGGGTCGACATACCCAACGCACCCTTACACCCCCATCTTCAGCACCCCGCCCATTTCCGTAACGCTGAGCTTGGCCTTCGCGCCCAGCACCAGCGCCCGGTTATCGGTGATGTGGCCTGCGGGAAAGCCGTAGCACACCGGGTAATTGTAGGGAGCCACCGCCTCGGCGATCATCTCTTCCACCTCCTTCCCGAAAGGATCTTCCGGAAGTCGGTCGCGCATATCGCTCATGCCGCCCACCACCAGACCTGCCAGCTCCTTGCACCAGCCTCCGTGCTTCAGGTTCTGGATCATGCGGTCCATGTGGTAGCGCAGCTCATCGAGGTCCTCCAGAAAAAGGATCTTTCCGCTGGGGTCCAGGTCGAAGGGTGTTCCGCGCAAGCTGTACAATACACTCAGATTGCCACCCACCACGACTCCCTCGCAAGAGCCAAAGCGCGAGTTGGCGAGTGACGACTGACTCGTGTCGAGTCCCGCAGAGCCCACTAACGACTGGCCACTAACCACTGGCCACTCTCTACTAAAAAGGACCTCCCTGATACTCTCCACACACTCCGCGGTCTTGTTCCCGATCGCGAAGGGCATTTGCGCATGCAGCGATGCTACCCCAACGTGGTGCAACGCATTGTGCAGCACGGTGATATCGCTGAAGCCCACGATCCATTTCGGGTCCTTCTTCAGTACGCTCAGGTCCAAGTGTTCCAGCAAGTGAACTGTGCCGTAGCCGCCACGTGCGCACCAGATAGCACGCACCTCGGGATCGTTCAGCGCGGCCTGCAGGTCGGCGGCACGTTCCTCGGCTGTTCCCGCTTGTTGGTAGTCCTTGCGGCCGATACCGGCACCCAGCTTCACGCGTAATCTCCAGCCTTCTGCCAGCGCGATCCCGTCCCGAAGCTCATCGGTACCGATGGCACGCGCAGTAGGGATGATGGCGATGGTGTCGCCGGGGCGAAGGGCGGGAGGGAGGATCGTTGGCATCAGGGGCGCAAGTTCCGCAACGGAACGGGAAATGCGCAGGAGCGATCAAGATCTCGATCCGGATGCTTGCGGATCGAAGCGCTTCAACGCGAAGTCCCTTTCCGAAGCGAATACCATGTACGGTACCGTTCGTGATCCGCGTTCGTGGTGCTCACTTTCGGAGCACTTATTCCGAGAGGGTCTGACCTATTGGATGATCCGGACCGCAAGTGCTGTTGATCTTTGGTGAATTGCCGAGGATCCTTTGGAATGATCCATCAGGGGTTTTCGACCCATCATCGACTCTCAGAACCCATTGGTCGTTGTTCCGATCGATCTGAGTGAAAAGTTCAATGCAAGGTCAATAGAAGGGGTGTTGAACATGTGATGACTTTTGCCTAAAGTTGCAGCGCGCTGCTTGTTCATAAGTATACCAGTGGCCATACACTCTAACGTATGGCGCTTGGCCAGTGCACTATGAATAGACATGATGCTTCTTCGATCAAGACTGCGCCTATTGGCAGTCGTGGTGGTGCTGGTTGCATTTGGCGGCACGGCACTGGCCCAATGTGACAATGACAACACGCTCGTGATCAATAGTAACCTTCCGGACGGCACGATCACTCCAGCTTGTCCCGGAACGGTGCAGACGCCCTGCGTGCTGGGAGGTGAGTATGTGATCGTGAACGTAGTAGCCGGCAACGTCTACACATTCAGCACCTGCGGAAATTCCTGGGACACCCAACTCACCCTGTATTCGGACGCTGGTGTTTGGATCGAGGAAGATGACAACTATCCTGCATGCGGCCAGCAGTCCCAGATCAGTTGGGTAGCCGACTACACCGGGCCGGTTTCGGTGCTCTTGCATGAATCCTATTGCGGGTGGTTCTCCTCTGACCCGACGCCCTGTGGAACTATCGCTGTGACCTGTAGTCCGCCACTGACAAATGACCTGTGCCCGAATGCCATCTCGGTGGGGAATGGACTCACGGCCTTCAGCACGATCGGCGCCACGGGTACCGACATCTCTTCATGCGGTACGGGTGACAGCGGCGATGTTTGGTTCGTTTACCAAGCTACCTGTTTTGGAAGTGTGACCGTGAGCACCTGCGGAATGGCCAACTTCAACACTACGATCAACATTTGGAATGCTTGTCCCGGTGGTGGGGTCCAACAAGTGTGTAATGATGACGGCCCCGGCTGCGGCTTGACCAGCACGGTGACCTTTACCGCCTTTCCCGGAACCAGCTATTGGATCCGCGTGGCGGGTGTGAACGGGTCGGTGGGATCCGGCACGCTGGGTATCTTTTGTGATGGGGTGGCCGCCGAGGATGCCTGTTATCCCGGCGTTGCTGGAGGTGTGCTACCCGGCTCTGGATTGCTGAAAGTTCATCAGGATATGAGCCCCACGCAATTGATCACTGATGTGTTCCTCGGAGACTGCCTCTCTGCCACGAACATTACCTATACAGGTGCGCCAGCTGCGGTCGGGCGTTTCACCAATGGCTGGCGTATCGGGATCAAAGAAGGGATCATACTTTCAACCGGTAGCGCCGCCGTAGCGCCGGGCAGTCCAGGAACGTTCGTCTCATCGGGTAATGGAAAGGCTGGCAATGCGCTGCTCTCGGGTATCGCTGGAAGACAGACCTACGATGCGGCCGTGTTCCAGTTCACATTCGTACCAGAGACCGAGAATGTGACCTTTACTTATGTGTTCGCATCGGAGGAATATCCTGAATTTGTATGCACGAGTTTCAATGATGTGTTCGGGTTCTTCGTGACGGGGCCGGGCTATGCACCCAATACGAACATCGCCACTGTACCGGGTTCATTTTTCCCTGTGGCCATCAATACGGTGAACAACAACGGTACTTGCGTGGTGAACCCACCATTCTCCTCTTACTTCGTTACCAATACTGGTGCGCACAATGTGTACGATGGATTCACGGTGCCACTGACCACCTGCATCAATACCACGCCCTGCGAGACCTACACCATTACGATAGCCTTGGCCGATGCAGGTGATGCTGCCTACGATTCGGCGGTGTTCTTGGAAGCGGAAAGTTTCACCGCTGGTGTGGATCTGCAGATCGGTGCTTCTTCGGTGGACGCCCAGGCCAGTTCAGTGGAGAACTGTTCGGAGCAAGGCTCTTTCGAGTTCACCTTGCAATCGCCCATGACCGAAGAGGTGACATTGACCTACAACGTGGTGCAGAGCGGTGTTGGTTCGTTCTCGCCATCCATCCCCATCACCGTGACTTTCCCTCCCGGAACGACATCGGTGGTGTTGCCCATCAATGCAGTGACAGGGAGCATGGGCGAGGCGGTGAGCAGCGTGACCGTGATCCTTGATACCTCGCTCAACCCGGGCCTTGGATGCAGTTGCACTTCGGATACAGTGACCGCAACACTCTACTTCTGTGATCCGGACCCATTGCCCGTCACGTGGCTTGATTTTCAAGCTCACACGATCAACTATGAGCAGGAGGTTCTCTGTGAATGGCAGACCGCCACAGAGAGCCACAGCGCCAGCTTCACCGTAGAGCGATCTGCCGATACGAGGACTTGGGAAGATCTCGGCGTTCTGCCCGGGGCGGGAACCTCCACTACGCTCCATCGTTATGAATTCGTTGATCGGGCGCCACTGGGTGGGCTTGGTTATTACAGGATCAGGCAAACGGACACAGATGGCAAAAGCGACCATTCCGTTGTACGGGCCGTGCGGAGAAGTGGACCAAGTGTACTAAGTGCCTATCCGAACCCCAGTTCTGGGAGCTTCCAACTCACGGGACATGAGGAGGGAACGCTTCAGGTGTTCGACCTGAGAGGGCGAAATGTTCCATTCGTATTGGACGCGAACGGAAAGTTGGAGCTCCTCGATGTAGCGTCCGGTTCTTATGTGGCCGAGGTGCGCAGGTCTTTGAACGGCGAGCCGGAACGGATAAGATTGGTGATCTTTTAATGCTCATCGGACAGCACCAATTCGGCCTTGGTCGAATTTCCGGACACCGGACCATCGAAGCGAACAGCACTACCTCTACAACCCTTGAGGACACTGAGCATTTCACTTTTCGTCCCCACGATGCGACCGATCCGGCATTGGGTCACAGCCCATCATCTCCGGCTAACATCCCAGTTGATAGATTCGCCGCCAAGTCATACCCCTACCAAGCTCGTAAAGTATCTCTATAACATGAGAACATTTCTACTCCGTTGTACCCTCTGCCTTCTCCTTCTTGTTCTGTTACTCCCAGGTGTTGTTCATGGGCAGGTCACTACCAACTCGGGCAGTGGTTTGGCACCGACCTATGCTTCGTTGGCAGAAGCGATCGTGGCATTGAATGCTATCGGCACTGCAACAGAGCCCACCACGATCACACTTGATGCCGATGAGGTCGCTCCGTTGGGCGGGCTGATCATCACAGCGAGTGGAACGAGTGGTGCGAGGATCACGATCGACGGTGATGGTAACACGTTGACCGCTTTTACACCGCAAACATTGGGCTCCTTCCACGACGCGCTCATCGAGATCCGTGGTGGTGATCATATCACCGTGCAGGGATTCACCCTGTTGGAGAACCCGGCGAACACCACCACAGGAGCGTCGAACAACATGACCGAATGGGGCATCGCTTTGCTGCGCGCCTCCGCTACTAACGGGCCACAGAACTGTTCCGTTCTGAACAACACGATCTCGCTGAACAGGGCGCATGCCAACACCTTCGGCATCTATAGCAACATCCATCACGATGCGGAGTCGCCGAGTTCGAGCAGTGATATCACCAGTGTGGATGGAGCACAATCCAACCTTGTTGTCCAAGGCAATGCGATCTCCGATGTGAACCAGGGTATTGTGGTGGTGGGAAGTAGCACGGCAGCCTACATGCCTACGGGAGTGTTTGTAGGAGGGTCGACGGCTTTGCTGGGCAACAGCATTGCGGATTACGGAACCACGCCCACTCTCACGGGATCGAGCGCGCCTTTCGGTACGAGCTGGAACGTGAACGGGATCCTTGTTCACCATGTGTCCGGTGTACAGGTGGTGTACAACAGCTTGGCCAGTTCGAATGGAGGTATGACCACCAGTGGTAACCTGCGCGGCATTGCGGTCACACGTACGGCGGCAGTGCCCACCACGTTCACCCAAGTGATCAACTACAACAGTATCTCGCTGCGCCCAGGCACGGCCGGAGCCATCATTCAAGGCATTTATAAGAACATGGCCGGCACAGCGTCGATCGCTACGGTCCGCTTCAATAACTTTCATACAACGGGTCATACCGTGCCCAGCTCGGGAGCGATCGCCTTCATCACCAACGAAACGAACGGTGATAGGACCACGACGATCAGCGATAACACGTTCACGGACCTTTCGGTGAATACAACGGGGAACGTGTCGTTCATCATCAACTCCACCACCATCCCCGCTGGCGGTTCGAAGACGACCAACACAAACCGCATCGTCACTGCGTTCCAAAAGACCGGTGCAGGTGGTACCGTTACGTTGTATCAAGGAGGTGATGCGCCTGTCGCCAGCCCACCCATCAATGACAACAACATCTCGAATAACTTCAGCAACATCACCTTGACCGGGGCCACTACCATGGCCGGTTGGGTGAACAATGCAGGTGCATCGAGGAAGTTATTGAATGCCAACACCTTCAATAATTGGGTCTGCGGAAGCGGTCCGGTCACGGTTCTCAGCATAGGAAGCAGCGAGGACACACAGGGTCCGGCAGGTGCCACCTCGATCAACAACATCACTGCTGATGGTGATGTTACGGGCATCCGTATCACAGGTGGATTCAACGTTCCGGCAGCCACCTCCAATACGATCCAGAACATCACTGCAGGAGGTAACATCACGGGGGTAGTACTGAACGGAGTAAGCGCCACTACAGGAGTGAACCTGCTCCAGCGTACAACGGTCAGGTTCCTTACCAGCACTGGCGCTTCGACATCGGTCACCGGGATCTCCGTTACCGGCGGCGAGGCTGTGACCTTGAACCGTAACGCACTCTTTGCGCTTCAGGCCAACGGTACTAACGGCGTGACCAAGGGTATCTCGATCACCGGCGGCACTGAGGTTTGGGTGAACAACAACGTGATCGCCAACCTGAAGACGCCGAACAGCAACGGTGCCAACCAGGTGGTGGGGATCGATATCCCATCGGGTTCGACCTCGGTGACGCAGATCCGTTATGTGGCTCACAACACGGTCCATTTGGATGCAGCGAGTACGGGTGCCAACTTCGGCACTTCTGGAATTTACCATGGCGCAAGCACCGGTACCAACTATTACCAGTTGCGATCGCGCTACAACGTGATCGTGAACCGCTCTGTCCCGAAAGGAACCGGGCGCACTGTGGCTTTGCGTCGCAGCGCTTCCACGTTGAACAACTACGTGACCAATGGTGCCGATACCCTGAACTCCAACAGGAACCTGTACTATGCTGGTGTCCCTGGGCCGAACAATCTGATCTATTCGGACGGTTCGAACAACTTCCAGACGCTGGCCGAGTACAAAGCGCTTTCCGGACTCGCTCCACGCGATCAGGCATCGGCCACGGAACTCCCGGCCTTCAAGAGCCTTGATGCTTCCGCCGGTGACCCCACGATCTTTGGCAACTTCCTCCGGATCGACCCCACGGTGCCTACATACATCGAGAGCGCCGGCCCTCGTGTATACAGTGTGAGTACCGATGTGGATAACCAACCAAGGTGGTTCGGCAGTACCTACACTCCCGAAGCTGGTAGCAATACAGGTGCCGACATGGGTGCGGATGAGTTCAGCGGCATTCAGATGCCTACCAACCCGCCCACGATCAGCTACACTCCTCTGAACGCTGGTTGTGCAGATGCGCCCAGTACCCTGACGGCAACTATAACCAGCGGTGCAGGAATTCCCACCAGTGGTATCGCGTTGCCGCGTTTAGCCTTCCGAGTGAACGGTGGTAGCTGGACGTGGGTTACTGGTACTCATGCTGGAGGCGATTCCTACACCTTCTCCTTTGCCAACGCACTGGATGCCGACGACCTGGTGGAGTATTATGTGGTTGCGCAGGACAATGCCGGCCTGGTAGCGATGTGGCCCCAAGGCGGTGGCACTTTTGCTTCGAACCCGCCCTCCGCCACAGCACCACCGGCTCCGGACAGCTACACGGTACTGCTGGCGCTTAGTGGCACTTATCTGGTGGGGTCCGCACAACCGGCTCCATGGAATACGCTGACCGCAGCCTTGGAGTCATACGCTGTGAACTGTGTGGTCGGTGCTGTGGTCTTTGAATTGACCGATGCCACCTACAATACCACCACAGGGGAGACATTCCCACTTGTGGTAGTGAGCAATCCCGTGGCCAGTTCGGTGAACACCTTGACCATCCGTCCTGCAACAGGCGTTTCCGCTACGGTCTCTGGCGACATCAATGGCCCACTGGTCGACCTCGATGGCGCGAAGTACGTGACGATCGACGGCGTGAACGTCGGTGGTAGCACCTTGACCCTGAGCAACAGTAATACAGGTGTCTCTGCGAACACGGTGCGGTTCAACAACCAAGTGGTCAACGGCAGCTTGTTGAACAGCGTGTTGCTGGGTTCGACGACCGGCACGGGTACCCAGGAAGGTGCCGTGGTGAACATCCGCGGTAAGAATGATAATGCGGTGGTATCCGGTAACGATATCGGTGCTGCTGGCACGAACCTGCCCACACGTGGTATCCTTGGATTTGACAGCGGTGTGAGTGGACCTCAGGTGCTGGTTCCTTCGTCGGGCTTCACCACGGTGGGCTGCGGCGCGCCGTTCAGCTTGTACGATCACGGCGGTACCGGCAACTACGGCAATTACGCGAACGGCTATGCGGTGCTTGAGAACCTGCCCGGTGAGACGATCACTCTCACGGGCAGCTATTACACCGAGAGCAGCTGGGACTACATCCGGATCTACAATGGAGTTGGTACCGGTGGTACGCTGCTTCAGAGCTACACCGGTTCGGGTACTGCGAACTTCACCAGCACCCCCGGACAGACTGTGACCGTCGCGTTCACTTCCGATGGTAGCGGGGTCTATTCTGGTTTCGAGTTCCAGGTGGCCTGCTCTGGTTGGACGCCTGTGGCGACCAGCCCGACGACCATCTCGAACAACTTGATCCACGATTTCCACAGCCCGGCTTCTGCGGCACGTGGTATCCAATTGAACGGCGTGGAAAATGGTTGGACGATCAGTGGTAACCGCTTCTACCAGACAGCTGCACGCAGCACCAGCGGCGGCAGCCACTGGATGATCGATGTGAGCAACACCACGGCAGGCGGCGGTCACCTGATCAGCGGGAACACCTTGGGTTATGCCGACAGCACAGGTACGGGTACCTATACTCTCACGGGCAATACCCAGTTCCGCGCCATCCGCATCCAGCAACCCACCAATGGTTCGTTGGCCAGTTCCATCACAGGCAATACCATCGCGAACCTCAGCTACACAGCTGGGGCGATCACGGGCACGGGCGTTAGCGCTCCCTTCGTATTGATCATGGCGGAATCAGGGTTGGTGAACATTACCAACAACAGCATCGGAAGCCAGGGCGCGACGGGAAACATCTTCTATTCGGGCACCTATGCGAGCTCGGCGGCGATCGAGACCTATGGCATCTACAGCATCAGCGCGCAAGCCACCAACATCACTGGTAATAGCATTGGCGGACTCGACATCACACCAGCAGCCGCTTACGCCAGCACGAACGCTGCTTACCGTCGCCTGTTCGCCGCCATCGCGGTGAACCCGAACACGAGCACTCCTGCCATCACTAATATCTCGGACAACCTGATCGGAGGTACAGTGGCGAACTCCATCAGCAACCCGTCCACTGCCTACTCCTCAATGACCTTCGGGATCATGCTGGGAGGGCATACCTATTCATACACGCCGAATGCCACGGTCACTGGTAACACCGTGCGTAATATCACTGCTGCCGATGGGCGCAATGCGGACTACCTCGCTCCTTGGACAGCGGGTATCTGGTGCTATACCAACGCCACCGGTAGCCACACGGTGAGCGACAACACGATCCACGACATCACCAACACGGGCGTGAGTTCCAGCTACGTTACTGGTATTCATTTTTACGGAGGAACCGGCAGCAACACGGTGGCGGATAACCTGGTGCATTCACTGTCGGCCATGAGCGCGAGCGCAACGGGCGGCATCACGGGCATCACGGTGCAAAGCGGCACTAACGTGATGGTGGAGCGCAACTTCATCCATTCGCTGAACTCGGGCGGTGTGAGCGCGGCGATCAATGGCCTGTACTCCAACGCGAACGGCACCACCTTCCGAAATAACATGGTCCGTCTTGGTATCGATGGCAGCGGGGCCAACATCACCTCTGCTGTAAGTGCTATCCGAGGCATCCGTCATCTCGCTGGTACCATGAATTTCTGGCACAACAGCGTGTACATCGGCGGTGCGGGTGTGGCAGGCGGCAGCAGCTACGCCTTGATCAGCGAGACGACCAGCGCACGCGACATCCGGAACAATATCCTGTACAACGCTCGTAACGGCAGCGGTACCCACTACGCCATTTATCAGAGCAGTGCATCGGGTCTTACCAGCAATTTCAATAACCTGCATGTGCCGCCATTCACTACGGGCAGCCATCTTGGGTACTTGGCCGGCAACCGCACCACATTGAGCGATTGGCAGAGCTACACCAACCAGGACGCGACCAGCGGCCCGGGCGATCCGAAGTTCATCAGCCCCGATGGCACGGCCGCTACGGTAGACCTGCACATCATGGCCAGCCCCGAGCCCACTCCGGTGGAGGCGGCAGGCGTGGACGTTGGCGTAGCCGACGACTTCGATGGTCAGGCGCGCAGCAGTTTCTCACCCACCGACATCGGTGCCGATGCCGGCAACTTCACCCCGGGTGAGGCGATCCCTCCCACGATCACTGCCAGCGCACTTAGCAGCCCGATCTGCAATAGTGGCGATGTTACGTTGCAGGCGACCATTACGGATGCAGGCTTCGGAGTACCATTGGCAGGAGACAGCCTGCCCGTTCTTTATTGGAGTAGCAACGCTGGCAGCAGTTGGAATGCGGTACAGGCCGACTGGGTGAGCGGCGATGCCGCCAGCAGCGTGTACGATTTCAGCTTCGGTGGCAGCGCGGCCGATGGCGGTACTGTACAGTATTACATAGTGGCGCGAGATAATGGCGGCAACGTGGCCACATGGCCCAGCGGGGGCACGGGTCCCAGCTACGACCCACCCGCAGTTAGTGGTCTGCCCTCCGGTATACCGAGCTATACCTTGCTGTTCACGCTGAGTGGCACCTACCAAGTGGGTGTTGGTGGTGATTTCACCACCCTGACCCAGGCGGTGAACGCCTGGAACCCTGCTTGCGTCACTGGCGCTGTGGTGTTCGAGCTGACCGACGCGACCTACCCGAGCGAGAGCTTCCCGATCGGTATTCTGCAGAACACCACGGGTGCCAGCGCTACCAACAACCTGACGATCCGCCCTGCTACGGGTGTGAACGCTGTGGTGACAGGCGCGGTGAGCGGTAACCCCTTGATCAACCTGAACGGTGCACAGTACGTGAACATCGACGGCGTTGCGTTGACGGGTACCACGACCTTGACCTTGAGCAACACCTCGAACTCTGCGAGCGTGGGCACCTCCACGGTCCGTTTCATCGGCGGAGCGAGCAACAACATCATCCAGCGCACTTCGGTGCTGGGTTCCAGCACGGTTACCGGTTCCAGCGATGGTGCTGTGATCAGCTTCCGTGAGGGTCCTTCGGGGAACAATAATGATACGATCGCGAACTGCTTGATCGGTCCTGCGGGGACGCTGTTGCCTCTGCGCGCTATCCATGCTTACAGCCCTAATGCCCTGGCTACCCAGAACACCGGTGTGGTGATCCGTGACAACGAGTTGTTCGACTACTCGGGCACCAACGCGCGCGGTATCGATATCGACGCGGGTTGCACGGACTGGACGATCAGCAACAACAAGTTCTACCAGACCGCTGCTCGGAGCCTATCGACGAGCCACCACGTGATCGAGCTGACCTCCAGCACCGCTGGCTCCGGCCGTCACGCCATCACTGGCAACATCATCGGTTACGCCGATGGTGCAGGCAGCGACACCACGCGCTTCACCTCAGGAACGGGGACGTTCCGTGCGATCGCGGTTCTGTCGAGTGCTGACACCAGCACGATCGCTGGTAACACGATCAACGCGCTTCGCTACAGCGGCACCGCTTATGGTACCACCACATCCTCTCCGTTCTCGGTGATCCATGTGCAGGGCGGCCTGGTGAAGATCCAGGACAACACCATCGGTAGTCAGACCGCTCTGGGTGGTCTGCACTTCAATGCGGCGACCTCCGCTTCCTCAGGGACCGATACGTATGGTATCTACTACACGAACACCAGCGCACCTGCGACGATCACGGGCAACACCATCGGGGGCGTGCGTATGATCCCCGGCGGTACCACATCGTCCAGCAGTTCGTACTACCGCTCGTTCACTGGTATCTATGTGAACGCCAGTTCCACCTTGGCCAGCACGGTGAGCAACAACGTTGTGGGCGGTACGGTGGCCGGTTCCATCGACCATGTGACGACCTATCCGTATGCTTACCTGCGTGGCATCCACCTGGCGAGCACGGCCGGCAGCATGGGTAACAACACGGTTCGGAACCTGAAGGCGAACGGTGGAACCGCGAGTACCACCACCGCTGCGATGACGGGCATCCTGAGCACCAGCGGCAACGTGACGTTCGACGGCAACACGGTGAGCGACCTGGTGCATGAGAGCACTGTGACCCCGGTCCACGTCTATGGCATGTACGCCACTGGCGGCAACGGCATCAACGCGATCACGGGCAACACCGTTCGCAAGCTGAGCGCCACGGCGAGCAGCAGCTATGTGCGCAACCTCTACGGCATCCACTTCACGGGCAACGGCTCCAACACGGTGAGCGGCAACCTGATCGACTCACTGGTGGTGGGTACCGGCAGTTCCGGAGCTCATGTCATCCAGGGCTTGTACTACAGCGGCGGTAGCAACACCAATACCGTGTCCGGCAACACCATCCGTTCGCTTCGCACGGCGGGCACAGGAAGCTCTACCCTCTACGGTCTGTACTACGCTGGCGGCACGGGCACCAGCACGGTGGAGAAGAACTTCATCCACTCCATGAACGCGAGCAGCGGTACGGGTGGCTTGACCTACGGCCTGTTGCTCACGGGCGGTGCGACCACGTGCAGCAACAACATGATCCGTCTGGGTGTTGATGCCGATGGTAACGCCATCACCGTGGCCCAACCGATCTACGGCCTCTACCTGAGCAGCGGTTCGGCCAACAACATCTGGCACAACAGCGTGTACATCGGCGGTGCCGGCGTGGGTACTGCGGCGAGCACGACCATGGCCTTCTACAGCAACACCACTGCTGCGCGCGATGTGCGCAACAACATCTTCTACAACGCACGCGGCAATGCGAGCACGGGTGGCAACCACTATGCCTACTACCTCAGCAGTCTTGCCGGTCTGACGAGCAACAACAACAACCTTCACGCAGCGGCCCTTACCACTCAGGGCGGTCACGTGGGTTTTTATAGCGTTGCACGCGCCACCATCGAGGACTGGCAGAGCGCTACGGGCCAGGATGCCCTGAGCGGACCGGGTAACCCGAAGTTCATCAGCCCCGATGGCACGGCCGCTACGGTGGACCTGCACATCATGGCCAGCCCCGAGCCTACTCCGGTGGAGGCGGCGGGCGTGGATGTTGGCGTGACCGAGGACTTCGATGGCCAAGTGCGCAGCGGACTCACACCCACCGATATCGGTGCTGATGCCGGCGACTTCACCCCCGGCGAGGCGATCCCTCCAACGATCAGCGCCAGTGCGTTGAGCTCACCTTCGTGCTATGATGCTGCGGGCCGCACGATCACTGCGACCATCGCTGACGCCGGCTTCGGCGTGCCCTTGGAAGGCGATAGCCTGCCCGTACTCCGCTGGCGGGTGAACGGAGGCGGTTGGAACACTGTCCAAGGCATCCATGTGAGCGGCGACGCCACCAGCAGCACCTACGATTTCGTCCTCGGTGCTGGTGCTGGCTTCCAAGGTGATGATGTGGTACAGTACTTCATCGTTGCCAGCGACATGGGTGGCAACCTGGCCAGCTGGCCGGTGGGTGCCACGGGCATGTCGACCTTGCCTTCGTTGGGTTCCACGAGCGCTCATGGTTCCCCCAATACCTACACCTTGTTGCACACCTTGAGCGGCACCTATGAGGTGGGTGTTGGTGGTGATTTCACCACCTTGACCCAAGCGGTTATCGCTTGGAACTCTGCCTGCGTGACCGATGCTGTGGTGTTCGAACTGACCGATGCTGACTACAGCAGCAGTGAGACCTACCCTGTTACGGTTCTTCAGAACGTAGCGTCCAGCGCAGTGAACACCTTGACGATCCGTCCTGCGACAGGCGTTGCTGCGACGGTGAGCGCCAACTATGGCGGTCCGATGATCGACCTCAACGGTGCGGATTACGTGACGATCGATGGAGTGAACACCGGTGGTAGCACCCTGACCTTGAGCAACGCCTCGACCTCGGCCTCTGCGGCGACTATACGCTTCATCAATGACGCGGTGAACGACAGCCTGGTGAACACCATCGTGCTGGGGTCCAGCACAGGCACGGGTACCGGGGTTATCTTCTTGAGCACCGGCAGCAGCACTGGTAACGACAACCTCTATATCGCCAACAACGAGGTAGGCCCTGTGGGCACTAACTATCCAGCGCGTGCCATATACAGCGCCGGCACCTCCACTCTGGCGTTGCATAACAGCGATGTGACCATCACCGGCAACCGTATCCATGACTTTAACGGCAGCGACAGCCGTGGTATCACCTTGGCCTCGGGAAGTGACAAGTGGATGATCACGGGCAACCGCATCTACCGCTCGATCACCGGCTCGGTCACCAGCATCCACCGCCTGATCGACATCACCTCCACCACCTCCGGATCCGGTGGGCACACCGTCAGCGGCAACATTCTGGGCTATGCCAGCGATGCAGGTACGGGTACCTACACCTTCACGAGCAACGCTCAGTTCCGTGCTATCCGCATCCAGCAAGCCACCAGCGGTTCGGTGCTCAGCACGATCACGAACAATACCATCGGCGGCATCAGCCACACCGGGGCGAGCGCCGTAGGATATGGCACTGGTTCGCCCTTCGCGCTGATCATGGCCGAAAGTGGCGTGGTGGACATCACCGGCAATACCATTGGTAGCCAGAGCGCCACCGATGACATCGTGTACACTAACACCTACGCGAGCAGCAGCTACGTCGAGACCTACGGTATCGCCTACGCCGGCTACCAAGGTGCCTCCATCACGGACAATACCTTGGGTGGCCTGACGATCACTCCCGGTGGCAGCAGCAGCTACTACCGGACGTTCTCGGCGATCGGCGTGGTGCCCACCAGCAGCAGCACCTTCAGCGCTGTGGTGAGCGATAACACCATCGGCGGCTCGGTAGCCAACTCGATCAGCAACCCCGGCAATGCCGCGGGCTCGCAGTTGCGCGGTATCCAGTTCGGAACTCCCATGCACAGCAACTATGTGCCTTCGACCACGGTGTCCAACAACGTGGTGCGTAACCTCACGGCTGCCGGTGGCCTTTACCACCAAGCGAACGCTTACTCATACAGCTACGCGAACGAGAGCTCACTCACGGGCATCTGGTACAGCTATGGTAATACCGCGGGTGGACAGCCTGACCAACACCGGTACCGGCGCACACTACGTGCAGGGTATCGCTTACTTCAGCACCGGAGCTGGTGCGAGCACGGTCAGCGGCAACACCATCCGCGCGATCGAGGTGCCCAACAGCACCAGCTCATCCAACGTGACAGGTCTCTTGGTCTTCGGATCGGGCGCCAACACAGTGTACGAGAACAACACGATCAACTCCTTGAAGGTGGGTGGTACCAGCGGCACGGCCTATGGCATCCACCTGTACAGCTACGCCAGCACGACACTGAGCGGCACCTATCGCAACAACATGCTGCGTCTGGGTGTCGATAAGGATGGCAGCGCCATCACGGCCGGTACGCATTACGGCATCTACGACCAGAACGGTACCAGCACACACAACCTCTGGCACAACAGCGTGTACGTGGGTGGCACAGGAGTGATCAGTGGTACAAGCGCCGCCTTCTACAGCGGCACAACAGCTGCGCGCAACGTGCGGAACAACATCTTCCAGAACTCGCGCAGTGGCAGCGGTACGCACTATGCACTGTACTCCACCAGCAGCAGTGGCTTCACCAGTGCTTACAACAACCTGTATGCTCCGGGCATCGGTGGACTCCTTACCGGTGGAAGTGGTACCAGCACCAACACGGTGCCCGGCGACCCCAAGTTCATCGCTCCGGATGCTGCAATGACCTCGGTCGACCTGCACATCAACGCAACGGCTGGCACACCTGTGGAAGGCACGGGTGATATCGGTCTGGCCGCCAGTGTGACCAACGACTTCGACAACGAGGACCGCTCGGCCTTGACACCTGTGGACATCGGTGCGGATGCCGGTGATTTCCTCTGGGCAGAGGGTCAGCCTCCGGTGATCACATACACGCCTTTGGCCGAGCTTGAATGCTTCGACGCGAACGCAAGGTCACTCACGGTGAGCGTCATCGATGAAGTGGGCGGAAGCGGTGTGCCTACCAGCGGCTCCGGCCTGCCTGTATTGTACTGGACCGCCAACGGTGGTGCCACGTGGATACCGGTGACCGGCACTTATGTGAGCGGTGACGATTACAGCTTCAGCTTCGGTGCTGGAGTGCCTGAAGGTGCCACAGTTCAGTATTATGTGGCAGCCCAGGATATCCATAACAACGTAGCGACGAACCCGGCGGGCGCACTGGGCCTCACGGCCAACCCACCTGCTGCAACCACGGCACCCACTACGCCGAACAGTTATACGCAGCCGGTGATGCCTACGGTGACGATCGATCCGGTCACTGCGACCATCTGCGAAGGCGGAACAGTGTTGCTCACGGCGACCGGTTCTGGCGACGGTGCTTCGCTCGAGAGCGTCCTCAGCACCCTCAACGACAATAGCAGCACCTTGCTTAGCGCCATCACACCCAGTCCCTTCGGGTTTGCGATGGACGGCGGCACCAACTACATCAGTGATGGAGGTAGTGACATGTACGATGCTGGTAACTACCTCTCCACCAACTTGGGCAGCAACCTGACCTACTCGGACAATGCCATCATCAACAGCTCCGCGATGGGTTCAGGAGGTCGCTATTTCACCCGAGTGTTGCAATCCAGCACCGGAAATGGCTCTGGCGTCCAACGCGTATTCCTCTGGGCAGGAGATATCAATGGCCTGAGTTCGCTCGGTACCACAGGTGGTCTCGGTGCAGATGGAAGTGGCAGTTATACCACGCACTCGCAGACGATAAGCGCAAACGGCAACACCTATACGGCGTTCTTCCGCCGCGTGTACGGCGCAGGTGACCCTTCGGTGAACCATGTGTTCCTGATCCCGGAGGCGAACAGTGCAAGCCAGACCGGCGCCACTACGACCGACAGCGACGTCCACACGATCACCGGACTGGGCGGCGTTACTCGCTTCTATTACATGCTGTGGGCCGGCACAAGCGGTTACAACTACACCAGCACACAGTACACTGCGATCGCTCAAGCCTTGGCGAACAGCCTCCCCGGCGGTGATAGCTATCTGTGGAGCAATGGAGCGACCACGGACACCACTACGGTGTCACCCACAACGACCACGAGCTACACGGTGAACTATACAGCGAATGGCTGTCCTTCACTGCCTGCTACTGTAGAAGTGGTGGTGAACCCATTGCCCACGGCCAGCGTGAGCGGCGGCGGCACCATATGCTCGGATGATGTGGCACCCGATGTGGTGTTCACCTTCACCGGCAACGGTCCGTTCGACTTCACCTATACCGATGGCACCACCAGCTTCCCGATCATCGGCGCATCCAGCCCGTACACGATCGATGAAGCAGGAACAGGTAGCTACAGTGTGACCGCTTTGAGCGATGCCACCTGTACCGGTGTGGACTTCGGTGGTACTGTGAACGTGACGATCAATGCAGCACCTACCGCCAGCACAAGCGGCGGCGGTACGGTATGTTCGAACGTGGCACTACCCGATGTGGTGTTCACCTTCACCGGCAGCGGTCCGTTCGACTTCACCTACACCGATGGTACTACCAGCTTCCCGATCACCGGCGCATCCAGCCCGTACACGATCATAGGAGCGGCGGCGGGAACCTACAGTGTGACGGCCTTGAGCGATGCCAACTGCACAGGTAGTGACCTTGGCAACAGTGTGGATGTGATCGTGATCCCAGCACCTACAGTGCTCGTTAGCGGGGGTGGAACGGTATGTTCCACGGATGCCTTACCGCATGTCACCTTCACCTTCTCGGGCGCTCAACCGTACACCTTCACCTACCACAACGGTCTCTGGGGAACCACCATCACGGATTATCCGCTGGCCTCCTTCACTGTTTCCAATGCCCCAGAGGGGGTATATGCGATCACTGCTCTTTCTGATGCGAATTGCACAGGCAGTGGTTTCGGAAGTGGTGTATCGGTTGTCCTGAACGATCCACCCACCGCCGATGCCGGAGGACCATACAGCACCTGCGGCGTAACATCCGTCGGGCTTGCGGCTACCGCCAGCGGATCCGGCTCATGGACTGGCGGAGCGGGAAGCTTTGCTGATGCGACGGACCCATCCACCACATACACGCCGAACATTAGTGAGGTGGGCACTCAAGTGACCCTTACCTGGACCACCAATGACCAGGATGGGGCAGGAGTGGGCTGCGATGCGGTCAGCGACCAAGCGGTGGTGAACGTTTCGGCATGTATCTATTACAGCCAGGCCACCGGCGACGTACAGGACGACATCTGGGATGTGGTCCCTGTTGGAACGGCCGGTCCTGCAGTATGGGGCCCTGGTAGCAGTATGGTCGTACAAGCTGGCCATGTCGTAACCAACGTGGACGATGTGTCCGTGAACGATGTTACCGTGGATCCAAGCGGCAAATTGACACTGGCCCCCTTCACCACATTCACGGTGCATGGTGACCAAGTAGTGCTCAACGGTACAGTAGCTGCCCAGATCGACAGCGAACTGGAACTGGTGGGTGCGGAAGCGGTGGCACTGAGCTGCGCGAACCCTACCAGTTTCTGGAACCTCACGGTGAATACCCAGGCCGGTACCACGGTCACCGGTACTGTGATAATGAGGGGTACCCTGCAACTGGACAACGGTAACTTCAACTGTACCGGGAATCCGGTCGTGCTGCGCAGTACAGCTACTGCCACCGGTCGACTGGGACCCGTTCCCGCCACGGCGAGCTACACAGGCCACATGAATATCGAGCGCTATATCCCTGCCGGTGCCACCAACTGGCGCTTGCTGGGCAGCCCGATCGCGAACCGTAAGGTGAAACACTGGCGCGACGACTTCATCACTGCCGGTTACCCCGGATCACACTATCCCAACTTCGATAGTCCCGTTGGCAGTGGCATCCTGTGGCCGAGCATCCGCTGGTACGATGAGGCCGATCCTGGAGCAGGTAATGACGATGGTATGCAGGGCGTGAGCAGCAATGAGCACCCGCTCACTATGGGTCAAGGCTTCGCAGCATGGTGCGGAGATAACCTGGGAGGCACGGCATCATTCATCATCGACCTGGAGAACAGCGCACCGAACATCGCCTACACGCCGATAACCCTGCCAATGAGCTGGACGGAAACTCCGAACGCACAGGATGGCTGGAACTTGGTGAGCAATCCGCTGCCGAGCGCGATCGCTTTCGATCAGATCAGTCGTGGAGCAGACGTGGCCGACTACATCACCTACTACAACCCGGCGAACGGAGGTACGGCGGTATGGGACATTGGCCTGAACATCGGAACCAACGGCGCCACCAACACGATCCAAAGCAGCCAGGGCTTCTTCTTGAAGGCAAATGGCCCCGATGTGACCACGATGGTGGATGAAGGAGATAAGGTGAACGACAACAGCGGCGGGATCTTCGGACTCCAAGGCGAGCCTACACCGCACCTCCGTCTACAACTGAGCAGCGCGATCAACTCGTACAGCGATGAAGCCCTTGTGGTGTTCGCAGCAGGTACCCCGGCACTATCGGCTTCCGATGCTGTGAAGTACGTGCTGGGTCACCCGGAGGCACCGGTCGTCTCCACATTGGTCGATGAAGAGGTGCAGTTGGCGATCAACGCATACGGCGATGCCAGCGCTGGAGCGAGCATACCTCTGCGCATGAAGGTCGGCGTAAGTGGCCAGTACCAGTTCAAAGGCATTCAGATCGGCGAACTCGGATTGAGCTGCTTGGCGATCGAGGACCTTGCGTCAGGTGTTACACATTCCTTGGCGGATGGTGCGGTGGTCAACTTCACCATGGATGCTACTGTGGACCCATCCGTGCCACGCTTCGTGCTGCACGTCAACCAAGGCCCCGTGGCGACCTTCGAGATGCCGACCGGTCCGGTGGTCATCAACGAGCCTGTGCAGTTCATCGCTACGGCCACTACCGGCAACTACGCATGGGACTTCGGCGACGGCGCAACGAGCAACGAACAGGAGCCGGTGCATGCCTATGCCAGCCCTGGTATCTACCCCGTGACGCTCACTGTGGACAACGGCATGTGCTACGCGCAGACCAGCGAGGAGATCATCGTGGAACTGAGCACCGGTATGGCACCACTGCCGGACGGCGTTACTGCACGGGCATGGGGAGTACCTGACGGCATCGTGGTGGAACACGACTTCATGAACGACGACCCCGTATTCATCGAGGTGCTGGATGCCATCGGCCGCGTGCATATGCAGATGCGTAGCCCAGTTGCCCCCGGAAGAACTATTCTGCCGGATGAGGGATTGAGTTCGGGCATCTGGTTCGTGCGCCTTACGAACAACGGGAACCAGATCACCTTCCGCGTACCGCTGTTGCGCTGATCATAGCTCAAGCAAGTGAGGGGCCATCTCGAAAGGGGTGGCCCCTTCTTCGTTCTACGACCTGCTCAAGAGAAGCTCGTTGTGGGACTCGCTCATGGAGATCACTTGTGGCCGGCTCTTGTTGGTGGAAGCAGAGCAGTATCCGAAGAGACCTGGATAGGACCAGTCTCCGGTCGTGAAATGAGAGATCGCCTTATCGTCGGTAACAGGCCCGAAGCGCTTGGGTCATTGCCACTTGGCGAAGCTGAAGGGAGCGATGATATGGCAGGTCCTTGGTGATCACTTACAACTGTTGGAAGGGCCAGTAACGGCAAAGGGTGTGGCAGATGTCGATGGGTTCGATCGATGCGTGGATCCACCAGTTCTTCAAATGACCCCAACAAGTCGATCATGCCGCTCGCAGGAGTAAACGAACACTCCTTCGCGCAGGTGGATGTTGATCTCCTGCCCACCGTTCCACCTCCCCGAAACAGTGGGTTGAAGACCCGATGTCCCAGACTCGCCGATCCTTCTATATTTGCCGATACTCTTAAATGTTCGTTGGTCCTATCTCTCTGGATTCCTCCACCCGAGGGGTCAAGCTTCTCAACTGCCTCCTTAGGTTTTCAGCACTGGTGCTGCTGCTGATGGTCTCGTGTACCAGTGGGGTGGTGTTGGCGCAATGCGACAACGACAATACCTTGCTGAACGACCCGCTCTTTCCAGCTGGCGTGGTGCCCTTGACATGTCCCGGTGGTAGAGAGGTGGTCTGTATTCAGGGTGGCGAATACGTGAACGTGAGCGTAGAGTCCGGCAATACCTACACCTTCAGCACCTGCGGCAATACATGGGATACGCAACTTTCCCTGTACTCGAGCACCGGTGACTACCTTGCTGAGAACGACAACTATGCCCCCTGTGGCCAGAATTCGCAGATCACTTGGGAAGCCGACTTTACCGGCGAGGTGTCCATCGTGTTGGACGAATCGTATTGCGGTTGGTTCACCTTGGAGCCCACGCCTTGTTGCACCCTATCGGTAACATGTACTCCGCCCAACGTGGAAATGTGTTATACCATGACGGAAACGCCCTA